>Ga0136846_1209855_pt1 | contig 13745 bp, 11 predicted proteins | sample HopSoiMetagenom2_FD_96841 | JGI IMG/M metagenome (GOLD analysis project Ga0136846, IMG submission 96841) | Grasslands soil microbial communities from Hopland, California, USA - 2 Assembly 2016 (version 4) | ecosystem: Environmental > Terrestrial > Soil > Grasslands | place: USA: Hopland... | reverse complement strand
GGCCGGCGCCTTGGCGGCGCGGCGGCGGGCCTTGGGCGAGGGAGCGGGGGCCGGAGCCTGGGCGGGAGCGGCCTGCGGAGACGGGCCGAGGATCGCCACGAGGAGCATCGCGGGCATCAGCATGGGGTCTCCTTTCCAAGGGACGCCGGCCCTCCGGCGTCGAAGAGAGGCCGATGTTAGCGCACCCGTGGCCGGCCGGGGCCGGCCCGGGTGCGCGCGCTCACAAGCGAGCGCTCAGCGGGAGCCGGCGGCGCCGGCGGCGGTGGCCGCGGGCACCATCAGGTGTAGGCCCCCGGTCGGCGAGGCCACGAGCAGTCTCTCCGGCGCCGCGGGATCGAGCCCGAGCGTCCACACCCGGTCGGAGGCGAGGCCGTCGGTGGGCATGCGCTCCCAGCTCTTGCCGCCGTCCAGGCTCCGGAAGACGCCACCGTACGTGAAATCGCTCGCGTAGATCGTCCGGCCGTCGGGGTGGATCGCGAGACCGGTGATGTCCGAGTAGGGGATTCCACCCGTCACGCGCGCCCACGTCGAGCCCTGGTCGTCCGAGCGGAAGAGGCCTCCGCCGGTCGTGGCCAGGAGCACCTGGTCGTTCGAAGGCATGAAGGCGAGGGCATGGGTCTGGAACTCGCCGAAGCCGTCCGCGACCTGGCGCCAGGTCAGTCCGCCGTCCGCGCTGCGGAAGAAGCCGAGCGCGGTCGCCGCCACCACCACGTCGATGTCGTTGGGTGAGACGGCGATCGCCGACACCTCGTCCGAGAGTCCGAGCGGTGCCCGCGTCCACGTACGGCCGCCGTCGCCGGTGCGCAGGAGGCCCTTGGACGTCGCGGCCAGCAGGTTGCGCGGGGGGAGGGCCAGGAGGTCCTTCACGCGCGGGTGCGCGTCCACGCCGTCGACGACGGTGCCCAGGCGCGTCCAGGCGCCGGTGTCGGGATCGGACAGGAAGATGCCGTCGTCGGTCCCGGCCAGGGCCTGACGGCCCAGCAGCGCGAGCGACAGCACCTCGCGGCCCTCGAGGCCGGTGCCGAGGCGAGTCCAGGGCCCGCGCGGCCCGGGGGCGGCGAAGACGCCGCCGTGGCGGCGATCGCCCCAGATGCCCGCCAGCACGCGCCGTCCGGCGCGGTCGAAGACGACCTTGGAGACGAACCGCTCGGAGAACCCGTCGTTGGACGCGAACCAGCTCCGCCCGCCGTCGATGCTCCGCACGACGCCCGCGCCTTCGGTGCCGAGGAGGATCACGCCGCCGGGCAGCGCGAGCACGTCGTTGACGATGAGGTCCTTCTGCGTGATCAGCCGCCAGCTCGCGGAGCCGTCCTCGCTCGACCACAGGCCCTCGGTGGTGCCCGCAAAGAGGCGGTTCTGATCGTCGGGGCTCTGCGCGAACGAGCGCGTACGGCGGCTGCTCGAAGGGATGCCCTTGATCTTGTTCCAACGCCCGGCCGCGTCCTCCGACCGGTAGATCCCCGTGCAGGCCGTGGCGTACACGATCTCGGGCTTCCAGCGGTCGATGGTCAACGTCATCACGTCCGAGTCGTCGATCATCCCCGTGTGCATCGGCAGCCAGGTCTGGCCCGCGTCCGTCGTCTTCCACCCGAGGTGCCAGGTGCCCACGTAGAGGATGTTCGGGTCCGCGGGGTCGAAGGCCACCGACTCGAAATTGCGGAGGTCGGGATGATCGGGAGGCGTCAGCCGGGCCCATCCCTGGCCGCCGTCGGTCGAGCGGAAGACGCCGGTGAGCGTGCCCGCGGCCAGGACCTGCGGATTGGCGGGGGAGATGGCCAGCGCGCGCACCGACTCGCCCTCGATACCCTTCAGGATCGTGAAGGTGTTGCCGCCGTCGGTGGAGCGGGCCACGCCACCGCCGTTGGCGCCGACCGTCCAATATCCGACGAGGAGGACTCCGCGCGGGTCCACCACGAGCTGGTCCAGGCTCTGCCCGCGCTTGGGGAAGCCGGGGCTGAGGCGGTGCCAGTGGCTGCCGGCGTCCTCCGACCGGTAGAGGAGGCCGTCCGATGTCCCGAGGTACACGGTGCGAGGGTCTCGCGGATCGGCGGCCAGGGCGCGCACGTCGCCACCGGGAGGTCCCACGGGGATCCACGTCTGCGCGGACAGGAGGGCGGGCGAGGCCAGGATGGCCAGCGCCATTGCAACGATGTGTGCGAACGTCCGCGCTCGAAGGGGCATGGACCGAGAGTGAGTGTAAGGGTTAAGTGTCAAATCGCAAAGGATTTCGAGGTCATGCATATGGGCCACCCGGGTCGACGCGGCTACGGGATGAGCAAGAGTTGTTCCAAGCGCCCGCGCGGCGCTGATCCGCAAATAAAAGGCCCCGGCGTCGCCGCCGGGGCCCACGACCGTCGAGTTGTGTTTGTGTCAGTCCAGGGTGTCTGGTGTCAATCCAGGTTGTTCGTCCTTAATCATCGTCCTCGGGCGCCGTGGCGCCCTCGGGAACGAAGATCACGTCCACGCGCCGGTTGCGGGCGCGAGAGGCGGCGCTGGTCCCGGTGTCGAGCGGCTTGGTAGCGCCCGCGGAGCGAGTCGTGATGCGGCTCTCCTCGATGCCACGCTCCTTCACCAGGTAGTCCTTCACCGCTTCGGCACGCTTCCGGGCGATCACGTCGGGGTACCGCTCCTGGCTGTCCGCGTAGCCGACCACGATCACGCGGGCGCGGGGGTCGGTACGGAGCCGCGAAGCCACGTCGTCCAGGCACGCCTTGTCCACGTTGTTCAGGCGAGCGAGGTTCCGCGGGAAGCCGCCGGAGGTGCAGGTCACGGCCTCGGCCTTGGCCACCGCCGGAGCGTTCATGCGCACCGGGCAGTCCGACGAGGCCGTTCCGCCGCGGCCGTCCGAGACGCGGACGGTGACGGTGGCGGAGGCGGGCGGCGTCATGCCCGTGCTGTCGAAGGTGGCGGTGGCGCCGGTGCCGGTCACGCGGCCGGCGGTGGCGCTCCACTCGTAGGTCAGCGGATCGCCGTCGGGATCGGAGGCCGTGGCGCGGACGCGCACGCTCTCACCCGGCAGGATCGTCGTCCGCTCGATCTCGCAGCTCACCGTCGGGGGCCGATTGGCCGGCGGCGGCGGCGGCGGCGGTGGCGGCACCGCGATCTCGCGGCAGCCCCATCCGGGGTGGTAGCCGATGGAGATGTGGCGGCCCGTCCAGCTCTTGGAGCTGGAGTTCAGCCCGCGGTCGTCGAAGTTGAGGTTCCAGGAGATCGCGGGACGGATGAAGAAGCCCTTGATCCAGATGACCGGGCCCACCACGAGGTCGAGGGGATTGGTCTGCGGACCGACGCCGAAGGTGTTCGAGCGCGGGTTCTGGTTCGGGTCGAACGTGTTGTTGCTCCCGTTGCCGGAGCGCAGGATGGTGGAGTCGTCGCCGCCCGTGTAGTGCGTCCCCATCAGCTCGGCCTGGAGCTGGATCCACGAGCACGCGGGCACGTTGAGGCCGATCGCCCACTTGAAGGCATTGGCGAGGTCGACGGGGACCGGATCGTCCGGATCGCCGTTGACCTGGAAGCCGATCGACCCATGGATGTCGAGGGCGCCGTTGCCGATGCCCTTGGACGCGATCAGGTCGCCGCCCCACGACGTCTTGCCCGTGCCCAGGCCCTTGTCCTTGTCCGCGGTCGGGATCTTCACGAAGGCGCGCACGGCCAGGCCGAGGGGGTCACCGTGCTGGTAGTCGTCGAGGAACTTGAACTTCAGGCCCAGCTTGAGGTCGCCCTTTCCCGTCTCCCAGGGCGTGGCCACGAACGGGTAGTCGTTGACGCGGCCGGGCTGGAAGAGCGCGTCGGCGTCGATGCGGTTCTGGAGGCCGAAGTTGCCGTACAGCTCGAACCGCTCCGTGAGCCCGAAGCCCAGCGACACGCCGTGGATCGAGATGTCCTCGTCCTTGGGATCACGGTCGAGGTTGTCGCGGAAGAGCTGGAAGGAGAACTTGCCCTTCGGCAGCGTGTACGCGGTGGGCATGTGGAACAGGCCCGTGGTGCCCTCGTAGGACGGGGTGGCGGGATGCGCTTCCCAGTCCTTCCCGTCGACCGAGATCACCCAGGTCTTGACGTTGGCCCGCTCGACGGTCCGGTGATGACCGCTCGCGTCGGTCGTGGTGGTGGTGGTGGTCGTCGTCTGCGTCGCTGTCGTGGTGGAGCCGGTCGTCCGGTTCCGCTCCTCCCCGGCCGGCGGCACGCCCTGGGCCCAGGAGGCGCTCGCGAAGGCGAGCAGCCCTCCGAGCATCCAGGTTGTCAATGGTCGTCTCATCGGAACGTCCTCCTTTTGCTGGCCTTGTCCTTACTATACTCTGAAGTGTAGCAGCGTCACGGCTGCACGATCACGTTGTTCTGCACTGCTGCGCCCGCGGCGCCTCTCGCCACCATCCCCGCCAGGTCCTTCTCCGCGCCCGTCCGGACGCGCCCGCTGACGACGATGCGGCCGCCCTGCGCCTGGGCGACCAGATGGAAGGGCGCGAGGTTCGCGTTGGCGGCCAGGGCCGCCTGCACCGCCTGCGGCGATCCCGTAGCCGCGGCCCCGCCCGCCGCCGCGGCGTCGGACCGCGGAGCGGGGGAGGCGCCGGCGGGGGCGGCCGCGCCGACCTGCATGGCGTCCTTCACCGCCCCGACCTGCGCCGTCTGCTGCGCGATCTGCAGCGCGAGCTGACGCTGCGCGTCGCTCGTGACCGTCCCGCCGAGGGTCACCTCGCGGCGGAAGGCGGACACCGTCACGTCCGACCCCTTCATGTCCTTGTTGAGCGAGAAGGCCAGCTTCACCTTGGCCTCGAGGGCATGGTCGTCGAAGTTCTCGCCGAGGGAGCGGCCCTCCGACGAGGGCGCGCCAAGGGCGGGGTTGACGCGGAGCTGGTTGTCCACGCGCGCCACATCCGGCACGCCTGCCGCCACACGGGCGGCGGCGGCACGCGCGTCCTCCGTCGGCACCTCGCCGGCGACGACGACGCTGCCGTCGTCGTGGGCGTCCACGTCGATGGAGTACGCGCTGAGGCTGCGGTTGAGCTCGAGGGCCGCCTTCACCGCGCCCTTGATCTTGGTCGCGCGGAGCTTCTCCTCGACCGCCCCTCCCACCTTGCCGAGCTCGGTGCCGACGTGGTCGAGCTTGTCAGTGTGGAATCCCGGCAGTCGGTGCGGCTGGTACTTCCAGATGTAGACGACTCCAAGCACGAGCGCTCCCAGGATCAAGAGGGCGAGCAGACGTCTCACCGGGTGGGCCTCCTTGAACAGTTACTTCTATAGGCTCAACCTAACCGCGTCGGCGATGCAAGAACCATGCGAGTGATTTCCTCGCCGCGCCCGGGGGTGGTCCCAGCGGCGCGATCGGCGCTTACTCGCGCGGAATACGCGCGTGCTGTGCGTGCAGCACAGTTTGCAGCAGCATCTCCGCGTTCCCGTGGGCGGGGTCCGACGGACAGGCGATGATGGAAACCCTGCCTCGGTTTGTACATTTTGCACATGTGGGGCCTGATGTTGCGTCTGGGACATGAATAGAAGAAGACGGCCCCTCTTGTGGCGCGTGGGCGCCGTGCTCCTCGCCACCTCGGCGGCTGCGGTCGGGACCGCCTCCGCCGACGCTCCGGCTCCCTCCACGCCGCCCCCATCCAGTCCGCCGCCGCGGACGTCCCCTCCTCCTCCCGTGCCGCATCCGCCCGCGCGCCCGGCGACGGGCGCACCGCTGGGCACGGGCGAGCGGCTGGTGTTCCGCATGACGTACGCCCACCTGCTCGCCGGCCGCGCCACCATCGCCGTCGAGCCGGGAACGCGCGACGGCCTGCCCGTCTACCACCTCCGGCTGGACGTGGGCAGCGAGGGGGTGTTCGCCTGGCTGTTCCGCTATCGCGTCGACGACCACACGGTAGCGACGTGGGATCCCGCCAGCGGATGCTCCTACGGGATCGAGAAACACCTGCGCGAGGGGCGCGCCGTGCGCGACCAGCTCGTGACCATTGATCCGACGGCGGGGACGGCGGAGGTGCTGGACGCCAAGATCGGGCAGAAGGCGTTCGCGGTCGGACCGTGCGCGCTCGACGTGTTCTCCGCCTTCTTCGTGGCCCGGCAGCGGGGGCTGGCGCCCGGCGCCGCGCTCACCGTCCGCGTGTTCGACAACGGCCGGCTCTACGACCTGCCCTTTCGGCACCTCGGCTACGAGCGGATCGACCTGCCCGCGCCGCTCGGCCCGCGCGTGCTCACCCAGGTCGTGGAGCCGGTGGTGCCGCCCGGCTCCGGCCTCTTCACGCAGGAAGGACGGCTCCTGGTGTGGGTGACGGCGGACGCGCGGCGGATCCCGGTGCGGGTGCGATCGAAGGTGCCGGTGGGCTCCGTCTCCGGCGACCTCGAGTCCTACCGTCCGCCCGACTGAGGCTAGGGCATCACCCTGCGGTGGCGCCCGACTTCCTCCTCGTAGTACTTCCGGTAGAGGACCTCCCACTCGTCCGAGCCCTCGACGATCGACCGCTTCTGGCTCTCGATCTTGCGCCGCACGATCGCGTCGATGGCCTCGTCCGTCTTCATCTCGTCCGAGATCAGCTTCACGATCTCCTGGCGGATCTCCTGGGGATCGGCGAAGTACTCGACCTCCTCGTCCTTGTTGAGGTGGTCGAGGATGAGGTGGCTCAGGCGCAGGATCTTCTCGCGGGACAGCTTCAGAGGATGATGCCCTTCTCCCTGGCCATCTTCTTCTTGAGCATCTTGAACATCTCCGTGTAGGCGACGTTCGAGCGCTCCATCTCGGAGGCGTGCTGCAGCAGGACCTCGCGCACTTCCTCGTTGAGCCGGTCCTCCACCGCGAGCTCCTCCGTGATGATCTTGATGATCTCGCCGATGACCCGGGACTCCGAGTCCACCTCGAGCTTGCCCTCGCCCACGAGGGTCTTCACGATCTTGCGGCCGATGAACTCCACTTCGTCGGATGTCAGTCGCATGGATATGGAGTCGAGTATATCAATGCTAATCTCCGGGCGCCCATGCCGTTGCACGTGGTCCGTCATCCCGTCATCGAAGACGCGCTGGCCCGCCTCCGCGACCGCGAGACGCCCTGCGACGAGTTCCGGCGGCTGGCCCGCCGCGTGAGCCTCCTCCTCGCCGCGGAGGCCACCCGCGACGTCGCCCTCGCCGAGGCCACCGTCCACACGCCCCTGGAGACGACGCCCGTCTTCCGCATCGCCTCCCGGATCGTCGCCGTCCCCGTGCTGCGCGCGGGGCTGGGCATGCTCGACGCCTTTCTCGAGCTCGTGCCCGGGGCCGAGGTCGGCTACTTCGGGCTGGAGAGGAACGAGGAGACGGCGGCGGCGCGGCGCTATTACGAGAAGGTCCCGAAGGAGCTCGGGGACGCCGTGGTCTTCCTGCTCGACCCGATGCTCGCCACCGGCGGATCCGCGGCCATGGCCGTGGACGGGCTGGTCGGCCTGGGGGCGCGCGAGGTGCGCCTGCTCTCGATCGTGGCCGCTCCCGAAGGCGTGGCCCACCTGGCGGCGGTAGTGCCCGACGCCGTGATCTTCACCGCCGCCCTCGATCGCGCCCTCAACGACCGCAAGTACATCGTTCCCGGCCTGGGAGACTTCGGCGACCGCCTGTTTGGTACGTAGTCTTCCTTCGTCTTCGTGTTCCCCTCCTCCTTCTTCTCCTTGACCTGTTTTCCGCGGGTGACGTATCTTTGCGCGCCGTCCCCAACGGCCGCTCCCACCGGGTTATCGTCTCCGACTGGAGGCCGATGCCGCAGACGTTCCATCGCAGCACCAACACGCTCTCGAAGCTGAGCATCTTCGGAGCGCTCTTCCTCATCGTGGGTTCGCTCTTCGCCCTTGCCGAAGTGAACCGCTCCGGCTACGTCACCCAGGCCGGAATCGCCCGCGAGCAGCCGGTGCCGTTCAGCCACCAGCACCACGTGGGCGGCATGGGAGTGGACTGCCGCTACTGCCACACGTCCGTCGAGACCTCGGCCACCGCCGGCATCCCGCCCACCAAGACCTGCATGAACTGCCACTCGCAGATCTGGAACCAGAGCCCGACCCTGGAGCCGGTGCGGGCCAGCTTCCGGACCGGCCAGTCCATCGAGTGGACGCGGGTCCACGACCTGCCCGACTTCGCGTACTTCAACCACAGCGCCCACGTGAACAAGGGCGTGGGCTGCACCACCTGCCATGGTCCGGTGGACCGCATGCCGCTCATGTGGCAGTACGCGTCGCTGCAGATGGAGTGGTGCCTCGACTGTCATCGCAACCCCGAGAAGTACGTGCGTCCGAAAGAGGAGGTGTTCAGCGTGGCTTGGCAGCCGCCGGCGGACCAGCTCGAGCAGGGCCGCGCGCTCGTGAAGGCGTACAACATCCAGACCCGCACCTCCTGCTCCACGTGCCATCGATGAGCGAGGTGCCCGCCGTGCGCGTCGACTTGAAGGGCGTCCGCCGCCGCCTGGACGGCACGCAGGGGCGCACCTACTGGCGCAGCCTCGAGGAGCTGGCGCAGACGCCGGAGTTCCTCGAGTTCCTGCACCGTGAGTTCCCGTCCCAGGCCTCCGAGCTCGACGATCCGAGCGGCCGCCGCGAGTTCCTGACCGTGATGGGCGCGTCGCTCGCGCTGGCCGGCCTCGTCGGCTGCACGAAGCAGCCGGAGGAGAAGATCGTCCCCTACGTCCAGCCTCCGGAGCAGGTGATCCCGGGCAAGCCGCTCTTCTACGCGACGGCGATGCTCGACGGCGGGTACGCGAAGGGGATCCTGGTCGAGAGCCACCTCGGACGGCCGACCAAGATCGAGGGCAACCCCGACCATCCGGCGAGCCTGGGGGCCACCGACGCCGCCGGGCAGGCCTGGGTGCTCGGCCTCTACGATCCGGACCGGTCGCAGACCCTCACCTACCGCGGCGAGATCCGGGCCTGGAGCGAGTTCCTCGCCGCCATGCGCAACGCCCTCGCCGTGCAGAAGCCGCGGCAGGGCGTCGGCCTGCGCATCCTCACGGAGACGGTCACGTCCCCGACGCTGGCCGCGCAGATCCAGTCCGTGCTCGCGGAGTACCCGTCCGCGAAGTGGCACCAGTGGGAGCCCTGCGGCGGCGGCGGTGCGGCCATGGCGGCGGCGGTGGGCCACCCGATGAGCGCGCAGTACCGCTTCGAGCTGGCCGACGTCGTCCTCTCCCTCGACGCCGACTTCGTGATGGACGGTCCGGCCAGCCTGCGCCACGCGCGCGAGTACACCGCGCGGCGCAAGCGTCCGGTGGAGGCGCCGATGAACCGCCTCTACGTGGTGGAGCCCACGCCGTCGCCGACGGGGCTGATCGCCGACCATCGGCTTCCGCTGCGGCCCTCCGAGATCGAGGGCTTCGCGCGCGCCGTCTCGACCGCGCTCGGCGGCGCCTCCGCCGCGCCCCGCGGCTCCGCGGGCGCGGGAAGCGCGGCCGCGTTTGCCGCGGCGGTGGCCAAGGACCTCGCCGCCCACCCTGGCCGCTCGCTCGTGATCGCCGGCGACTACCAGCCGGCCGCCGTGCACGCGGTGGCGCACGAGATCAACCAGCGCCTGGGCAACGTCGGACAGACCGTGGTCTACGGCCCGGCCGTCGAGGCGCGGCCCGTCGATCCCTACGCCTCGCTCGCGGAGCTCGCCGCGGACATGAAGGCCGGCCGCGTCGAGCTGCTCGTCGTCCTGGACAGCAATCCCGCCTACACCGCGCCCGCCGACCTCGACTTCGTCGCGGCCATGGACCGGGTGAAGCTGCGCGTCCATTCCGGCCTCTACCAGGACGAGACGGCGGCCGTCTCGCACTGGCATGTCCCGGGCGCCCATGCCCTCGAGGCCTGGGGCGACGCCCGCGCCTTCGACGGCACCGCCACCATCATGCAGCCGCTGATCGCGCCCCTCTACGACGCCGCGCGATCGCCGCTCGAGGTGCTGGCCGCGCTCTCGAGCCGTCCCGACCGCCGCGCGCACGACATCGTCAAGGACTTCTGGCGGACGCAGCTCGGAGCCGACGCGGATCGGCGCTGGGCGCGGGCGCTCCACGACGGGATCGTCGCGGGATGGAACGGGGCGGCGGGCGGGCTACAGACGGCCACGACCACGACTACGAACACGACTACGACAACGGCCACGACCACACCTACGGCCACGACCACGAACGGGAGCCCGGGCGGGCTCGAGATCCTCTTCCGGCCCGACCCGACGATCGGCGACGGCCGGTACGCGAACCTCGGCTGGCTGCAGGAGCTCCCCAAGCCCGTCACCAAGCTGACGTGGGACAACGCGGCCCTGATCGCCCCCCTCACCGCGCAGCGGCTCGGCCTCGCCAACTCCGACGTGGTGGAGCTGCGCTACCGCGGTCGGACGGTGAAGGCGCCGGTCTGGACCATGCCCGGCCAGCCCGAGGACACCGTCACCGTGCATCTCGGCTACGGCCGCACGCGCGGCGGCCGCGTGGCCGACGGCGCGGGGTTCGACGCGAGCGCCATCCGCACCAGCGACGCCCCCTGGTGGGGATCGGGCCTCGACGTGCAGCGCACGGGCGAGACTCGCCTGCTCGCCTGCGGTCAGGACCACTGGTCCATCGATCACGAGGCGACGGAGCGGCACGTCCTCCGCTCCGTGACCCTCGACGAGTACACGAAGGAGCCGGCCGTCGTCGAGGAGCAGGGTGAGGTCCCCTCGCGCGACATGACCCTGTACCCGAACTACAAGTTCGGCCCCCATGCCTGGGGGATGTCGATCGACCTCAACTCCTGCGTCGGCTGCAACGCGTGCGTCATCGCCTGCGTGGCCGAGAACAACATTCCCGTGGTCGGCCGCGAGCAGGTGTCGCGCGGACGAGAGATGCACTGGCTGCGGGTGGACCGCTACTACTCGGGGCAGCCGGAGCGCCCGGAGACGGTCTCCGCCCATTTCCAGCCCGTCCCCTGCATGCAGTGCGAGAACGCGCCCTGCGAGCAGGTCTGTCCGGTGGCCGCCACCGTGCACAGCGACGAAGGCCTCAACGACCAGGTCTACAACCGCTGCATCGGCACCCGCTATTGCCAGAACAACTGCCCCTACAAGGTGCGCCGGTTCAACTTCTTCCTCTACCAGGACTGGAACACGCCCACCCTGAAGCTCCAGCGCAACCCGGACGTGAGCGTGCGCAGCCGCGGGGTCATGGAGAAGTGCACGTACTGCGTGCAGCGCATCGAGCAGGCGCGGATCACCGCCCACAACGAGGCACGGGAGATCCGCGACGGCGAGATCCAGACCGCCTGCCAGTCCGCCTGCCCGGCGGAGGCCATCGTGTTCTGCGACCTCAACGATCCCGGCAGCCGCGTCTCCCGCCTGAAGGCGCAGCGCCGCAACTACGCGATGCTGGCCGAGCTCAACACGCGCCCGCGCACCACGTACCTCGCGGAGGTCCGCAACCCGAACCCGGAGCTGGCCGCGGAGCCGGGGCCGGAAGGAGGTGGGCACCGTGGCTGAGCAGCCGCCTCCGACGACCGGAGCCGGCGGCCAGGTGCCGGCTCCCGGGCGCTCCGCTCCTCCGCGCGGCCTGCACGTGCCCCATCCGGAGATCCACGCCCTGCTCGGGCCCGGTCACGACTTCGCGACCGTCACCGAGAAGATCAGCAGCATCGTGCTGCGGCGGCGGACGCCGCTGTGGTGGTTCGCCGGCTTCGCGGTCTCCTTCGCCCTCATGAACATGATGCTGGTGGGCCTCACCTACCTCGTGTTCAAGGGGGTCGGGATCTGGGGTGTCAACGAGCCCGTCGGATGGGGCTTCGCCATCATCAACTTCGTCTGGTGGATCGGGATCGGTCACGCGGGCACGCTGATCTCCGCGATCCTCCTCCTCCTCAAGCAGGAGTGGCGGACCTCGATCAACCGGTTCGCGGAGGCGATGACGCTGTTCGCGGTGGCCTGCGCCGGCATCTACCCTGCCCTGCACACCGGCCGCCCCTGGCTCGACTACTGGATGATCCCGTACCCGAACACGATGGGGCTCTGGCCCAACTTCCGCAGCCCGCTCATCTGGGACGTCTTCGCGGTCTCGACCTACGCCACCGTGTCCGCGCTCTTCTGGTTCGTCGGCCTCATCCCGGACTTCGCCACCCTGCGCGATCGCGCCCGCAACCGCTGGGCCACCCACATCTACGGGATGCTGGCCATGGGCTGGCGGGGATCGGCGCGCCACTGGCACAACTACGACACCGCCTACCTGCTCCTGGCCGGCCTGGCCACGCCCCTCGTCATCTCCGTGCACACGGTGGTCAGCTTCGACTTCGCGGTGGCCATCGTGCCCGGCTGGCACACCACGATCTTCCCGCCCTACTTCGTGGCGGGGGCGATCTACGCCGGCTTCGCCATGGTGCTGACCCTGGCCATCCCGCTGCGCAAGCTTTACGGGCTCGAGGACTTCATCACCCTGCGCCACCTCGAGAACATGGGCAAGGTCATGCTGGCCACCGGCCTCATCGTGGCCTACGGCTACACCATGGAGGCCTTCGGCGGGTTCTACAGCGGCAACCCGTACGAGGCGTACATGATCAAGAACCGCATGCTCGGCCCCTACCACCACTTCTACTGGGCGCTGATCCTGTGCAACATCATCGCCCCCCAGTTCCTGTGGATCAAGAACGTGCGCACGAGCCCCGTCGGCCTCTTCATCTGCGCGATGTTCACGAACGTGGGGATGTGGCTGGAGCGCTTCGTGATCGTGGTGACGAGCCTGCACCGTGACTACCTGCCCTCGTCCTGGGGCATGTACTACCCGACCTTCTGGGACTGGTCGACCTACATCGGCACCATCGGCTTGTTCTTCACCTTGTTCTTCCTGTTCATCCGCTTCATGCCCGTGATCTCGATCTTCGAGATGCGCACGATCGTGCCCGGAGCGGAAGTACGCGAGGAGGCCTCCTCGTGATCGGCAGGGAGGCGGCGCCGCTGCCCCTCTGGGGGCTGATGGCGGAGTTCGAGGGACCGACGGAGGTCGTGGAGGCGGCGCGCCGCGTGCACGAGGAGGGCTACCGGAAGGTGGACGCCTACTCGCCCTATCCGATCGAGGAGCTCGGGGAGGCGCTCGGCCACCATCGCTCCTGGCTGCCCCTGCTCGTCCTCCTGGGCGGGATCGCGGGTTGCCTCGGGGGCTACCTGCTGCAGTACTGGGTGGCCGTGATCGCCTATCCGGTCAACATCGCCGGCCGGCCCCTGCACAGCTGGCCCGCCTTCATCGTGCCGACCTTCGAGACCACGATCCTGTTCGCGGCGGGCACGGCCGTGCTGGGAATGCTCGCCCTCAACGGCCTGCCCGAGCCCTACCATCCCGTGTTCAACGTCCCCCTCTTCGCTCGCGCGAGCAAGGACCGCTTCTTCATCGTGGTCGAGGCGCGCGATCCCAAGTTCGACCTCGACCGCACCTGGAGCTTCCTCCTGAGTCTCGCTCCACGCTCGGTCTCGGAGGTGGACAACTGATGCGGGGGCGCGCCGCCGCGTCCGGTCTCGTCCTGCTCGCGCTGTGGCCGATCGGCTGCCGCCAGGACATGCACGACCAGCCCAAGTACAAGCCGCTGCGGCGCTCGGAGTTCTTCGGCGACGAGCGGTCGGCGCGGCCGGTGGTGGAGGACACCGTCGCTCGCGGACAGCTCCGTGACGACCCCGCCTACTTCTCGGGCAAGCAGGGACAGACGCCGATCGACGTCATGCCGGTGGCCCTCACTCCGGCCCTCCTGCTTCGCGGCCAGGAGCGGTTCACGATCTACTGCACTCCCTGCCACGGGCAGACCGGACGCGGTGACGGGATGGTGGTC
>Ga0136846_1210620_pt1 | contig 13749 bp, 11 predicted proteins | sample HopSoiMetagenom2_FD_96841 | JGI IMG/M metagenome (GOLD analysis project Ga0136846, IMG submission 96841) | Grasslands soil microbial communities from Hopland, California, USA - 2 Assembly 2016 (version 4) | ecosystem: Environmental > Terrestrial > Soil > Grasslands | place: USA: Hopland... | reverse complement strand
TTCAGCGCGGCTCTTTTCTAAGAGCTCACGTTGCCACTGGGCATCTTCGAGCCGCTCGCGAAGCTCTTTTTCAGCGCCATCGGCGCCGCCGATCTGCGTCGTGGCAATCGTGGTCGCATCGACGCGGGCTTGCTGCACCAGGAGCACAAGCAACACGATCAGCGCTCCCATCGTGCAGATCAGCACGGCGAGAAAAGGAAACAGGGCAACGCCGACTTGTTGCCGTGCTGACTTGCGGCTCATGCAGCGCGGCCTCTTACCTGCGCGTGCTTAAATTCGAGGGTATGCGAGTCTGTTGCGTGGCCCAGTCGCGTCGTAAGCAGGTGAATGGCGGCGGCCAGGCTCATCACTGTGTCTTCGAAATTCTTCGAGCCTGCTAAAGCGGCCAGATTGTCGTTCAGCGCTCGCTCCAATTGGACGACATCGCCCGCCGCACGAATCGCCTGCGTCATCAGCTCGCTTTGCTTGACCATTTCCTGCTGCTGGGCGTGCAGCAGGCGAGCATTTTGAGAAAGAACCGTTTGCCACTGCTCCCAGCGCTGGGCGAGCTGCTCGGTCGAGTTCTGCTCGCACTTGGCAAGCTGTGTGGCGAGCTGGCCGAGCGATTGCGTCAGCGCGGCGCTGAGCGCCGTCTGCATCTGTTCGCCCGATTGCCGCGAGACTCGTGTCCATTGATCGTGCGCAGCGGCCATCGACTGCTGCCACAGGTCTGCTTGCCGCTGCACCAGCTGCTCGGTCGCCTTGAGAATTCCCTGACTCATCCTCTGCATCATTTGAATGTTCGGATCGCTCGACAGGCCATTCAGCTCAAAGCGACCCGCCAGCTCTTCGTTGGCCCGATGATCGACAGCCGAGAGCAACTGCGATTCGCCGCGGTCGAGCATGAACTGAATGAACATGAGCGCGATGGAGAAGCAGAGCGCGATCGCCGTGGTATCGAACGCGACATACAGGCCGGCGAGCAGCCCTTGCATGGCGGTGCTTAGCGAGCCACCCGCATCGGCGCCGCCGGAGCTCGACAACTCGCGGCCCAAATCGCCGAGCGCATCGGTGATGCCGACGACGGTGCCCAAAAAGCCGAGCATCGGCGTGGCCCAAATTATGATCCGCACCAGCGAGTAGCTATCTTGCGCTCTTCCTGCATCGACTTCTGACAGGTACTTGAGATCGTCCGTCAGGTGATCGGATGAGCCGCGCTGCAAGATCGATTCCAGCGCTTCAACGAGCCGGCGACCGAGATAGCTGCTGCGCGCCCGCGCCGGAAGCTGCGTCAGCGCGCTGAGCAATTGCGAGGCATTGCTCGCCGGCTGATTGCCCGGCGAATTGCCCAGCGAAACCGATGGGAGCACCGCGAATTCGCCGAGCAGCTCGAACAGCTTGATGATCAGCGCTGCCAGGCCGATGAAGAACAGCGCCGTCTCGATCATATTGATCGGGTGACCGGCAAAGTAGCGCAGCACCAGCTTGTGATTCAGTGGCCCGCGGTAAACGAGCGCATAAAAGCCGGCGGTCGCTCCCAGCCCCAGGATCAAAGGCCAAGTCAGACTGGCGAACATTGACCCGACGGTGCTTCGATTTTCGTGCTCGACCGGTACTTCACGGCCCAAATTCTCACTGCCCACGGGAGCGTCCTTTCTCGCGTGCGGTGCTCAGCCGCAAGAATCGCGGCATCGGCAGACTTTCACTTACCCTAAAAATCGTCCTGTTTGCCGCAGCTTAATGAGGCTTTTGAATTAAAACATTGAACGGTTGCCGCTAGCCTTGCTAGCAGCGAACCGCGCACGTGCGTTTCAATTACCAGCGCTAGGTTTTCCACCCAAGAGCAATGACCGTGCGCGGGGAGGTGCGAAAGAAATCCGCTTGTGAGGCCGCGCGCGGAACAATCGGCAAAGATTGCCAAAGTTGCCGGCTGAGCGGGCCGATGTTGTTATCTGTCGCCGCGGAGCGAGGCAACCGCAAACCATCACGGCGGCAAATTCCCGGGGGGGACGATTGTCCGGGCAAACCTTCGCAGGTTGGCCCGGACTTTCTCATTTCTTGGCCGAAGTGGGAGGCCTCGCGAGCCCGTCATGAGGGCTTAGAAGCCCAAGTAGAGGCCAAACCGGGGCTGTTGATAGTAGTAGCCTTGATACGGCTGCCAACCGCCCGAATAGCCGGCACCATAGGGCACGTACGCCGCGCGGGGCAGGTGGCCATTGTAAGCGCCATAGCCACGAGAGCCGTAGCCATAGCCGCCATAGCCATACCCGCCGGAGCGATAGCCACAATAGGGGCCGTGCGCCTGGGCCGTACTGGTGAACATGCCACCGAACGTCAGGGCGGCAACTGCAACGAAGCTCAACAAGATCCGTTTCATAACTGGGTCCTTTCCACTAACCGGGAGGATTGAATTGCGGGGTCGGAAACCATTCAGGCCCGGAGTTGTGGCGAACGCATGGCCTATGCCGTGATCCGACGGCGGTAATCACAAGTATTTCATGCACAAGCACTTGTGGTCGTTCATGGCAAAACCGCGCCACGTGCCAGCTTCTAAAACTGACGTCACTTCGATGGCGCTACGTCTCAGCCTGATGCCGTCGATCCAGCCAGGCGAAACCGCTAAATCCCATTCCATAAGATCGGAGAACCAGCGGCGGGCGCACGAAGAAAAGCGCCCCGGCGCCGCGCCAGATGCGAGGCGCACCAAAGAAAAGTCTTTCAAGCTATCGCGAGCTAGTAAACGTACACGCCGGCACGAAGACCCGGGTAATATCCGTAGCCATAGCCTGGATACCCGTAGCCGTAGCCGCCGTAGTAGCCCGGGTAGCCGGAGTAATAGCCACCGTAATAGGGACGGTAGCCGTAGTACCCGCCATAGTATGGCCGGTAGCCATAGTATCCGCCGTAATACGGCCGGTAACCGTAGCCGTAACCGCCGTAGTACGCTCGTCCGCCGTAGTACCCGCCGCGATAACCCCAGCGGGCCTCAGCAGTACTTGGCGCCGCCAGGCTGCCAATAGCCACGGCTGCCAGGACGACGATTGAAAGAATGAACCTTTTCATAACGCAGACCTTTCGGTTTTCGCTTCTAACAACCCTGGGGCGCTCGCGCCCCTTCCGAGTCATTATTAGGCAAGGCCTGGGCCAAATAGCTTCGAATGTCTTAATTCTTTGCAAGCTCGGACATTAGGGCGAAATGCCGTTGCGGCGACTTGAGCGTCCCTCCCTCAAGCTGGCATAGCAGGCGACACGCGGCCATCGCGATTTAAGACGGCGTCGCGCTCGATTTAAACGCGGCCTATATCGATCGCTTGTATCCGACGCGGATATATGCCAACGGTGTTTCGCGAACTCGATCAGCCCGTGAACAAGAAAGAAGCAACCGACCGCCAAAAGCGCAATGCCGCGCGGGGCAACCGGAACCAGGTAGTTTGCCAGCAGAAATAATACGCCGACCAGGAAGCAGCCGCTGGTAGCGGCCAGGCACAACCGAGTCACATTGTTAAGCGAACGATCCCAGGATTTCATTGAGCGCAATATGGTATCCATGAAGCACCTTCTGTTTGCATTGTGATTTGTGGAGTAGGAGGCCGGTCTATTGAGACGGCGCAACGCCTTCCAGGAAGCGCCGAGCCAGAGAACGTGATGCGCCACCGGCGGAAGTCACGTGGGACGGTTGCGGTCAACGATTGCCGTGAAGATGTGCAGCGGCTTAGCAGCGCAGCGGTCCGCCCGTGCCATTGCGAAGGGCGTGCTCGACTGGAATCGAGCAGTCGGTGTGGGATTGTCGCTGCGAAACAGATATTAGTGTCCGCTGGACCAATCGCGATTCAGTACGCTGGATGCGCCTGAAGACAGGGACTACGAATTCCGGCAGACTTTGTTCGCTGCCAGGTTCGGTCGGCTCGCCGTTCTCTTCCTCCAACTCCTGACAAAAAGCATCGGAATTGGAGCTGGAGAGTTGCAGTGGAATGGCACACTGGACAGCCAAGAGGGCGACAAGGGCTGCAACGACCGCGGAGCGCATACTCCGCCCGTAAAAACGACTCGAGATCTGGTTTCGTGCAATTGTCATTGGTCGCCGCGCATGTCAGCGAAAGCGAACTGCTATTCGTTGAGCTTATCGGCATATTACGGGTCCGTTATGTTGGCGACTATCGGGAAAATCCCTAATCGGCGAGTTTCCAACCGTTCAGTTCATTTCGGTCGCCTCTTCCCAGTGCTCGTAAAGCTGTGGCAAGGCAGCTTGATGGTCGTCGAGCTCGCTTTTGAGCTGCTTGACCTTGCCGCCGTCGCGGAGCACTTCTTCGTTGGCGAATAGCTCGTGCAGCTCTTCGATCCGTGACTCACGCTCGGCGATCTCCTGTTCGATCTCGGCTGCCTTGCGATAGGGGAATTTTCGCTTTCGGCGGTCTTTCGCGGGCTTGGCGAGTGCAGATGCAGAACCGGGAGCTGGTTTGCTCCCGGCTGACGAGCTGGCGACACCGGCGCGTGCTTCGCGCGCCAGGCCTTGCTTGACGAAGTGCAGATACGTGTCGTAATTGCCGTCGATCACACGAAACCGCCCTGGCTCAACGATCAGCAACTTCGTGGCGACCTGATTCAGGAAATAGCGGTCATGGCTGACGAAGATGACCGAGCCGTCGAAGTCGCGGAGCGCCTTTTCGAGCGAGTCGCGAGCCCAGAGATCGAGATGATTCGTGGGCTCGTCCAGAATTAATACGTTGGCGTCGGAGGCAGAAAGGCGAGCCAGGGCCGTGCGGTTGCGCTCGCCTCCGCTGAGGCTGCCGACGCGCTGAAAAACCATATCGCCGGTGACGCCGAAACGGGCTAGAAGATCGCGCCGCTGCTGCTCGACGAATTCCTTGTGGCTTGGCCGCACGGCGTCGAGGACTTGCATCTCTTCGTCGAGGCCGGTGAGCATTTGATCGAAGTAGCCCACCTTCACTCCGGTGCCGAGGATGATCCGCCCGCTGTCCAGCTCCAACTCGCCGAGCAAACAGCGCAGCAGCGTCGTCTTGCCGCTGCCGTTGGGGCCGAGGATGCCCCATTTTTCGCCGCGGAGCACATCGAACGAGAGATTTTTGAATAGCGGCTTGCCCGGGAAGCTCTTGGCGAGCTTTTCCACGCGCAGCACAATGTCGCCGGTCCGGGAGGCGGGCGGGAAGCTCATGGGCGGTGCGGCGATCTCGCGGGGCGGCGCGACGCGCTCGATGCGATCGAGCTTTTTGCGGCGGTCTTCGGCCTGCTGATGCCGATCGCCAAAATGGTAGCGGCGGATGAAATCTTCCATCTTGGCGATTTCTTCCTGCTGCCTCTCATAGGTGCGACGCTGGACCTCGAGCCGCTCGCTTTTCAGCCGCTTATACTGTGTGAAATTGCCGGGATACGACTCGACCGTGCCTTGATGCAGCTCCAACGTGCGATTGGTTACACGGTCGAGGAAATAGCGGTCGTGGCTAACGACCAGAATCGCCTGATCCGACTCAATCAAGAAATCTTCGAGCCACTGTGTCGCGTCGATATCTAAATGGTTCGATGGCTCGTCGAGGAGCATCAGGTCAGGCTCTGCAAGCAGCAGTCGGGCGAGCAGCAATCGATTCTGCTGACCGCCGGAGAGCTTGGCGACCTCCTGCGTGAAGGATGGCTTGCTGAAGCCAAGCCCTTCCAGCACGCGCTCAATGCGGTAGTCGAGGTTGTAGGCATCGTGATGCTGAAGCTGATGCTGAATGTGCTCGAACCGGTGCTCCAATCGCTTTCGCTCGGCTTCGTCGGTCTCTGCCGCGATCGCGTGGGCGAGCTCCTCCGAATGGCCAGCCAAATCTGCGACGTCGGCGAGAGCCGTGGCCGCTTCGTCCCACACCGTGCGGCCTGGCTCGAATTGCGGATGCTGCTCCAGGTAGCCGAGCATTGCCGAAGTATGAATTTCGATGCGACCGCTATCCGGCTCGATCAATCCGGCGACGATTCGCATCAGCGTCGTCTTGCCGGCGCCGTTGGGACCAACCAGGGATACGCGCTCTCCCGGGCGAATATCGAACGTGACGCCGTCGAGCACCGGCTCCGGGCCAAAATGTTTGACGATATTTTGCAGCGACAGCAGGATCACGGGGCACGAGTCAGGGATCAGGAGTCAGTGATCAGCAATCGAAATAGATTCTAGGCCAACTCGGAACTCCGGGGTCTGACTCCCGACCCCTGATTCCTGACTCCTGACGCACGACTTGTCAGTTGTTCGGTGGCGCAAGATAATTGGAGTCCTGCGGGGGCGGTTAGCTCAGTTGGTTAGAGCGCCACGTTGACATCGTGGAGGTCACAAGTTCGAGTCTTGTACCGCCCATTCGATTAGAAGTCTCGCTGAATTCACGATTTAGATTACCTGCCGATGTTCGGCAGTGCAGCGTCGAAACCAGGAAGCCAATCCGGTACATACCGGGTTGCGGCCAAATCCTGGAGAGCTGCACATGCCACGTCTCACTGCTTCAGCCCCAAAGTATCGCAAGCACAAACCCAGCGGACAGGCCGTCGTAACGCTTGCCAGCAAGGATCACTACCTCGGTCCGCGGAATAGCAAGGCGAGCAAGGTCGAATACGACCGCCTCGTCGGTGAATGGCTCGCTGCCGGCCGACCGGCCGCACCTGTTGAGCAGCCGCATCAGATCACCGTGTCGGAAATCGCAGTAGCCTTCTGGCGCCATGCGAAGAAGCACTACCGCAAGCACGGGCGGCTGACGGGCACCGCGGCGAACTACAAGCCGACGTTGACATTGCTCAAGCAGCGCTATGGTCACACGCTTGCCAGTGAATTTGGCCCCCTCGCCCTCAAGGCGCTGCAGAATCTGATGGTCGAGCTCGGCCACAGCCGGGGATACATCAACGAGAACATCCACAGGATCCGCAAAATATTCCGTTGGGCCGCTTCTGAACAGCTCATCCCACCGTCGGTGAGAGAAGCCCTGGCCACGGTGATGGATTGCAAAAGGGCTACACCAAAGCTCGAGATGCGGAGCCGGTGATGCCCGTGGACGACTCAATCATTGAGGCCACGCTGCCTCATTTACAGCCAGTCGTCGCGGACATGGTGCGCCTACAGCGGCTAACCGGCGCCCGGCCTGGGGAGATCTGCTCTATTCGACCAGCCGACGTCAATCGAAGGTGGGGACATCTGGGCGTATGTGCCGGCTGAGCACAAGACGGAGCACCACGGAAAGCGGCGGACGATCTTCATTGGGCCAAAAGCCCAAGTGATTCTGCTGCCATACCTCCTACGTGATGCTGATGCCTGTTGCTTCGTCCCTGCGGATTCCGAGCTGCAGCGCCGACGTGAGCGGCACGAACGTCGCGAGACACCGCTGAGCTGTGGCAATCGGCCTTCGAAGCGCCGCCGCCGGCGTAACCGGGCACCGGGCAATCGGTACACCAAGGATTCCTATCGACGGGCTGTGCAGCGCGGGTGCGAGATTGCATTTCAAATGCCCGAGCATCTCCGTAAGCTCGAATGGAAAAAGCTGAAGGCGAACCAAAAGTTGTCGCCCGAGCGAAAAGCTGAACTCCGTAGGAAGCAGCCGCTTGGCGGGAAACTCACGTCTGGAGCCCGAACCAGTTACGCCATTCCGCCGCAACTGAAATTCGGCGCAAGTTCGGCAAAGACGGGCTCGAGGCCGGCCAAGTTGTCCTGGGGCACAGTCGGATGCGAGCCATTGCGGGATGGTTGCGGATCCAGTTGATTTCAACCTTAGGGTCGGCGTCGGTGGGCAGCTGGTTGAGAGCTTCCTCAAATTCCAATTCGGCGCGGGCTTGGGTCTCTTTCGCGGCTTGGTCAACGACGGCTGTCTCTTCGGCTTCTTCCGCCGCCTGCAACCGCTCATGTCGCCGTCGCTCGTCGCCCGGGCTCACGTAGCCCATTCGCCGCATCACTTCCCAGCGGGCCTGCCCAAAGCCCTGGCCGGTTTCCACCTGAACATCGGCCACGGTGCGCTTCCATTCCTCGAGACGACCTTCACGAGTAATTCGCTCGACGAACAATTTACAAACGGTGTGCTTTTTCTCGCTCATTACAGAGCCCTCCTGGCTCGGTGAATTCTCTTAGCCGACATCCATTAGGGACGATGTGCCCCCACGCCGCGGCTCCAGCGCATTTGCCGACGTCAATAAATGCGCGAACGCCGCTGGCCATAAAAACCCATTCTACCACGCTCCTGAACCAACCCGCAGCCTACTTCGAGATCGGGTCACCGAAGAAATGGTTGAAGACGCGGAAGATATCACCACCGGTGAGTACGACGTTGGCGAGATCCAGATGTTGCTGACGCTGGGGGGCTCAATAATAATGCCGGTGGAGCTGCCGCCACCGGCTTGGATGATCCGGCTCCCAGGAGCGATCCGCCGAGCATGCAATTGAAGACTTTTTCGGTTGTGCGTCTTATGGTCTCGACGCTGCCGATTCGTCGTCCGTTTTGGCGTCAGTCCGCCAGATCGTAACTCGTCCGTCGCCGTCGCCCGCAGCAAGGGCCCGGCCATCAGCAGCAATCGCAAGCGACCAGACGGAGGAATCAAACATATCCGTAGTCGTGGTGCCATCGGCGAGCGTTGAGATTTGCACCAGCGGCGGCGCGTGAAGCGTGATCCGCTGTTGGCGCGTAGCCAAGTCCCATAGCTTCACCGTCCCATCGTCGCTGCCAGTCGCCAATGTTTTTCCGTCAGGGAAAAACGCCAAAGCGCGGACTGTCGCCGGGTGCTGGCCGAGTGGAGCTTGCTCTCGACCCGTCTTCACCTCGTAAAGTCGAATCCGATTGTCGCCGCCTGCGATGGCAATCATCTGGCTATCAGGAGTAAACGCCAGAGTATAAACCCACTCGATCGGCACCGGGATTTTGCGGATCTGCGTTCCACTCGCAACGTCCCACAGCCGCACCGTCATGTCGTTGGCTCCCGAAGCCACCGTCCGTCCGTCGGGCGCGAACGCGACAGACCAAACTCGATCGCTGTGCCCGCTGAGTGTCAATCGTTTTTTGCCCGTCGCGACATCCCACAAGACCACGGTGTTCGATCGGTAGGCAGCAGCCGCGAGTGTTTCTCCATCGGGCGATATGGCCAGCGACCAGAGCGGGCCGTCCGCTTCTTCAAAGGTGATCGAGTCGCTCGAGGCTGAAGTGCCCAATCGGCGGATTCTTCCTCCGAAGTCGCCTGCCAGCACCATGTTTTCCCGAGTAATGGCTGCTCCCATCACCCTATTCGGTTTTCCGCCCGCCACGAGTTGCGGCCGCGCGGCGAACCACGACGGCTGATCGCAGTGTGAGTTGTCGAACAGCATCGGCTCTTGTTTGCCGGTAACGTCCCATAGCCGGATGGACTCACCGCCTGCGGAAACAAGCTTTTGTCCGTCGAGTGAAAACGCGACAGCACGAAGGAGCCCCTTCTGCCCCTTGAGAACGAGCGGCTCAGGACTGGCTGCGAGGTTCCATACGCGGATAAGGCCATCGTCTCCTCCGGACAGAAGCGATTTGCCGTCCGGCGTGTACGCTACAGCGAAGACCTGCCCCGAAATTCCTTGCTGTAGGACGATATCGTCCGTGGCGGGATCCCATAGCTTCACCGAGCCATCCCAACTAACCGTCGCGACCTGTTGGCCGTCAGGTGAAAACGCCGCGCTAGCAACCGCGCTAGTGTGCCTCCTCAACGACCGCTTGAGACGGCGCGATGGCATGTCCCACAGCTTCACGACGCCGTCCTCGCTTCCTGTGAGCAAGGCGCGCCCGTCGGGCGAAAACGCAACGCAATGAATGTACGTACGGTGGCGCCCTAGTTCGACCGGCGCCGCCATGGGCGAGCGTAGATCCCACAGCAGGAGTTGCGCGTCGTTTCCGCCGGCAACAACTGTGAAGCCGTCCGATGCAATAGCAATGGAATTGGGGGTCTGGGCGGGAAGTGTGAGGTTAGGTCGCCGCTCGCGACTGACAAGATCCCACACGATTCCACTCGTCGAGACAAGTGTCGTGGTATCAGGTGAAAAGGCCACGGCGAATTCGTAGCCCCCATCACTCGCGCGAAGTATCGTCAGCGTGTCGTTGATCAGGTCCCATATACGAACGCCACCTCCGCGCGTAGCGGCGGCCAGCCAGCGGCCATCGGCGGAAATTGCAAGATCGACCGCACTATCGCCCGCGAGCTCAACCGTATGGCGCAGCTCGTGCGTCGCCGGATCCCAGAGACAAATCGTTCCATCTTCGCCGGCAGTGGCCCAAACGCTGCCATCTGCGCTCGCTGCGACTGCACGCACCGGCCGCTGATGCCCGCGCAGCACGTCTTGCGAGGCGACTTGGCAGAGCCGCCGTAGATGGTGCCACTCAAATCCGCGCAGGTCCTCTTCTCCCGAGGCTGGGCGCTCCTGCTCCAGAATCTCCAGCACTCGGGCTACGTTTCCCTTTTCCCAGTTCTCCATAGCCACGTTCAAGTGAGCGGCGTAGAGATGGCGGCGGCTTTCGAGCTTCCGCGCATCAGCCACGGCCCGCTGCAATTCCTCGCCTTGTCGCGCCCGCGCGATCAGCACACCGCTGACTGCCGTTCCGCAAGCCAGAACCAGGACGAACAACGTAATGGCGGCCACCCAGGCGCGGTGGCGACGGGCCCACTTGCCCAATTGAACAAGAGCACCGGGCCTTCTAGCATGGATTTGCTCGCCCGCGAGAAATCGGCCCAGGTCGTCCGCGAACGCTTTGGCGGTTGCATAGCGCTCCTGTACTGCCTTGGCCATCGCCGTCATCACGATGGTCTCCAGGTCCGAGGGAATCGCTGGGTTCAATCGACTGGGCAGCCGCGGCTCATCCGACACCATTTGCGACAGCACTTCCTGCCGGTCGCGGCCCTCGAACGCCGGTCGCAGCGTGAGCAATTCATACAGCGTGACGCCCAACGAATAAACATCGGTGCGATGATCGACCACACCGCGGCGCGCTGAGGCTTGTTCGGGACTCATGTAGCGGAGCGTCCCGAGCACATCCCCAGTGGCGGTCAGCCCCTCGCCCCCCTGAACCGTCGCCAGGCCGAAGTCGGCGACCCACAGATGGCCGTGTTCATCGACCAGCAAATTGCCGGGCTTAATATCGCGGTGGATCACGCCGACTTGATGAGCGTGATCGAGAGCCTCGGCTGCCTGCCGCGCCATTTCCGCCATGGCCCGCACATAAGCCGTCGTGTTCCAGCGCAGCTCGCCAAGCGGGCTTCCGCGCTCGCGCGTTCGTTCAGACGCAATCGCGGCCGTATCGAATGTATTTCTAGCGTCGGCGAGGCGATTGTCCCCGCGCGCATTGCGCCGCTGTTGATGCCAGAGGGAGCTGAGACTCGCGCCCTCGATGAACTGCATTGTGTAGTAGTGCATGCCGCCGGCGCAGCCTACCTCGTACACCGGGACGATGTGACGGTGGTGCAGGTTCGAGGCCGCATGCGCCTCATTCTTGAACCGCTGGAGCTGCCGCGGGTCTAGCGCGGCGGCGAAAGGCAGGACCTTTAGAGCGACGCGACGGCCCTGCGACCGGTGGACCGCCTCATATACCACGCCCATGCCGCCGCGACCAATTTCGCGGATGATCGTGTACTCGCCAAGCTGCATCGCGGAGCGCTCGGACGTCGAAGCCGCCGCATCGAGCAACTGCAGCCCGGCCAGACAAGGACGCAGTCGATGTGCGATGGCCGGATTCTGTACGAGGAGCAGTTCGGGATCCGCACGCTGGCCACCTTCCAGGTCAGCCAGGTAAGCATCGAGCACGCGGACGACTTCTTCGTCCTCCTGGCTCGCGCAATCGACTTCGGCGGTCGCCTCAATTGGCTGCATCACCTGTCTCCATCAATTCACCAAGCCGCTCGAGGGCCCGCATCCACAACATCCGCACGGCGCCGCCGGACCGCCGCATCCGAGCCGCGATCTCGTCAAAGCTGCGCCCCTCGATCTGCCGCAACGTGATGATTTTGCGATAGTCCTCCGGCAACTTCGCCAGCGCGTTGGCCATCACGACGGCTTGCTCGCGCCGCGAAGCAACCTTGCTCGGCGTCGAAAGGGGAGCCGCCAGCGCCTCGTGGGCTTGCTCGATCAAGGCATCTAGCGGCTGCTCGCGACCAATATCTCGTTTTTGTGACTGGTGATATTTGAGCTGGTCGGCCAGGTTCCGCGCCAGGATGCGCCGCAACCAAACTGCCAGCTCCCCCTCGCTATCGCCAAGGAACTGGGGGAAATCGCGCTGGGCCTCCAGCAGTGTTTCCTGAACCAGGTCCGAGGGATCGAGCCGCACGCGCAAATCCCGACCGACCCGCGCGCGGGCCAGCAAGCGCAGGTACTCGCGATACCCTTCGAGGACCTCGCCCAGAGCATCTGGATCGCCCGCGCGGGCATGCGCCAACAGGGCGGTCGGAAATCCGGCGGCGGTCGGCACGTCCCTACTCTCTTTGGCGACAGGCGGGGGCAAATGTCACGGAGCAAATGGTGATTTTAGTCCCTGGCTGCCCGACAGCAAACTTTTTGGAGTTCCTTCATTCAATTTCCTCAGTGCCGTGACGTTTGCGCCCCGCTTGTCGCCTTTCTCCTGGGAAGACTGCTGCATTTATCCGCCGTTGGTTTAGGTGGCATGGACGCCGCTGGGTTCAACCCCGCGCACGCGAATAGCGTCTTAGGAGCCGGCCATGTCGAAGTCTCGCTTATCTGGATCATGGCCCTTTCGCCTGACCCGCCGCAAGCGGGACGATTCTGCGCGTCGCCGCCGGGCGGCTGGGCGGACGACCCCGCTGTTTGTTGAGCATCTGGAGTCGCGCACTCTGCTGGCCGCAGTTCCCGCCGCCGGCCTGGTGAGCTGGTATCGGGCCGAGGGTAATGCGTCGGACTTTATTGGCGGCCATGACGGAATATTGCAGAACGGGGCGGCGTTCACGGCCGGCAAAGTTGGCCAGGCATTCCTGTTCGACGGCGTGGATGATCAGCTGTTAATCAACGACAACGCTCAGCAGAACCCCGGCAGCAATTTCACCATCGAGGCCTGGATCAATCCCAGCGAGTCCGGACACGGCCGTCCGATCGCCCAGAAGCGGTCGGACGGCAACGTGGGCGGATATACCTTTGAGACGAATGGCGCCACTGGACTGCAGTTTGTCGTGTGGTTTAGCGGCGCGCCAACGACGCTGCAAACGCCGGACGATGTCATCGCGGTTGGCCAGTGGCACCATGTGGCCGCGACCTATGACGGAGCGGCGCTGCGGATCTTCGTCGATGGTGTGGAAAAGGCATTCGCGTCGGCTTCGGGAGTAATCGACGTCACCGCCGAGCCTGTAGTGATCGGTCGGAATGTCAGGATCCCCTCCTTTGCCTGGAAAGGCGCGATTGACGAAGTCAGCTTCTACAACCGGGCGCTTTCACAAGCCGAAATCCAAAGCGTGGTCGATGCCGGCAGTGAGGGCAAACAGGCCACCATCGTCGTCACGACGGCCGCCGACGAAGACAATGGTTCCACCAACAAGAATCTGGGCGCAGGCACTTCGCTGCGCGAGGCGATCAACTTCGCGAATGCCAATCCCGGCAAAGATGCGATCGCTTTCCATATCCCCGCCAGCGGCCTGCATACGATTTTCCCGCTGTCGGAGCTGCCGAAGATCACCGAGGCCGTGACGATCGACGGCTATACACAGCCCGGCGCGTCGCCTAACACGCTGGTCGGCAGCAATGACGCCGTGATTCTGATCGAGCTGAACGGCACGAACGCGGGCGACGAGGCAAGCGGGCTGACAATC
>Ga0136846_1243105_pt1 | contig 13750 bp, 12 predicted proteins | sample HopSoiMetagenom2_FD_96841 | JGI IMG/M metagenome (GOLD analysis project Ga0136846, IMG submission 96841) | Grasslands soil microbial communities from Hopland, California, USA - 2 Assembly 2016 (version 4) | ecosystem: Environmental > Terrestrial > Soil > Grasslands | place: USA: Hopland... | reverse complement strand
CCGTTCGAAGGCAACCGCTATGTCGACCGCTTCGTCGTCAGGGGCGGGCAGATCGTCAAGATGGATGTCTGGAACGACAGCGCCGAGCGGATCCTGGTGCAGCGGGGCATCGACGCGTGAGGGCCGTCGCAGATCCCGACGTCTATCTGGTGAACTAAGGCGAGCCGCTCCATCTGACCAAAGCGGGCGAGACCGAGGTCTGAGGGATATCGGGCCCTAGGAACTTGCGATAACCTTCGAGACTCTTCACCGCATGGAACAGCGGGCCAGTTGCCTGCAAGACCCAAGACCGGTCCCGAGGCGAGATAGCCATGCGCGCAGATGAGCCGTTCCTGGTCCGCCACGCAGACCTCGTTTTTGCCTTGAAGACGTTCGCGGCGTCGATGCTGGCGCTTGTCATCGCACTCGCCATGGACCTGCCGCGGCCCTATTGGGCGATGGCGACCGTCTACATCACCTCGCAGCCGCTGGCTGGCGCCACCAGTTCGAAGGCGTTCTTCCGTGTCATGGGCACGCTGGTCGGCGCGAGCATGACGGTGGCGCTGGTGCCCAACCTGATCGATGCGCCGGAACTGCTCTGCCTCGCCATCGCGCTTTGGGTCGGGCTCTGCCTTTATCTGTCGCTGCTGGATGGTACGCCGAGAAGCTACGTCTTCATGCTGGCCGGATACACGGTGGCGCTGATCGGCTTTCCCTCAGTGTCCGAGCCCGGTGCCATCTTTGACACCGCGGTGGCAAGGCTCGAGGAAATCTCGCTGGGAATCATCTGCGCCAGCCTGGTCTCGACCATCGTATTGCCTCGCAGCGTCGCACCTGCCGTGGCCCACCGCGTCGAGACCTGGCTTCTGGATGCGCGCCGCCTCAGCCAGCTCGTGCTGTTGCGCGAGGGTACCGACGACACGCGCCGCGGCAGGCGCCTCAAGCTTGCGACCGACATCGTCGAGATCGACACGTTGTCCACCCATCTTGCCTACGACCGCCTGACCGACCGCAATGCCGTCAACGGCCTCGGCGAAATCCGGTTGCGCATGCTGATGCTCCTGCCGGTGATCGCCTCGCTCGAAGACCGGCTGGCGGCGCTCGGGGAGGAGGTCCTGCGCCGGCAACCCGAGCTAAAACGTCTTCTGGAGGACGTCGCGCGATGGATCGTGAGCGACGTCAGCGCCCGGCGGCCGGCTGAGCGAATCCGCGCCATGATCGCGGACCGGCAGGCGGTGCTCGACGACAGCGCCGATTGGGAGCGGATCATCACCACCAGCCTGCTGTCGCGGCTGCGCGACCTGGTCGACCTCTCGCGCGATTGCCGTGAGCTGACCGAGGCGATCGCCGACAACCGTAACGTCTCCACACTCGAGCTGGCGTTCCATTCCGAAGCCGGCGCCGCGCCCGTGCGCCACAGGGATCGCGGCCTTGCGCTGTGGTCGGCGGCCGGCGCCGCCACGGCGATCCTGATCTGCTGCGCGTTCTGGATCGGGACCGGCTGGCCAGACGGTGCATCGGCGCCGATGATGGCCGCGGTCGCCTGCTCGTTCTTCGCCGCCCAGGACGAACCGGCGCGCTTCATCCGCAGCTTTGGCCTGTGGTCGCTGGTCGCCATTGTGGTCGTTGCCATCTATCTGTTCGCAGTGGTGCCGGCGATCTCCCATCTCGAGGTCCTGATCGTCGCGCTGGCGCCGACCTTCCTGCTCTATGGCTTCCTGATCGGTCGTCCCGCCACGGCCGGAACCGGCATGGCGCTCGCGGCCAACACCGCGACCTTGCTTGCGATCCAGTCGACCTACAGCGCGGATTTCGCGTCCTACGCCAATTCCGCCGTCGCCTTCTTCGTCGGCGTCCTCATCGCCGAGATCGTGACCCGGATCGCGCGCGGGGTGGGCGCCGAATGGATCGCCAATCGTCTGGTGCTGTCGAGCTGGAAGACGATCGCGATCGCCGCCGAGCGCCGCGGCAAGGGCGACCGCGCCGAGTTCGCCGGCCTCATGCTGCACCGTCTCGGGCTGCTGGTGCAGCGCATCGCCTTCCTCTCGGAGAGTGACCGCCGCGACGCCGACAGCCTGGTCCAGCTCCGTATCGGGATCAACATCATCGACCTGCGCCGGGCGCGCTACGGACTTGCGGCATCCACCGTCGCCGTCATCGACGACATGCTCGATCGGCTCGCATTGGCCTGCCGCAGCTATACGGGGGAGGGTATGCCGGCTGAGCTGCTGACAAGCATCGACCGGGCGCTGGCCCAGGCGGTGAAGGATCCCAATGACAGCGCGCGCGAAGATGCGCTGATCGGCCTCGTCGGGATCAGGCGCGGCCTGTTCCCTGACGCGCCGGCTTACCGGCCGCGTGGCGAGAGTGTTGCGGCATGAGATACGTCATCGACATCTACGGTGTGCTCGTGCCGGCGCTGCTGCTGTGGATCATCGTCGCCTACGTCCTCAGCGCGCTTCTGCGCCGGCTGATGCAGCGCTTCGACCTCTACCGGCTGGTCTGGCACCGCGCGCTGTTCGATTTTGCAATTTTCGTCTGCCTTCTCGGCGGCGTCGTCTATCTCTCGGAGTATCTTTCATGAAAGGAAATCTTGCCTGGTTCGGCCGCCTGGCGCTGACCGTCATCGCCGTCGTCGCCGCGCTCGCGGTCGGCCGCGAGCTCTGGATTTATTACATGGAATCGCCCTGGACCCGCGACGGCCGCGTGCGCGCCGACGTGGTCCAGGTCGCCCCTGATGTGTCCGGCTTCGTCACCGAGGTGCTGGTCAAGGACAACCAGAAGGTTCGTCGCGGCGACGTGCTGTTCCGGATCGACCGCGAACGTTTTGCGCTGGCGTTGCGGCAGGCCGAAGCGTCGGTGGCCGGTCATCAGGCCACGCTCGACCAGGCCAATGCCGATTTGAAGCGCTACAGCGCGCTGACGACCGACGCGGTGTCGCAGCAGAAGCAGGAGCAGGTTCTGGCCACTCAGCTCCAGGCCAAGGCGGCGTTCGACGCGGCCGTTGCCGATCGTGCGGTGGCGCAGCTCAACCTCGAACGCAGCGAGGTCCATGCCTCTGTGAACGGCGTGATCACCAATATGGATCTGCGTCCTGGGGCCTATGTGACGGCGGGGAAGGGCGTGATGGCTCTGGTCGACACCGACACGCTGCATGTGGAAGGTTATTTCGAAGAGACAAAACTCGCGCGCATCCGCGTCGGCGACAAGGTGCAGGTCCGTCTGATGGGCGAGAAGGTCACGTTATCAGGCCATGTGGAGAGCATTGCGGCCGGCATCGAGGACCGCGACCGCGCCGAAGGCGCCAGCATGCTCGCCAACGTCAACCCGACCTTCAGCTGGGTGCGCCTGGCGCAGCGTGTTCCGGTGCGGATCGCGCTGGATCCGGTGCGCGATGGGACCGCGCTCGTTGCCGGGCGTTCAGCGACGGTGGAGGTGTTGAACTAGGCCACCGTTGGGCGTCAGGCGTTCGAATATTTCTTCAGTTCGAACCGCGCGATCTGGTTGCGGTGCACCTCATCGGGTCCGTCCGCAAGACGCAGCAACCGCGCTGTCGCGTAGGCCTGCGTCAGACCAAAATCGTTCGAGGTGCCCCCGCCGCCATGGGCCTGGATTGCCCAGTCGATGATCTGGCAGGCCATGTTGGGTACGGCGACCTTGATCATCGCGATCTCGGCTTTCGCCACCTTGTTGCCGACCATGTCCATTGCGTAGGCCGCATTGAGCGTCAACAGCCGGGCCTGTTCGATCATGATGCGAGACTCGGCAATGCGCTCCTGCGTCACCGTCTGCTCGGACACCGGCTTGCCGAAGGCGACGCGGCTGCGCACGCGGCGGCACATCTTTTCCAGCGTGCGTTCGGACAGCCCGATCAGGCGCATGCAGTGGTGGATGCGGCCGGGGCCGAGGCGCCCCTGCGCGATCTCGAAGCCGCGGCCTTCGCCGAGCAGCATGTTCTCCTTGGGCACCCGCACATTGTTGAAGACGACTTCGGAGGCGCGGTCCGGCACGCCGTAGAAGCCGAACACGGGCAGGGGGCGCTTCACCTCGATGCCGGGTGTGTCCATCGGCACCAGGATCATGGATTGCTGCTTGTGGCGGTCCGGATTGTCAGGGTCGGTCTTGCCCATGAAGATGCAGATCTTGCAGCGCGGATCGGTGGCGTTGGTCGTGTACCATTTGCGGCCGTTGACGACGTAATGGTCGCCGTCGCGCACGATCGAGCTCTCGATATTGGTCGCATCGGACGATGCCACCGCCGGCTCGGTCATGGCGAAGCAGGAGCGGATTTCACCCGCGAGCAGCGGCTTCAGCCAGCGCTCCTTGTCTTCTGTCGTGCCGTAACGCTCCAGCACTTCCATATTGCCGGTGTCGGGCGCCGAGCAGTTGAATATCTCGGGCGCCAGATGCGAGCGTCCCATGACTTCGCAGAGCGGGGCATATTCGAGATTGGTAAGGCCCGCACCGTGGCCCGATTCTGGCAGGAACAAGTTCCAGAGACCCTCCGCGCGCGCCAGCGGCTTCAGCTCCTCGACGATTGGATAAACTTTCCAGGGACCGAGCTCTTCGGCCTCGCGATAGAAGCGCTCCTCGTTCGGATAGATGTGCCGGTCCATGAAGCTTTCGAGCTTGCGCTTGAGCTCGACGACCTTCGGCGACATCGGGTAGAGCATCTTGCATCTCCTTGATCGATCAGTGGCGGCCGTCCTACGCGATTTCGAGATAGTCCGGGCCGGGCAGGTCCGGGAAAGGTGCCGTCGGCAACGTCTGGTACCAGAACGCGACCGAGGCGATGTCGTCCTGCAACGGCAGATATTTTCCGTCCCTCGCGCCGGGCAACCAGCCGAGCGCCTGGATCGTCACGCGCAGATCGCTCCCGAAGCGAATGGGATCGGGGATGTGCCAGCGATAGAGGCCGAACCGCTGCTGCGATCGGTAGACCCCGTCGGGGCGGATCACCTGCGGCAGGCCGGCATAGGGCGTGGTGAATTCGACGTAGCGGGATTGACCCTGGCCGGCATGCGCGACATGGGGATCGAAATTGTAGGCGCCGCAAAAATAGTCTTCGGTGCCGGTGCCACAGATGGTCGGGAATGCGCCGTCACCGTCGATGAAGAACTTGATCTCGCCTTCGCCCCACCAGCCATTGCTGTGGACGCCCCAGGCCATGTAAGTGCCGACATAATGGCCCGCGCCCGCGACGCCATCGAGGATGGTGTAGACCTCCTTGTAGGGCAGAGGGTTGGTGCGTCGGAACTGCGCGTGGAAATAGGCGCAGTCCTCGGGCACGTCGGTGAGGGCGTAGTTGATCTGGTAGTAGATGGTCAGCTGCTCCTCGCTGCGGTTCTCCAGCGTGAATCGCGCGCGCTTGCGGAACGGCATTTCCCAGTAGCAGTTGAAGGCGCGGCCGGGATTGACGCAGACCGCGAGCGAGGAGACCTGAGCAAACTCCTCCCAGCCGCAGGCGAAGAAATCGCCGGCCGGGCATTGCACGCTTGGCTGTTCCTGATCGTCCCAGTAGATGCGCAGGATCGAATGGCGCAGTCGTCCGCGCGCCAGCGTCATCCAGATCTGCTGGATCGCGCCCTGGCCCTCGATGTCGGCGAGGGTAAAGCTCGTGCCGGGCTCGATCACGACGTAAGGCGAGACCTTCCAGCCCTGTCCGAGATCGCGGGCCTGGCGCGCAGCGGGACCGTCCACCGACATGCCGCCCTTGCCCTTCTCGCCGGTGAAATTCTCAGGGCTGATCGAGCGCGTCTGCGCATTCGACAGGCGCGACAGATTGCCGAGATGCAGGCCCAGTCCGGAAAACGCCATGGTGTCCTCGATGAGGGGTCAGCGACGTCCCGATATATCGCCCCCGAACTGACCAAAACATGAAGGCCGCGCACGGAATTGTCCGCACGCTATCGACGCCGTCATGCGACACGATACTCTCTGAATTTCTCGCGCAGCGCTGATTTGAGCACCTTTCCGGTGCCGGTCATCGGGAATTCGTCCAGGAACTCGACCGCATCCGGCATCCACCAGCTCGCGATCTTCGGGCGCATGTGGTCGAGCAGCGCCTTGCCGTCGACGGTCGCGCCCTTCTTGCGGACGACGAGGAGCAGGGGACGCTCCTGCCATTTCTCGTGATTGATCGCGACCACTGCCGCCTGAAGCACATCGGGATGAGACAAGGCGACGTCCTCGAGCTGGATCGAGGAGATCCATTCGCCGCCGGACTTGATGACGTCCTTGGAGCGGTCGGTCAGCGTGACGTGACCTTGGCTGTCGATCACGGCCATGTCGCCGGTGATCAGCCAGCCGTCGCGGTCGAGGCCCTCGTCGAGCTTCATGTAGCCGGAGGCGACCCAGGGACCGCGGGCGCGCAAATGTCCGACGCTCTTGCCGTCGCGCGGCAGCTCGGTGCCGCCGTCGTCGACGATGCGCAACGCCGTGCCGAAGCAGGCGCGGCCCGACACCTGGCGCCGGTCGAACTTCTCCTTGTCGCTGAGGTGCTCGGAGCCCGGCCGCAAGCCTGGCATCGAGCAGCCCAGGGCCTCGGTCATGCCCCAGGCCTGGATGTAGTCGAGATTGTACTCACGCTTGAGCTTTTCGACCATCGCGCGCGGCGGCGCCGAGCCGGACGACAACGTTGCGCGCAATGTGGAGAATCTATTGCCGGTGCGCCCCAGCCAGTCGAGCAGGATCAGCCAGAAACTCGGAACACCCGCCGACAGCGTCACCTTCTCGCCTTCCAGCAATTCGTAGAGCTTGTCGGGTTCGTAATTGCGGCCCGGCAGCACCAGCTTTGATCCCGTGTAAGGCGCGGTGAACGGCATGTTCCAGCCATTGCCATGGAACAGCGGCGCCATCGGCATCATCACTTCGCGCACGCCTTCGAGATGTCCCGTCAGGAAATCGAAATTGCAGGAGACCATGGTCTGCAGGATCGCAGCGCGATGCGAATAGATCACGCCCTTGGGATTGCCCGTCGTGCCCGAGGTGTAGCAGATCGTGGATGCGGACTTCTCGTCGAACTCCGGCCAGGTGAAGCCGGTATCGTTCTCCTTGGCGAGGAGCTCCTCGTAGCAATGGACATTGGCAAGCTTCGTCTCCGGCATCCGCTCGCGCGAGGACATCACGATGTAGGCTTCAATGGTCTTCAACTGCGGCGCGATCGCCTCGACGATGGGCAGCGTGGCGCGGTCGACGAACAGCAGGCGGTCTTCGGCGTGGTTGATGATGTAGACGAGCTGCTCGGGAAACAGTCGCGGATTGACGGTATGCAGCACGTAGCCCATGCCCGGCGCCGCATAGAACATCTCGAAATGGCGGTGGGTATTCCAGGCCAGCGTGCCGACGCGGTCGCCTTGCTTCGTGCCGAGCCGCTTCAGCGCCAGCGCCATCCGCTTGATGCGCGGATGGGCGTCGGCGTAGCTGTAGCGATGGATGTCGCCCTCGATCTCGCGCGCGACGATCTCGGCTTCACCGTGATAGTCAGCGGCATACTGGATCAGGCCGCTGATCAGAAGCGGCATGTCCATCATCAATCCCTGCATGGTTTCCTCCGGATCGCCACGTCGTTGCATGGCAAGCTTGTGATTTGCGCGCGAGGTTAGCGGAACGTCACGCGGCGTTCACGCAAAAAGCGAGAGATGCGATTGCATGCGCCAGTTTTTCAGGGCTAATTTGGGATGAGCTGCCGGCGAAGCAGCATCCGCCGTGGAGGAAATCGATGTCAGCGGAAAGACACAAGACCGGCACTGAGGGCGAATCTACCGTCGACATTTCCGCGTTGCGCGCGCGCTATCGCGACGAGCGCGATCGCCGCCTGCGTGCCGAGGGCAAGGCGCAATATGTCGAGGTAGCGGGCGAATTCGGCCGCTATCTCGACGATCCCTGGGCTGATCCCGAATTTGCACGCGCAGCGGTCAGCGAACAGACCGAAGTCCTGATCGTTGGCGGCGGCTTTGGCGGCCTGCTCTGTGGCGCGCGCCTGCGCGGGGCCGGCATCGAGGATTTTCGCATCGTGGAAAAGGCTGCCGATTTCGGCGGCACCTGGTACTGGAATCGCTATCCCGGTGCGGCCTGCGATACCGAGAGCTACATCTATCTTCCGCTGCTGGAGGAGACCGGCTACATGCCGGTGCGCAAATATGCGCGCGCGCCGGAAATCTACGAACATTCCCGCCGCATCGGCCGTCACTTCGGTCTCTACGAGCGCGCTCTGTTTCAGACCGTGATCTCGCGCATGTCATGGCAGGAGGACGAAGCGCGCTGGCTGGTCGAGACCGATCGCGGCGATCGCATCCGCGCGCGCTTCGTTATTCTGGCCGGCGGACCGTTGAGCCGTCCGAAGCTGCCGGGCATTCCCGGCATCGAGACGTTCCGGGGCCACAGCTTCCACACCAGCCGGTGGGATTATGGCTACACGGGCGGTACCGCCGAGGGCGGTCTCACCGGCCTTGCCAACAAGCGCGTCGGCATCATCGGCACCGGCGCCACCGCCGTGCAGTGCGTGCCGCATCTCGGCCGCTCGGCGAAAGAGCTCTATGTCTTCCAGCGCACGCCCTCGGCGATCGGCGTGCGCGACGACCGGCCGACGGATCGGAGCTGGGCGGAGAGCCTCAAGCCCGGCTGGCAGCGCGAGCGCATGGACAACTTTACGGCGGTGATCTCCGGCGAGCCGGTCGAGCAGGACCTGGTGCAGGACGGCTGGACTGGCCTCCTCGGCGAGATCCTGCTGGCGCCGCGCCGCCAGAAGCAGCCGGTGACCTCGATGGAGGAAGCGCTCAAGGTTATCGAGCAGGCCGACTACCGCAAGATGGAGGAGATCCGCGCGCGCGTCGATGCCGTGGTGAAGGACGAGGCGGCCGCGGCGGCGCTCAAACCCTGGTACAAGGCGTTCTGCAAGCGGCCGTGCTTTCACGACGAGTATCTCGACAGCTTCAATCGACCCAACGTGCATCTCGTCGACACCAAAGGGCAGGGCGTCGAGCGCATCACCGAGAACGGCGTTGTGGTCGACCGCAAGGCCTATGAGCTCGACTGCTTGATCTATGCCAGCGGCTTCGAGGTCGGCACCGATTACGCCCGTCGCATGGGCTTTGAGGTCTACGGCCGCGGCGGCATGAGCCTGTCCGAGCGCTGGCGCGACGGCGTCAAGACCCTGCACGGCTTTTACAGCCGCGGCTTTCCGAACTGCTTCCTGATCGTCATGGTGCAGGCCGGCCAAAGCGCCAACTTCCCGCACATCATCGACGAGCAGTCGCAGCACATCGCCTATGTCATCGATCAGGTGCGCAAGCGCGGTGCGCGAACACTGGAGCCGACGCTCGGCGCCGAGGACGCCTGGGTGGACGAGGTCGTCAAGGCCGCGCTCGGCCGCCAGACCTATCTCGCCGAATGCACGCCCGGCTATTACAACAACGAGGGCGTGTTCGATCCCGTCGCGGCAAGAAACAGCCAGTATTGGCGCGGACCGGTGGCGTTCCTGCGGCTGCTCGACAGATGGCGTAACGACGGCAGGCTGGACGGCCTCGAACTGTCGTATGATCACGCCATGGAGTCGGCGCCTTCGTCCGGGTAAGCTCAGGGATCGGATCGCCGCAGACAGAGAGGACGTTGGACATGATCAGGGGCAGGACTGTAGCTGGGGCGGCGTTTGGCGCGATGGTGTTGCTCGGTTGCCTGGCGCCGGCGGCCCATGCCGCGCAATGCGGCAGTTCGCCGGCGGGTTTCGAGGCCTGGAAGCGCGAGTTCAGCGCGGAGGCACAGGGCAAGGGCATCGGCCAGACCGCGATCTCGGCCTTGATGCAGACCAACTACGCCAGCGCCACCATCGCCGCCGACCGCGGCCAGCGCAGCTTCTCGCTGTCGCTCGACCAGTTCCTGGCCAAGCGCGGCGCCACCACCATCGTCGCCAAGGGGCGTCAGCTCAAGAACTCGCAGGCCGCCTTGTTTGCCTCGATCCAGCAGCGCTATGGCGTCCCGCCCGGACCGCTGATCGCGATCTGGGGCATGGAGACCGGCTTCGGCAGCCAGCGCGGCAACCAGAACATGCTGTCGTCGATCGCAACCCTTGCCTATGACTGCCGCCGCCCCGAGTTCTTCACCGACCAGCTCTATGCCGCGCTGAAGCTGATCGACCGCGGGACGCTGTCGGGGGCGACGCGGGGCTCCATGCATGGTGAGGTCGGCCAGACCCAGTTCATGCCCAAGAACATCCTGGCCTATGGCACCGGCAACCTCGAGGTTGCCGCCAATGCGTTGAACTCGACCGCGAATTTCCTGAAAGCGCATGGCTGGCGCGCGGGAGCCGGTTACCAGCCTGGCGAGCCGAACTTTGCCGCCATCGAGGCCTGGAATGCAGCAGGCGTCTATCAGAAGGCGATCGCGCTGATGGGGCGGCAGATCGACGAAGGCGGGGCGGCGGCCTCGCGCTGACGCGAGCCTCATTTCGAACGGGGCTCTGGATTCCTGTTTTGACGCGTTTTCTTTGCGCGAACCGGCTTCCACTGCGCTTGAAAGCACTCTTGCTCAGCAAGGCGTGATGTGCCGGCGCAAGAAAGTTGTTGCCATCAGGAACCGACGGCATGAGGTTTGCTTTGATCGATTCAGGGCTGGGCATGAGGAGACTCAACTATGGCAACCCAGATCGTGATGGACCAAACCGGCGATACCCGCCACGAGTTTGATCCTGGCAATGCCGAAGCGCTGGCACGGGCCGAACAGCGTTTTCGGGAGTTGACCGGAGCCGGCTTCACCGCCGCCTTCCGCACCGGGCCCGGTGAAGTAACCCGTATCAAATCGTTCGATCCGACTGCGCACGAAACGCTGTTCTATCCCCGCCTGGTCGGCGGCTGATCTGAGCTGCTCATGTTCGCGGCACTATGGTTCCGCGCGCCGGCGCGTGCGCGTCTGCATGCGCTGCGCGAACTCTACCGTCGCTTCTTCGGCGAGAATACGCCGGATGCGCGCGGCCGCCGGCTTCTGGCCGAGTGGCTGTCACCGGCGCAGCGCGCGCAATTCGAGCAGTACCGCTATTTCGATGTGGTCGGTTGCGACACCGGCAAGAGGTACCGCATCCACTACGGCACAGCCGCCAACGTCCACGAAGTCGACGATGCCGGCATTGCCACCATGGGCTGGTGCTTCATCCCGTCGGGCTTCCTGGTGCCCGGCGACGTGATGCTCGCACAGAAGATCGCGCTCGAGACCGACGAAAAGGGCGCGCTGGCGCTCGCTAACAGGTTTCCACCGGCAACGCATTCGGAGCATTTTTACCGGCGGCCGTTCTAGCCATGCGGACGCTCAGGAATGCGTGGTGCGATAGGCATCCACCGCATGCGCCGCAAAAACGCCGACGCTGCAAAGCGCGAGGAGGGCGGAGATCAGCTCGATCATAGCTCATCCTCCCGCAGCGGCTGGGCGACGAGGTTCTGGCAGCAGGAATACTCGTAAATCAGTTCCAGGAGGAATTGCATGGTGGCCGTCCCTGTATTTATTTTGACAACCATTTAGGGGGCCATCTGTTTCAGGCGTGTTTCGTCGCATCTGGAAAGGGGTTTCGCGGGGAACCCCGGGCTGGTTTGTGCACCGCAGAGAAGCTACATCTCAGCGTTGGTTAATCTCTTCAGCCGCGCGCCTTTACGCCGGCGGTGCATCACATTGCGAGGCAAAATCATGGCGCAGGTCGCGTGGTTCGACGATCTCAGCATCGGAATGCGGTTCAAGTCGCCCGAGGTTCAAATCTCCGAAGCCGACATCAAGCGCTTCGCAGCCGAGTTCGATCCGCAGCCAATGCACCTCGACCACGACGCCGCCAAGGACACGCTGTTCAAGGGGCTCGCGGCGTCAGGATGGCACACTGCCGCTATTGCCATGAACCTCGCGGTCCAGACCCGGCCCTTCGGCCCGCATCCGCTGATCGGCGCCGGCGTCGACGGGCTGCGCTGGACCATGCCGGTGCGGCCCAATGACCGCCTGCACCTGGTCGGCGAGGTCATGAGCCTGACGCCGTCGAAGTCGAAGCCGCAGGGCATCGCATTGGTGAAATGGACCATGTTCAACCAGAACAGTGAGGAGGTTTACACCTTCACTCCGATCGCGATCGTGCCGCGGCGGGGGTAGGACGGCAGGCCGCTCACGGCCGGCGTTGCCTGGCTTCCCGAAGCCCTTGCGGGCCGCCGGGAGAGGTGGTCATCTCGGCCCCGGGGAATACGCTGGAGGCTGACATGAGACGACTCCTTCTCGTCGCCGCAACGCTCGCAGGCGCCTCGATTGCCTCGCCCGTGCTTGCGCAACAGTCTAAGGTCGGCGACTGGACCATCGAGAAGCGCTCGCAGGACACGCATTGCAACGCGAGCCGTGGCTACAAGGACAAGGAGGACGAGAACCGCGATTACGTCATCGTCATCACCTATTCCGAGAAGGCCATCGTGATCGTGATGATCTACGACGGCTGGGAGTGGGACAAGGTCGGCGAGATCCTCCGGGCCGATGTCGGCACCGACGATACCGACATCATGAAGAAGGCGAAGTGGGAGGTGATGGACAAGACCACCGTGCGCGGCATCTTCGAGTACGACCAGTCGATGATGGACCGCCTCTCGAAGGCCAAGCGCCTCACGCTTGATTTCGAGGACGATGACGACGACAGCATCGAGATGCAGGTCCCACGTGCCGGCGAGGCGCTAGCCGCACTGAAATTCTGCGAGGAGAATCGGAAGTGAATTTCCGCGACGGCCACAAAGCCGGGCGGACTTGAGCAACAGGAGTCGACGGCAGCGGAGCAGGCGTGACCTGCGACACGCAGCCGACCGCTGTTCGCATTAATCCTAGTCTTTGGCGAAAACGTCCAAGCCGCCTCCTGCGGTTGACGTTACGCAAGGACGATGTTCGACATTCCAGGATTGCGTTGTCGCGTTTTTCCTCGTCCAGGGGCGGCGATTGGCCGGCCTGTCTCTTTCGCCAGTTCTCGATGCGCTCGCCCCTCCCGCCACCGGGGCAACACGCAGATCGCTCCGTTGAGCCGATGACGATCCTTCAGGCACACCGGTTCTCGTCGCTCGTCGGCGAGATCTACGATGCGGCAGCCAATCCCGCCCTGCGCAGCGCCGCATTGGAACAGGTCTCGAATTTCGTCGGCGGATGTGCCGCCACTATCCTGTCCAGGGATGCAGCCAGGCGCTCGATCGAGATCCACGAGCACTTTGGCACAGACCCTCGCTTCCGCCAGCTCTATCGCGATAGATATGTGGAACTCGATCCATTGCTCGACCGCCATCTCGCTCTCGCCCCGGAACAGACGGTCGGCGTGACCGACATCATGTCCCATTCGGAGTTCGTGACGACCAGCTTCTATCGGGAGTGGGTGGAGCCGCAGGGCGCGATCGACCTGGCGACGGTCACCCTCGAGAGGTCGGACGCGCGCACCACGGTCTTGCAGGTGTTGCGTCACCAGTCTCGCGGGACCGTCGATGATGCGATGCGCGAGCGCATGCGCCTGCTCGCGCCCCACATCCAGCGGTCGCGAATCATGGGACGTCAGATCAGGGCGCGTTCGCATACCGTGGACGATCTTGCCGATGTCCTGGACGAGCTGAGCACGGCGATTTGCCTGCTCGACGCCGAAGGGAGGGTAGTGCATGCCAACGCGGTCTGCCGTCAGCTCTTCGCCGACGCCAATCTCCTAGCAATGGTCGGCGACAGGATCGTCGCGCGCAACACCCAGGCCGACAAGATATTCCGCGGCCTGCTCGAAAATAATGCGGACGCCGGATTT
>Ga0136846_1236982_pt1 | contig 13753 bp, 9 predicted proteins | sample HopSoiMetagenom2_FD_96841 | JGI IMG/M metagenome (GOLD analysis project Ga0136846, IMG submission 96841) | Grasslands soil microbial communities from Hopland, California, USA - 2 Assembly 2016 (version 4) | ecosystem: Environmental > Terrestrial > Soil > Grasslands | place: USA: Hopland... | reverse complement strand
TGCGCTGGCGCTGATCGGATCGCAACAGTCTCGGCGGTTGAAGCTGAAGCCGGCAGATATGCTATCGAGCGTTAGGGCCGAAAGCATTGATCAGCTTGATGCGCCCGAGGCGAAGGTGTCAGTGACTTTCCATTTGACCGACACACGCGCAACATACCGGATGCTGTCCGATGGTGGCACCGACGGGTCGCAGCGACCGGCTAAGGTCGTCTTGGCTTACGGCCCGCGACGTTACGTCTCACCGCGGCAGCGTAACAGGCAGAGCGGTGCCTTCTGGCGGGTAAAAACGCTCTTTGATCCGCTGGCGACGATACCGTATCCGAACGACTGGCTGGCAGGCTTGACCGACGAACGCTTCGGCGCTGTTGCGCGCGCTCTCAGGATTATCTTGTCACTGAACGATGCCGATGATCTTGTAAACGATAATGAATTCGGGATGTGCGTATTCGCCAATGGTCGATTGACGCCGGTCGACCGCCTTAGCGAAGGTTACAAATCAGTCTTTGCGCTTGTTGTGGATATCTGCCGCGAGTTGCTTGACCATAATCGGTCGATCGAACAGGCGAGCGGCGTCGTACTGATCGACGAAATCGAGACCCATCTCCATCCGCGCTGGAAGATGCAGATCATGACCTCACTGCGTCGCGTGTTTCCGCGCGTGCAGTTTATCGTGACGACGCATGATCCGCTGTGTTTGCGCGGGATGGATGATGGCGAGGTCGTGGTGCTGCAGCGCATCGCCGATGCGAAGATCAGGCCCGTAGCGAACCTGCCGAGCGTCAAGGGAATGAGTGCCGAACAACTACTGACATCGGACTATTTCGGCCTGTCGAGCACCGCCGACCCTGCAACAGCGTTCGCACTGGCAAAGATCACTGCGGACGTCGTGACGCGGACAGCCGGTGGCGAAACTGTCGTGCAACTTTCGGCCGAAACCGAAAAACTCGTGAAAAACCTCTCGCCGGGTAACAGCCCAACCGAAGAGGTGATGCAGGAAGCGCTTGAACGTTTCCTTGTGGACCGCGAAGTCGACAAGGGCGCACTCAGGAGTGATGTCCGCGAAGAAGCGATTGAAGCCGTGCTGAAAGCACTCACCTCACCGCCGGCGGCCTGAAACGATGCGCCGCGTCGATCGTGCAATGGTCTTGCCGCCGCCCAGCCTGGCCACGCCTCACGCTTCGGTCGCGTCCGAACGCGCCGACGCACTCAGTCATTACCTTCCTAATCCGGTATTAGCGGGGTCAATGCCACCAAGGATCGAACCTTCCTATCCATTTAAGGCCTATGGCAGCACCGATGTCCGGATTGCCCTCGACAATCTTTTCCACGGTAAATGCGCATATTGTGAAGGCGAGGTCGGCGCTCAAAGCGACGAAGATGTCGAACATTATCGGCCGAAAGCGGGCGTCAAGGACGATGCTTTGCACAATGGCTATTGGTGGTTGGCGTCCGACTGGAATAACTTACTGCTTAGCTGTCAGCATTGCAATCAGAGTCGCAGGCAGCACATCGTTTCGCTCGCGACGAGTGAAGATGAATATCGCTCAATGCTGGCGCAGCCCGCTACGCAAGCAACGGGCAAGCTCAACCAATTTCCGGTGGCTGGTACACGCGCCTACCACCCCAGCGACCAACTCGAGCAAGAACAGCCTGCGCTGATCGATCCCACGGTTGACGATCCCAACGTACACCTGATTTGGGTGACATCGTCTAATTATAGCCTCGTAGTGGGTCGGCCGTTGGCGGGTGGCGAAGACCCGCGCGGTGCCGCTACGGTGGCCATCTGCGCCCTCAATAGGGCACGCCTCGTCCGAGACCGGACCGCCTTGCTAACCCAGTTGCGCATGTTCCGGACAATAGTGTTTGATCAGCTCAATCGCGACGACAGCGATGCTGGCGTCGCTACGGCGCTAGACATGATTGCCATCATACGCAGCTTCACGAGCATTGGCCACAATTACACAGCATTGGCATCAGCATTTGTAGAAGAGGTCATTGAAGAGCTGAACGGCGTACTTGTGAAGCGACGAGAGCGAGCAGCGGCAACCACCGCAGCGCGCTGACGGCGAAGCGGGCAAATTGCAGACTGCATCAGCCGCAGCCGGGAACAAGCTCAAATTAAAGATTTATCGAATCACCAGTCATGGCAATTCAGCTGACACGTGATAACTTGGGCAGCGAAAGGGGATGTTCGATGGAGGATGACCACGTCAAGCCACAGGACGAATCAATGAAGAACTCGCCCAAGGGCAGCGCGCCGACCGGGCAGCTAGGCATCACTTCGGTTGGCGACGGGTTTTGTTACTGGAACGATAAGAAGTATTCCGACGGCGGTACTGTCTGCGATGCGCATCAGCGTTTCAAGTGCTGGAGCGGCAAGTGGGTCGACATCGGAAACTGTTGATTCCGACAATAGGGTCCTTTTTCGCAACATGTCAGCGCGTGCAGCAGCCTTCCCGCCTGCTGGGCGGTTTTAATCATAGACCTGGCTCAATGTCAGTGATCGGTTGCACTTCGGCCAGCACCCGTTAAGGCGCACAATATATTTTAAGGTCGACGCCGATCGACTGGCATCCCGCGTAAAGCGACAAAAGAAGATGAAACAATTGTAGGCTGTGCGAAGGTGGTGACGGCATCGCAAACGCCGCCTCTACCGCCGACTTAGATAGAATTCCGCCGCCCAGGACCAGCCATACCTCTCGGCTTGCGGTTGGATTGGCGCGCACATTCTGGAACAATGTCCGGAACGCGACCGACCCGGGCCCAATGCGTCGCCGCGGCACTTCACCGCCGGATAGCCGCCAGGGCTGATCGAAACGCCCTTTCGCACCCGGCAGTTCCTGACCGTCGGCCTTCAAGTAGGCGAGGTTTTTCAGCGCTTGGCCGCTCACGTCATAGAGACCCTTGGCGCCTGCACCGGCTACACCGTCCTTCCACTTTGCTGGAATGAAGACGACGCGCTGGGTCACGCCGGCATCCGCGCCAATAAAATCCGCCACCTCGGTGTTGCCGAGATCGTCGCAAACCAATGCCTCGAACGTGGCACCGAACAGCGGCGCTGTACTGCCGACCGCCAGAGCACCATCGATCAAACCGAATAATGAGCCCATCGGCCACGTTGCCGCTGGCGCCGACAGCAAACCCTTTTCAGAGGTGATAGCCTCCAATCCAGGTACGGCGTGAAGCAGGCCGAGCACCAGGCTCGCAGCGCCGCCGGGCCGACCCAGCTGCAAATTGACCGCGTAAAAGCGTCCATAAGCGTAGATCAGCGATGCCCCTAAAATGATCCGAAAGGGCTGCTGACGGTTCAGTCGGTGTAGAAGCGTGACCTTTGGCTTTTCGGCATCATGAAAGGTGGTCAACTCGCGCGAGGACAACCAGTACCGCTGCTTTGCCGCGTCCCACCGGATCCACACCACGAACGAATTGCCGTTTATTGCGAGATCGAAGGCGTGATGATAGTTCTTGGGACCACCTGCACGCTCTATAATGTCGGCGCACGCGCTTTCGAGATCGAATGCCGGCACTTGCCCAGCGGCGTCGCGGAACAATCCCTCATATGCGTCGAGGTCGATGAGGATGTTGCGAGGCAAGGTATTCGCCGGAGGCGCGATGGCGGTCGCGAACCTGTTGAACAGCGCCGCCGGGGGTGCGGCCGCGTCAAGTTCGGCGCCGACAAGCGCACACCACTTTGCGAATTCCTCGAGCGTCGCCGTTGGCCCTTCCCCTTGCCGAACACGCGCACTGGTAAAACCAAGGCTGCGTCGGATTTTGTCAGAAGGTCGGCCAGTTGCCCGTGTCACGACGTGGGTCTGCTCGCCGAGGAATACCCCCGCACGCGCGACCGATGGTGCCTGAAATGACCTCCCGCGTAACGCCAGTGGGCCAAGATCGGTGTTGCGCAAGGTAACGCCGGTGATTGCCTTGCCCTTTTCCGGAAGAAGCGTTCCCAATTCGCTAGGGCCGATGCGCGAGCCCAGTCCACTGAGATCATCGATCCACATGCCGCGCGTATCGTAAAAGAAGAGGCGCCCACCATGATGAACGTAGGCCGTGACCTCGATCGCAGCCGTCTGGAAAAGCGTTTCGGCCAGGAGCGGAGATTGCCGCAACGATATCGATAGGTGAAACCGCGTGCTCGGGTCCTTCAGCGGGCCACCCGCCATTTCGATCCGATCTTCCTCGTCGAGCGCCGCCGTAACCTCGTCGGCGAAATGTGCGAGATCGAAGTCATCTGGTGTTTCGAAAATAATGGCCGATCGGGGCACCCGGATGTCGTCAGCGATCGATTGATCGGTGAGATCCGCACGCCGTCGAAATTGTCCATCGACATAATCGACCTGCGGAAGCGCCGCGAGGATCCGGTCCACAAATGATTGATCGCGAAGCGGCGGCCTTCCGCCATTCTCCACGCAAAATCCGTCATAGGCTAGGAAGCGGTCCCACATCGCCGATACCTGATCGCCGGTTCGCCCGAACACGTAAGCCGGGGCGGCGATTTCGCCGGGAGGACCAGGATGCCGGGTTAGACGTCCAACTTGCTGAACGAGCTGGCGCTCGTTGGAGAAATTCGTGAACAAAGCGAGCATCCGGCACGCCGGATCGTCGATACCCTCAGTCAGCATGTGCTGGTGAATTAAAAACAATTCGGTGCGGTCGGATAAGTTGGAAGGCACCTCACCAAACTTCCATGCGTCGCCGGCGCCCTCTTCTTGAAAGTTATTGTGGATGGCGATGACACCCTCGCCGCGTGTCGCAAGCCGTGCCGAGAAAGCGGTAAACAAGGCGTCGACCTGGGACTCCTCGTCGGCGCGCACGATCACCTTATCAAAGGCATGCATTCGTCCAGATTCGACCAGCGCATCGCGCAGCGCGATTATCCTGGTGGCGAAGGTCGGGGCGTCGCTTGGCAGGTCGGCCTCATCGACCACAATCGGCCGGATAATACCGCGAGCGATCGCATCGTTGAACGACAGGAAGCTCGTATAGTCTTGATTGACTCCAAACACTTTGAGATCATTGCGATACGGTGTTGCGCTGAAGAGGACCGCGCGCGCCCTTAGCCCGCGTGCCGCTCGCGCCCATTGCGGCGCGGGCTCCCGGTGTCCCTCGTCGAATAACACCGTGCCGAAGACATCGACGAGTTTCGCATAATCGGACGGGCTTGCATGGATTTGCTGCAGAGCCTGGATGGTCGCGAATACTACGAATGGCGCCCCGTTTGCCGAGCCGATCGACGACAGGACCTGGTCGATCTTTGAAATGGTGAGACGCGCTGTGTGAGTGATCCGCCACTCTTCCGGCGCTTTTATCCGATTCCAGAATCCCGCCGAGAACTGGCGCTCGAGCTGCACGACGAGTGCCGCCGACGGGCACACCACGAGCACGGGCTTCTCAATCGCTTGCAGCCGAGCGATCGTCGCCATGATGCCGGTCTTGCCGGCGCCTGTCGGGTGATGAACGAGCGCCGACTGGCCGTCGGAATCGCTTGCAAAGTAGCGGCGGGCGACATCCACCGCGTCCCGCTGGTGCTGCCAAAGGCCAAGGACCGCTGGATCAAACATGGGCTATTCCAGCGAGAGCGTACGCAGATTGATTGGCGAGGGGTGCAGCCGACGCGATAACTGCCATCACTGATAGGCAGCCGAGAGCTTCACCGCACCGGCCGGAAGTTTGTAGTTGGGGATTTGCCAGGCGATATCGTGCACGATCGGCGCGGCGAGATACGTGCGATGGCGAAACAGGTTGGCGCGCCACTCCCATGCCGATTTCTCGAAACTCCAGTGCTTCTTGGGGACAAACTCGGCGGGCCACCATGCCGGTGACATCCCGTAATGAATTTTTGCCGTTGGTAGGGCACGCGCATAGGGGCCGGCCGCCTTGCCCAATACGACGTCCAGTCGACCCGGATCTATCAACAGGCCGGCCTTCTCTGCTTCGATCGCCATCCACTCCAGGGGATATTTCGACATACCGCTTTCAGCTTCTGGAAATCCGCCGCCGACGTCACAATGCGTCCCCGGGAACCAAACTTCGCGGATGTCGCGATGCGGGTCAGCATCGAACCAGTTGACGCGAAAGAACCCACGCCGCTCATCGATAGCCTTTGCGTGGCGTACGATCTCGACATCCGGGTTCTTTCTGCCAAACGGTATGGTGAGCGGGCTTCCGATCCAGCCGACTGAGTTGACCGTGTCCCAAACGCCAAGAAAATGTGTTGGGCAATCCCGGCTAGCGATCGTTCGCTTGAAATCGCGCGCGAGCTGTTCGGCCGCATCGTAATTCTCGCCGGGCGTTGCTTGCGCCATCGCCCACAGCATTTCGACTGCGTATGGGACGAGCGGATCGTTGGCTGGCATCGGCAGACCGTAGAGGTGCAGCATCGCGCACAGGACGCGCGCCGTGTAAGCGCCGCGACTAAATCCGAAAACGTAAACGCGATCACCCCCGCGGTAGGTGTTCATTAAAAAGCGATAGGCATCCGCGACATCGTCCTGCAGGCCATAGGCAAACGCCAGTCCGGCAGTTCGCGCGATCCATCCCCCAGTTTTGGTGCCGATGCCGGTCGGCGCCCGCGTCCCAACGCCGGGATGGTAATAGACGAGTTGGCAACTCTCATCTTTCACGAGCGCATGGAACAGCTTGATGACGCTGGTGCGGTCCTTCGAGAATTGATTGGATGTGCCATCGCAGCACACAACGAGATTTCGCCCCACTACCCCTCCCAACGAAATGATCGCCCCTCTACTCTCGGTTCAAAGCTGGTAGTCGATGAACAGCGTTCCTGTAGGCGTCGAGAACACTTCGTTCAGCGGACCGCCCACCGTTTGGCCGCCGGGAACCGCGACCTGATCGCTGCGTGCCAGCTTGCCATCGGTCTTCTTGGCCAGCGCCTCCATTAATGGGATGCGGGGGACCTCCGACTTGTTCGCGACCTTGCCATACGCGCCGACGGCGGTCGAACACATCGCCACGATTCCATTCCGCATCGCTTCCAAAGCATCGATCGGGGTCGCGTTGGTACTGCCGTGGTGCCCCACCTTGTAGAAGTCGATAGACTTCAGGATATCGATCGCTTCGGGGGTCAATTTGGTATGGCCGGGCGCCCCGAGCGCGCCCCCGAAGAGAAAATTCTGCCAGTTGCCCCATTGAGCATCGCCAGCGAACAGCAGCTTCTTACCATTGAAGGTAAACAGCACGACGACGCTTTGATTGTTGACGGTATTGTCCGCTTGAGCGGCGATCGCACGGACGACATCGGGCTGCGCATCGGCGATCGCTTTTTCGATCCTCGGCAGCCCCCCCGTTCCTAAGTCCGCGGCATCGAACCCGCCCGGATCCCCCTCGAAGTCCGCGTCGAAAATCGGCCCGGACATGGTTCCGGATTCGGCATCAATGGCCGCGTCGAGTTCAGTCAAATATTGGTGCGCCTTCCCGTCCATCTGACTAATTAGCGCCGGATCGGATGGTGGGCCCAGAATCTGCGCCACCAAGCCAACGTCAACCAATGACGGTGGCAATTCCGGGGCGTCCCCAGCCGTAAGATACTGCACCTTCGTCTTGCCATCGGCAAAGCCACTGTGCAGTGTCTCAAGCGCTACATCATTGGACGAAATCCCGGCAATATCCAGTGTGCCCGTAATGTTTTCCGCCATGCTCAGGAACTGGTCATCGCCTCGGTCGGCGCGCGCCGCGAAAGCCAACTGAAGCTTTGTGGCTACGGCGGCCAAATTGGCCTGAAACCGTATAGCTTTCGGATCGGACCGATTTTCGAACCACGGCATCCATACCTGACCGACCGTGAACTGGCGGAAAGTGGTAGCGCCTGACGCAAAACCCGAAATGTGATCGGCGTGACGATGCGTCATAATGATGAGAGCGATCTTGCCATTGGTGTCGACGCGAAGCTGTTCGATCGCATCCGCTATCGAGTTAGTTGGTTTGGCGTGAACCCCGCAGTCAATCAGAATGTGCTCGACCTTCGTGTCTTTGCGTAGGCTCAAAAGAAAAAAATCGCCAAAGCCGACGCGATACATTCTAACGCGGATACCCGCAGGCCCACCGACCTCTCCAGTATCGGTCACCGGCGTGATACGTTCGATCGTTTTCGGCTTGGAGGTTGTCGCCATGTCAGGCTCCATGAACGAGGCTAAAGTCGATACGGTGGTCGGTCATGTACGCGCCGAACGCATAAGCGGAGCGCTGGCTGGCAAGCCTGTCCAGGCTGTGGTGCTTGGCGATCATGAAGCGTATGCGCGGCTCCCCTCGCTGGTCGTCCTCGATGGGCTGGTTGGCGATCATCAGAGTCACGCCTGAGCGGATGTTAAAGGTGCCAAGCTTTGGATTATGCGCGTCGAAACATTCCTTGGTGGTCTGAATCATCTCAACCACCATGTCGATCCGCAGCACGCCGTCCTCGCCGAGGCGGAACATCGGATGAAACGACGGAACAGCGACCTTCCCGCGCGTCATATCGAACCCGAGTTTTTCGCCATTCGCCTTGGCGTAATTACGCAGTATATCTCCGTTGATATCCTTCTCCGCTTTGGTTAGCCCGTTGGGATCGCCGAACACTAGACCTTTGACTTCGGGCAAATCGCCAGGCGCCGTTGGCCACTGCAGCGCCTCTTCCGAGAAGTACTTTGCTCCTTGCGGGACAATGCCGCGCCGGCGGAACGCCTGCATGATCGCATCGCGCACGTTGTGAGGGTCGATAGGATACAGGTCGACATCGGCGGTGATTACGGCGCGAAGGAAGTCGCCGAAGGTAATGTCGACCGGCGGGCAATAGTCGAGCGCCCGGGCGCAGATCTGAAAAAACATCTCGGCGGTCTTGCTCGCACGGTCGGCAAGCAACGCAGCTAAGGGCCCGGGAAGGTCGGCTGCATCCCGACCGCCGCCACCAGCGCGATACACGCGGAACAGGTCAGCGGTCCTTCTGATGTAGGTCGTGAAATACGCGTCGAACATCGCGGCGACGAGGATCGCGCCGCGGGCATGCGGTTCGGTTTTGGTCTTTATGTCGGTCGCGTTGGCAGGCTTGTCGAGCGCGCTGCGCAGACCCGCGCCGTGACCAGTCACCTGTCCGAACTGCCGCGCGAGATTGACCAACGGGTTGTCTGCCGAGAGCCCCGCGCCGATGGCACCAGAGGTGGAACCAACACTAGTCGCTTCCGCGACGAGACTTTGGCCATAGAGTAGGCCGCCCGTTCGCTGCAAAGTCTCGATCAGCGCCTCCTGATGAGAGAAATGCCTGAACAGCGCCGCAAGGTCGGCAAAGGCCTCGTGAAAGGCCGCAACATCGACGTTAGTCGGCTCGGTGAAATGCTGCCGTATACCGTCGATGACGGCGTGTGTTACCTCGTGCGCGATGATGTCATGCGACAGGCACGTAAAGATAGTCTGCCCGGGCAGTACGTTGCCGTCCGGTTCATCGCCGGCGCGAAAATAACCGAAGAGAATGCCGTGCGCCTCGCGGCTGTAGAACGCGTTTGCTTCGAGCATTGCATGCGGATGGAGGTTGAGCTTGGCGTTGCGCAGCCCGTGGCGCCATCCGATGCGCCGACCCAATGCGATCTCGAACCGCTCTAGCGTTTCGCTCGCTACCGCATAGACCATCTGCTGGTGGAACCGAGGATCGGACTCGCTCGGTTCGAGCCCGTCATTTAGCAAAACGCCCGTTTCGTCTAGGTTAACTGGCGCATAATAGCTTTTGGTGTTGCCGTCATAGTCGATGACTGCAAAGCGCGATCCGATCGGTCCGGGGGACAGCGGTTCGTAGCGAACGTTGAGCGTCAAATGATTGCCCAGCATGCGACCCAGGCTCGGATCGAAGGCATAGACCTTGAGCGGTCGACGCGTCGGCGTCGGACTCATCGAAGAACTTCCGACAGAAGCATGTCGACCCTCCCCTCGGGCGAATGCCGCAGCGTCGGCGCCCCACTCGCCTTAAGCCCACCACAGCACTAGGATCGTATCACTTTTTATATGATGTGGGAGGAACAATTCCCACCATTTTGATTGTTTTGAACAGCAGATAGGCCACCACGGAGCGGCGTGGCGGCGCTGTTTCGGGTGCGGACAGAGCCTTGCTGCTCGCGCGAGCGTACCGTTGCGCCTTAGGGGAAAGCGATGCGGGTGCCTGCGTGACGGTCGCCGTCCGAAATCCTATGCACGGATACGGAAGGCAAGCTTGTCGGGCACAGCGCCCACCAGCCGGTAGGAGTGAAGCACGATCACGATTTGGCGATCGAGCGCAATGGCATAACTCCGTCTCTGCATGGCGGCGGCCGGCTTTGCTTCGTCGGGCACCGTTGCTGACCGCGTCAGCATGGCGAACCCTTTGCAGATTCAGCGGACGTCCCCTTACTCTTTCGCATCGACCAGATCGCCCGGCGCCTGAGCACTCGCATGACGACCCCGGCGCCGCCGGATCAGCTCTCACTGATGTAACGAGGCCGAGCGTCGTCACCGCCGGCTCATCCTCTCTTCGAGCGGCGCTCGCCGAGACACGAACAAACGTCTGTTTTCGGGGAAGCAGGTTTAATCACCGAACGACAGGCAATGGCACATTGCCGGCATCCGGACTGTGGGCGAGCTAGCGCCCACGGACACACAACGCAGGCGGCCAGCAATTGATATCGCTCGGCTTGCCCATCAAATTCTTGGCTATCGCGGATTGCCGCGAGCAAATCGGCGATGACAAACCACATGTTTGCCGCGGCGGGTTGCGGCCTTCACGCGCAAGCAGCGCCTGGTCGTCTTGCTCCTCCAGCCGGGTCTCACGGACGGGGATTTGAGCAAAGGAGGGCTTACGACCAGAGTCGTCGTCGGCATTAAGGGCTCCAGCAAGGGCATGGGGGTCGCCGACGGAGCGCTGTCCCCTGCGATCATGTCCGCGACCGAATCGTGCAGCGCCGCGCTGTTGACCACAAAGAACAGCCCCCCGCGCCCATTCTGACTGCTCGTGCACCGTCCCGAGAGCGCGCCCTGCTGGTTCATGTCGCCGAAGATGGTGAGCGACGAGCCAGCCGCAGTCGTCACCCCTATCTTGGCGTGATTGCCATCGGTTTCGGGCCCGCCCTTAAGGCTCATGACCTTGCCTCCCCAGCTTCCGCTCGTCGCGATCTGAACGGCACCCGGCTTGATCAGGCCCGCGCTCCAGCAAGCCGGCGGCGCACCAGCGGTCGTCGAGGGAATTGCCGGGTTCGTCCACCAGGTCGCGACGCGCAAGTCGACTCCGCCGAGTTCGGCCGACACCAATTGCCAGGGTGGCACCGGCAGCGCGGACGGCTTCGAAATCAGGCCGAGGCCCGACGATAGCGTGAACTTCAACACGGCCTGGCTGGACGACTTCCGCCCGAGCGCCGACACCCGCTGCTGGATCGCCGCAGGCCCGCCATTGTTGACCAATTGGGGATTGGAGACGTCGGTCACGACGCTGGCATTGGCCAGCGCGTCGAGCACATTTTCGAGATCGGACTCGGAGAGCTTGAGCGAGAAGAAGTCCTGGCTGACCTTGACGTCATTGTCTCCCACGCACCCGAGGGTGTTGCCGTCGCCGGTGCGTGGATTGGCGGCGCCGCCAGCAGCCGGCCAGGACGGGGTGGTGACCTGCAGCAGGACCCCCTCGCCCGCCTCGTTCCAGGCAACAATTCCTTTGGAGTGTCCCCAGGGCGAGCTGCAGCTATCGGTGCACCCGGCGATTGCCGGGTGCTGGTAGAACTGGTCGTTCCACACGACGAAATGAAAACCGCCATTGTAGATCTGGCCAAAGGTCGCTCCGAGTGGATCGTTCGCGCTGGTGCCGACCAGCCCGGTGCCGTCCTGGAGCTGGGCGGACGCGTCACTCGCCCAGACGAAGCGCTGACTGAATGCCGGATAGGACTGTGGCGTACCGCCGAACGCGCAATCGCGCGGCGCACTGGCATCCGACGGGAAGATGGCCGCATTCAGTTTGAAGACGAACAGCCACGTCGCCGGCGTCCCCCCGCTCAGCAAAGGCGTCGGAGGGGATGCGCCGGTCTGGCCCAGCGCGGGAACGGCGAGCAGCAGCGCCACGACCGGCACGCTCAGGCGTCTGAGAACCTTCGATACCAGCGTTTGCATAAGGCCCCCCCGGCGCCGCGGCTACGGGTTGAAACTTGCTTCAGCCCGATAACCCTGTGTCGAAGAGCATAATCGCATTCGATCGCACATATCCATGAATATTGAACCGAAATGGTTGGAGTCTACTTGAGGCATCCAGCTCTCTCGGAAGATGTCTACCCACTAATCAGTAATAATTCGTCCGATCTGGTTCAAAATTCGCGACCTGGATGCATTGTGCGCAATGAAGCACCGGCCTACGTTCGCGGTATTAGGGGGATCGCGGGGATGACCGAAGGTTCTTTTCGGCAGGCTATCCGCCGGGCATTGCCTGGTGGATAGCAACCCCGTCAGGCCTCGAACTAATTACTGGCGCTCGAATGGACGACGCTTGAGACGCTCTGGCGGGTCGCGAAAAGCGCCGTCCCGTCGCCCGGCGACGAAGCAGCCGCAATCGAGGCGCTGTTCGCGGACGCAAGCAGCGTGACCGACGGCAACGGCTGGCGGCGCTTCAACGAAACGGAACAGCGCGTCGGCCAATGCCTCACCAGCGAGCAACTCGACGTGGAATTCGGCGAACTGCTCGCCATCGCCGCCGCCCGTAACCTGCCGTCGATCGCGCTTCATCGAGGCAACCAGCCGCTGTTTGTCGCCGGTGCCGACCTCAAGCTGAAACGTGCGGCCTATCAGGCGCTGCTCTACGACCTGCAAACCGAATTCGTCGGTACGCGCTTCACGCGCAAGCTTCAGGCCGAGGTGGCCGGCCGGCTGTTCCGTTGCGGCATAGCGGTGCTCGCGCTGACGGCAGCACCAGCGATCCTGTTCTGTCTGGAATGCTGGTGGCTGGGGACCGCGACGGGCCCGATCCCCGAAGTGCTGCGATTTGCCGGCAGCCCTGCGTTCGAGATCAGCATGGTCGCGGTGTTCGGCATCCTTGGCGCCTATTTCAGCCGCATGATGGCGTTCCAGTCGGGCATATCGAGCCTGACCTTCGACGAGGTCGCGACGCTCTATCTCAGCAAGGTGCTGGGCATGCGGCTGCTGTTCGGCATGATCGGCGCGCTCATCCTGTTCTTCATCCTGCAGGGCGGTTTGCTCCAGGGGCCGATCTTCCCCAACCTCACGCACCTGAGCGACCTCGCCGTGTGGCACGCGGCACCCGCCGCTTCCCAGGGAGGTGCGCCGGTCGCGCCCGCGGCGGCCGACATTTCGCCGATCGCGGAACTGGCGAAACTCATCGTGTGGTCGTTTCTTGCCGGATTCTCGGAACGGCTGGTGCCTGACGCCCTGGCCAGGATCGAAGCCCAATCGGCTGCGCCAAAAACCTGAAGGACCAAGGCCGTGGCACCGATCGGACGACGGCGGTGGTGGTGAACGACAAAGAGATTGCGGAGACGGAGAATGAAGATGGAATTCTCACTGGGATTGCGCCGTTGGGTGCCACTGGGCCTCGCCACGCTCGCGTTTGGTGTAGCGGTCCTGTCATCGGCCAAATCGCTGCCGCAGCCGGCAGCCGAAACATCGAAACCGGCGGCACCCTTCGCCCGCTTCCCCGACTTTGGCTTCCTGCCCCCGGACAACGAATTCCCCCCGGCACGCACTTTCCGGCTGAGCCAGGATTATCCCGCGACGCGGCCGGCGATCGAGCCGGCGGTCTCAAAGATCC
>Ga0136846_1223091_pt1 | contig 13754 bp, 9 predicted proteins | sample HopSoiMetagenom2_FD_96841 | JGI IMG/M metagenome (GOLD analysis project Ga0136846, IMG submission 96841) | Grasslands soil microbial communities from Hopland, California, USA - 2 Assembly 2016 (version 4) | ecosystem: Environmental > Terrestrial > Soil > Grasslands | place: USA: Hopland... | reverse complement strand
GGGGTGTCCGCAGGTATCTCCAACGTTCAACTGGCCAAGTCCACCATGCTTGAGCTTGCCCTCGTAGCTGGTGCGGGTGGCTTGTTCTTCCCGTTGATTTTGCCACTGGTCTGGCCCGGCCTCGGTTCCTTTCCAGCACCGGTGGCATTCATTTCGGTTGTAGCGATTGCGCTCTATCTCATCGGGCGATTTGGGCGAGCGCTTTTGGAAGCTGCTGTCTTCCATGTTTTCTATCTGGTTCTGTCTGGCTTGGTGTTCGTTGCAGGTTTCCGAATTGCCGGGGGCTCGATTGAGATTTCCAGCGCCCCTACAATCGCAGGCGCCTATGTCTTGGCATGGCTGGCGGGACTTTTGACCCCAGGCGCCCCAGCCGGTATCGGTGTCAGGGAGGCAGTGCTGCTGTTCCTGCTTGGCGGAATAAGTTCTAGTCCAACCGTTCTCATGGCGGTGGTGATCGGCCGGATGATCACCGTCCTGGGCGATTTTCTCTTTTTTGCTGGCGGCCAGCTTGCCGGGCGTTTTACGAGGCAGGCGATGAATGAGGCTGAAAAGCGTGCAGCAGATCGTTAGATTACGCTGGACATTGAAAGTAGATCACGAGAGGCGACTACAATGCTTAAGGCAGCTGCGCTCAAAATCCCGCAGATCAGGAGATTGTGGCAGGACCGTACCGATCTTTTGGCGCAACGCGATCTTCTTTTCCAGGAGAATGCCCAGTTGCGATCCAGGGGAGCAGAGCAGGGCAGTGTATTCTTTCACTACAACTGTAGTTTCGATGCACTAGGCACGATCAACAGGCATGCGCGGAACGACTTGCGTCCGGATCCGTCCTTTGTGACAAATTTTCTCGGTGTCAAAGTCTCACCTCGGTTCTTTCCGAGCATTCTCGATGGAAAGGCTGGGACGATCGAACCCCTGCCAATTCCCGCCAATTGGCATGCCGACATTGCGGAGTGGGCAGCCGCGCTCAGAGCCGTCGACCTCGCTTCGGAACGATTTCGCGTGGTCGAGCTTGGATGCGGCTGGGGGTGCTGGTTGAACAACACCGGCGCCGCCGCACGCCAAAAGGGACTTGCAGTCGAACTGATCGGCATCGAGGGCGACAGCGAACATGTCGCCTACGCCTATGAGGCGATGGCGGCCAACGGCTTTTCCCGCGAAAAGTCCCGCATCATCCATGGTGTCGCAGCGCCCGAAAAAGGAGTGGCACTCTTTCCCGTGGTTGAAAATGCCGGTGCATCATGGGGGTCGGAACCGATCCTGAATGCGACGTCGATACAGATCAAGGAGGCTTCCGCATCCGGCCACTATCAGCAACTCGAAGCTTTCCCGCTGTCTGAAATCGTTGAGAACAAGCCGGTCGACCTTCTGCATATCGATATCCAGGGTGGTGAGGCGGATTTCATCGACGCCTCCATCGCCGACCTCAACAGATTTGTCCGCTACATCGTTATCGGCACGCATTCACGCCAGATCGAGGGACGGATCATGAGCACTCTGTTGAGCCAGGGATGGAAGCTTGAGATGGAACGTCCCGCAATTATCAACTTGGCCGACGGGCAACCGCAAATCCGGGTGGACGGCGTCCAGGGTTGGCGCAATGCTGGCCCCGCGTTTGGACACATCGCCGGAAAAGCGTGATCGTCGAGGGTAGCGGGATGTCTAAACTATTCGAAATTCGGTGTTGGCTGCGGCCTTCGTTGGCGTCTTGGTGATGACCGGCTTGTACGTTTTGATGCGGCAAACGAAGTCGACGCCCGTCAGCGATTGCATCGAAGCCGCGTTCACGCACAGCCGCGTCCTCCACCACTTCGTTGACCTTCAGCGTTCTGAATGGCGCCGGATCATCACCACCACGATCAGCCTGCCTTGCGGGCGATCATGATCCAACCAGTCGAGCCCGGTTCAGCCTCGAAATGCTCGATCTCGAAGCCGCACCGCTTCACGCATCTTGAGATGAAATCGGCGCTCCAGCCACTTTCGAACCAGCCGAACTTGCGAATGCAATAGACGGACAAAGGATCGGTGCGAATGCCCCAATGTTTCCACATATCGTTGATCGGCTCGCCTGCCAGCATCAGCTTGCCGCCGGGTTTCAGCCTGCTGTGAACGAGCGAGAGCGACTCCCAAGGTCTGACCGCATGGTGGAGGCTCTCATAGTAAAGTGCGGCGTCATATAGTTTGTCGCCGGGAATGTTCTCGAAGCTGCCTTGCACCGCCCCGACCTTGTGGCCGATGCGCTTCGCCCTGCGGTTCACCAGTTCGACGAAGCGCGGATTGATGTCGAGACCGGTAACCTCAAGCCCAAAGAAGGCCATCAGCTCGCAGCTCGTACCCCAACCACAGCCCATGTCTAGAATGTGGTTGCCAGCCACCAGTCCGGAGTGTTCAACAGCACGCGCAACTCGTACTGTGTGCAACGCTACCGAAGTCGGTGGAAAAAACGTGTACGGATTCGCTCCGGCAATGTGGTCGGCCAGGACGAACTCGGTCAACTCATTGGCATCCTGGTCCAAATCGCGTGCGGAGATTTCCTTGTAAACCGCAATCTGTTGCGCGACGTAGTCCTCGCTGAACGGATCCAGCTCCTGATTTACCTGGGTATCGGGAACGTATTGAGTTCCGCGCCAGAACTCGTCTGTTTGAGGGGATCCCGGTGGCCCAATATTATCGGAACTGGCCACGAACGAATCGAGATCGCTCCGCGTAATTGTCTTATCTTGCCGCCAATCCCGCAGCGCTGCCGGAGTTCCGTTCGAATCGGCATTTCTATTCTGATATTCGGGTGATTGTCGCAGGCTCGCTCGAAACGCCTCGACATTTCCATGGGCGGCCAAATGCGCTGTCACGATGGCGTCGGACTCGGGGGGGCGACCGAGCACTTCGTTGTACCCGGCAACGATATCGGCGCGTTGCATCGCGGGTTCCGTCTTCTGCCGTTCCCGCGGCGTCATGAACCGAGCTTGGAGTCGCCTTAACAACATTCGAGCCATCTTCCTTTTTTGCATACGCGAAATTCGATGACAGTAGCGGGCACGATTTGCATCCGCTGCAACTGCCGTCAATCATCCTTTCGGGGATACCGCTCCCGCTTCGCCGTGGATCACCACATTGATGCGCCGCCGGATGGGCACGATCCCATTTAGGATCATTGTTAAGGCTATGTCTCGACGTTGGTTGGGATCGCCATTGCCGCCGCAAATAGGCGGTTCTTCAGATTTGCAAACCGACGCGTAGCGGGTTGCCGAGCCAGGCCACGCCCTCCTGCACAAGTTCGATGTCCATGAATTCCGCGCCGCGCGCTTTCCATTCCATCGGCACCAGAACCGGAAGGTAAATCGTCCCCCCCGGCGGCAGCACGAGCGGGATTGCCGTGCGCGGATTGTCGTAAAGCAAATCCCCGCCTTCCGCGTCGAGCAGATGATAGCCCAAGCCGATCGCCAAGGTGCCGTCGTCCTTGCCGGCGCTCGACCAGGCATCCTCGCTGAGGTTGGATACGGCGACGACCGCCTTCAAGGCGGTCTCGTCATCGGTAGGGTAGGGGCCTTCGACCAGCCGCAAACGATACTGTCTTGCTTCTGGTGGCAGCGGCTTGGTCATTCTCGTACGGCCGAGATCGGAAGGCGGCGCGAACGGCTTGGGGGAGCGCGGCTCGTAGATCTTGTACCATTTGTCGGCCACGATCACGTTCCGCAATTGCTCCGCGCTTTCGGCCCAAGTCGGCCATGTGGCGGCGCCAACCTTTCGCTTCGGGAGTTTGCCGGGTGTAAACTGCCGTAGTTGGTCGGCCATCGCGTCGGAATTGCCGGCTTCGAAGAAATAGGCTTTCGCAGCGCCTTCGCCGACCTCGCGGAAGACCGCTATGTCGCTGGCGATCACCGGTTTGCCAAAATGCCCCGCCTCCACGATGGGCAGACCGAAGCCTTCGGCGAATGAAGCCGCGACCAGCGCGTCGCACTCGGTATAGAGCCGTTGCAGTTGGCCATCATCGGCCTTTTCGTGCCAGACCAGACGGCGGCCGAATTCGCTGTGCGAGCGGATGCGTTTGGCAAGGTAAGTGACGCCCCAGCCCAGCTTGCCGACGATCACCAATCGGTCTTGCCTCCCCTCCGACCAGAGCTTTTCGAAGGCGGCTAGAGCGACAGCGTGTCCCTTACGCGGCTCGAGAGTGCCCACCATCAGGAATGAAGCCGCGTCCTGTCCTCGCGGCGCCGGGCCAGCCAGCGGTGCGCCGCCGAAATCGGCTCCGAGTTGCCAATACCCGACCTTCATGCGGCGCGGGAAATCGAGTGCCTCCAAAAGCGCCAGCAATTCGTCCGCGACAGCGCGCGAGATGCACACGAAAGCGGAGGAACTGGACAGGGCGGCCGAGAACCATCGGGTGAAGATGGGAGGCATGCCGGGGTCGCACATCCCTGGGGCAAAGAGCGGGACCGTATCATAGAGGCAGGTGACGATATTGCCGCCGCGCAGCCTGCAGGCTTGCCATTGATGCTCGTGAGTTGAGTAGAGATCCCAGGAGCTGTCGAGCATCAGCAGGGTATCGCCGGCGAGATAGACTCGATTGCCCTCTAATTTCTGTGGGACGCGAAGATTTCGGCCGTCGACTTTGTAAAAACCAGATTCATCATCGCAAAATACAAAGCCGACTTTGTGCTGTGTCGGAGGCGCTGCGGCCAGCTCTCGGCAGATATTCGTTACGACGCGCTGGATACCGGTTCGATGGTCGACGACTGACGTCGCCGTGGCATCGACCAAAAGACGTCTTTCCCGCGAAGCCCATGGCTCCGCAAGGCTGAAGACAGTTGCGGTTGTGGTGTCCAGGCTTCCTTCTTGAATCAACCGCTTGGCAATCCGCTTTCTGGATGCATCCGCAGTGTCCAGAGCCGTACGCTTAAGACGTGCGAGGCTTTCGGTCGCCGTTGCTGCCGTCTTTTCCCAGGTAAAATTAAGGGCCTGCTCCTTGAGGATAAGCTTCGCGTGAGCCTTTTCCTTCACGGCAAATATCATTGCGTTGGCCAACTGATCGGCTGAGGCAGGATCAAAGAGCAGCTCTTCCTGTCCAACAACTTCCGGCAATGCGCCGGCTCGAGCAGCGACCACAGGGGTTCCGCAATACATGGCTTCGAGCGCTGTCAGTCCAAATCCTTCCATGAGTGACGGCTGGACAAGCAACTCGGCCTTCTCATAGAGGGAAACGAGGTCTTCGTTGGATACATGGCCCAGTGGCACCAGGCGCTCAGGCGGCAGGCCCAATTCGAGCCAGTGAGATACCAGCCCGTCAAGGAGATGGGGTGGCTGGTCTCCCGCGAGCACCAGACTTAGGCGACTATCAGCCCATCGTTTGTCGAGAAGCTGAAAGGCGTCAATCAGAGTTTTTACATTCTTTCTCCAGTCGAATGCTCCGATATAAAGTACGAAACGATCTGGTAGGGTCAAATTGGAATTATTTTTGCCAAGAAATTTAACAAAGTCAGATGAGATCCCCGCTGAAATATTCATCGATTTAGAGTCTTCTAAAATATTTTGAATTTCAGACTCCGAAAAAGCAGAAATACATAGATTCATATCATATCCGCTATGAGATCTAAGTCTGCGCTCGTAGTATTCTTTATCCAGATTGGTATTGAGATATATATCGCTAAAGCGATACGGTATGGCGTCATAAAAGATAGAAGCAATTGGCGCGGCGCAAAGGCGATCCGGGAGCAGAGGCACGCTTCGATCACGCGACCCCTCGAATGGGCTTGCGGAAAGCGCGACGTCGGGTGCCAGGCAGTTGACATGATGGGCCAGGGCGAATTCGCTGTGGCGGCGTTCGGTCGTATAGCCTTCGATGGCCTCTCCGGATCTGGCTGCCCCATGCCAGACATGAATATTGTCGTGGGCTATCCATTCTCTCACGGCTTCCCTGGCAAGCAGGGCCTCGTCGGGCATCGCCGCATTGAATGAAATCGATAGCTCGACCTCCGGGTGCTGCCTGGCGATGGCGCCGATGAGCTCGCTCACATAGCGCCCGATCCCGCGCAGGCGGCTCGCCGTTTGCAGGCACTGGCCGTCGATCCAAAGACGCATGGTGGCTCCTATCGACGCGGCAGACCGAGCAGACGGCGCCATTCCTGCAATGTGGTCGGATCCGGCTCCAGGGACCAGAACGGCCGTGCCGGGTCTACGGGGTTTATACGTGCGTGGGCATAGACAACAAGCCGTCGCTCCAGCGCTGGCGCCAGCCGTACAGCCCCTCTTGCGAGACTCAAAACCCTTGGTCTGCGTCGCATCCACAACAAGCCGTGATCCATAACGAGCGTCAGCCGTTGACCGGGCGCGCGGATCATTCGCATGACGCCGGCCTTCACCGAGCGCAGCGGCGCCGTCATTTTCCATGAGCTCGTGCGGGTGACGGCCGCCAGTTCGGCGGTTCGTTGGCCGAGCGTTTCGAGCGTCGCGGCATGGCTGGTCTCGGTCGCGACGATATGATGATGCAGCCGGCCGATTTCGAAATCCTTTTCCGCGATCGCCGCAGCCTGCTCGACCAAGGCGGCCTGGACGGCGGCATGGCTGGTCTCGGTCGCGACGATATGATGATGCAGCCGGCCGATTTCGATGTCTTTTTTCTCGATCGCGGCGGCCCGCTCGGCGAAGGCGGCTCGCTCGGCGGTGTGGCTCTTCTCGGTCTCGGTAATATGATGATGAAGCCTGTGGATTTCGCCTTCCTTCTCCCGGCCGAGCTTTTCGATCGTGGCGCCGAGCGCGGCGTAGGCGGTCCGTTCGGCGGTGTGGTTTTTCTCGGTCTCGGCGATATGATGATGGAGCCGACGGATTTCGGCGTCCTTTTCCTGGCCGAGTTTCTCGACCGCGGCAGTGAGTTCGGCATAAGCGGCCCGCTGGGCGGCGTGGCTTTTCTCGGTCTCGGCGATATGGTGATGAAGCCGCTGAATCTCGGCGGCATCGCGAGCAGCGCCTTGGCTGCGTTCTTTCAGACTGGCGATCTCGCCATTCAATCGATGTGTGAAAGGCGAGTTCGAGAGTCCGCTCAGCGTGAAATCGTCGAAGATGTTGGGCGGGGCGCCGAAAGCCGGCTTCAGATCGGAATGCGCTTCATGAAGATAGAAGCGGTTGAGCCCATCGAAATAGACGAACGCATAGCCCATGGCGAGCACGGTCGGTTCCCACTCGAAATAGCTCTCGTCCCGCGACAATGGAACGGTGCTTTCGATAACGAGAATCCATGGCCTGACATGCGATGGCCGCCAACTCGCGACGGTCTCGGCTTCCATGCCTTCCACGTCGATCTTCAGCCAGTGGATTTCCCGGTCGGAGTAGCGATCGAGCAGTATCGACAGGGGCAAGGTCGTGACCTCGATGGGATTCGATGCGAAACCCATATTGGCGTGCATTGCCGCGATCTCATCACTGCCTGTGCTGAGACCGGTTTGGGGAATTTCATGGAAAGTCGCGGTTCCCTCATGTCGCGCGATTGCGGCTTCCAGCACTTCCTCGTCGGGTCGCGCGGCACGGAGCTTTGCAACGTTTGACGATATCGGCTCAACATGGACGCCCCGCCAGCCATGTTCATAAAACGCCAGGCTGACCGAATCTACGACCGGGTCCTGGGCGCCGATGTCGATGTAGAAGCCGCGCTCGACAGACTTGAGGGCACGCCACAATATGACGTCTTCGAAGTTCTGTGCGTATGAAATGAAGGCCAAAGAGAGTATCTCAATTGTTGATGATGAGACCGGCGTGTGATCAGACGCTATCCTCGGAGCCTAAATTAGGGACCGAAAAAAGGCTGGCCAAGCGAATCAGATTCTTCGTCCATCATACCCGTCTCATTCCGCCCCACGCCTTGGCTGGGCTTCCAGCGGTGCATCGCCAGCAATCTCTTCGCACACGCACCCGTTTCAATCCACAAGTTCGACGAAAATAGGCCTGCAACCCCCTGACAACCGCGACGACAACGGACGGGCCTTCCATTTTTGTGTTGAAACAAACCTCTGCGGCTCCGGCCAGGAGGTTGAATACCAGCTTGCCGAATGCGACGCATCGGCTAAGAACCTGCACATGAATGAAAAGGCCCTCATGCGCGGTTTCGCGATCTGCACGGCGCCACGCTCGGGTAGCACTTCGGCGATCCAAGCAGCGTCGATAGGCTATAGGGTTGGCCACGGCGCCGCCGTAGGCCTTCCTTCCGGAATTGCGTTAAAAACAAAGAGATAAAGCGGTTAGCCGTTCCGGTGAAACACTTTAGCGGGAGCCTGCCGATCCATGACCTTCGAACGACCGCTGACGGTCCTGATCGCCAACATCTACCTGACCGGTCGTTCAGGAACCGAGATCATCACCCGCGACGTTGCTTTTGCCCTTCGGCGCGCCGGGCACATGCCGATTGTCTATGCCGCCGGGCTGGGGCCGATTGCGCAGGAGATACAGGCACGCGGCATTCCGGTCACCGACGATATCTCGACGATCGCCGCGGATGTCGACATCATTCATGGCAACCACAATCAGGTCACGGCAATTGCCGCCGCGCGCTTCCCGAACACCCCGGCGCTGTATTTCGCGCATGATTTCATCGCTTGGCACAGCGGCCCGCCGCTTCTAGCCAACATCTCGAAATATGTTGCCGTCGACGACACCGTTGCCGGGCGGCTGCGGTTCGAAGCGGGTATCCCGGCTGATCGCATCGCGACGCTGCTCAATGCCGTGGATACCGATCGTTTTGTGCCTGGGCCGCCGCTGCCGGAGCGTCCCCGGCGGGCTCTGGCTTTCGCCAAGAACGTTCAGCATCTCCATGCCGTGCGCGCAGCTTGCGAGCGGCACGACATAGCGCTGGACGTGGCGGGCGGTATCACGGGCAGTCTCGTGACCGAGCCCGAAATTCTGCTGCCGCAATACGACCTGCTCTTCACATCCGCCCTCAGTGCCCTTGAAGCGATGGCATGCGGGCGCGCCGTGATCGTCTGCGACGGTCGTGGCCTTGCCGGCATGGCCCGCTCCGACAATTGGGAGAGCTGGCGCCGTCGCAATTTCGGATTGGGGGTGCTGCAACAGCCCCTGTCGCCGGACGCCATCTCGGCCGAGATCGACCGCTACGATGCCGTCGACGCCGCGGAAGTTACCAGGCGGGCCCGCCGGGAGGCAGGCATGTCGCAATGGCTGGACGCTTGTCTGTCGCTGTATGGCGAAGCTATCGAGCGGCACCGGGCGGCGCCTCCTGGCGCTCACGAGCTTAACCTGGCGCTGGCGCGCCATATGCAGACCTGGCTGCCCAAGGAGAGCCCTATATGGCCCTGGATGATGGAGCGTGCGGAGCTTCTGTCGCGGCTGGCGCAGCCGATCAACCCTGTGCCAATCGAGCTCAAGCCGGTGAAGCTGGACGAGCCGCTGTCGCTGGCGCAGGCGGACGATCCCGAAAGCGTCGTGCGGCTGACGGGGTTCTCCGGAGTCGAGCATTGGGGAGTCTGGACGGAAGGCGAGCTGGCAACGGTCGAATGCAAGTTGTCCTCCACCGCGGCTGCGACGGCGCTGAGGCTGAGCGTGGTGCCATTTCTTCTGCGCAGGCGTCACGCGAAACTCGCCGTCGAGCTTTTCATCAACGGCAGGAAGATCGAGCGGCGGGTTTTCCGGCCGACTGTTCGTGGTGAACCGCTTTTTACGCCGCGCGACTGGCTGGTAACACTACCGACCGAAATTATGCCGGGCGCGAGCCTCAGCATCGGGTTTCGGATCGAGAACCCGGCAAGCCCGCTGCAGCTTGGCCTGTCGAACGATGACCGGCGGCTTGGGCTGGGGTTGTGCCAGATCGAGCTCAAACCATGAGATCTAACTAAGCCAGCTGCCTGGCGATCGGCTCGACGTGGTCCTTGAAACGCAGCACCGTCTTGTAATAGCCGCTTTTCACCCGCTCCTCGCCCCAGCGCTCATAGGCGGGCGGCTGCTCGCAACAGCCTGAAATATCCAGAAGATAATTGACCGGGCTAAGGCGCTCCACCCCAAAGCTCGCCTGGCCATGCGCCGCGCGCAGCCGGTCGGCCTCCTCGGTCAGTTCGGAATAATTGTCGACGGCCTTGAGCTTGCGCGCGAACGCGCCAGCGTCGAGGTGGAGTTCTATTTCCCCTCGCGTCCCGCGCTCAAGCGCGGCGGCCTCAAGCGGAAACTCGAAATTGCGCAGCTCGCGGCCGTTCCGGTCGCGCAGTCGTCGGAGCGCGGCGTTGACGAGCAGCCGGCAGACATCGTGTCCGGGATTGAACCCCTCGACCGCATCAGCGGCGACATAGTCGATGTCCTCGTCGGCAAGGATCGTGGCGATTTCGTCCGCGAATCCGCTGAGTGTTCTCGCATCACCCGCCAAAATGGCTTGATAAAGCTCCCGGTCCGACATCTTGCCGAAGAACGTCGCCGAGGCGCGCGCGCCGGCGCCGGCCAGGACCGCGAGCGTGCGGTCGAGCCGGCCTGCGCCAAGATGGCCCGAACCGTCGGTCAGCACCAGTACCAGCGCGCTGGTACTTTCCATCCAATGGTGGACCCGCAATTCATGCCCTGGATGGGCAACGATGAGCGCCGCCCTTTGGCCACGCCACCAATCTTGCTCTCTGCTGGCCATGAATGACCTCCGAACGCATAATGAAATGCTTGGAAGCAAAAAATCTAATCTCGAATATCGATCGGCTCTGGCTCCATGTCCCGCCAGGCCGCATTCCAATTAGCCAAAATACGCCGGCAGAACCTCGTCAACAGGTCCGTCCAGCCGCACGCGGCCATGATCCATCCACAGGATGCGATTGCAATTCTTCTGCAAGAGCTCGCGCGAGTGGCTGGCAAGGACAAGTATCTTGGTCGTGTTGACGATCTCGTGCAGCCTCTTGTCGGCCTTGTGCTTAAAATCCTCGTCTCCGGTCGACAGCCACTCGTCCATGACGAGTATCTCCGGCCGGATCGCCGTCGATGTCGAGAAAGCCAGGCGAAGCTGCATGCCGGATGAGTAGGTCCGGAACGGCATGTCGAGGAAATCGCCCAGACCGGTGAATTCGGCGATGTCGTCGAATTGCTCGCGCAACTCGTCCCGCCGCATACCCATCATGGCCGCGCGGAGCTTGATGTTCTCGCGCCCCGTCGCCTCAGGATCGATGCCCAGCGCGATGTTGATCAGCGACACGCACTCGCCGTCGATCACCGCGTATCCGCTGGTTGGCTTGTAGATGCCCGACAGCACGCGCAGCAGCGTCGTCTTGCCCGAGCCGTTGTGACCGACAAGGCCGATCCGGTCGCCCTCCTTGACGGAAAAACTCACATCCTCAAGGCCGCGCACGATGACATGGCCGTCGCCGCGGCGGTCGATCGCGCCGCCGGTCGCGACACTGAGAACCCGGTTCTTGAGCGAACGGCTTGCCGCGTTGAACACCGGAAATTCGACCGAGACGCCGGTCAATGTGATGGAAGCCATGTTCAAAGCCAGTAGGGGATACGATGACGATAGCGGTCGAACAGCAGCAACGCGACTATCCAGCCCACGATCGCATACACAACGCACGCCATCCAGCTGAACGAGGACGGCGGCACGCCCAGAAGCGGATCCCGTACGACGCTGATCAAATGATAGAAGGGGTTGAGGTCCAGCACCAACCGCGAAATGCCGTCGGGCAATGTCCGTGGCATCCACATCACCGGTGTCAGATACATGATCACCTGCAGGAGGTTCTGCATCACCTGCGTCATGTCGCGATAGCGGGCGCACAGCACGCCTAGAATGAGCATGATCCAGAGCAGGTTGAGCACCAAGATGACAAGACCGGGCACAGCCAGGAACACGTCCCAGGTCGGCATGCGTCCGACCGCCAGCAGGACCACGGGGTAGATAAGGATGTTATGTCCAAGAATGATCAGGTTGCGGTAGAGCGTGCGCAACACATGCGTGAACAGCGGCATGCGCACCTGGAGGATGATGCCTTCTGCGCCTATGAAGGCGGTGCAGCCCTCGTTGATCGCGGTCGAAATGAAATTCCAGATGATCAGGCTGACGCAGATATACGGAAGAAACTCCTGCATCGGCGAACGGAAAAGCGTGCCGAAGACGAAGCCCAGCGCGCCGATCAGCACGCCCATATTGATCGTCAGCCAAAACGCGCCGACCCGCGAGCGCCGATAGCGCTGGGCCACGTCCTGCCAGCTGAAGGTCGTCGCAAGGTGATGTTTCTCGATCGCAGCGCCGACATCGGCGAATGCCTCTGCAAGAAAGCCTGTTCTGGTCGGCAGCATAAATCCCGTTCGTGTTTCTGCCCAGGCCCGACTGTGCGCGACTGTGCGATACATTATTGCCCTGGGGACATCAAGTTTGATGAGCCGTCTCTGCGTCGGTTTTACAGGGATGCTATCGTCGCGGGACGCACGTAGCATCTGTGAAGGGATTTGCTATGAAGTCTGAGATGCGTTGCGCGGTCCGCCGCTGTTTCCTGTTCGTGGCGAGGCTGCCGCATTTGCGGCCGGATTAGGTCGGCCACCAGTTCGATTTCCGGTTAGAGAGAACACATGAGCGCCCTTACACCAGAAGAATTCGTCTCAGCCTTGTACCGATGTTGCCTCGGTAGAGAACCCGATCCGGATGGACTGGCAGCCTGGTCAGACCAAATCAGCCTGCACGGTGATCCGACTGCGGTGCTCGCAGGCATATTGGCGAGCACAGAATACCGTCTTAAGTCGGCAACCGACAGCGACGCCAGGGCGCGGTGCATTGCGATTGCCAGCGATGCGCACCGCGCTCTTCGCAGACCCTTGCGGATTGTGGATGTCGGCGCCCAGCTGCTCGGCCACGGATCCAATCCATATGATCCTCTGGCGTCTTATCCGCCTCTCGAGATAATCGGCTTCGATCCTCTCGATGAGCGTCTTGCCGAGCGCGCCGAAGCTGAGGGAAAGCAAGGTATAACATTGCTTCCCTACGCCATCGGCGACGGCGACAGGCATACCCTTTACATCAACAATGACGATGCCACCTCATCGCTATATCCGCTGAACGCGGTGATGAACGCCTCCTTCAATCACCTGCGCGAACTGCACACGGTCGACATGCAAATTGTGGAAACGCACCGCCTTGACGACGTCCTTCCGCACGGGCCGGTGGATTTCCTTAAACTTGATATACAGGGCGCGGAACTGATGGCCTTGAAATCAGCACAACAGACCTTGGAGCGCACAGCCGTAGTGCATTGCGAAGTCGAGTTCGCGCCGATTTACGCGGGCCAACCGCTTTACCCGGAAATTCAGCAATTTCTCAACACACATGGATTCGAGCTGATAGATTTGGTAGGCCCGGCCCGCTATCACTACGACACCCAAGACGATGGAAACGCCCAGGATAGGCTCCTCTGGGCCGACGCCGTATTCTATCGCGTGACGGACGACCCGGACACCCTGCGCGCCCAGTCATTGATCGCCGCCGCGGTGTATCGCAAGCCCTCATTGGCCGCTCGGCTGCTGCGTTCTTCCGGTTGACGCGAGGGCAACATATGCCTGCTTCAACGCGTCGAGGCTGCATGTCTGTCTACGCCTGACCCACGCGTTCGCGGCAGTCGTTCAAGACTGCGGCAAGCGTTTCCTCGAAGGGATGTTCAGGCGCCCAGCCAAGCCGCGCCCGGGCGCGGGTCGCATCGCCCACGATGGACGGCAGGTCGCTCGGCCGCAGCCGCAACGGATCCTGTTCGATGGCGATCCTGGTGCTGCTTTGCGCCAGCAGCAGATCCAGAATGTCGCCCATC
>Ga0136846_1235667_pt1 | contig 13755 bp, 15 predicted proteins | sample HopSoiMetagenom2_FD_96841 | JGI IMG/M metagenome (GOLD analysis project Ga0136846, IMG submission 96841) | Grasslands soil microbial communities from Hopland, California, USA - 2 Assembly 2016 (version 4) | ecosystem: Environmental > Terrestrial > Soil > Grasslands | place: USA: Hopland... | reverse complement strand
CCTCGCCGTCGCGAACAAGCTCCGTGCGGGCGTCGTCTGGTCCAACACGTTCAACAAGTTCGACCCGACCTCGCCGTTCGGCGGCTACAAGGAGTCGGGCTTCGGCCGCGAGGGCGGTCGCCACGGCCTGGAGGCGTACCTCGATGTCTGACGCAAAAGTGGACACACGACCGGACCCGCGGTCGGAGACCCGTCTGTCCGTCTTCAAGACCTACAAGCTGTACGTCGGCGGGAAGTTCCCGCGTTCCGAGAGCGGCCGGGTGTACGAGGTGAGCGACGCGAAGGGCAACTGGCTGGCGAACGCGCCCCTGGCCTCCCGCAAGGACGCCCGTGACGCGGTCGTCGCCGCGCGCAAGGCGTTCGGCGGCTGGGCCGGGGCCACGGCGTACAACCGGGGCCAGATCCTCTACCGCGTCGCCGAGATGCTGGAGGGCCGCCGGGAGCAGTTCGTCCGGGAGGTCGCGGAGGCGGAGGGCCTGTCGAAGCCGAAGGCCACCGCGCAGGTGGACGCGGCGATCGACCGCTGGGTCTGGTACGCGGGCTGGACCGACAAGATCGCCCAGGTCGTCGGCGGCGGAAACCCGGTCGCGGGACCGTACTTCAACCTGTCCTCCCCCGAGCCGACCGGCGTGGTCGTCGTCCTCGCCCCCCAGGAGTCGTCGTTCCTGGGCCTGGTGTCGGTGCTCGCCCCGGTGATCGCCACCGGCAACACGGCGATCGTGATCGCCAGCGAGAGGTCACCGCTGCCGGCGCTCTCCCTCGGCGAGGTGCTGGCCACCTCGGACGTACCCGGCGGAGTCGTCAACATCCTCTCCGGCCGCACGGCGGAGATCAGCCCGTCCCTGGCCGCGCACCAGGACGTCAACGCGATCGACCTGGCGGGCGCGGACGAGATTCTCGCGAAGGAGCTGGAGATCGCGGCGGCCGACAACCTCAAGCGCGTCCTGCGTCCACAGACTGTGGACAACGCGCAGTGGTTCGCCACCCCGGGCACCGAACGCATGACCGCCTTCCTGGAGACGAAGACGGTCTGGCACCCGACGGGTTCACTGGGAGCCGGAGGTTCGTCCTACTAGGCGGCCGTAGGCCGCCAGTAGGGGCGCGGGGAACTGCGCGACCAGCCACCACGCACCAGCACCCGGCATCGGTCAGCAGTTCCCCGCCCCTTCCCGCATCAACCGCCCAAGACCCCCAATGCCTCCCCCAGCACCGGAATGCGCCCGATCGACTGCGCCTGCGCGACAGGCCCGGTCAGCATCTGCGAAGCAACCGGCTGGAAGTCGGCGAGCTGGGTGCCCACCCCGTTGTCCAGCGGGTCGACACCCGTACCGGCGAGGGGGTTGGGCTTGAGGTTCTGGACCGCACCCGTGACGTAGCCGACCGAGCCGGTGAGCGCCGCCAGGCCCGACTGCGGGCCGATCTGACCCAGCGAGGTGCTGGGGGTCATGCGGATGACGTCCACCGCGGGGCCGCCCTCGGCGGCGGTGGCCGTCGCGGCGCCCGCCCCCAGGGCCGCGCCGGTGGCCGCGAGGGCGATCAGGGCGCGTTGTGCGGTCTGGTTGTGGCGGGACACTGCTCGTGCCATGACTGGTGACCACCTTCTGGTGCACGGGGTAATCAGAACGACACAAAGGGTAGTTGAGGTGTGACGCACCTTTCAAAGCCGACCCGCGGGGTCGGCAGGGGGGTGCCCGATGCCTCACACTGGTGACTCGTGACCTCCCACCCGCCCATACCCACGCGAGTCGTGCTGCTCTGCGGCCCTTCCGGCTCCGGCAAGTCCCTCCTCGCGGCCCGTTCCGGTCTCCCGGTCCTGCGGCTCGACGACTTCTACAAAGAGGGCACCGACCCGACGCTGCCGCAGGTCCTGGGAAGCACCGACATCGACTGGGACCACCCGGAGTCGTGGGACGCGGACACGGCGGTCGCCGCGATCACCGAACTGTGCCGCACGGGTCGTACGAACGTCCCGGTGTACGACATCTCGCTGAGCGCCCGCACGGGCGAGGAGGCCGTCGAGATCGGCCGGACCCCGCTGCTCATCGCGGAGGGCATCTTCGCCGCCGAGATCGTCGAGCGCTGCCGGCAGGAGGGTGTCCTCGCGGACGCGCTCTGCCTGAGCCGGGGGCCGGCTCGGACGTTCCGGCGACGCTTCCTGCGGGATCTGCGCGAGGGCCGCAAGTCCGTGCCGTTCCTGCTGCGCCGCGGCTGGCGGCTGATGCGCGCCGAGCGTTCCATCGTCGCCCGCCAGACGGCCCTGGGCGCGCACGCGTGCGACCGGGACGAGGCGATGGACAGGCTGACGGACGCGGCGGCGGGCACGAACACGTACGTCCGCAACACGTAGCTCACCAGCACACACAAAAGCGGGACCGGACGGACCCCCCGGCCCTCCAGTCCCGCTTCCTTTGCGCTTCCCCCGTGCGGTGGTCCCCCCGCGGCCCCCCAGCCGCGGTGGTACCCCCTGGTGGTGCTCCCCCGTGCTCCCCCCTTTTACTGCTCCCCGTTCACCACTCCCCCGAGTGGCGTTTCCCCCCACACCCTCAGGCGACCAGCTCCCCGAAGGATTCCTCCTCGTCACGGCCGAAGCTGAGGACCTCGTCCTCACGCATCCGGCGGAGCGACCGCCAGATGCTGGACTTCACCGTGCCGACACTGATGTCGAGGATCTCCGCGATCTCCGGGTCCGTGCGGCCCTCGTAGTAACGAAGGACCAGCATCGTCCGCTGGAGTTCGGGAAGCCGGGCGAGCGCCTGCCACAGGACCGCGCGCAGCTCCGTGCCGCGCATCGCGTCCGTGTCGCCGGCCGTCTCCGGCAGCTCCTCGGTCGGGTACTCGTTCAGCTTGCGGCGACGCCACGCGCTGATGTGCAGATTGGTCATCGTGCGGCGGAGGTAGCCCCCGACCGCCGCCTTGTCGCTGATCCGCTCCCAGGCACGGTACGTCGAGAACAGCGCGCTCTGGAGCAGGTCCTCCGCCTCGAAGCGGTCACCGGTGAGGTGGTAGGCCGTTGCGTACAGGGAGGCTCGACGCTCCTGGACGTAGGCGGTGAACTCCGCCTCCGACAGCGAACGACGCTCTCCCGTTGTCTCCCTGTACGCGGTCCCCGTGCGCCCCGTTTCCCCCGTGTGTGCGTCAACCACCGACATGTACGTGGTGTGCTGACGCCCGGTGCCGCGAACGCACCCCCGTCCGTTTGCCGCACCGGACTTCTCGGTCGTCCGGTTGACGTCGTGCAGGCGCGTGATCACTGCGTTCGCGCTTGTGCTGTGCAGCGTGCTCATCTCGCGCCCCCCGTCGTGGACTTCCCGGTCTTCGGCTCGGTTCGTGGTGCTTCCTTGCCTGTGCCGAGAAGCTTGCCCACGCCACTTCATGACGGTGTCCGCCGACTGTCACAGGCGTGCAACAGGGCCCTGTCGCGGGAACACCGCAACGGGGGCACGGCACCGCGCGGCGGACCCCCGCGCGCGCCCCCGAATCACCCCCCGAATCACCCGCCGAACACACGACAAGCACCCGACAAACAGCCGGCAACCCCCTGGCAGTCGCAGCCCGGCCCGGCCATGGGCCAGAATGCATCCGTGCCTTCCCTGTTGCTGATCGAGGACGACGACGCCATCCGTACGGCCCTGGAGCTGTCTTTGACGCGCCAGGGCCACCGGGTTGCCACCGCTGCCACCGGTGAGGACGGTCTGAAGCTGTTGCGCGAGCAGCGGCCTGATCTGATCGTCCTGGATGTGATGCTGCCCGGCATCGACGGATTCGAGGTGTGCCGGCGCATCCGGCGCACCGACCAGCTGCCGATCATTCTGCTCACCGCGCGCAGCGACGACATCGACGTGGTCGTCGGGCTGGAGTCCGGCGCCGACGACTACGTCGTCAAACCCGTGCAAGGGCGGGTGCTCGACGCCCGTATCCGGGCCGTGCTGCGCCGTGGGGAGCGTGAGTCGAACGACTCGGCGACCTACGGTTCGCTGGTCATCGACCGTTCGGCGATGACGGTGACGAAGAACGGCGAGGACCTGCAGCTGACGCCCACCGAGCTGCGGCTGCTCCTGGAGCTGAGCCGGCGGCCCGGTCAGGCGCTGTCGCGCCAGCAGTTGCTGCGTCTGGTGTGGGAGCACGACTACCTGGGCGACTCGCGGCTGGTGGACGCGTGTGTGCAGCGGCTGCGCGCCAAGGTCGAGGACGTGCCGTCGTCGCCGACGTTGATCCGTACCGTCCGTGGGGTCGGCTACCGGCTGGACTCGCCTCAGTGACCAGACCGCAGGACAAGCTCCGTGGCTGGGCCGCGGCGCGCAAAGCGATACTCGCGGGGCTGCGCTTCACCAGCCTTCGGCTGCGCCTCGTCGTGGTCTTCGGCCTGGTGGCGCTGACGGCGGCCGTGTCGGCGTCCGGGATCGCGTACTGGCTCAACCGCGAGGCCGTGCTCACGCGTACGCAGGACGCGGTGCTGCGCGACTTCCAGCAGGAGATGCAGAACCGCGCGGGCGTGCTGCCGGCCCACCCCACTCAGGGCGAACTCCAGCACGCCGCGGGCCAGATGGCCGCCAGCAGCCAGCGGTTCAGTGTGCTGCTGGTCGCCGACGACGAGAGCGGGCGGACGGTCGTCGGCAACTCCGGGGCGCTGAACACCTTCTCGCTGGCCGACGTGCCCAAGTCGCTGCGTACGGCGGTCGGCAAACGGCAGGCGGTCACGTCGAGCAACAAGGACCCGTACCACCTGTACTGGCAGCGGATCATCGACGGCGACAAGCCGTATCTGGTCGCGGGCACGAAGGTGATCGGCGGTGGTCCGGCCGGGTACATGCTGAAGTCGCTGGAGCCCGAGGAGAAGGACCTCAACTCGCTGGCCTGGTCGCTGGGTATCGCCACCGGCCTCGCGCTGATCGGCTCCGCGCTGCTCGCGCAGGCCGCCGCCACGACCGTACTGAAGCCGGTGCACCGGCTCGGTATCGCGGCCCGGCGGCTCGGCGAGGGCAAGCTGGACACCCGGCTGCGGGTGTCCGGTACGGACGAACTGGCCGACCTCTCCCGGACGTTCAACCACACGGCGGAGGCGCTGGAGAAGCGGGTCGCCGACATGAGCGCCCGGGACGAGGCCTCGCGGCGGTTCGTGGCGGACATGTCCCACGAGCTGCGTACGCCGCTCACCGCGATCACCGCCGTGACGGAGATCCTCGAAGAGGAACTGGACGCGGAGACCGGCAGCATCGACCCGATGATCGAACCGGCGGTGAAGCTGGTGGTCAGCGAGACGCGGCGGCTCAACTCCCTGGTGGAGAACCTGATGGAGGTCACCCGCTTCGACGCGGGCACCGCGCGGCTGGTCCTGGACAACGTCGACATCGCCGACCAGATCACGGCCTGCATCGACGCCCGCGCCTGGCTGGACGCGGTCGACCTGGACGCCGAGCGCGGCATCATGTCCCTGCTCGACCCGCGCCGCCTGGACGTCATCCTCGCCAACCTCATCGGCAACGCCCTCAAGCATGGTGGTTCGCCGGTACGGGTGTCGGTGCGCGCATCCGACACCGATCTGCTGATCGAGGTGCAGGACCACGGTCCGGGCATCCCCGAGGACGTCCTGCCGCACGTCTTCGACCGCTTCTACAAGGCGAGCGCCTCCCGCCCCCGCTCCGAGGGCAGCGGCCTCGGCCTGTCCATCGCCCTGGAGAACGCCCACATCCACGGCGGCGAGATCACCGCCGCCAACTCCCCGAAGGGCGGCGCCGTGTTCACCCTGCGGCTCCCCAGGGACCCGTCGGCACTCACGGAGAAACCGGCCGAGCCGGACGGCGCGACCAGCGACGGGGAGGGCGCGTGAAGAACGTACGAGAGGTACGTGATGTACGAGTCGTACGGGGCGTGCGCCTCCGGTCGGCGGGCGTCCCGATGGCCGCGGTGCTCGCCGTGCTGCTCACCGGCTGCGGGATCCGTGCCACCGAGGTCCCGACGGACTTCGGTCCGGCGCCGTCCCGCGTTCCGTGCTCCCTCTCCGACATCAGCGCCCCCGCCACGCCGGACGTCACCGCGCGGACGCCCTCGGGCGTGCCCGTCCAGGTGTTCCTCCTGTGCGCCTCCCAACTGGTGACCGTCGACCGCTCGGTACGGGTCCCGGACGGTACGGCGGAGGCGCGGCGGCGCGTGCTGGTGGCCCAGGGGCTGCTGGACGAGCTGGCCAGGACCCCTACGGCGAGCGAGAGCGAGGCCGGCTACACGACGGACGTACGCGGCGGGATGAGCGTGAGCGGTCCGGGCCCGAAGGACCCCAAGGACGCCCTGCGTCTGAGCACCGGCCCGGACGGTCTCGCGTCGTACGCCCTCGCCCAGATCGTCTGCACGTTCTCCGACTCGGCCGCCGCCGAAGGGGACGGCCACGTCGTCCTGGGCGGCCCGGACACCGGCCCGCTGCGCCGCTACGCGTGCACACCGGAGGTCCGTTCCCGCCCGGGGGCACAGGTGCCGCCGTCGTCGGGGGTGGACGGCCCCTAGGCGGTGCCTGCCCCCAGGTGTGGCACATGCCTCACTGTCCTGTACGGGGGCAACCCGGAACCGATCGTGCCGGTGGCCGCGTCTTGTGGGGCGTGCAGCGTCATGGTTCGGGCGGCGAAAGTGCCGCGATTCGCATCCGTACGGCGGGAGGTGTCCTCCTCGTCGCCCATCTCGCGCTCGTCGCCTGGATCGCGCTGCGTCCGCTCGACATCCCGTGGCAACTGCCCGCCAACCTGCGCCCCTTCGCGGGCCTACGGGCCGATCTGGCCCTCGGCTGGCAGGAGGCGGCCCGGCGCATCGTCGACGGGCTCGCCCTGCTGGCCCCACTGGGGGTACTGCTGCCGATGGCGGGCGGGCGGCTCGATGTCTCGCCGCTCGCCTCGCTCGTCCGTACGGTCATGGCGGGTGCCCTGATCTCACTCGGCATCGAACTGTTGCAGACCGGTGTGCCCGGTCAGGTCGTGGACGTCGACTCGCTGCTCCTGAACTCGGTGGGCGTGGGCCTCGCGCATGTCGCCGTGGTGCCCGCCACACGGTCCTGGCTGCGCCGCAGGAGCGAGACCAGGCGCCGGGCGGCCGTCCACAGGGAGGAAGCGACTCAGGGTATGACCCCGACGATTCCCAGGGTCGGGATCGCCCCGTAGAGGGATGCTTCGTCCGCTGTGTGTCCGTAACGTTGAGTACAGATGAGGCGACCGGACAAGCCGGTCCCGTCACCGTGGTCACTCACCGAGGAGACGCCATGACCGCCCTTGCCCGCCCCACCAACGGCCGCATGATCGGCGGAGTGTGTGCCGCGCTGGCACGGCGCTTCGACATCTCCGCGACAACGATGCGCGTGATCTTCGTGCTCTCCTGTCTGCTGCCCGGCCCGCAGTTCGTGCTCTACATAGCCCTGTGGTTCCTGCTGCCCTCCGAGAAGCACGCGGACAAGGCCCACACCGCCTGGTAGTCGTGCGAACGACCCGCCCCGACCCGGTGGTACGCCGATGGGGCGCACCCCTTCAACGGGAGTGCGCCCCATCGGGCGTTCGCCGGGTGGGTCAGCCGAGCGGAATGCCGTTCACCGGGAGGCCGTGGGTGGGCAGGCCCTGCAGCGGGAGGCCGCCGAGCAGACCGGAGACCGGCGCGGTCGGGCCCCCGGACAGCAGCTTGGTGACGGCGGGCCGCGCGGCGGCCACACCCGCGCCGAGCGCACCCTGACCCTGGGCCACGGCCTCGGCGGCACCCGGCAGCGCCTTCGACGTGCTCTCCACGGGCAGCGTCTGGGTCACGGAGCTCAGCGCGGCGGAGTCCGGGAGGGCGGGGAGGGCCGGGGCTGCGTTGGCGGCACCCGCACCCGCCGCGGCGAAGGCGGCACCGAGAGCGGCGACACCGAGGGTCTTGGCAGCAGACTGCTTCATAGTGAATGCGTCCTTGAATGCGAGACGAGGATGTGAGCGGTCCACGACCGTAAACACGGGAAGCCGCCCGCCGCAAACATCGAAAAGCGGCCGGATCGCACCGACCCGACCGCTTCCCGGCTCCCTGGATCAGCCCTGTTCCTGGACAGAACCGCTGATGGAAGCGGTCTGCCGGAACAGCCATTCGGATTTCAGCTCGGCGTACCCGGGCTTGATGACGTCATTGATCATCGCGAGTCGTTCATCGAAAGGAATGAATGCTGACTTCATAGCATTGACTGAGAACCATTGCAGGTCGTCGAGCGTATAACCGAATGCTTCGACAAGATGCTCGAATTCCCGGCTCATTCCGGTACCCGACATCAGCCGGTTGTCGGTGTTGACCGTCGCACGGAAGTGCAGCCTGCGCAGCAGCCCGATGGGGTGCTCGGCGTAGGAGGCGGCGGCGCCGGTCTGGAGGTTGGAGCTGGGGCACAGCTCCAGGGGGATGCGCTTGTCCCGTACATAGGAGGCCAGGCGGCCGAGTTTCACCGAGCCGTCGTCCAGGACCTCGATGTCGTCGATGATGCGGACGCCGTGACCGAGCCGGTCGGCGCCGCACCACTGGAGGGCCTGCCAGATGGAGGGGAGCCCGAAGGCCTCACCGGCGTGGATGGTGAAGTGGTTGTTCTCGCGCTTGAGGTACTCGAACGCGTCGAGGTGCCGGGTGGGCGGGAAGCCTGCCTCGGCACCGGCGATGTCGAAGCCGACGACGCCCTGATCGCGGTACCGGTTCGCCAGTTCGGCGATCTCCAGCGAGCGGGCGGCGTGCCGCATCGCGGTGAGCAGGGCGCCGACCCTGATCCGGTGACCGTTCTCCCGGGCCCGCCGCTCGCCTTCCCGGAAGCCCTCGTTGACGGCCTCGACGACCTCTTCGAGGGTGAGCCCGGCTTCGAGGTGCTGCTCGGGCGCGTACCGCACCTCGGCGTAGACGACGCCGTCCTCGGCGAGGTCCTCGGCGCACTCGGCGGCGACCCGGACGAGGGCGTCGCGGGTCTGCATGACGGCGCAGGTGTGGGCGAAGGTCTCCAGGTACCGTTCGAGGGAACCGGAGTCGGCGGCCTCACGGAACCAGGCGCCGAGCTTGTCGGGGTCGGTCTGCGGGAGTTGGGCATATCCCGTGTCGCGGGCCAGGTCGACGATGGTGCCTGGACGCAGGCCGCCGTCGAGATGGTCGTGCAGCAGAACCTTGGGGGCGCGGCGGATCTGGTCCGGGGTGGGACTGGGGCCGGGACCGGCGCTCGCGCGCACGCTCCGGGAAGTCGTCTGACTCGTCTGACTCGTCTGACTCGTCGTCCGATCACTCTGGCTCGTCATTTTCGCACTCTAACTCCTACGCGCGTAGATCACCCTCCGCCGGTCCCCCTCTTCTCCCTTTTCTCCCTTTCTTCACCTGTACGTTTCCGCCGATACGTAACGGTGACCGCGCGGACAGGTGGCGTACACCGATGCTTCTGACACTGTTCTGTCATGGCACACCAAGGGACGCCGGTACGACAGGCCCGGCTGGGGAGGGCACTTGGCCCGGAGCCGACATCGGTCAGCGGAGTGGTCCTGCTGCTTCCCGGCGGCGACGAGGTATCGACCCGCAGGCCGTCGCCCGTCCTGGCGGCCGCCTCCGTCAGGACGTTGGGCCGCCGGCTCGCCCGCGCGGGCCGTACGGACGGCCTCGCCGTGCACGTCGTCCACTACCGCTATCGCGGCTGGAACGGCAGCGAGGCGCAGCTCGCGCACGACGCGCGGTGGGCCGTCGACGAGATCGTACGGCGCTACGGCGATGTCTCCGTGTGCCTCGTCGGCATCGGCATGGGCGGACGGGCGGCGCTGCGCGCGGCGGACCACGAGGCCGTCAACTCCGTACTGGCGATGGCGCCTTGGCTCCCCGAGGACGATGTGGCGGCGACGCCGGAACCGGTACGGCAGCTGAGCGGACGGCAGGTGCTGATCGTGCACGGCACGAACGACGAACGGACCGACCCCGAACTGTCGTTCCGCTTCGCGGCGCGGGCGAAGAAGGCGAACCGGGACATCTGCCGGTTCGAAGTGCACACGGACGGGCACGGGTTGCGTCAGTACCGGCAGGAAGTGCACGCGCTGGCGGTGGACTTCGTGATGGAGGTGCTGTTCGGGCGGGGGTTCTCGCGGCCTGTGCGTGATGCGTTGATGGCTCCGCCGCCGTTGGGGTTGCGGATGCCCTTGGCGGCGGGGTTCGGGGCGTCTTCGCGGCGGTAGGGTCGGGGGCTTTGGGAGTTGGGTTCGGGGTGCGGGTGAGTGGGGGCTGGTCGCGCCCACGCGGCGGAGCCGCACATCGGATACAGCCCCGCGCCCCTAGGGGGTTCCCGCAGCCGGATTGGCAAGCAGCCCCTTCTCACGCGGCAAGTCGCCCTTTCTCACGGCAGCAAGTCGCCCTTTCTCACGGCAGCAGGTTGCCCTTTCGCGCCAGGAGGAACTTCTTGAACGCGGCCACCGGTGGCGTGTCCGGGTGGCCGTCCAGCCAGGCCACGCCGATCTCTCTCGCCGCTCTTGGGGAGGTGACCGTCAGTTCGGCCACTCCGGGGCGGGGGACCGCCGGGGGTGGCAGGAGCGCGACCCCCAGTCCCGCCGCCACCAGGCCCCGCAGGGTTTCCGCCTCTTCGCCCTCGAAGGCGATGCGGGGACGGAAGCCGGCCTCCTTGCAGAGGTCGTCGGTGATGCGGCGGAGGCCGTAGCCGGGCTCCAGGGTGACGAACGTTTCGTCGGCCGCTTCGGCCAGGCGGACTCGTCTGCGGGTGGCGAGGCGGTGGTCGGCGGGAACCACCAGGCGGAGTTTCTGTTCGTCCAGACGGCGGGCGACCAGGTCGGGGGCGTCGGGGACGGGCGAGGTGAGGCAGAGGTCCAGTTCGCCGGAGCGCAGGCGTTCGATCATGGCCTCGCCGTAGTTCTGTACGAGGGTGAAGCGGACGCGGGGATGGTCGGCGCGGAAGGCGTGCAGCAGGCCGGGGACGGTCTCGGCGCCCATGGTGTGCAGGAAGCCGAAGGCGACCTTGCCGGTGGCGGGGTCGGCGTCGGCGCGCACCTCGTCGGCGGCGCGCCCGATCTCGGCGAGGGCCCGCTCGACGGAGCCGAGGAACGTACGGCCGGCGGGGGTGAGGGAGACGGTGCGCCCTCTGCGGGCGAACAGATCGACACCCAGATCCTGTTCGAGGCGGACCATCGCCCGGGAGAGCGTCGACTGCGGGACCTGCATCTCCTGGGCGGCGCGGGTGACGTGCTCCGTGCGGGCGACCCCGGCGAAGTAGGAGAGCCGTGGGGCGAGGGCGGTGACGATGTCTTCTGTGTCACTGGACGGTGACAGGCGACCGTCTGACCTTTGCTGATGCACCATGGGAACGATTATGGGGTTTCCGTGCATTGGACGGATGAATGGGGGCGTACGTAGCTTCGAGGCATGCCTGCTGCCAGTACCGGGGCGTCCGTGATCACGGGCGCCGCCTCTCCCTCCCGTCCTTCGCTTCCCGTCGCCGACTCCCGGATGACCCCTGGTGGCCCCGGCTACCGGCGGATGAGCCTCGCGCTCTTCCTCGCGGGCGTCGCGACCTTCGCCCTCCTCTACTCCACGCAGGCACTGCTGCCGCTGATCTCCGGCGAGTTCGGTGTACCGGCGAGCGACGCGAGCTGGACGGTGTCGGCGGCGACCGGTGCGCTGGCCCTGTTCGTCCTCCCGATGAGCGCGCTGTCGGAACGGTTCGGGCGGCGCACGGTCATGACGGCGTCGCTGGCGGTGGCCGTGACGGTCGGGCTGCTGGTGCCCTTCGCGCCCTCGCTGGGCGCGCTGATCGCGTTGCGGGCGGTGCAGGGTGCCGCGCTGGCGGGGCTGCCCGCGTCGGCGACGGCGTATCTGGCCGAGGAGGTCCGTCCCAGGGCGCTCATCACGGCGATCGGCCTGTTCGTGGCCGGCAACAGCGTGGGCGGGATGAGCGGCCGGGTGATCACGGGCTGGGTCGCGCAGGAGTGGGGCTGGCGGGTCGCGGTCGCCGTGATCGGCGTGGTCGCGGTGGGCTGCGCGGTGGCCTTCCGGCTGCTGCTCCCCGCGCCGCGTCACTTCCGTACGGGGTCGCTGCGGCCCCGGGTACTGGCGCGCACGGTGCGTACGCATCTGGCGAACCCGTTGCTGCGACGCCTGTACGCGATCGGCGCGCTGTTCATGACGGTGTTCGGCGGGGTCTACACCGTGATCGGGTACCGCCTGACGGAGGCCCCGTTCGGCCTGCCCCAGGGCATCGTCGGCTCGGTCTTCCTGGTGTACCTGGTCGGTACGGTGTCAGCGTCGACGGCGGGCAAGCTGGTGGGTCGCCTGGGGCGGCGGGGTGCGCTGTACCTGGCCGGCGGCACGACGACCGCCGGCCTGCTCCTCTCCCTGTCGGACACCCTGGCGCTGGTTCTGCTGGGCCTGGTGCTGATCACGGCGGGGTTCTTCGCGGGGCACGCGGTGGCGTCGTCGGCGGTGAGCCACACGGCGAAGGAGGGGCGCGCGCAGGCGTCGGCGCTGTATCAGTCGGCGTACTACATCGGCTCCAGCGCCGGCAGCACGTTGGGCGCGGTGGCGTTCCACGCGAGTGGCTGGTCGGGGACGGTGGGCCTTGGGCTGCTGGCGGTGCTCGGCGTGGTGACCGTAACGGTGTTGGGGTCGCGGGCGGCGCGGAGTGTGCGGGTGGCGGCGGCTGCTTGACCTGGGGGCGTTGGTTTCCCACCCACCCGTTTCGGCCCGTTTCCAGCACCAGTTGCCGTTCGGGAAGGTGTCACGGCGACGCCTTCCCGAACGCCGCGGGCCGGAACTGCGGACTGCGAGGGCAATACGGCCAGGCGGGTCTGCTCGCCTTCACCGGCCCCCGGTCGGCCTGCCCACTGCCCACTGCATGCTCCGACGGGGCTGTAGCTCAGTTCCAGGGGGTCGCGGGCTGGTCGTTGATGGTCGCCCAGAAGCGCGTGTTCCCCGGGAGGTAGCCGTGGGTCCAGAACGACCAACCGCCGCTCGACTCCAGGTTGCTGCCGTAGCGGCCGTCATGGAACTCGGCCACGCGCCAGATGTCCAGACGCGAACGCAGCTCTACCGTGACGGCGCCGTGACCGCGCGGCGTGATCCACCCATACACCAAGTCGCCCCCAACTGCGCGGCTTGCTGGCGCAGTTGGGGGCGCTGCTCATATCCCGGACGGGGAGATCGGTACGGGAGTCATGCGATGCTGCCCTTGAACCCCGCAAAAGGGGGCTCTTCGAATCCGGCGGTGACCGAGGGCCGCGAACGCGGCGGCTCGCGGCCCTGACCGTCGCCGAGGTCCGGCGGCTGTTCAACCTGATCGGCTTGACTCGCATCGCCATCTACCAGGGACCGGGCTGGACGGATGAGGTGCAGCTCCCGCCACGACAGCGGTCGGAGTTGAAAGTCGAGGGCTACCTCATGTTCTGGAGCGCAGCAGAGAACATGAGGCATCCCTCCGGTTGGTAGCCTGTGTGACATGGCCATCGACCGTCCGTCCGCCTCCGCCGGGAACCCGGCCCCTGTGCGCCCCCTGCGGCGCGACGCGCAGCGCAATCGCGACGCCCTGCTCAGCGCGGCCCGCTCCCGCTTCGCCGAGCAGGGCCTGGAGGCCCCCCTGGAGCAGGTGGCCAAGCGGGCCGGGGTGGCCATCGGCACGCTGTACCGGCACTTCCCCACCCGGCTGGACCTGGTGCAGGCGACCTTCGCCGGGAAGCTGGCCGTCTGGCGGGAGGCCGCCGAGAAGGCCGTCACCATGGACGACGCCTGGGCGGGGCTGTGCCACTTCCTGGAGACCATGTG
>Ga0136846_1210527_pt1 | contig 13755 bp, 11 predicted proteins | sample HopSoiMetagenom2_FD_96841 | JGI IMG/M metagenome (GOLD analysis project Ga0136846, IMG submission 96841) | Grasslands soil microbial communities from Hopland, California, USA - 2 Assembly 2016 (version 4) | ecosystem: Environmental > Terrestrial > Soil > Grasslands | place: USA: Hopland... | reverse complement strand
TGAAAAAGAACTGCGAGGGGTCACGATACTGAACCTGCCGCTGCTCGGGATAGATGATGCGGTAGGGCGGATGATCGCGAAGGTTTTGCGCAGAGGCAAACTTTGCCGGCAATAACGCCAGGGCAAAGATCGCAAACCATAGGCTGATGCAGAAACCACTGCGCATGTCCTACGAATTCGGCGGCACAGGTGGGCCTGTAGCAGCGATTCCCAATGTGCCGGTTTAGCTTGAACGACCGGTTCTGCTTGCGGTGCCGGCTGTAGCGGTTGTGCGGGCTGGGCAAGATGCGCCGCTTACGGGCGTATCAAGCTGTCTCATTAGCCGTTGGTACGCGGTCAAGGCGGAGATGCCGGAGCTTGGGGGCAAGAACGGTGGTGATGCCAACCACGATCAACGTGACCGTGCCGCCGGCGAGCACCGAGGGGATCGTGCCGAGCCAGGCGGCGGCGAGGCCGCTTTCGAGGGCACCGAGCTCGTTCGAATAGCCGATGAAGATCAGGCTCACGGCGGCGATGCGACCGCGCAGGTAGTTGGGCGAGAGCAGCCGCACGATCGCTCGGCGAATGACGACGCTAATGCCGTCGAACATACCGGAGAGAAAGAGCATCACCAGCGACAGATAAAAATTGGTTGAGACGGCGAAGATCAGAATGCTCGCGCCAAAGGCCGCGACCGCGAGCAGCAAATTGCGACCGGCATGGCGCACTGGCGGATGACGTGTAGCGATGAGCATGGTCAAGAGAGCCCCGGTATGCGGCGCAGCACGCAAAACTCCGAGCCGAAACGCATCGACGAACAGGATTTCTTTGGCATAGACAGGCAGAAGCGCCACGACGCCGCCGAACAGCACGGCGAATAGATCGAGCGACATTGAGCCGAGCAGGGGCTGATTGCTGAACACGTAGGCGATACCGCTGGTAATGCTCTGCCACACTGATTCATGGTCGCGCGGCTCGACATGAGGTTGTGGCGATATTTGCATAGCTGCGAACCAGGCGACGGCGTACAGAGACGCGATAATCAGGTATGTCGTCAGCGGGCCGAAATAGGCGATCGCAAAGCCACCGACCAGCGGGCCGACGACCGCGGCAGTGAGCCAGGTGCTGGCAAACCATGTCGCCGATTTGACGATGAGCTGCACGGGCACCACCTGAGCTTCCAGCGCACTGAGCGCGGGCCCGGCAAAGCTGCGGCCGATTCCCACCACGAACATCGCCGCATAGAGCCCGATCAATGACACGCCGGCGTAGCTCCACACCACGAGTAGCGCGGCGCAGATTGTCAGCAGCGACAGGGTGGTGATCAGGATTCGGCGGCGGTCGTGCCGATCGGCGATGTGTCCGCCGTAGAGCGAAAGCGAGATGGCGGGAATCGCCTCGACGAGACCCAGGATGCCGATTGCCACCGGCTTGCCGGTGATGTCGAAAACCTGATAGCCCGCCACAAGGGCCAGCGCCTGGCCCGCGAGCGTCGAGCAGGCGATCGAGACCATCATGCAGCGGAAATCGGGCAGGCCGAAGACGCTTTGGGGCGGCGGTTCGGCTGATGAGCCGGGCTGCATGAGCTCAGTCCAAGGTCCAAAGTCGGTTATGCAGGCGTGCAGGTTGCGGTTGTCTTAATAGCGGTCGATTGCCGATCGCGGAATACCCCATGACAACGATTGTCCACACAAAACGAATCGAAGTTCGGCAGCAATTGGCGGCCTGGCTGCCGCTGATCGTACTGCCCATCGCCGCGGGCTGGCTGACGGCGACGCTCGCAGCATGGATACAGATGTGGGCTGTCGCAATTGCCATTTATGCCGGCTTCAAATGGGCGACATTTGCACTGTCGCCGGCGGCGCGAGCCGCGAGCCTGGCGAAATCGGCCGGCTATCTCTTTCTATGGACCGGAATGGATGCGGGAGCGTTTTTTGGGTGCCCGGACAAGCGAGCCGTGTTTTGCAAAGCAAAACACAGCCACCCAAGGGCAACTGAACTAGCTTGGGCGGCGACGCAGACGGCGGTTGGATTTTGGCTTTTGCTCGGAGTTGCGCCGCATTTCGCGACCTCACATCAACTGGTCGCTGGCTGGCTAGCGATGATAGGTGTCGTCTCGATTCTCCACTTTGGCGTGTCGCATTTTCTCTCGCTGGCATGGCGCATGGACGGTGTGAATGCTCGGCACATCATGGACAAGCCGGTCTATGCCACGTCGCTGGCCGACTTTTGGGGCCGCCGGTGGAACCTGGCGTTTCGCGATCTAATGCATCAATTTGTTTTCACGCCGCTAGCGCCGCGGACCGGTACGGCGCGGGCGACCATGGCCGTGTTCTTGGTATCCGGCCTGATTCACGATGCGGTGATTTCATTTGCGGCGGGGGCCGGCTTTGGCCTCCCGACGTTGTACTTCCTGATTGAGGGCGTTGCGGTACTGCTGGAGCACAGCCGGGTTGGCCGGCGCATGGGGCTGGGCCGCGGTATCATCGGCTGGTTTTTCGCGGCAGTGGTGATTGTGGCTCCTGCGGGCCTGCTGTTTCACCCGCCATTTATCGCGCGCGTCGTCGTGCCGATGGTGGAAGCGGTTCAAAGGGCGCTGCCATGAACGTTCCTTTTTTGATTCTGATCGGCGGTGTGCTGCATTTCGGCATCCTGTTGGCCAGCGCGCTGACGCCGCGCGTGCTCGATTGGCGACACGAGCTATTAAAGGTCGATCCGTTGACGCGGCAGCTCGTGTGGGTGCACGGCGCGTTTATCGTGCTGGTGATAATTGCCTTTGGCGTTCTGTCAGTAACTCTGCCGATGGAGTTGGGGGCCGGAACTTGGTTGGCCCGCGGGATTTGTGGATTTATCGCCCTGTTTTGGATCGCGCGGCTGGCAATGCAGTTTTTTGTGTTCGATGCGAAGGCGCATTTAAACAATGCGCTTTTGAAATGCGGTTATCACGCGTTGACGTGCGTGTTTGCGTATCAGGCGATCGTGTATTCGATCGCGGCGCTGCGATAGTGTCAGCAACGCCCGCGCACCGCGACCAACGGTCGCGGATTTGTTAACCGGCGCCCACGCCGCGGTCGAAGGCGTCTTGATCGCGGAGGCTGAGGGCGAGCGTCGATTCGAAGAGCGTAGGTGCGATCGTCCAACTTGGCGCCTGATCGGTGTGAGCGTTGCAGTGCGCGGCGATAAGCGAGTACATGAATTTGAATAATCGCCGTGGGACGCGCAGCGTGCGAAACGCTTCGATCATCCGCTGCTGTGTGACGGATGGCTCGAACAGATCGGCCAGCGCGGGAGCCGCGCCGGGCTTGGCGCAGGCCTTGAGCCGGGCGGTGGCGACATCGAAGAGGGATTCGCCGGTCCATTCGAATGAGGGAATCATGTTCTGCTTGTCGAGGCGGGCCCGCTGATAGAAGTCGCGTTCCTCCCGCTCGATGAACCGTGTCAGCTCGATCGGCAGCATGAGCTTGACGCCAATTCCGGTGTGCTTGAGGAATTTGTTATCCAGCAGCGGCCAGAGCAGGGCTTTCATCAGCTCGGCGGAGCCATTGACCAGATGCGGCTCATCGAGTCGATCGACCAGGACGATGATGCCGCTATGGCCGAGCTGCGCGAGCAAGCCTTGGAGCTTCATGAGCAGCTCGTAGCGGTCGTCGGTGCTGTCCTTGTTGGGCAGCGGCTGACCGGAAAGCTCGGCCGGCGAGAATTGCATCAGCACTTGCCGCAGCGGATTGGTCTCGTGAATGCCGACGCGCATGCGACCGAGAATGCCGCGGGCGAGCCAGAAGTTTTTCCAAGATTTCCAAAGCCAGGGAATGAAGCCAAGCAGCGGAATTATCGCAAAGAGCCAGAGAGGCCAGATTCTGCTGCCGTGCCCGTTAGCCCACAGAGCGATGTAGAGCGCAAGCCAGCCGATTAGCCACGACCAGCCGAAGGCCAGCGGCCAGTACGACCGCCACGACTGAAATCTCAATCGCCGCCGCAACCGGTGCCAGCGGCCTTTGAATGTTTCGGCGGTCGATTGGTCGTAGCAGGCCGCCAAGAGCAACAGGTCGCGGGCCTGGTGGCGGTCGAGCTTATCGATCAATGCCGGATCGAGATCGCAGATGACCGCGGTGCTCGGCTGCCGGACGCCCAGAATATGATCCACAAGGCCCGTGACGGCCAGCGAAAGGACCGAGTCCATATGGTCCCAGAGCTTGAACAGGCTGAGCACGCGCTCCGGCCGGCGATTGCGATTGGAGAGGCGGTCGCGAAATCGGTCAAGGAACGGATTGAAGTCGTCATAGTGAATGACAAACAGCCGCCGGCCCGGATGGCGGTCGTTGTAGTGCTCGATATGGCGAGCGAGCTGCAGGCGCATTGCCGTTTTGCCGGAACCTTTTTCGCCGAAGATTATTGAGGTCGAAGGTTCCGCCGGATCGCCATAGACCTTGTCCCACGTCGGATGATAGGTGCTCTCGATGCAGAATTCTTTGAAGACGGGGTCCGTCTGCGCGTCTTCTTCCGCGAACGGATTGCGGGAGATGCCATGGTGATCCAAAAACTGCTGTACCTTCATTGATGCCGCTCACAGTTCAAAGTTCCGAGCTCAAAGTTCAAAGTTATTCGGTGGCAGGGGCTGCAACTTTGAACCTTGAACCTTGAACTTTGGACTCTGCAGGCTATTTCACCTTCAAGCTTTTGACCATTTCTTGAAAGCCCTTTTCGTTCTCATCGATCGTGGTTTTGGGGCCATACAACTTGAGGAAGTAGTTGCCGCGGTCTTTGGTTTGAATGATCGCGCCGAGCATGCGGTAATTGTCACGCATCACGGTCTTGCCGCCGGCGAAGGGGCCGCCGGGAGAGTCTTTGTAGGTCCCCGAAAGATCAACGATTTCCACGTCGGCGCCGCTGACATTGGTCTTATCGCGCTGCGGCTTAGGAGAAGAGCCGCCCGGGCCAGCGAATTGCCCGATCCAGCGATCGATGTTGCTTTCGACAGAGCCGCCGGCGCCCATCGCGGTGAGTCGGCCGGGCGCCTCATCACCCTTGGCCGGCGGAATTGCGAACTCGACCTCCACGATCCGGCTGGCCGGCTCCTTCTTCGTCCAGCTCGCCGGCGCGGTAAGCGCGAGCTTGCCTTCGCCGATCGTAAAGGTATTTCCACCACCCGGCTTATCCTGGGCGAAGACCCCAAGACCAACAAGCGAGAAGCACACGGCGAGCAGATAAGTTAGGCGCATGATTGGTTTCCAATTTATGGGCGGTTGGCATTCAAGGAATTGAACAGGAGATAACAGAGACAACAGAGAGATAACGAAGGAAACGAAGGTAACGAAGAAGCATCCCTCAATTCTTCATTTGCTTCGTTGCCTTTTGCCTAATTCATCTCCTCTGTTCCCTCTGTTTCCTCCTGTTCAAACTCTTACGGCGAGCGGTCTATTTTAGATGGCTCAGTACATAAACCAAGACGCCAACGAGTACCAGGCACACGACGCCGAGACTGACGAGAATGCCGACGGCGAGGCTATTGGTCTCGCGTTTTTTCTCCTGGTAGCGCGTTGCGGTGCGAATGCTGGAGCGAGCGGAAATCGGCACGGTCGTTGAAACGGCGGGCGCGGCAGACGCCGGGGCCGCGGTGCCGGCGGCTTGCAATACCGGGAAGAGCTTGCCCGCGTTTTGCCAATCGGTCCACCCTTCACGCCAGACGAGCGAGTCGCTGCTTACGCGGCCTTCGGCGATCCACTTCCGCATAATCTCGCCGCGGGCGGGGCCGTACTGACCGCCGCTGGGCGGCCGTACATACCAAATTGCCGCAGGCGCTTCGGCGATCGGATCGTCCTCACCCACCCTGGCCGCATGTCCCGCGTGCGGGGCAGTAGTCGCGGCTGAAATGGCAGGCGCGGTGACGGCTCCGGAACCATTGCTCTTAGCCGGATGGTGTGAGCCCTCGTCTTCCTCTTCCTCCACCTCGCTGTCGGCAAGCTTGCTATGGACCAGAGCGGACTCGCTGGCGGTGGGAATGCGCATCTTGGCCCCGCATTTGGGGCAGACGCCCTTTTTGCCGGCCAGGAACGATTTGACGTTCAGTCGGTGCCCATTGGGGCAATGAAACTTAATACCCATCGTGCCAGACTTCTCTCGCACGCGGGCGAGAGGCTCTCTTCTACGGCGCACCCCCAGTCCCTGGGCAGACGGTTCGACCTATTATACACGCACAAACAGTGATTGCATGGTTAAGCCTATTTTTCGTGATGCCAGGGGGCGATGCGTCGAACTATGCCCGATAACATCATTTCAACACCCGTATTTCCACCGATTCAGATCGAATTCCCAATGCCCTCCTCCAAGCACGATGACGACCGCGAAGCCCCGATCGAAATCGCCATTAGCGGCGATCTTTCTGAGCATGAGTCCGATATCTACGAGAAGCTGCTGGCGGTCTCGCCGGGCGGTGAATGCACACTGTACTTCAATTCGCCGGGTGGTAGCGCGTACGCCGCGCTCTCGCTCGCGTCTCTCCTGGTGCTGCGGGGCATGAACGCGACGGGCGTCGTGCTGGGCGAATGTTCTTCAGCCGCGATCTGGCCGCTGGCCGCTTGCCGGCGGCGAATTGTCACGGCGCACAGCGTCCTGCTCTTTCATCCACTGAAATGGGAGAGCGGCGAACACGTCGCCATCGATGAAGCGGCCGAATGGGCCCGCCACTTCGCTTACCTGGAGCAGGACATGGACAGTGTGCTGGCCCGCCTATTCGGCGTCACGCCCGACAAGCTCGCCGCCTGGATGAAGCCCGGGCGCTACGTCTCCGGCCACGAGCTGGCCGCCGCCGGCCTTGCCGAGCTCGTAGAACTCGCACCCCAAATTCGGATGTTGCCGCAGGGGGAGCCGGCGGGAAAGCGGAAGCGCAAATAACGCTACGCGCACCAGTCGGGCTGCGGCTGATCGAAGATTCTGGGCTGGCGACCGGCTTGGATCTTGGTGATGGCGGCTTCGGCACTCGAAATATCTGCGGGTGAACCGTGGACTTCGACCGTGATGTCGAAGCGTTGTTTTTCGCCGGGGGCGAGCTTAACCACACGCTCTTTGGCGGTCTCGAATGTGCGTGGGTTCGGAAAATTCGTGCCTGGCTCCAGGCCCGTGACGTAGCCGTCGGGCTGGCCAGCGGTGTCCTTCCACAGGGTGAACCAGGGAAGCTGCTGCTTATTGAAGGCGAGGCTGACGCCGCGCGTCGAATGGGCGTTTTTGATCATCGTTCGCGTCGCGCCGCCGTCATCCGCGTTCAGCTCAAAGAAATAAACCATCTCTTCGAAGCCGGGCTGGGGCGCGGAGTAGCTATCCCATTGTTTGATGCCGCTGGCGGCGTGTGGCGTGCGCGGGACGAGCGTTTTCACCGGCGCGACGAGCTTGGCCCCTGCTTCGAGGAGCGGCCAGCCGAAGTTAATGTGATAGAGCATCTGCATGGTCGCCGGCAGCGAGGAGAAGTTCTCGATCTCGTCATGCACCGTGAATTCGGTGCTGCCGAACTTTGTGGTGATCGTCGTAGTCATCCGCAGCTTGAGGAAATGGAACCGCGTCTCTTCGGTGATTCCCCGAAGCGAAATCTCCTGCTTGTCGCTATCGACGGTTAATTCGACGTCGTGCGCCGGTCGATTGGCGATGCGACCGTGGAGTGGGTAGAGCAGTCGACCCGTTTTTGGATCGAAATCGGGCGCGCCGTTGCTTTCCAGGCCACAACGGACGAAGAACTCGGTAAAGCCATCAAGCCAGCCGAGGCCGCTGGGCTCGCCCAGATCGACGAATGCTGGATGCACGGGCCCGCGGACGGGCGATTGCCAACCGATGACTTTCAATTCCGGATCGCCGAGGGGGACGACACGCTGAATACCCATTCCGCGCGTTGGCAGCACGTCCAGAATCATCTTCCCATTGTTGATCTCGACGCTCGCCACCCCTTCAGACAGCCCTCCGCTCGACACGCGCTTGCCCGCGGCGATCTCGATTCCCGGAAAATCTTGCTTTCCGATCAGGGATTGAAAGTCTCCGGACGGATCATCGAGTTTCCACGTTTTGACTGTCATCGATAAACTCCAATCGCGGCTGCTATGCGATATACACAGTGTTTCACCAATCTAAGCAACTGTTTACGGACTCACCACTATTACCCTGGCCAATTTCACCCTTGCATCGCCCATTCTTTGCGCGTCAAAATACTATTCTCATCTCGGTTCAACATTGAACGGTTGAACGTCGGTCGGCGTGACAAAGAGGGATTCACCGTGAGGGAACGCATTCTTGTCGCCGATGACGACCGGGCCACCGCGGACACCATGGCGCTACTCGTTCGCACCTTGGGCTGCGAAGCCAAAGCGGTTTATGGCGGCGAGGCGGCTATCGCGCAAGTCACCGCGTTTGAGCCGGACATGGCGCTAATCGACATCGGCATGCCCGGGTGCGACGGCTATGAAACGGTCGCCGGCATTCGGCGGCAGCCGGGCGGGACGCACATCATTCTCGTGGCCGTGACGGGCTGGTCGCGCGACGACGATAAGCGACGGGCCTATGATGCGGGCTTTGATCTGCACGTCACCAAGCCGATGCGCGTTGAAATGCTAAAGGAGCTGCTGGCACTGCTCGATCCGGCCGCGCACCGGGCGGACGTCGAGGTTCGCAGTTGACCTAAAAGGTCCGCGCCGGTAGCATCCGCCGCCTTTCTTTGGAGGGCGAATTGCATATGCGGCCGATGCTACTGATCTTTTTGCTGCTGGCTTTTACGTTGCTCCAAGCTGGCTGCGCCTGCGCACCCCTCGGTTCGCGAACGCTTCCGACCGGCGAAGACAAGTACTCGGCCAAGTACGATTGATTCGACAGGACAAACAGCAAGACCCCGGCCGCGCGAAGCAGCCGAGGTCGTGCTGATCCAAATTGTCCGAATCAGGGTTAGAGAATTGATTCGAAACCGAATAGCGAGGCGGCCGCGTTGCCGGCAGCACTCAGCGCGGCGTTGCCATTCAGCTTGTCCTTGCCCACATTGCCGTTGAGCTGAATTTGGTTGGCGAAGGCCAACGCGCCGCTGGCGTTAAGCACGTCGTTACCAGCGCCTAAATCGGCAAACAACTGATCGGCGAACGATTCGCTGATCGCGACGCGGTCGTTGCCCGCATTAGCGAGGACGCGGATTAGGCTAGCTGCGCTGCCCGACGTATCGGCAGCGAGGTGAACGCCCGAAAGGCTGATCGTATCGTTGCCGGCGTCTCCGCTCACGCTAAGCATGCCGCCAGCGCCGCCGCTGGCCGCCGATGCAATCGCCAGATCGGTGATGTTGATCGTGTCGTTGCCGACGCCGCCGTTGATCGTCGCGCTACCGGCGGTCGTCGCGCTAGCTGTGCCGCCGAGGCTAACGTGCGAAACGGTGATGATATCATTGCCCGCGCTGCCATTGACGACTAGCGATGCAGCGCCGCTGGCGGCTGCATTGCCGGAAAGATCCAGGTTCGAAACATCGATGCGGTCATTTCCGCCGCCCGCATTGACGGTTACTGCTCCGCCCGCCTTCAAAGCGCCGACAACGCTCACGCGATCATTTCCGCCGCCAAGATTGATTGTGACATCGCCGCCGACATTGTTACTTGTCGAAGCGGACAGGCTGACGGTCACGTTGTTGTTACCACCGAAGGCATCGATGATCAGGTTGCCCGCGAGATTGAGGTCTTGCGTGAGCAACATGTTGTTGCCAGAGCCCAGATGAATCGTCAAGTGATCCGCCGTTACGCCACTGACGGTCACGCGATCGTTTCCGGCACCCGCATTGATTGTGGCGCTGCCGGTCGCTGAGCCCGATCCAGCCAGATTCAGGCCGTTGACAGTGATTACGTCGTGGCCCCCGCCCGTGACGATTACCGTGTGCCCGCCTGCCGATGACGAAGCCGCTACCGCCAGGTTGGAAATGGTCAGCCGGTCATTGCCGCTTCCCAGCACGACGGTCGCGGTGCCGCCCGCCGATGTGGACGTGTTGACGTGGATATTCGACAGGTTCACCGTTGCATGGCCCGAACCACTGACGATCAGGCTAAACGATCCGGCCGCGCTAGCCGAGCCGTTGGCGTTCACGTTTGCCACAGTGATAAAGTGGCGACCGCGTCCGGCCACGCTGAGGCTCACGTTTTCAGCCGTCGCACCATCAACGCTGATCTGATCGCTGCCGCTAGCCGCGCCGGCCGCACTGACGGCAATATTGGTCGCTGCATTGAGGTTCGACAACGTGACTCGATCACGGCCCGCTGCGGCATTGATCGTGATGGCGCCATTGGTGGCGGTCGCGGCGCTCACATTGATGACGTCATTATCCGCCCCCGCGTGAATATTGACGCCGGCGCTTCCACCAGCGGTGACACCCGCAGCCGTGATCCGATCATTGCCCGCGGCCGTGCTGACCGAAACATTGCCAGTGGCGACCACATTGGACAGGTTCACCGTGTCATTCCCTGCGCCGCCCTGAACGGTAAGGTCTGTTCCGACGGTGATACCGGCGATGCTGAGTGAGTCATTTCCCACACCGGTGTTGATACTCAGGTTTTGCGCAACGTTGGTTGCTGAGTCGCCATTGATCGCCACGACATCGTCTCCGGCCCTTAGGTCCAGGGCGATGTTCCCGCTGAAGCCTGCGATCGCGGTGGAGTTGAGGATCAGCGAGGGCACGAGCAAGCCATTGATGTCGTGCAGCGTCGTGTTCGTGGCGGTCAGCACATAAGCGTTGGCCGTCGAATCGAAGTTGATACTGATGTTGTTGGCTTTTGCGTCGCCCGTGAGCAGCAGGTCTCCTCCCGTGAGGAGCGCCGCCGTGACGTCGCCCGCCAACAGCGACCGCGACTCCAGCGGCTCAAAAAGGAAGGCTCGGTTAACGCTGCGACGATGATTCTTGCGGGGATTGAGGAGTCTCATGGTGTGGGCCCTTAGGAGAGTGGAAACAAGTGGGAGCGCTACTGTTGCGCGTGCCGCCTGGCCGCGCGCCGCGGGTTTTGCGCCGCGGAAATTGCTCGCGGCCACGAGCAAATGCAAAGGCTATGCCTGGACGTTCGCCTCTTTTAGCTTGTCGCCGTAACTTGCGTACTCACCGTCACTTATCACAGCGGGCGGACACCTAACGGCTTAGCGACCGGCCGTCGCAATGATTTTGGAGCGGCCAACGCGCTCGGCTTAAGAAGCCCCGGCTCAAGACGAGCCGGGGTGGCGAAAAAAGCGTTTTCCGGCGGGTGGAACTAGACCATTGATTCCAAGCCGAGCAACTGAGCTAAGGCATTGCCGGCGGCCATGATCGCCGCCTTACCGGCTAAACGGTCGTTGCCGGCGCCGCCGTTGACCGACAAGTTGTCGGCGAAGGCTAACGCGCCGCTGAAGTTGATCTTGTCGTTCCCCGCGCCAAGATCGGCAAACAGAGAATCGACGCTGGCATTGGCGATGGACACCGAGTCGTTGCCGGCGCCCCCGTTGACGTTCAGCGCGGAGTTGGCATTTGCGGCGAGATTCAGGTTCGAAATGCTGATGACGTCATTGCCGGCGTCGCCGTTGACCGTCACCATTCCGTTTCCGGTGGCCGCCGCACTCAGACCGGAGATTGTCAGCACGTCGTTGCCCGCGCCGCCGCTAATGCTCACTGCTCCATTGGCGGCGGTTGTCGCGCCGCCCGTGCCGGAGAGCGTGAGTCGGTCGTTGCCGGCGCCCATGTCAATCGTGACGTCACCAGCTACATTGCCGCCCGCGGGTGCTGAAGCGTTAATCACAAGCGTATCGTTGCCGGCCGCCAGATTGGCGGTCAAATCGCCCGCCAGGTCGAGGTTCGTGAGCGTCACCGCATCCGCGCCGGCCCCGCCATTGATTGTGAGCGATCCGCCGCCGGCTTGGGTGCCGGAAAGCGACAGGTTGCCGATTCTCAGCGTGTTGTTGCCCGCGCCGAGATTGATCATCGCGTTTCCACCGACCGTGCTGGCGGCGGCGCTAGCTGTTGACGCGATCGAGACCGTATCGTTGCCGGCCCCGGCGTTCACGGTCAGATCGCCATCGAGGTTCAGACCGTTCAGCGTCAACCGATCGTCGCCGACTCCCAGATCGATCGACGCGCTGTCGGCCGTCAGTCCATTGACGTTGACCACATCGTTGCCAGCGCCCGCAGTGACACTCGCCGCTCCCGTCGCAGTGACGTTCGTCAGCGTCAGGTTGTCGTTGAACGCGCTGCTCGTGATCGTCAACGTGTCGGCCGTCAGGCCGTTGATGTTGATATTCGCGCCAGCGCTGGCAACCACTTTATTCTTATTATTCTTGTAGTTGTTGTGCTCGTGCTCATCCTCATCTCCCTGACTGTTGTCATCTCCTTCGTCATCTCGCTTGTCGTCGTGCCCCTTGTTGTGCTTCGTCACCGCCGTACTGCCCAGAGCACTGATCGTGACGTCGCCTGTAGCGTCTGTGTTGCTGATAGACACGCTGTCGTGGCCCGTCCCGGCATTAATAGTCAGATTGGCCACATTGCCGCCCGTCAGATTGACCGTGTCATTGCCGTCGCCAGCATTGATGGTCACGTCGCCTGTGGTATTCAAATCAGTCAACGTGATGGCATCAGCGCCCGCCCCACCGTTGACCGTCAGATTCTCGGACAGCGGCGTGGCAGCCGCATTGCCTGTGACGCTCAAGGTGTCGTTGCCAGCGCCCAGATCGACGACGACGTCACCGTTGAAAGTCGGGTTGCTGTTCAAAAACTCGGTTAGATCGAAGGGCGAATTCTGACCATTGATTTTGGAGTTGCTTGTCAGCGTCAGATCGCCGCTGGCATTCTCCGTAATGGCGACATTGTTGTCTTTTTTGTCACCGGTAATCAGCAGCGAACCTGTCACGGAATTGAGCGCGACCGAGACGTTGCCGGCCAGCAGCGCTCGTGATTCAAGCGGCTCAAGGAAGAATTTTCGCTGCCGGAAATCGCGACGGGTCGTCTTCTTTCGTGTTGCAAGCAGTTGCATGAGTGGCCCCTTTCTCCTGGGAAGCGTCGAAAAATGAGGGGCGTTTCCGTTCCGCCAGGCGCACTGGCCCGCCGCGGAGCGCCCCCTCGCCAAAGTGTTGGCTCGCGGCGGCAAATCGCCCGCAAAGCACATACCCGCGCTGCGCTGCATGGTCCAGCTTCGCCATGCAGGACAGGATGTCCCCTCTTCAGGGCGGCAGCCACACCAGGCTCACCGGCGCGTTGGTCAAGCGGGCGTCATGTGCACCGCCAAGCTATCACGAATTGCGCCGCTTGCCGGAAGCTTGAGTCGCGGTATCCGCGGCCAACAATGCCAGGAGGTCATTGGCCGCGGCGGCGCTAGCGACTCCACCTGCAGCAGGCGCGGCAGCTTCGCCCGCCGCCTGAGGATGCGCGTTCAAGTAATTGATGATCGATAGCGCATCGATCGCACTGACATAATTGTCGCCGTTCACATCGACGTAGTCGTGATCATCGATTGGACCGGTCGCCTCACCGCTGCCTCCCTCGGCAGAAACCTGCTGGGCATTGATGTAGTTAATCACCAGCACCGCATCGTTAGCTGCAATAAACCCATCGTTATTCGAATCGACCGGATTGCTCGCATTGTGCAGGGGATGCGGCTTGTCGATTGAGATCTGGAAAATCTGCGGCTGGCTGAAATCAACACCACCGTTGGCCGTTCCGCCATCGTCGATCAGCGCGATGATCACCGTCGCCGTACCGCTGGTGTTTGCGGCGGGTGTGAACGTCAGCTCGCCCGCGTGGCTCGCGGATGGCCCGGCGGCAAACAG
>Ga0136846_1219016_pt1 | contig 13757 bp, 14 predicted proteins | sample HopSoiMetagenom2_FD_96841 | JGI IMG/M metagenome (GOLD analysis project Ga0136846, IMG submission 96841) | Grasslands soil microbial communities from Hopland, California, USA - 2 Assembly 2016 (version 4) | ecosystem: Environmental > Terrestrial > Soil > Grasslands | place: USA: Hopland... | reverse complement strand
CTCCGAGAGCACGATCGTATAATCCGTAGCCGGCGCGCCCCTTCTCCCCCCAAATCATCCGCCCGTGATCGGGCCGCATCGGCCCGGCAAACTCCGTATCGTGCAGTGCTTGGAGCACCTCGGCAAGATTCACGTCGCCCGAAGGATGCGGCGTCTCGTGGAACCTGCGCTCGCCAGTGATGCGCACGTTGCGGCAATGCGCAAAATGAATCCGCGGGCCGAGCTGCCGCACCATCGCCGGCAAATCGTTCTCAGGAAGGGCGCCGAGTGAGCCGGTGCAGAATGTGATGCCGTTGGCCGGACGGTCGACGAGCTTCAGGAGTCGCGCGAGGTCCGCGCCTGTGCAGATAATTCGCGGCAATCCGAAGATCGGCCATGGTGGATCGTCCGGGTGAATCGCCATCCGCACGTTCGCTTCCTCTGCAACAGGAACGATGCGCTCGAGGAAGTAGCCGAGATGATCCCATAGTTGTTCACTGTCGACCCCACGATACGCGGCGAGAAGAGTGCGCAACTCGTCCGCTCCATAGACCGTGGCCCACCCCGGGAGATCGCCGGTGCCGAGTCCCAAATCCCGACGCCCTAGCACAGCATCGTCATACGCAAGCGCCGTCGACCCATCGGGTAGCCGCAGCGCGAGATCGGTCCGCATCCAGTCGAACACGGGCATGAAGTTGTAGCAGAGCACGCGCACGCCCAGCTCGCCCATGACGCGGATGCTCTCGCAATAGTTCGCGATCAGGCGGTCGCGCGCCGGCCGGCCGAGCTTGATGTCTTCATGGACCGGAATGCTCTCGACGACGGCGAGTCTGAGACCCGCTTCGGCAATGTCGTCCTGCAATCGCGCGAGACGATCCTTGGGCCACGTCTCACCGACTTTCACGTCGTAGAGGGCACTCACGACTCCGGTGATGCCGGGGATTTGCCGGATGTGCGCGAGCGGGATCGGGTCCGTGGGACCGAACCAGCGGAATGTCATGTACATCGCAACGCTCCTTCGACGCCATCCTGCGCCAGGACGGCCATCCAGCGTGTCGTCGCGGCGACGAACTCGGGGATGTGCGCGGCGTCGCCAAGCGCCTCGAGCGGTGCTCGCAGGAAGGTCAGGTGCGCGGCCGCCGCGAGCGCGAAACCCGACGACGCCGGCCGTCTGACGATGAGCGGCGCCACGCGGATCCGAAACTTGTCTTCCTGATTGGTCGCGATGACGCGGTACTCGTGCTCGAGCCATGGATTGGCGAAGCGCTCGAGCACCTGGTGGGCGAACGCCCGCGCTTCGTCCGCCGGAAGATCAGTCGCGGGGATGATTTCCTCGAACAGCAGCCGTTCCTGGAACGGCCCGAGCAGTGGATGTCGGCTGGCTTCGCGCACGATGCGCACGCCGGCGAGCAGCGCCAGCGGCGTGGTCGCCGTGTGCAGCGCATTGAGCAAGCGCAGCTTTCGTTCGCGGTAGAACGAGATGTCTGGTGCCACCACGACACTCGCGCCGGCAACGGGGAAGGCCGCAAGCAGCTCGGCGGGATCCGCTTCGATGGCCCAGAGGGCGTACGGCTCCGCCACGGCGAGCAGCGCGTCGCGGTAGCCGAGCTGCGCCTCCAGCGCCGCGTGCTGCTCGGGCGGCGGAGCGGTCACGATGCGGTCGACGAGTGATGAGCAGAACCGCACGCGCGCCTTGACCCAATCGCGAAACGTCGCGCCCTGCGCCAGCTGGTGCACCATGGCCTCGAGGCGCGGTCCGTTGTCCGGCACGAGCTCCGTTGGGATGACGAAGACCGGCGGCGCATCGGGCGCGCGCGTGAAGCGGGCGTGGAGGGCGTCGGTGAGCCGCGCGGGGAAGGGGGCATCGATCCTGAATCCCGCTTCAGAGACATTGCTGATGATTACCCGAACTTCGGGGCGCGCCGCGATGTCGGGCGCCGCGTCGACCGACCGCGCGATAGCGCCGATCAACCCAACACGCTCCATCGGCGCGCCGCCCGAGAGGCCGCGCTCGACCAGCGTGAACAACCCATCTTGCGCATTCACCGCGCGGCCGCGGGACACTCCTTCCGGCGTGCTCGGCACCACGACGATGCGACCGGCGCTCGCACCTGCACGATTTGCCGAGTCCACTGCCATGGCGCACAGCGCGCGCAGCAGCATGCCGCTGCCGAATTGGAGGATGCGCTCGGGCAACACGTCTCGGTCGTAGGCGTGCCAAAGCGCACTGGTGAGACTCCGCATGCGGATAAACTGCGGCGAAAGCAGGTCCTTCGCTGGGCGAAGCTACGACACGAGCCCGGCGCGACGCAGAAAAGAAGAAACAATTAATTCTTACGTGAAGCTTTCCGAGAACCGCCGGGTATCGTCGGTATCCCTAACACTCGAGGAAAGCATGCCTGAGAAAGGCGGAGCGATTCACAAGCAGGGCAAGTCCTCCAAGCACAATCAGAAGCGGCAGAATCAGAATGAGAAGCAGCAGCGCCAGCAGAGTGAGGAGAAGTGGCCGGTCGACGAGCTCGCGTCGGACCGCTCATAACGTGTAGCGAACCAGCACCGTTCCGGTTTTCCGATACAGCCGATGCTGCTCGAGCTCGAGTGTCAGGCGTTTGCCGAGCGCGGGCAGCATCGGTATGCCTTTGCCTAGCAGCACCGGCACGATCGCGAGCTCCACGGCATCCACCAGGCGCGCCTCGAGCAGGCTCTGGAACAGCTCGCCGCCACCCCACAGCCAGATGTCCTTCCCTTGGAGCGCCTTCAGCTCGGCGACAGTCTTGACGGCATCGTTCGACAGGATAGCGCCCGGGCAGTCCGCCTGCCGCAACGTGCGGGAGAAGACGTAGGTGGGCATTTCCATCACAGCGCCAGGGTTCTCGGCGACGACCCGCTGCGCCTCGTCCCAGGATTTCCGTCCCATGAGGCGTGTGTCGAACTGCTTGAACAGGGCGCCGAAATCGATGTCGGGATCCATGGGGATCCAATCGTACTCACCGTTCGGGCCGGCGATGTAGCCGTCCAGGCTCATCGCCACGGAGTAGCGAACGCGACGCATGCGGCAATCTAACCGGCGTTGATAGATTTCCGCGCTATGAAACTTCCTGCGTCCGGACCGCTCCCGCGTCCCGAGAACCCCAGAGCGGCGCGTGAAGTACTGAAAGCCGAAGCATTCCCCGCGCCCGATGTGCAGAACGTGACGATGACGGGCACTGAGTTCACGTCGATCTGTCCCAAAACCGGCCAGCCCGATTTCGGCACTGTGACCATCGAGTATGTGCCGGGCGAGCTGTGTATCGAGTCCAAGGCGCTCAAGTACTACCTGTGGTCGTACCGGAATGAGGGAGCGTTCTGCGAGGCGCTCGCGGCGCAGATTGCCGACGACGTGGTCTACGCGATCAAACCGAAGTCAGTCACGGTGCGGGTGACGCAGAACGTGCGCGGCGGCATCGCGCTGGTGGCGGAGGCTAGTCGGGAAGGGTAGGGCCGCGGTACTCGCAGGTCGTGGTGCACGTCTCGTGCACGATCACAGCCGTGAGGTTGTGCAGCTCTGGTTTCAGCCGGTCCCAAATCCACATCGCGAGCATCTCGGACGTCGGGTTCTCCAGGCCGGGAATGTCGTTCAAGTAATTGTGATCCAACAGATCATGGATCGGCTGAAATGCGTGCTTGATCTCGCCGTAGTCCATGATCCAGCCCTTGTCCGGATCCATGGGGCCACCGACCGCGATCTCGACATTAAATGAATGCCCGTGGAGCCGAGCACATTTATGGCCCGCGGGAACGTGAGGCAGTCGGTGCGCGGCTTCGAGCGTGAAGGATTTGCGGATTTCCATCATCGGATGCCCAGCAGCTTATGGGTCTGCAGACTCAGTCTCCAACGCGGGTGCTCGAGGCAGTAGCGCGCGGCGAGCTCAGTGTTGAGCTCGACCTCAGGACCATCCATCGGCTGCAGGAAAAAGTGCTCGAAGTCGAGCCGCTCGAGCTGTGCCGGTGTGATGCCGCGCTGCGGATAGACCAGCTTGAGCTCGTTGCCCGCACGCTGCTTGATCGCGGTCCCGGCTTTTGGGCTGACGCAAATCCAATCGAGTCCGGCGGGCGCTTCGAGCGTGCCGTTGGTCTCGATCGCGATTTCGAAGCCGAGGGCGTGGAGGCTCGCGATGAGATCGCCGTCGAGCTGGAGCAGCGGCTCACCGCCTGTGATGACCACGAAGCGCTTCGACGTTCCATTGCCGAACCATTGGCTCGCGACCTCTTCGGCGAGCGCGCGTGCGCTCGTGTACTTGGTGCCGCCCACGAAGTCGGTATCGCAGAACTGGCAGATGGCGCCGGACCGATCTTCCTCGCGGCCCGTCCACAGATTGCATCCGGCGAATCGGAGGAAAACGGCGGGCCGGCCCGTATTCGCGCCCTCGCCCTGCAGCGTGTAATAGATCTCTTTGACGGTATAAGTCATACCGCAGCAAACCCCTGCGCCCGAATCTGGCAGGAATCGCACTGACCGCAGGGCGAGCCATCGGGCGACGGATCATAGCAGCTGAACGTCAACTCGAAGTCAACGCCGAGCTCCAGCCCTTTCCTTATTATGCCGGCCTTGCTCATCTCGATGAGCGGCGTATGAACGCAAAAGTGTGACCCTTCCGCGCCCGCCTTCGTGGCGAGGTCGGCCATGCGTTGAAAGGCGGCGATGTATTCGGGCCGGCAGTCGGGGTAGCCCGAGTAATCGAGTGCATTGACGCCGATGAAGATGTCGCGCGCGCCAAGCACCTCGGCCCACGCGAGCGCGAGCGAGAGGAAGATCGTGTTGCGCGCCGGAACGTAGGTGACCGGGATCGAGGCGTCAGCGGTCCGAAGCTTTGGTACCGCGATGTCGTCCGTGAGCGCCGAGCCGCCGAACGCCCGCAGGTCGATATCGAGGATTTTGTGCTCGACAGCGCCGAGCGTCTGGGCGATGCGCTGTGCCGCCTCCAGCTCGATGGCATGCCGCTGGCCGTATCTAAAGGAAAGCGCGTAACACGCGTAGCCCTCTGCCCTGGCGATCGCGAGGGTGGTGGTGGAGTCGACGCCTCCAGAGAGAAGGACGACGGCGCGGTTCGGCATGGGGAAGAAAGCTAAACGGGGGGGAAGGGCCAATCGCGACGTGGCGCTGGAGGCCGTTATCTTCGAGCATGGCCGAACGCCGGTACAATGACAAGGAAATCGCCGCGATCTTTCGCGCGGCCGCGGAAACGCCGCCGACCCCCGACCGCGAAGTTCCTCAGGATGAAGGGCTCACCCTCACCGATCTGCAGGCGATCGGCCGTGAAGTCGGTATTGCGCCCGACGCGATCGCGCACGCGGCACGCGGCGTCGACGTGCGCTTGGGCGCGGCACGGCGTACGATCCTCGGGCTCCCGATCAGCGTATCCCGCACGGTGCAGCTCAATCGCCGGCTGACTGATGAAGAGTGGGAGCGCTTCGTCGTGCAGCTGCGCGAGGTGTTCAACGCGCGCGGTCGCACGCGCTCCGACGGCACGCTGCGCCAGTGGACGAACGGCAACCTGCAGGTCCTGCTCGAGCCGACGCAAACAGGTCATCGCCTGCGCTTCGGGACACTCCACGGCGGAGCGAGCGCCTCGATTGGCGCGGGACTCGTCGCGCTCGGCGTCGCCGCCGTGGTCACCGCAGTCACGGCGATTAGCGGCACTCTGGGCGAAGCCATGTACGGCATCGGGTTTCTCGCCGCCACCGGCGCCACGATGATCGTGAGCGGCGCCCTGCGGCTGCCGAGCTGGGCGCGGCTGCGCAGCCGGCAAATGGAGGCTTTGGCGTCAGAGTTGGGCAGCGATCATCCGAAGCCCGTCGACCAAGCGGATCCTCGGCTGATACCCTAGCACGGCCAGCGCCCGCGCAATTTGGCGCGTGGCACCCTCCCTCGCGGAGCGCGCGATCGCGCGCCCCGCTCGGGATGACAGTCGTCAGCGGCCGGCTGCGGCGTAGGACGGCTCGTCGTGCGCGCGCTCGAGCGCTTCGACGTCGAGCTTCTTCATGCGGAGCAGCGCCTCCATGACGCGCCGCCGTTTCTGCGGATCCTTGTCCTGGAGCAGCTTGGGCAGCACCGTCGGCACGACCTGCCACGACAGGCCGAACCGATCCTTCAGCCAGCCGCACTGGACTTCCTGACCGCCGCCCGCGAGCAGCTTGGTCCAGTACTCATCGACTTCTTTCTGGCCGTCGCAGTACACGGTGAACGAAATCGCCTCGGTGAACTTGAATTCCGGGCCGCCGTTCAGCGCGAGAAAGTCCTGGCCATCGAGCTGAAAGTGGATCATCAGCGCGCCGCTCTGGGGCCCGGGTTCCGCCCCTGTGTGTGGCGTGATGCTGTGCACTTTGGAGTTCTTGAAGATCGAGGTATAGAAGTTCACGGCCGCTTCGCCGTTGCCGTCAAACCACAGGGTCGGGGTGATGCGTTGTTTCGACATGTAAAGAGCTCCTCTCGTTGTGAGCAGAGCGATACCCAGGAAGCAGCGGAGGTTCCTGAACAGGGATTAGTCCAGATCCTTATCCACGCGACCTGTCCGGGGTAACGAGGACATTCACCTTTATGGAGAACGTTATGCGCAAGCTCATTAAGCGGCTGAGAAACGTACCGCTATTTCCCATCATTCCCCTCGTCCCGATCGGTATCGTGGTGAGCGATATCGTGTTTTCGATTCTGAACTTCCGCCGCCTCAAACGCCTGGAAGCGCGCGCGGTGCGGCCGCTCAATGGCCGTCCGGCAAGAGTTGCGGCAGCGCGCGCGTAGCGGTTCATAGCACGAGGACGGGAATCCGCATTTCGATCCGAATGCGGACGGAGCCGCGCGTCCCGCGTCCCTGCCGCCCATCAGGCCAGAGCGCGTCGTCCACGTGGCCTCCTCCGCCGTCCCCGGGCCAGGACGCGATCGCGACGCGACGAACGCGCCGCGTCGGGATCGGACAACGCACTGACCGGCCGCGAGCTCGCGCGGCGAGATAACGCTTGAACAGGGCCAGCTCCGCCGGCCCGATCATCAGGAGCTCGAGCCGATCATCCGCGGGGTCGGCATTGGGGGCCAACTCGAGACGTGGTCCAATCGCGTTGATGTTCATCACCTGCACCATGAGGTAGTCGCCGTCGATCCGCGCATTATCGGCGCGGATCTTCATGGGGCGCGACGCGGCTGTCTCCAATGCGCGCCGCAAGTGCGCGAGCCCAGCGCGAGCCGTCGGCGGGTCGGCGGCAAGTAGCGATGCCATCAGGCCGATGCCGGCCGACTCGACGAACCGGGTGGCTCCCCACGGCCCGCGGGCTAATCCCACAGCGAGGTGCGACGATCTCGCGCTTTCGAGTCCGAGTGCGATGCGCCGTGGCGTGCCGGCCGCGCCCAGCGCGTGGGCGATGTTGTTTGCCGTGCCGGTGGGTATAACGGCAAGCGGAACGGTGGAGCGGCCACGCTTGGCGAGCGCCCTGGCAACTTTTGCCACGGCGCCGTCGCCGCCCGCTACGACGATCGCGTCGCTGCGCTTGACGAGGCTCCTCCGCCAGTGTTCGTGTTTTAACGAGCGATAGCGCACGGTGTGACCGGCGGTCTCGAACGCCCGGACGAGATCGGCCTTGGGAAGTCGGCCGTCGCCGGCTTTTGGGTTGTGAAGAATCAGGACGCGCATTTTTTGGAGGACATTGGCAATGCGATTGCTATTGGTGAACGACGACGGTGTGTACAGTCCGGGGCTCGCGGCCCTCGCCAGGGTCGCGAAGCGCTTCGGCGAGGTCCGGATCGTCGCGCCGGATGTCGAGCAGTCGTCGATGGGCCATGCGATAACGTATACCCGCCCGCTGACGATCAAGCGCACCCCGATCGCGGATCTCGATGCGTGGCGCGTGAACGGCACCCCCGCCGATTGCGCCGCCCTGGGCCTCAATGCCTGGAGCGGGGTCGAAGCCGTGCTCTCCGGCATCAATCTCGGCCTGAACCTCGGCAACTCCGCGTGGCATTCCGGCACGCTCGCGGGCGCGCGCCAGGCCGTGCTGCTGGGATGTCGCGGGATTGCGCTGAGCACCGCCACGGGCGACGCGGAGCCCGACTTCCAACGCCTCGAACCGCATGTGGCGCGCGTACTCGAAGCGCTGCTCGACGGCGACGCGCCGCGGCTCGTAAACGTCAATTTTCCGCGGGAGCCGGAAGGACTGTTGTGGACGCGACTCTCGATCCGGCATTACGATGGCCGCGTGGTGCCCGGGAAGGATCCGCAGGGGCGCGACCATTTCTGGCTGACTGTGCAGCCGATCGAGGAAGTGGAGCCCGATACCGATCGCTGGGCGATACGGCACCGACTCATCTCGATGACGCCGCTGCAGCTCGATCTGACGGATGAAGCGGCGCTGCGCGAGGCGGCGGCTACAACCCCGCGATAGATTCCCCTTATGACTCCCGCTCTTACGCTCATCGCTGGACTCCTTTGCCTTGGTTGGCGCTCGCCGCAGGACAGCCTCGCTGCTCACGTCACGATCTACCGCGACACGTATGGTATTCCGCACGTGTTCGGCGAAACGGATGCCGCGACGATGTTCGGCTTCGCCTACGCGCAGGCCGAAGACAACTTCTGGCGGATCGAAGACAACTACATCCGCGCGCTCGGCCGGCAGGCGGAAGTCAGGGGCGAGGACGGCCTGGTGAGCGATCGGCGCAACCGCTCGCTCGAGATTCCGCGGCTCGCGCGCGATGAGTACGGGCGCATGCCGAAGCAGATGCGGGCGATCCTGGACGGCTTTGCGGCCGGGCTCAATGCCTATCTCGCCGATCATCCTGACGTGCATCCGCGGCTGCTCACGCGCATGGAGCCGTGGTATCCGCTGGCGTTCATTCGCTACAACTACTTTCAGAACGGATTCTTTTACGCGTCGGGGATTCGGCGGGAGGATCTCGAGCTATCGGCCGGTCCTGATCCGCTGCGCGAGCAACTGGGCTCAAACGGTTGGGTCATTGGGCCGAGTAAGAGCGCAAACGGACACGCGATGCTGTTCATCAATCCGCATCTATCGTTCTTCGGCTCGGGACAGGTCTACGAAGGTCACGTGAACAGCAAAGCGAGCGGCTGGAACTTCACGGGCTACACGCGCCTCGGGTTTCCCTTTCCATATGTGGGGCACAACGAATCGCTCGGCTGGGTGAGCACCGACAACGCTGCCGATCAGGCTGACGTGTATGCCGAGGTGTTGGCCGATTCGACGCATTACCGCTATGGCGCTGGCGTTCGTCCAATCACGCAGTGGATCGACACGATCCGTGTGAAGACGGACAATGGTGTTGTCGCGCGAGCGTTCAGCTTCACGAAGACGCATCACGGACCGTTCATCGGCACGCGCGACGGCAAGCCGCTCGCGCTCAAGATGGCGAAGTTCGCGGGCGACGGGTGGCTCGCGGAGTGGTACGCGATGACGCATGCGCGCACCGTCGCGCAGCTCAAAAACGCGATGCGGCCGCTGAACATGTTGTTCGGCAACGTCATGGCGGCGGACGGGGGCGGCAACACCTGGTATCTCTACAACGGGGCCGTGCCGGTGCGCGATGCGCGCTTCGATTGGTCGGGTCCCGTCGACGGCAGCGATCCTCGGGCGGAGTGGAAAGGCTATCACAAACTCGAAGAGCTGCCGCAGCTGCTCAATCCCGCCACCGGGTGGATGCAGAACTGCAATACCACGCCGTTCCTGCTGACATCCAGCGGCAATCCCGATTCGACCAAATTCCCGCGTTACATGGTGACGGAGAGCGACAACTGGCGCGGGTTCCGGTCGCGGAAGATTCTCGGCGGCACGGAAAAGCTCACGTGGGACGATTGGGTGCAGGTCGCATTCGACACGCGCGCCGCGGCGGCCGACTCGCTCCTTCCTTTATTACTCGCCGACTCCGCGCAGGCCGGCGATTCGGCCAAAGCGGCGCTGGCTGTGCTGGCGCGGTGGGATCGCCGGAGCGATACGGCCTCGATCGCGATGACGGTGTTCGACCGCTGGCAGCAAGCGATGCGCCCCGACGCTCGGCCGCACGCGGTGTTGGACAGTGCGCTGGCGGGTCTCGTGGCTGATTGGGGCACGTGGCATGTGCCGTTCGGTGACGTCAATCGTTTGCAGCGCATCGACGAGGCCATCGATCAGCAGTTTTCGGACGAGCGGCCGAGTTTGCCGGTGGCCGGGACGGGCGGGTGGAACGGCACCGTGTTCACGTACTATGCGCAACCTGTGGGCGGCCAGAAGCGGCGCTACGGCGTGGCGGGCGGGACGTATGTGAGCGTCGTAGAGTTTGGTCCCACGGTGCGCCGGCTCGCGGTGCATACGATGGGGGAGAGCGGCGATCCGCAATCGAAGCACTTTTTCGATCAGGCGCCGCTCTACGCGCGCGGCCAGTTCCGGCCGGCGTGGTTTACGCTCGAGGAGATTCGGGCGAATCTGGAGCGATCCTACCGGCCGGGGCGATAGCGCGGGACGCAACCAACCCGGCGCGAGCAGGTTCTAACTCTCATGCTCACACTCGCCGTCATCCTCGCGCTCACGCAGCAAGGTCTCTGGTCCGTCGATACCACATTTGGTCCTGCCGTCCGCGGCGATATCAGCGTGCGCCGCGAGACGATGGTGTGGTCCGGTGATTCCGTGCGGTTTGTGCTTGGCACGGACTCCGGACAGTTTCGCGGCGCGCGGGCGGGCGGCGTCATCCGCGGGTTCTGGATTCAGCCCCCCGGCGTGACGCTCGGTCAGGCGTACGCGACGCCGCTCGAGCTCCGGCCTGCCGGTGCGAACGAGTGGCGCGGCAGGGTCGTCCCGCTCGCTGATCGCGCTCGCGTGTATCTCGCCATTGGGCGACGAACAGACGGCACGCTGGTCGGTACGTTCCGTGATCCCGAGCAGAATTTCCCCGGCTCCTGGCTCCAGTTCAACGTCGTGCGTGACGGCGACTCCGTGCGGTTCGAGACTCCGGCTGGACAGCGACGGCCGATGAAGCTCGCGGCCGCATACGACTCGAGCGCGCGGACGTTTACGCTCTCGTGGCCGGCCTTCGATCGCGTGGTCGTACTCCGGCCGCAGGACTCGAGCTCGGCCGCGGGGTTATTTCCGCGGTTGCCGCGCGGTACACGCTACGCCTACCACGCGCCGCCCGAGCTGCGTGACGGTTGGCGGACCGCGCCGGCGGGAAAGGTGGGACTCGACGAGGCAGTGCTCGCGCGACTCGTGCAGCAGATCGCGGATACGAATCCGCTCGACGCGCGCGCGCCGCTGATGCATTCACTGCTGATCGCGCGTCATGGCCGGCTCGTGCTGGAGGAATACTTCGCCGGCTACGCGCGCGACGATGTGCACGACACGCGCTCGGCGGGGAAGACGTTCGCGTCGGTGATGGTCGGGGCCGTGCACCTGGATCCCGACAGCAAGGTGAAAGGCGACGTCACGGTGGGGAATCTGCTGACGCACACGAGTGGGCTCGCGTGCGACGACAACGACGACAACTCGCCAGGCAATGAAGACGTGATGCAGTCGCAGACCAAGCAGCCGGACTGGTGGCGGTACATTCTCGATCAGCCGCAGGTCTATCCCCCGGGGACGCACTACGCATACTGCTCGGGCGGGATGAACCTGGTGGGATACGCGCTGCATCGCGCCACCGGTGAGTGGATTCCCGAGCTGTTCGACCGCACGATCGCCCGGCCGCTTGGCTTTGGGCGCTACTACTACAATTTGATGCCGACGCTCGATGGGTACCTGGGGGGCGGTGTGCGGCTGGTGCCGCGCGATCTGCTGAAGCTCGGCGTCGCGTATCTGAATGGGGGGACGTGGGACGGGCATCGGATCGTGAGTGCTGAATGGGCGACGCAGTCGACGACGCAGCGCCTCGACTCGACCGTAGGCGGCGATGGCTACGCGTGGCACATCTTCCCGATCACGGTGGGCGGCCGCACGTATCGCGAGTACGAAGCGAACGGGAACGGCGGGCAATTCCTGATCGTTGTGCCGGAGCTCGATCTCGCCGTCGTGTTCACCGCCGGCAACTACCGGGACGGTGGGGTGTGGTGGCGCTGGCGGCAGGATATCGTGGGAAAGGTGATCATTCCAGCGGCGCGGTAAGGAAAGGCCCTCGAGGAGCCCCGATTCCCTATATTGTGGCCCCCCGACTTGTCGAGCTGGCGCGTGACTGTTGTCACACCTCCTACTCTCACCCGTGTTGCACCACCCGACGACTCCTGGTCGGTGGATGAGCGGTCGCTCGAGCTGTTCACCGTGCAGCTCCAGCGTCCGCCGTCGGACCGTGCCTGGCACGAGCTGCGGCGCGACGCCGAACGGCTCGCGCTGGTCCCCGGGTTCGACCGGCTCATCACACTCGAAGCCAATGCGATCACAGAGCTGCCCCACCAGATCGACGTGGCGCAGCGAGTGCTGCGCGACATGGGCGGGCGCGCGATCCTCGCCGACGAGGTGGGGCTGGGCAAGACGATCGAGGCGAGCATCATTTACAAGGAGCTCGCGATTCGCGGGCTCGCGCGCCGCGCGCTGATCCTGACGCCCGCCTCACTCGTGGGTCAGTGGCAGGGCGAGCTGGCGGAAAAGTTTTTCGAGCGCTTCGAGACACCGACGGACGCGGACGACTGGCAGCACGTCACCAAGGCGATCATCTCGCACGACCGCGCGCGGTCCAAGCGCCACGCCGCGGAGATCCTGCGGCACCGCTGGGACCTCGTGATCGTCGACGAAGCGCACAAGGTGAAGAGCGAGCGCGCCGCGACCTACAAGTTCATTGAGAAGATCGAGCGCGACTTCATCCTCCTGCTCACGGCGACGCCGCTGCAGAACGACCTGCGCGAGCTGTACAACCTCATCACGCTGCTTCGGCCCGGCCAGCTCGGCACCTGGCCCGAGTTCCGCGCCGCGCACCTGCTCGAAGGTGACCAGCGCCAGCCCAAGGACCCCGAAGCGCTGCGCGCGCTCACGCACGAGGTGATGATCCGGACGCGGCGCTCGAGCGTGGTGGATGACCTGAATCTGCCGCCGCGCCGGCCGCGCCACCCGGAGGTGAAACTGACGCGCGCCGAGGCGGACCTGTACGAGCGCACCACGGACTTCCTGCGTCAGCTCTACCGTGATGGCTTCATCAAGCCCGCCGTAGAAGAAGAAGGGAAACCGACCAGAAAGGGCGTGGTGCAGCTCGCGATTATCCACCTGCGCCAGCGGCTGTGCTCGTCGGCGCGGGCGCTCGCCGAATCGCTCGCGACTCTCGCCGAGGGCGAGCGCATCAGCCCTGAGTACCGCGCGATTGCGCGGCGGCTCGCCAAGCAGGCGGCCGGCATCAAGACGCACGCCAAGCTCGACGTGCTGACCAAGATCCTGAAGGAAACGCCCGACCGCGTCGTGATTTTCAGCGATCACCGCCCGACAATTCAGCTGATCGAAGAGCGAGTGAAGAAGCTCGGGCGTCAGCCGATCGTGTACTGGGGCGCGCACTCGACCCCGGAGCGCGACAAGCGCATCGCGGCGTTCAAAGCCGACGACACGAGCGTCCTGATCGCCACCCGCGCCGGCAGCGAGGGCCGCAATCTCCAGTTCTGCAACGTGCTCGTGAACTACGATCTGCCGTGGAATCCGATGGTGGTGGAGCAGCGCATCGGCCGGCTGCACCGCATCGGGCAGCAGCGCGAGGTCCATATCGTGAACCTCGCCGCAGCGGGAACGATCGAGTCGTACATTCTCCAGCTACTCGATCAGAAGATCAAACTGTTCGAGCTGGTGGTCGGCGAGTTGGACCT
>Ga0136846_1227958_pt1 | contig 13758 bp, 10 predicted proteins | sample HopSoiMetagenom2_FD_96841 | JGI IMG/M metagenome (GOLD analysis project Ga0136846, IMG submission 96841) | Grasslands soil microbial communities from Hopland, California, USA - 2 Assembly 2016 (version 4) | ecosystem: Environmental > Terrestrial > Soil > Grasslands | place: USA: Hopland... | reverse complement strand
GAGCGCCGCACGATCCGACGGGCCGAAGACGCGGTCGGCCACGCGCGCCCACCGCTCGATCTCCCGCACCCGCTCGACGTCCACCCCGACGTCGCCGAGCCGGCTGACCGCGACGAGCAGGAGATCGTCGCAGTGCGCCACGCTGAAGCGCAGCCCGCCGGAAGCGGATTGCGCCGCGCGAGCCAGGGTCGGTTTGCCGTGCAGTCCCAGTGTGATCGGCACCGCCGCCGCCGGCGCGCCGAGCAGGATGCCCAGCATCTCCCGCAGGCGGAGCCGTCCCACGGCGAACCGGCGCCCGACATCCGCATTCTCGTAGCGCTCGAATCGCTCGCGCTCCGTCGGTGCGAGCACCGCGAGCGCATCCCGCACGGTTCGATCGTCGGCTTCCAGCGAGGCGCTGCAGACGAGCACCTCGCATCCCTCCAACAGATCGCCGAGCGAGGCGTGCGGCCACACTGCGAGGCCGACGCGAAGCGAATCGTGCGTCATGCGTGTACCGTCGATGAGAGATCGCGTACCGGCGTCTCGGACGCCGTGGGATCGGCGTCGAGTTGGTGCATCGCCGCGACGAGCAGCCGCACGGTCTGCGACAACTCCTGTTCCGTGTGCGTACTGGCGACGAAGAATCGCAGACGCGCCGCGCGGTTGGCGACGGCGGGGGCGACCATCGGTTGCACGTTCACTCCGGCGGCGAGCAGCATGGACGCCAATCGTGTAGCGCGGAGGGAGTCGCCCACAATGACCGGGATCACCGGCGTGCCCGCGCTCGCGCCGGTATCGAGCCCTTCCTCACGGCAGCGGGCGAGGAAGAACGCCGCCCTCTTCCGCAGCGTGGCGACACGCTGCGGCTCCGCAACGAGCTTGCGGAGCGAAGCAAGCGCGGCCGCCGCGTTCGACGGTGGGATGCCCACGCTGTAGACGAATCCGGGCGACGTGTACTTGAGATACTCCACCAGCGCGCCGCCGCCAGCGATGTAGCCGCCGCAGCTCGCCAGCGACTTGCTCAGCGTGCCCATCCAGATGTCCACGGCGCGCGGATCCACCCCGGCATGCTCGGCGATCCCGCGTCCGGTCGCACCCAGCACGCCGAGGGAATGCGCCTCGTCCACCATGAGCATTGCGTCGTGGCGCTCCTTCACGTCGATGAACCGTTTCAGATCCGGGATGTCGCCGTCGGCGCTGTAGACGCCTTCGATGAGCACGAGGGCGCGCCGGTGCTGCGCACGCACGCGCTGGAGCATCGCGTCGAGCGCGCGCCAGTCGTTGTGCGGGAAGGTGAGCCGCCGCGCGCCGGAGAACTCCGCGCCCTGCACCGCGCTGTTGTGCATCAGCGCGTCGCAGAGGATCACGTCGTCGCGGTTGAACAGGTGCGAGATGGTCGAGACGTTCGCCGGATGTCCGCCGATGTAGACGAGCGCGTCGTCGACGCCGAGGAAGCGCGCCAGCTCCTGCTCGAGCGCCGCATGCACCGGACGCTCGCCGGAGACGACGCGGCTCGCCGAGACGGAGCTCCCCCACCGCGCGACGGCGTCCTGCGCCGCGCGCGTGACGTCGGGGTCGCCCGACAGGCCGAGATAGTTGTAGTTCGCGAAGTTCACGACGCGGCGCCCGCGGATCACCGCGTGACTGCCCGTGACGCCCTCGTGCACCTGGAAGAACGGACTCTCGATGTCCTGCTCGTCGAGGAGAGCCAGCCGCTGGCGCAGCGCCCGATACTCCGGCCACTGGCTCACGTCCGTGACGCGATCGACGACGACGTCCGGACGCTCGCGACGCTCGACACCCGCCGAGGCATCGGACACCGCGACCGGAGCCGCAGCGAGATGGCGCGCCAGCGCGCCCACGGTCGGCTGGCTCCACAGCTCGCCCAGCTCCACGCGTCGGCCGAACCGTCCCTCCAGCGCGACGGCGAGACGCGTTGCGGCGAGCGAGTCGAGACCGATGTCCGCGAGCGGCGTCTCCGGGCGCAGCTCGGTCGGGTCGACCTGAAGCTCGTCGCGCACCCACGCACGCAGGAACTCCTCGACCGGTCCGATCGCCTCGGCCTGTCCGTCGGACGATGCGCCGCGCCACCGCCCGACGACGTCGAGCGAGCCGTCGAGGTACGAGGCGCGACAGGCGCCCCGCTGGATCTTCCCGCTCGAGGTGCGCGGGATCGTGTTCTGTCGCAGCAGCACGATCTCCGTCGGCACGACGCCGACGCTCGACGCCAGCTCCGTGCGCACGGCGTGGAAGAGCGACTCGTCATCCTCCGACGCGTGATGCCGCGAGACTTCGAGCGCCAGCGCGAGCTGCTCTCCGCGCTCGGCACCGACACAGAATGCGGCCGAGTATCCGGGGCGCAGGTTCGGGTGGCTGCGTTCCGCGGCGAGCTCGATGTCGTGCGGGTAGAAGTTCCGCCCCTGCAGGATGATCAGATCCTTCAGCCGCCCCGTCACGAACAGGTGCCCGCCGCGCAGCGAGCCCAGGTCGCCGGTGCGAAGGAACGTCCCGCTCGCTCCGCCGAGTCGCGCGGCGAACGTCGCAGCTGATTCCTGCGGGCGACCCCAATAGCCCTGCGCGACGCTCGGGCTCGCGATCCAGATCTCGCCGATCGCGTCGTGCGCCACCTCCTCCAGCGTGTCCGGATCGACGATGCGGACGTCGTGCTCCAGCGCCGGCTCGCCCGATGCGGCGAGCATCGTCGACTCCTCCCCAGCGGAGGGCGCGACCAGTCGTCCCTCCTCCAGCGCCCGGCGACTCGCGACGGCCGTCGTCAGCGGCCGCTCGGCGGGGCCGCCCGAGACGAAGAGCGTGCTCTCGGCCAGGCCATAGCACGGCAGGATGACGTTGGGCCGCAGTCCACTCGAGGCGAACGCCGCCTCGAAGCGTGCGATCGTGTCGGCACGCACCGGCTCGGCGCCATTGAACGACGTGCGCCACGCGGACAGATCGAGCGAGGCGCGCTCCGCCTCCGTTGTCCGATCGACACAGAGCTCGTATGCGAAGTTCGGGGCGCCGCTCGTCGTCGCACGATAGCGCGCCATCGCCTCGAGCCAGCGCATCGGGCGCTGGAGGAAGGTGGCCGGCGCCATCAGCGTGGCGGGCAGTCCGGCGTACACCGGCTGCACGATGCCGCCGATCAACCCCATGTCGTGGAACGGCGGCAGCCAGAACACGCCGCTGTCGCCGGCGCGGTGCTCCGAGATGCGATGGATGACCGACGAGTTGTGCAGCAGGCTCGCGTGCGTGAGCATCACGCCGCGCGGATCGCCGGTCGAGCCGGAGGTGTACTGCAGCATCGCGAGATCGGACGCCGCCGGCACCACCACACTGTCGCGGTCTGCGTCGCCCTGCAGCGACGCGACGTCGATCCAGCGCACGTCGCCCGGCGCGCCCCCCAGCGCGAGCCAGCTCTCCAGGCGCGCCGCGAGCGACGAATGCACGAGCGCCACGCGCGCCTGCGAGTCGGCGATGATGCCGTGCACGCGCGGATCGGCGCGGCGCGGATTGGGCGGATATGCCGGTACGGCGACCACGCCCGCGTACAGGCAGCCGAAGAACGACGCGACGTACTCGAGTCCGGGTGGCACGAGCATCACGACGCGGTCGCCCGGCGCGGCGTGCTCGGCGAGCGCGGCGGCGATCGAGCGCGCGCGCGTGCGCAGCTCCTGGAAGGTGAGCGCGGCATCCTCGACGCCGTCTCCGCTGAGGAAGCGGAAGATGACGTCGTCCGGATGCCTGGACGCGCGATAGTCCAGCAGTTCGACGAGCGTGGCGACTCCGGCCGCGCGCGCGTCGTCCTGCAGTAGGTCGTTCAAACTCACACCCGCGACTCCTCGGTTGGTGCTGAGCGCCGCCCGGTGGCCCGTGGGCGCATCCACCGGGCGGCAAGGTACCAAAGGTACGTCTCGCGCACCCCGCGCTGCAGGGGAATCGTCGCATTCCAGCCGAGCTCGTCGTGGGCGCGCGACGGATCGCACAGCCACCAGCGCGGCCGGGCGAGGCGCGTCTTGTGCCGATTGGCCAGGGTGTGCCACCCCGTCAGCGCGCTCACGACGTCGCCGGCGTACCCCGCCGCGGCGATTGCGGACAGGGGCAGCTGGACGTTCAGCGCCGGCACCAGCGACGCCGCGGCCGCGATCTCCGTGTACAGCTCCTGCCAGCTCACCGGGGCGTCGTTCGCGACGTTATACGTGCGGCCGGCCGCCTCCGGCTGATCGCCGGCGCGCAGCAGCGCGTCCACCAGATCCGCCGCGTGCACGATCGAGAAGCGATTCTCCCGCGGCACGGCATGGATCGCGATCGATCGCGCGGCGAGCCGGAAGGCGCGAAGGAAATCGCGATCGCGCGGCCCGTACACCGCGGCCGGCCGCACGATGGTCACGGGCAGCTGGCCGCTGTAGCGCAGCGCCGCCTGCTCCGCTTCCAGCTTGCTCTGCCCGTATCCCTCGATCGGGCGCGGCGGATCGTCCTCGCGCACCGGCCGATCGGGGGACGTCGCAGGTCCGCCTGCCGCCTGTGAGGAGACGAACACCACGCGCGGTGGCGCGCCCCCGCCCCGCGCCGCGGCGGCGGCCAGCAGATTCGCCGTCGGCACCACGTTGCCGCTCCGGAACTGGGCCAGCGTTCGCCGCTTGGTCACCCCGGCCAGATGGAAGACGTGCGTGACGCCCTCCCACGCCGGCGTGTCGCGCACCGATCGATCGTCGAGCAGGTCCACGGTCCATCGCGTCGTGCGCACGTCCGGCGCGCCCGCGGCCGCACCGGCGCGGGCCAGCACGCGCACCGTCGCGCCGCGCGCGACCAGCGCATCCACGAGGTGCGAGCCGATGAATCCCGACGAGCCCGTGACGAGGGCGATCATGAACGTGAGTCCGTGCGCGAAGCCATGATGCTCGCAGCAAGGTGGTGGCCGACTCCGTCGCGCGCCATCCCGACGGCCGTGACGGCGTGTGGCCGCATCGTTAGACTTCCCGGTGCTCGGGCCCTTAGCTCAGGTGGTTAGAGCAGTGGACTCATAATCCATCGGTCGCTGGTTCGAATCCAGCAGGGCCCATCGTCTCACCGCTTTTCCCTCGCATGCCGACCGATCTGCGCGTTGCCGTCACGGTGGATTTCGAGCCGGACTGCCCGCCCTATCTCAGCTCGACCTTTCGCGGCATCGAGCAGGGCGCCCCGCGCCTCCTCGACCTGTTCGCCTCCGAGGGCGTCCGCGCCACCTACTTCTCGACGAGTGAAGTCGCGGACCGCTATCCCGCCGCGGTTCGTGCGATCGTGGATGCGCACCACGAGTTGGGCTGCCACGGCGTCACGCACACCGCGTTCGATCGGATGGACGAGCGCACCGCACGCTGGGAGATCGAGCATTCGGCGCGCGTGCTGCGCGAGTTCTCCGCGATCGAATCCTTTCGCGCACCTTACCTCCGCTTTCCCGAGCCGTTCGTCCGCCTGCTCGAGGAGAACGGCTTCCGGATCGACTCCTCGCTCGCGAAGTACAAGCGCTCGTATCGCGCGCCGCGCCTGCCGACGACGTTGCGCCGCATTCCGGCATCGATGACCTCCTCCGTGCTGCGTCTCCCGGCGGTGGTGCGCGATCCGTGGTTGGCGCGTCTGCGCGATCCCGTCGTGCTGTTCGTCCATCCGTGGGAGTTCGTCGATCTGACGCGTGAGCGCCTGCGGCTGGACTGCCGCTTCCGCACCGGCGACGTGGCGCTGCGCTGCCTGCGCGACGTGATCGCCTCGTTCCGGGCGCGCGGCGCACGGTTCGTGACGATCAGCGAGCTCGCGGCGTGAGCGTGCGCCTGGCCGGCGCGCCTCGCGCCGGCGGATGGATCGGGCGCCCCGTCCGAATCCTGCTCCTGCTGGCGCTCCTCGCGGCGTTCGTCCTGGCGCTGCGTCGCGTCGATCCGGCGCGCGCGCTCGAGGCGCTCGCCACGGTGCGCGGCGAATGGGTCGCTCTGGCGGCCCTCTGCTACCTCGCGATTCTGCCGCTCTGGGCCTGGCAGTGGCACCTGCTCGCGCCGCGCACGTCCTCCCAGACGTTCTCCGCGATGCTGCGCGTCGTGGTGACGACGTCGGGAGTGCTCAACACGACGCCACTGCTCGTCGGCGAGGCGACTGGCGTCGTGCTGCTCGTTGCGCTCACGGGGTTGGAGCGAACGGCGGCGGTCTCCGTGCTCGCCATGGACCAGTTGCTCGTCGGCGTCGCCAAGCTCGTCGTCCTGGCGACGGCGGCACTCCTCGCTCCACTGCCCGACTGGATGGCGCGCGCCACGCTCGGGTTGGTCGTGCTCGTCGCGGCGCTCGGTGCGCTCCTGCTGCTCGGCGCATCGCGGGGAATCTGGCGTGGTGTCGCGCCACGCAGGTCCGGTGCGGGCGGCTCCGCCGGCGAACGGGTGGCCGGCGCGCTGGACGCGCTTCCCGCCGCACTCGCGCCTCTGCGCTCCTTCCCGCGCGGCGGCGGGGCGCTCGCCCTCGCGCTCGTGAAGAAGGCGGTCGAAGTATGCGCCATGCTCTGCATGCAGCGTGCGTTCGGTCTCGAGCTGCCGCTCGGCGCGGCCATCCTCGCGCTCGGGATGCTCAACCTCTCCACGCTGTTGCCCATCGTGCCGGCCAACGTCGGCGTCTACGAGGGCGCCGTCGTGCTCGCGTACTCGCGATACGGCGTGCCGGCCGAGCAGGCGATCACCCTCGCCGCGGTCCAGCACCTCTGCTACCTCGTCGCGCTCGCGGCGCCCGGCGTGCTCTGGGCGGGTGCCGCGCGCTGGTCCCGCGCCCCCGACGGCGGGCGCTAGCCGCTCCGTCGCGCCGCGTGCGCGTACATCGCCAGGTGCAGCGCCCGCACGTCGGACCAGTCGTACTGCGGCGCGATCAGCGCGTTCCGGTGCCGGACGTATTCCCGGAATGGAGCATCGAGCGCGAGGCGCGACAGGTGCCGCACAAGCTCGGCCTCGTCTCGCGCGAGGAGCCCTTCCACTCCTTGCCGGATGAAGTCGCGCACGCCGCTCGCCTGCATGGCGATCACGGGAAGGCCCGCGGCCCGCGCCTCGAGCGCCGCCAGCCCGAACGACTCACGCTCGCTCGGCAGGACGAACCCGTGCGCTCGGCCGTAGAGCGACCGCAGTTCACCGCGCGAGAGCTGGCCAAGCAGCTCCACCCGATTCCCGACACCCAGCTCGGCGGCGAGACGGCGCATCGGCTCCGCCTCGGGGCCGGCACCGGCCACGAGCAGGCGCAGCGTCGGCGTGCCGGCGACGAACTGCACCGCGCTCGCGAAGGCGCGGATCAGGCGCAGCGGCCGCTTCTTGCGTGAGAGTCGCATCGCCGTGGCGAGCACGATCTCTCCGTCGGCGCTCGGCGCGGATGTGCCGCGCCAGAAGGCGACGTCCACACCGTTCGGCAGCACGCCGACGCTCGCCCCCGGAATCCACCGCGCCGCCTGCTCGGCCACCACGCTGCTCACCGCGGTGAGCACGATGCCGCGTGAGGTCCAGCCGAACAGTGATTCGCTCGCGCCGAGGAGGAACGACGCGCGGTGCAGCATGGAGTGGAAGGTGAGCACCGCCGGCAGCCCCGCGCGCCGCGCCGCGATGGCGCCCGCTACGGCGACCGGTGAGACGACGCTCGCGTGCGCGTGCACGACGTCGAATCCCTCGCCGCGCACGACGCGCGCGAGCCGGCGCAGGGCGCCCGGCGTGTACGCGAATCCCGATCCCGGCGCGAGCGGCGCTCGCACGCGATGCACCGGAATGCCGTCGACGATCTCCTCGCATCGCGTGGTCGTGACGATGCGCGCATCGATGTCCGCTGCCCGCAGTGCGAGCGCGAGGTCGCGCAGGTGAAGCTCGATCCCGCCTTGCCGTGGAAGGAACCAGTCGCAGACGAGAGCGACCCGCACTAGAACAAGAGGTGGAGCGCCAGCTCGACCGCGGAGTCCGTGCGGCGAAAGCCCTGGAACTGATAGTTCCGCGAGCGCTCGGTGACGAACCGGAAGGTCATTGCCGGCCCGGCCTCGCTCTGCAGCAGGAAGAAAGTGCCGATCCGGTCGCGCAGCTCGTCGCCGGTGCGGGAGGCCTTCCGCACCACGAAGTCCGTCTGCGTTGCGTCCTCGTAGAACGCCGCGTAGGCGGCGTTGCTGTAGATCGCGCTGCGCCCGTCGAGGCCGAGCTGGAACGCGGCGACCGGCTGCCACGTCAGCCGTGCGCCGAACGCCTTGGCATCCGGACCGAGCTCGTTGCCCAGCAGCCGGCCGCGCGTGGTGATGCCATTCGTGAGCTGCGAGTGCGTGTACGTCTCGATCCCCATGTGCGTTGCCGTCAGCTTGAGCGACACGAGGGGCGAGAGGAACCGCGGCACCGCCAGCCCGAACGCCTGGCTCCCATTGCCGGTGAAGAGCTGCTGCATGCGATGCACGTCGAAGTCGTCGATCAGCAGCTCGCCGGTGAGGATCACGCCGAACCGGCCACCGATCCGCACCAGTCCGTCGAGCCCGAGCAGCTTGTCCGACTCCGCATCGAGGGTGCGCGTGGAGTCGCTGTAGTTGTGGCGGCGGAAGATGTCGATGAACGGCAGGAAGTCGATCAGACGATTCCCCGTCGTTGTCGGCGGCGCGCCTGCGCCGCCGAAATGGTTCATGAACGACGCGCCAACCTCGAAGTTCCGATTGGGTGCGAGGCTGAACTTGTACGCGAGCAGCTTCGAATTGGACCGCACCTGGCTGGGGCCGAGGTCCGCGAGGAGGATGATCCCCTTGGCCATCCCCAACGGGCGCAGGAATCCAGGCAGTGCGAACGGGAGGTCGCTCGACAGCGACACCTGGTCCAGCGCGGGCGCATCGGTGGCGAGAAACAGTCCCCCATCCACCGTCTGCGCCCACGAGAATTCGTTCCGCCCGACGTCGAGCGCGACGTTGCGATACCGGGCGCGCACCGTGCCGAGCAGGATCTCGGCGTTGCCGCGGCTGAGCGAGTCGGTCTTGGCCCACACGTAGTCGAACCGCTCGCGCATCTGGAAGGCGAGCCAGGATGTCGGCTCGACACGCTGTGCCAGCTCGGCGCCGATGGTGGTGCCCGGAATCAGCGGGGTGCTCAGTCGCCTGGGCAGCAGCGAGCCGATGGTCGCTTCGGTGAGCCTCGTGTTCGGCGAGTACCATCCACGCCGCGCCGCGTCCGTGTAGGCCACGTCGAGCAGGACCTCGTCGAATGGAGCGATGACGGGCAGCGCGCTGGCGACCGTGTCGATCTCGCGCGAGAAGCGCGTCTCGAGCCGGCGCAGGATCCCGTCGCCGATGTGGAGCTCATCGTCCGTGTAGCGGCGATCCGCGGAGAGGTCGCCGAGCCGGTTCGAGCGTTCACGGGTCGCGCGAAGGATGCGCCCGATCTCGCGCCGCGAATACGGTCGCTGCGCGACGATCACCGAGTCGAGGAGCCCGAGCTCGTTGAGCCGGTCGAGATCCACGTAGACGAGATCCTGCGGCGGCACCGTCGACGTTCCCTGCGCCCGCAGCCGAGGCGCGACGAGCAGCAGCGTCGCGACCAGGGCGCTCAGTCGGTAAATCGAGAGTCTGGACACGCGGACAAACTAACCGTGGGGCGAGCCGGGATGAAAGCAACGCCCCCCGCGACGTGTCGTGTGGCGTCAGACGGCGGAGGTGATCTTCGCGCCCGCCTGTTCGAGCCGGCCGCGCAGCTTCTCGGGAAGCCGTGCACGAACGACGAGCTGGTCCCCCTCGGTGCGCTGGTCCAGCACCTCGCCGTGCGCATGGATCTCCGCCAGCATGCGCCCATCCGCCGTGGACATCCGGACTTCGGCCACGGGGCGCCTGGCGCGCACGGCATGCCGCAGCGCGCGGCGCAATGGATCGAGCGCTTCGTCCGACGTCGTGTTCACGAAGATCGCGCTCGGCACCAGCGTCAGGACCCGCTCCTGGAGGTGCAGCAGCGCCTCCTCGTCGAGGAGGTCCGTCTTGTTGAACACCAGGAGGACGGGCTGCTCGTTCAGTCCGAGATCGAGCAGCACCTGATCCACGACCAGCCGCTGCTCCTCCCACGAGGGGTGGCTCGCGTCGACGACGTGGAGCAAGAGGTCGGCGTCGCGGGTCTCCTCGAGCGTGGCGCGGAACGACGCCACCAGATGGTGCGGCAGCTTCCGGATGAAGCCGACGGTGTCGGTGAGCAGCACGTGGGCGTTCTCGCCCAGGTCCACCTCGCGTGTCAGCGGATCGAGCGTCGCGAACAGCCGGTCCTCGACGTGGACGTCCGCGCTTCCCGTCATCCCGCGCAGGATCGATGACTTCCCTGCGTTGGTGTAGCCGACCAGCGACGCCTTGAACACCCCTGCTCGCGACGACCGCTGCACGGCGCGGTTCTGCTGCACGTGCACCAGCCGCTCCTTGAGCAACTTGATCCGGTGGTTGATCAGTCGGCGGTCCGTCTCGAGCTGCGTCTCGCCGGGACCACGGACGCCGATGCCGCCGCGGAACTTCTCGAGGTGCGTCCACATGCGCGTCAACCGCGGCAGCGTGTACTCGAGCTGCGCGAGCTCCACCTGCATCTTCGCCTCGCTCGAGCGCGCGCGCGTCGCGAAGATGTCGAGGATCAGCTCCGCGCGATCCACCACGCGCGTGCCCAGCATCTGCTCCACGTTGTTCCCCTGGCTCGGCGACAGCTCGTCGTCGAAGATGATCAGGGAGGCGTTGCGTTGGTGGACCATCTCCTTCAGCTCGTCCAGCTTGCCCTTGCCCAGGTAGGTGCCGGGATGCGGGCGGTCGAGCTGCTGCGTGACTTCACCCACCACGACCGCGCCCGCCGTGTCCGCGAGGCGCTCGAGCTCCCGCAGATGTTCTTCCAGCGCTTTGCGGGCGCCCGCGCGCTTGAGCGGGGCGCCCACGAGCAGCGCCCGCTCGACGGGCGCTGCGACGGTGATCAGATCTCGTGCGATGGCTGGCCTCTACTGCGGCTGGTTGCCGCGGATCGCATTGAACCGTCCGGTCGCGTTGAACGGTACGGGGAAGTTGCCGATGATGGTATGAACGCTCACGTTGCCGTTGACACGGTAATTCACCCCGCCCGTGTTCAGCAGCTGGCGGCCGGCCGCGCCGATCCCCGCGTAGGTGAAGCTCACGGGCAGCGTCACGAACGACGAGTCGTTGCTGTTCACCGTGAAGCGGTTGTCCAGCGTGCCCTGTGCCATCTGCACGCTGTCGCCGACGAACAGATTGTACGTCATGCTGGTCGCGTCGAGCTTGAATCCGTTCGGGTTGTACACGCTCAGCTTCACGTCGAGATTGCCGCCCGTGAGCCCGAGGCCGTTCACGCGGACATCCTGCAGGTGCACGATCGGCTGCTGGAAATTGCGCGCGCCGAGCATGCTGCAGCCTGCGGTTGCCACCATTGCCGCCACGACTCCCCCCAACACGAGACGACGCATCGCTCACTCCTCCGTTGACGGTTCGTGGCCGGTCCCGGACGAAGGCGACTCCTTCGCCCGCGTGCGAAGCTCCTCCCACCAGGCGAGGCGCTTCGCGATCTCTTTCTCGAACCCGAACGGGCCGGGCACGTAGAACGAGGAGCCGGCCAATGCCTCCGGCAGGTACTCTTGCGGGATGTATGCCTCCGGAACGGCATGCGCGTACTGATACCCCTCGTGATAGCCCAGTTCCTTCATGAGGCGCGTCGGGGCGTTCCGGATGTGGAGCGGCACCTGCGCCGCGGGGTGCTCCTGCGCCGCGGACAGCGCGGCGTCCAGCGCCACCTTGCTGCTGTTCGACTTCGGCGCCGTCGCGAGATAGATCACCATCTGCGACATCGGAAGATACCCTTCCGGTGCGCCGAGCATGTGATAGGCATCACGCGCCGCCACCGCGAGCTTGAGCGCCTCCGGATCGGCGAGCCCGATGTCCTCCGCCGCCATCGCGATCGCGCGCCGGAAGATCGTCATCGGATCCTGCCCGCCTTCCAGCATGCGCGCCATCCAGTACAGCGCCGCCTGCGGGTCGCTCCCGCGCAGCGATTTGTGGAACGCGCTGAGGATGTTGTACGTCTCCTCGCCCCCCTTGTCGTAGTGCGAGAAGCGCAGCTGCGCCGCCTCGCGCACGACGTCGGCGGTGAGGTGGCCCCCCGCGCCCACGTGATCCGACGCCGCCTCGAGCACCGTCAGTGCGCGCCGCGCGTCGCCGTCCGCTTCCACGGCGAGCAGGTCCACCGCGTCGTCGTCGGTCGTCAGGCCGAGCGCCCCCAGCCCACGCTCGGCATCGCCGAGCGCGCGCCGCACGAGTCCCGCCACGTCGGCGGGCGAGAGTGGCCGCAACACGAACACCCGCACGCGTGAGAGCAGCGCACCGATGATCTCGAAGCTCGGGTTCTCCGTCGTCGCCCCGATGAGCGTGATCGTACCGGCTTCGACGTGCGGAAGAAACGCATCCTGCTGGGCCTTGTTGAACCGGTGGATCTCATCGGCGAACAGGATCGTGCCCCGCCCCGTCTCGAGCCGATCCTCCGCTTCGCGTACGATCTCGCGGACGCGCGGGACCCCTTCGGTCACGGCGGAGAACGAGACGAACTCGCGATCCGTGTATCGCGCGATGAGGCGCGCGAGCGTCGTCTTCCCCGTTCCGGGCGGGCCCCAGAACACCATCGACGTCACGTTGCCGCGCTCGATGCTCTCGCGCAGCGGCATCCCGCGCGCGAGCAGATGCGTCTGCCCGACGTACTCCTCGAGCGTGCGCGGACGCATGCGCGCCGCGAGCGGTTGCGGCGGTGCCGCCGCCGCGAACAGCGACGGATTCCCACTGCGTCCACGCGCACCGCGACGCTCCGGCATCGTCACGCTCCCGCGGCGGCCCGCGCCACGAAGTAGACCGCGCTCCCCGCCACGAACGCCACCGGCAGCCGCCAGCCGCCTCGGGCGCGGAACTCGGGCACGAGGTTGCTCATGCCGACGTACAGCGTGACGCCCGCGGCCAGCGCCAGCCCATTCTCCCGCAACGCCGGAACGTGATCCGTCAGCGCGACGCCGGCGATCGTTGCCGCACCGAGCGCCGCCGCGGCGAGCAGCGCGCGGCCACGCCCCTGCCCCGCGGCGAGGAAGAGGCTGGAGATCGCGAGCCCCTCGGGCACCTTGTGAAGGATCACGGCGATGAACACCAGCGCACCGACCGCGCCACCGACGCCGAGACCGCTCGCCACCGCGACCCCGTCCACGAACGTGTGCAGCAGCAGCCCGACGAGCGCAGCCACGCTGACCGCCTCGGAGACGTGATGCGTCTCCTCGCCGAAGTGAAAGTGCGTGCCGATCACGTGCTGGGTGATGTGCACCGCCACGTACGCCCCGAGCACCACCAGCGCGGCGCTGCGCCCCCCATGAATCAACGCTTCGGGGAACAGGTCGAGCAGCGACACCGAGATCATGAACCCGGCCGCAAACGCGAGCATCGCGTCCAGCGCACGCGTGCTCCACCGCGAACGCCACGTGACGGCGAAGGCGCCGAGCAGATTCGCGCCCGCTGCCGCGGCCGCGTAGACGAGCTTGCCGTCGCTCAATCGCGGAGTGGTGCCGGGAGCCGTCGTGACCGGGGAACGCTCACGCCCGGGCCAGCGCGAGTCGTTCCGCCGCCGTCGCCACGGCGTTGACGAGATCGGGCGCGGCGGGAAATGCCTGCCGGTTGATCTTCCAACTCTTCGGCCGCACGCGTGCCTGCTCCTCCAGCCCGCGTCCCTCCAGCAGGTAGAGCCACTTGTCCGACTTCGAGTAGATGAACAGCTCGAGATGCGGATTGAG
>Ga0136846_1223281_pt1 | contig 13766 bp, 11 predicted proteins | sample HopSoiMetagenom2_FD_96841 | JGI IMG/M metagenome (GOLD analysis project Ga0136846, IMG submission 96841) | Grasslands soil microbial communities from Hopland, California, USA - 2 Assembly 2016 (version 4) | ecosystem: Environmental > Terrestrial > Soil > Grasslands | place: USA: Hopland... | reverse complement strand
CGAGACGCTCCTTGCTCGTCGAAGAACGTCGTTAATGGTGCCACCGCGACTTTCCAATGAGAGACTGAACACCGTCACGATCCATCTTCGCGAGATAGGGCGAGCGAGGTTCATCGGGCGAACTGCAGCGTTGTAAGTGGGACAAGAACATCGAAAAACATTGGAACAGATTTGAATGCTTTGCTGTCCCACTGGTTGCTAACTGCTTGATTTAGCTTCTTTTCCAAACATCCTCCGGGCCCACCAAAAGTAACCTATAACTATTTGATTTATTGTATTTTTTTGTAAGCGGCCCACAACGTGGACTCGAACCCCCTGTGTCTGCGGAACAAAACAGCCCTTAATATCTGGCGGTAGGTCCAATGAGTCGGTAGTCCCCTGGCCAGCGCGTCCTCTCTTGAGCAAGGTTTGCTTGACCGGCCCATCAGGCGCAGACGGCGCTGCGTCTCGGCACGGCATCCCAGCATATCGAGAAGGACTTCTGGGTCTGCTGGACGCTAGATGCCTTGTTCAATGGGAGACCCCCCGCCTTCTTTTTCAAGGGCGGAACGTCCTTGTACAAGGGGTTCGGTCTGATCAACCGCTTCTCCGAAGACATCGATGTCACGGTGTTTCGAGACGACATCGGCGAACCGGCGACCATCGAGGAGCTTGAGGCGCTGAGCAGTGGCAAACGCCGGGCGCGCCTCGATGCAATCAAGGACGCATGCCAAGCCTACATCAGCGGCCCGTTGCGCATTGAGTTGACAATGCTCCTCGGGGAGCGGCTCCAGGCCGCCGGCTGCGATGCGGGCGCGGGTGGATCCCGACGACGCCGATGCCGGCGGGCAAACCCTGCTGATCTGGCAGCCTGCGGCAACATCGGATTATGTGCGGGCGGCGATGGAGATCGAGTCGGGCGCCAAATCCACGCTCGATCCGAATAGCGAAGCTTCATCGACTGATCTGAGATGTCTGCTATGCGTCAACTTTCACTCGGCCGATCGGGTTGGAGCAGCACGCGAGAATGTAACCTTCGGCAATATCCTCCTCGGTAATGCCGCCATTATGCACCATATGAACCTGACCTTCGATCTTTCGAATTTTGCAGGTTCCGCAAATCCCCATGGAGCAACCCGACGGGATCACCAGCCCTGCGGCCTTCGCAGCGGCTAGGATCGTATGCGTCTCCGTACACTTCGCGACTATGCCGGACAGGGCAAATTGGATTTCGGCTACGCTTTGTTCATTCGGAACCACATCCTCGGGAACATTCTCCGCATCTGGAGGCTGTGCCTGGAAGCTTTCCTGATGATAGCGGCTCATATCGTAGCCGAGACCCGCAAGGGCCTCGCGCACAGCCCGCATGAAGGGTTCGGGCCCGCAGCAGAACACCTCGCGCTCCAGATAATCCTGCGCCATCAAGCCCAGCATGATCTGGTTGAACATCCCCCGATAGCCGGTCCAGGACCGAAAGGGATCTGCCTCTTCGACGACCCATTTGAGATCAATGCCCACGATGCGCGACGCCATGAGTTCCATCCTGTCGCGCAGAATGATGTCGGACGGGCGGCGCGCGCAGTTGATGAAAACGATGTCCGGCTCGCGCCCGGAATCGTAGAGCCAAGTGGTCATCGCCACCATCGGTGTGATGCCGGAACCTGCCGAGATGAAAAGGTATTTCTCGACCGGATGATGGACGATCGAGAATTTCCCAGTCGGCCCTACAGCCTTGATGCGCGCGCCTTTGCGCAAATTGTCGAGCATCCATCTGGTGCCGATCGACCCTTCCTGCGCTTTGACAGTGACGGTCAGGGCAGTCGGACGCGAGGGCGAAGACGAGATCGTATATGTGCGATAGGCCGGCCCTCCTGGAACGGGCAGTTCCAGTGTCACGAACTGTCCCGGTTCATGATTGAACAGCGCTCCGGACGGACTCTGAAAGCTGAAGGTCACGACATTCGGCGCTTCCGGAGTACGGGTTACGCATTCCAACTCTTCTGCGTCGGTCCAGAACGAGAGTTTTTTGAATGCGCTCATCGGGTCATTCCGCTGCAACTTGAAGCGGCGCAAGGGCGCGCTCAAGCCAGGCTGCATACCAATCGACAAATTGCGTCACGCCGCTTTCCTGCCCGGGCGAATAGGGGCCAGGAGTATAGGCCGGCGAGCAGATTCCTCGCTGGTTGGTTTCAATGATTTCGCGGTCTTCGTCATTGGTCGCGATCCAGACCTCGGTCAGGCGCTTGAGGTCGTAGTCCACACCTTCGACCGCGTCCTTGTGCACAAGCCAGGTGGTGGTGACTTCGGTTTCAGTGGCGCTGATTGGCAACACCCGGAAGGTGAGGGAGTGGTCCGGCAGGAAGTGGTTCCATGTAGAGGGATAATTGAACATGAGGAGCGAGCCGGCGTCGGGTGGCGCAACCCGGCCAAGGTTCTTGGCGACGGCCGCCTTGCCGTCCATCGTATAGCTCACAGCCTTTTCCTGAAGCGGCATACGCGCCAGGCGGTATTGTCCCTCTCCGGCGAGTTGGAACTGCGCCGGCGCACCGGCGCCAGCGCAGCGGTCGAAATGCGCTTGGAGCTTCGCCGATACCTTCCCATCAGCTTGAACGCCAGCGACTTCGGGATCGAGCGGGAATGAGCGGCACAGCGCCGGATGATTGCTGCTGCAATGATAACATTCACGGTTGTTCTCCCACACCAGCTTCCAGTTGCCTTTTTCGATGATGGTCGACGTGTACGCGACTTTGGAATCCGTAAGGTCGTGGACTTCGAGATATGGCTGAGCCATCTGGGCGAAAGCATCGAAATCAGGTGGAGTGGTGGACAGGCAGACGTGGATCAGGCCATCGAGATTGCGAAGATTGACGGGCTTCAAACCATGTTTTGAGGCATTGAAATCCGGGCCCATGTCATTCGCCCAGATCAGCTTGCCATCGAGCTCATAGGTCCACTGGTGATAGGGACAAACGAGCTTGGCCACCTGGCCTTCGCGCGCCTTGCAGATCAGCGACCCGCGATGCCGGCAGGAATTATGAAAGGCACGGATTTCGCCATCGCGGCCTCGAACGACGATCAACTCGTAGGCACCCACGCGCATCGTTACGTAGCTACCAGTTTTGGCAAGCTGGCACGCCGGGGCTGCGTAGAGCCATTCCTGGTAGAAGATGTGCTCGAGATCGAACTGGTAAATCGTCGGCGATGTGTAGAACGGCTGCTCAAGGGCATAGCCCGAGACGCGGCGCGCTAGCAGCTCTTGGATGGACGGCGAGGCGGCGTTCATGCGGAAATTCCATAGATAGCAGGCTTATTTGCAATGAAATTTTCTGACTTGAACGCCTTCTGCGCAACAGCAGTAATTTTCAGCACGAGTTAGCTCAGCTAATGTCTTGCACGCCGCGAGCTCCCATGGGCCAACAAGCGGCTCCGAAGGGGCTGTGATGCCAAGACCGTACGATCTCTCCTCGGTGACCGCACTCATCTGCTTCGAGGCGGCTGCCCGAAATGCAAGTTTCAAGAATGCCGCTCGCGAATTGAACGTGACACCCGCGGCCATCAGCCACCAAATCAAGGCGCTTGAGGGTGACTTGGGATGCAGCCTGTTCCTGCGCAGGAGCCGCGGTGTCCAGTTGACCGAAAAGGGGGCGTTCTTGTTCGTTGCGGTGCAGCGCGGCCTTGAGACGATTTCCGACGCCGTTGGTCACATGCGTGATCGGCCGGAAGCCGCAGACGTGACCATCCGGATAACGACGGCCGTCAGTTCGCTTTGGCTTACGCCGAAGATTTCTACCTTCTGGAAAAGCCATCCCACCATCACGGTCTCACAGATCGTCAGCGACGTGCCTGGAGCAGCCATCCGTTGCGATCTAAGTGTTCAATACGGGGATGCGCAGGAGAATCTCGAAGAGTGCCACAAACTCTTTCACGATCGCATCGTCGCGCTGGGAACTCCAAAATTCGCCGCTGAGCATGGCATTGGGCGAGTGGAGGATCTGCTCAAGGCACCGTTGATTCATACGAGTAACGAGGAAACCGACTGGGAGAACTGGTCGGACTGGTTTCAAGCGCTTGGACACACCATCCCAAAGGGCCGAAGGTTTTCAGTCAACAACTACATGATTGCCCTCCAGGCCGCTCAGGATGATATCGGGGCGGTGTTGGGTTGGGATGGATTGGTCAAAAGTCTGATGGATCAGGGACGGCTGGTCGCACTTGTGCCCGACAATATTCCATCGCCCAGGGCATTTTATCTGAAAATCCATCCCAGGGCAGGTCCGAAAGCCCGGCTCTTCGCGGACTGGCTCGTAGAGAGCACATAGCGGTTTACCAAAAATGTTTCTGCGCGGGACCGAGACAGGCTAACGCGCCGTGGTGCCATCCGCTCGCATTGCGTTGACTGATAATGCTCCTGATGGCTGCCGAGCCCACACAGGGTCGGGCTCGCGCTGGTTGGGCTAAACGTCTGTGTGGCAGACTTGCATGTCGCATTCAGCATGTTCAGTTCCGTTTTGTGTAAGGCTCGGTGGCCAACGAGTGTCAGTGTGCAGCCATTCGGGGATTTGACATGAGCAACACCGCAACGTCAGGCAGAACAAGATCAGGAGGTCGGGCAGCGCGACAAATCCTGCGTACAACCCCCGACTTTCAAATGCTGCCCGGTTTGACCCGTGGTATCCCCATCTGTGAGGTTATGGATGGATCCCAAGTCGAGAAGATCGACAATGCGTCCATGCACATCCTCGAAAACATCGGCGTGCTTTTTCGCGATCCGATCGCGCTGGACGATTGGAAACGCGCCGGCGCCAAGGTCGAGGGAGAGATGGTCTACCTCGACCGTGGATTGGTGCGTGAACTCATTTCCACCATCCCGTCGGATTTCACCTACCACGCGAGAAATCCCGCCAACAATGTCCGTCTCGGCGGACGGCATTCGGTCTTTGTCCCGATGACGGGCGCTCCCTATCTGCGCGACCTGGATGATGTTCGGCGCAATCCCATGCTTGAAGACCTGGCGATGTTCCACAAGCTGAGCCACATGATGCCCGCACTGCATTCGTCGGCTCATCACATCGTGGAACCTTATGATCATCCGATCAGCCAGCGGCATCTTCGCATTACCTATTCCTCGATGAAACATTCCGACAAGATGTTCATGGGAATGACGACGAGCGCCAAGAACGCCGAAGATGTGATGGATATGTGTGCGATCCTCTTCGGCGAAGATTTCATGGAAACGCATCCCGTCACTACCGGCAACTGCAACGGAAATTCCCCGCTGGTCTGGGATGAGGTCATGCTGGGTGCAATGCGGGCGTTCTGCCGGCGCAATCAGCCGGTGCTGTGCTCTCCGTTCGTGCTCGGCGGCGCCAACACGCCAGCCTCCGTGCCTGCTACCGTCGCACAGCTTAACGCTGAGGCACTCTCGGCGCTGGCGTACACCCAAGTCATCCGCAAGGGGACGCCGGCGATCTATGGCCACTACCTGTCGACCGTCAGCATGAAATCCGGCGCCCCGATGGCAGGCACGCCCGAGATCTCCCTAATGAACTTCATGATAGGGCAAATGGCGCGCCATTATAATTTGCCATGGCGCACATCGAGCCATCTCGGTGGGGCCAAGACCTTCGATGCGCAAGCCGGCTATGAAAGCGCAACGACGATGTCGGCGGTCCTGCATTCGGGCGCGAACTACATCTGGCATTCTGCGGGTTGGAATGAGGCCGGGATGCACTGCTCGGTCGCAAAATTCGTCGTAGACGCGGAGCAATGCGCCATGGCCTATCGAATGGCCGAGGGACCTAAATGGGACGATTTCGATCAGGCGCTAACCGCGATTCCCGATGTCGGACCGGGCGGGCACTATCTGGGCCATCCTCACACATTGGAGAATTTTCAAAAAGCGTACTTCATGCCCGAACTCTTTGACAACAACTCGGTCGAGCAATGGCAGGCGGAAGGCGCCCTCGACACCACGAAACGCGCCCTGAACCACGCTCGCCGGCTGCTGTCGGAGTACCAAGAACCCAAGCTCGACGAGGCCAAGGACGAGGCGCTGCGGGACTACATCGCTCGTCGTGAGCAGGAAATCCCGGCAGCCGATGAACTCAATCAAAGCTACTAGTTTTCTGATGGCTGGCGAGTGTCTGCGTTGAAACGACAATGCAGGAGCGGCTGAACTGTTGCTCATGAAGAAAAGGAAGGCTGTGATGAAGGGTAAAGTAGCGTTGGTGACCGGCGCGGCGGGCGGTATAGGGTCGGCAGTTGTGCGAGCCCTTCGTGCGCGCGGTGTGAAAGTCGCGGTCGCCGATCGAGACGTCTCGGCGGTCGAAGCCGACGCCCATTTTCCGGGCGACCTCCGCGACGCCGCCTATTCCGGCGCACTTCCAGAAGCGGTCGCCAAAGCCCTCGGCGGCCTTGATATCGTCGTCAACAACGCAGGTGTCATCACGCGCGGCAAAGTCACTGAAACGACTGACGCAGACTGGTCGCTGTCCCTAGGTGTCAATGTCGAGGCGCCGTTCCGCATCAGCCGCGCCGCGATTCCGCTCATGGCCAAAGCCGGCGGAGGCGCGATCGTCAACATCTCTTCCTGCTGGGGCGTACGACCCGGTCCGAACCATGCGGTCTATTGCATGACGAAGGCGGCCATCGCATCGCTGACGCAATGCATGGCAATCGATCACGCGCCGCAGGGCATCCGGATCAACGCCGTTTGCCCTAATGAAGTGAACACGCCGATGCTGCGCACCGGCTTCTCCATACGCGGCCTTGACCCGGATACTGCAGTTGGAGAGCTAAACAAGACCGTACCGATTGGCCGCATCGCCGAACCGGAAGACATTGCCGATGTGGTGGTCTTCCTCGCATCCAACGAGGCGCGCTACGTCTGCGGCGCGCTTGTTGAAGTAAACGGAGCGAAGTTCTGAGTATGGGCCGCTTCATCGGAAAGGTGGCGCTCGTCACCGGCGGACGCAGCGGCATCGGTCGCGCCATTGCGCTTCGCCTGAGAGAGGACGGCGCGCGCGTGTTCACCGCACAGCGAGGCGATCATGCCGAGTTCGAAGCGATGACCGCCGACTTCGCCGACGGCGGAGCCCCTGAGGCAATTATCGACGACGTCGTCGGTCGCGCCGGGCGCCTCGACGTGCTGGTCAACAATGCCGGCATGATGCAGGAAGCCCGCGTCGAAGACATGTCGCTCGCCGACTGGGAGCGAACCTTGCGCATCAATCTGACCGCGCCGTTTCTGCTGATCAAGGCAGCCCTGCCGTACCTTCGCGCCGTGAAGGGTAGCATCGTCAACGTTGGCTCGATCGAAGGTCTCGGCTCCAACCCGAAGCACGCCGCTTATTGCGCGTCGAAGGCTGGTCTGCATGGGCTGACCCGTGCCGTGGCGGTCGATCACGGCGGGGAAGGCATTCGTTGCAATGCAGTGGCGCCGGGCTGGATAGACACCGACCTCAATGTTGATTTCATCAACTGCATGCCCGACCCGGTCGCCTTTCGCCGCGACATCGCCCGAATTCATGCCGTCGGGCGCACCGGCAAGCCGGAAGAGGTTGCAGCTTTGGTCGCCTGGCTGGCCTCCGAAGAGGCGGCTTTTGTCACTGGACAAGTCTGGACCGTGGACGGCGGCCGGATGGCGAAGCTCAGTCTGCCACAGTGATTAGCGGGCGCCGAGCGTTGCGCCGCCGTCGATGACGATGTTTTCCATGGTTATGTGGCGGCTACGGCTCGAAAGCAGGAACAGGACGAGATCGCAAACGTCATCCACCTCGGCCATGCGGCCGAGCGGGATGCCAAGGCGGTAGCGTGTCGGGTCACCCTTCAAGACGCCTTCTCGACTGCCTGTTGTCGTCTGAAAATGTTGCTGCATTTCGGTGTTCGTTGAGCCCGGCGACACGATGTTGCAGCGAACGTCATACTCGGCCAGCTCTAATCCAAGACACTTCATCGCATGAATGATGCCGGCCTTCGAGGCCGGGTAGGAGCCGAGCCCCATGCGCGCCGCAGTGCCTGAATTCGACCCCAATGTTACGATGCTGCCCGCATGTCGCGATGCCATATGCCGCGCGACCGGAAGCGTGACTTCCAGTGTGGAGATCAGGTTGAGATCGATAACCCGACGCAGGCTTTCAGGGTCGCAATGCAGCAGACTGCCTGTCTCCAGCATACCGGCGGCATTCACCAGCCCGATGATATTGGGATCGGTATCGATCCAGGTCGCCAGTCGAGCACCAAAGGCTCGCGCGTCGCGAAGATCAAGAGCTTCGGCAACCAACCCGGATGCGGCGTCCCCCACACCCGCGGCGAGGGCCTCAAGTTTCTCTTGAGACCGTCCTACCGCGATCACTCTTTTGCCCTCGCGCAAGGCTGCCAGAGCGATCGCCTTGCCGATACCCTGGGTCGCGCCGGTGACGATGATCGTGCCTGTTCTCTGCGTCGGATTGGTTTTATTCATCGCGCGCTTTCCATTCCCTCCAACGCAGCAAGAAGTTGGCGCCAATCTGGCGAAACGGTTGCGGCGGCAGTTTCTTAGGGCGCGCTTGGGCCGTAAAATAGTCCGTGACAATGCTGGTCTGTCCGCAGGCCAGTTCGGCTGCGCCAATGCCGGTCAAGGTCCCGCGCGTCGTTCCAAGACCGTTCTGGACGCAGCCGGAATAGACGCCGTCGTCGACCTGGCGCATCACGGCAACGCCGTTGAGCGTCAAGCATAGGTGTCCGGACCACGCATACTCCATGGTCATGCCCGCGAGGCTCGGGAAGCGCTGATCAAATTTGCGCTGCATGACTCTGGCGGCGCGCTGGAGGTCGGCTTGCGTCGCCTCGCAGTTCGGCCTCAGTACTGCGCAGGTGCGTGTCACGACTCGGTTTCCGCCCTGGCCGAGGTCGATGCGACGCACGGTGGTGCCCATGGGATCGGAAGGTGTAACCCCCCAGCGTGGCTGGCCGCCGAGGCTTTTGAGCGCTTCAGTATCCAGTTCGGGTGTCATCACGGCGAACAGAAATATCTGCATCAGCCGGTCTTGCTCGAAACCGAAGCTTTCCAGATGGCCGTTGACGGTCAGGATCACACGCGGGGTGCTCACCGAGCCGGTTGGCGCAATCACGCGCCAGCATCCGCTCTCGCGCACGAAGCCAGTGACCGGGCTGTTCTCGAAGATGGTGACGCCTTTGCTCACGAGACCAGCACCGAGACCGCGGACGTACCCGGCCGGCTGCAGCATCACCGTACCGGGCGTGTAAAGCCCGGAAACGTAATGTGACGAGCCGGTGACCTCACGCATGGCCCGTTCGCCGAGCAGTTCGCTCGGCTCGCCGAGCTTTGTCAGGTGGCTGGCGTAGCTCCTGTTGTGTTCATCTGCAGCGGCGCTCGCTGCACCGTTGATCTTGCCAGCTGGGTCAAAGAAGTTCCGGTCTATGCCGTATTCTTCGACGGCATCGCGTGCATAGGCGATGGCGTGGCGATTGAGCCCGATCATTGCGCGGTCGTCGCCGTCGCCGGAATAATTGTCAGACTGCACTTCGTGCGGCAGGTCGATCATGAATCCTGAATTACGCCCGGTGCCCCCCTCGGCCAGTCGCCCGGCTTCGACAACAGTGATACGCGCTCCCGGCTGCAACTCCGTCAGCCGCCTTGCCGCTGACAGGCCGGCGAAACCACCGCCGATGATGACGAAATCGGCGGTGCTGTCGCCCTCAATTCGCGGGAGCGACACCTGTGGTCCAAGGATGGCGTTCCAGGCCGCCGGTCCTAGACGTACCGGCAAGCGCCGCGCGGAGTATGAGCTCAATCCACAGCCTCGTCGGCGTCGTCGGCAAGGTCGACCCAGATGGTCTTGATGCGAGTGTACTGATCGTGCGCGTGAATGCCATTGTCACGGCCACCGAAGCCAGACGACTTGAACCCCCCGAAGGGTGTCGTGATGTCGCCTTCGCCGAACGAGTTGACAGTCACGGTGCCCGCTCGAATGGCGCGGGCGCCGCGCAACGCGCGCTTGACGTTGCTGGTGAAGATCGATGCAGCAAGGCCGTATTCCGTGTCGTTGGCCAGCGCGATCGCCTCCTCGAAGCTGCCAACCGTGAGTACCGAAAGTACCGGGCCGAACACCTCCTCGCGAGCGATCCTGGAGCTCGTGTCTGTGACGTCTATGATCGTGGGTTCGACAAAGCCGTCCTTGGCCTTGCCGCCGAGAAGCACTTTTTGCCCCTTCTCGAAATAGGAACATACCTTGTCGAAGTGCGCCTTCGAGACCAACGCGCCGACGCGATTTTCCGGATTGAGCGGATCGCCCATCGGCCATTCCCGAGCGTGCGCCACCACCCGTTTCATCAACTCGTCTTTGATGCCGCGCTGGACGATAAGACGTGAGGCCGCGCTACAGTTTTCGCCCATGTTCCAGAACGCGCCGTTGACAATGTGGGCGGCGACACGGTCGAGATTCTCGGCATCGTCGAGAACCACGGCCGGATTTTTGCCACCCATCTCGAGGGTCACCTCTTTGAGATTGGAGTCGGCCGAATATTGAGGGAATCGCCGTCCTGTCGCGGTCGAGCCGGTGAAGGACACCATGTCTACATCCATATGGCGCCCGAGAGGTTCACCAACTTCGGCGCCGCCACCTGGCAGCACATTAAATACACCGGCTGGTACGCCCGCTTCCATCGCGAGTTCGGCAATTCGCAGTGCGGTCAGCGTCGTTTCCTTGGCCGGCTTGACGATGACGCAATTGCCTGCCGCAAGTGCCGGACCGATCTTCCACGCCAGCATCAGCAGTGGGAAGTTCCAGGGCAGGACGAGGCCCACGACGCCGATCGGCTCCCGAACGATCATTGCAATATGGTTGTCGGAGGTTGGAGACACCTGATCGTAGATCTTGTCGATAAGCTCCGCATGCCACTGCAAGCAGTGGATCGTCTCGGGTACGTCGACGTTCTCGCAGTCATAGATTGTCTTGCCGCTGTCGAGGCTTTCGAGAACCGCGAGTTCGCGGGCGTTGCGCTTTACAAGCTTGGCCATGCGGAGCAGAATCTGCTTGCGTGCTGTCGGATGCAGGCGCGACCAGCGACCGTCCTCAAAGGCGTCTCGTGCTTTCTGGACGGCGAAGTCCACGTCCTCGGCGGCGCATGCCGCGACCTTGCCAAGGACTTTTCCAGTCGCTGGATTGGTCGTATCGAAGGTTTTTCCGGAGATCGCGGGCCGAAAGCTGCCGTCTATGAAGGCCTGGGTCGGGAACTCGATCTTGGCGGCAAGCGCTGCATATTCTTCGTGTGTGAGAAGATTGCCCATTGTCATGCCTCCGCCTGGATTTTCGAGATCGTCCGCTTCAGTACCTGGACGACCTGTTCGAGCTCGCGCATATCATCCCTGTTCAGCGCCCGCAGGGGCGGCCTGGGCGGGCCGGCCTTGAAGCCGGCCATCTCGCAGCCATACTTGATGCACTGAATGAACTTGCCGCCTTGTTCAAGCACGCGCATCAGCGGCAGCATGGCCGACATAATGCGTCGGCCCTTGGCAAAGTCACCGTCGATTGCGCAAGCCTTGTAAAGCGCGATGTGTTCTTTCGGCAAAAAGTTAGAGCCGCCGCAGACCCAGCTGCGCGCGCCCCATGCGAAGAATTCAAGCGCCTGGTCGTCCATCCCGCATGACATCTGAATATGCGGATAGTCTCGCGCCAGAAGATGGACGCGGTTTATGTCGCCGGAACTTTCCTTGATGGCGCAGAAATTCCGGCTTCGCCCCACCCTGTCGAGAAACTCTTCGCCCATGTTGATGCCCATGCGGCCGGGATAGTTGTAGAGCATGATCGGAAGATCGGCCGCGCGGTCGATGGCAAGCGCATTCAAGGCATTCTCGCGTTCCGTTGGGACCGAATAGGGAGGCTAGCCGATCAGGATGGCAGAGGCGCCGATACTCGCTGCGGTGTCGGCCATCGTGATCGAATCGGGTAAGCGGATCGCGCCGGTGCCGATGATCAGTTCTACCCGATCTCCGATGACCTCCTTGGTAAGCTTGGCCATCTCGATCCGTTCATCCATGGTCTGGGCGTAGTATTCGCCGGTCGATCCGCCATTGATGATGCCTTGGACACCAGATTCGATCAAATGCTCGACCATCATGACAAACCCATCCCGATCGATCGAACCGTCGTCGTGATGCGGAGTGATGACAGGTGTGTAAATACCCTCGAACTTCATAATTCCCTCACTTTCACTCGGCGACGGGTGCGCGACCCAAAGGAATCTGGATGCTGGGCACGCGGACGAAACTCTCTATTTCTGTTCGAGACAATTCCCAGTGCGCAATCGCTAGGGCGGCGGAGCCGTCAGAATCGGCAGCCTCGATCAACTCGATGAATTCATCGTGCTGGTCGGCGGCAATGGCACGCTGCGCTGCCAGTGCGGGATTGCGCGGATTGTAGAAGGTCATGCCGATGCGGGTGTGGTCGATCAGCAGCCGCCGCAGGCTTGGTATCAGAAAATCATTGTCAGCCATCTCGCCAATAACCGCATGGAAGCGTTCGTTCATAAGGGCTCTACCTGCGGTGTCTCCATCGCGGATGGCGGCACGAAAGAGCAACTGGATATCCTTCAGTCGCATCACTTGTGCCGGCTTGGCATTCTCCGCAGCCAGCCGCGAGACAGCCGAATAGATCATCGGTGCGGCAACGAAGAAGTTGCGCAACGTCTTGTGCGTCATCGGGGCAACTTGAGCTCCGCGATTTTCGTGCAAGACGAGATAACCTTCTCCGGCCAGCTGGCGCAGCACTTCGCGAAGCGGCGGGCGCGAGATTGAATAGGCATCGGCCAGTTGCGTCTCGTCGACGTAAAGACCGGGTTCCAGGTCTTGAGTCAAAATTCGCCGCCGCAGCGCATCCAGGCAGATCGCTTTCCTGCTCCGATTGTCCTCTTCCATAGCCCTCGCTCCCGATCGCCTCGACGCGAACCTTAGTGAAGGTTCTTTGTAGCGGGATAAAATACATATTGTCTACAGCTTCGTTTTGTGTTTTTTAGCGCAGGTAAGATCGCCAAGACGGGCGACTGGGAACTGGGGCCGATCATCCTGCTGCGATTCCAGCTGGCGAGCATTAGCCACGTTGTGATCATCAAATTGCAGTGTGCTAACGCTCTATACCAGCAGGCCGAGAGTTAGCTAGAATATCTCCAAGAGAATGCTTGTCGGATTGCTACATTCATGTCACTGCAGAGGAGAATAAAGTGAATAATATACTTCTTTCAACGGTCGCCATCGCTGCAACATGTTTTGCTGGGTCAGCTTATGCAGATTGTGGCGATGTTTCATTGGGTGAGTTTAGCTGGCAATCCAGCCAGGCCATGACGAATGTCGATCAGGTGATTTTGCAGACAGGCTATGGCTGCAACGCGACCGTCGTGGCCGGTGATACCGTCCCAACCATCACCGCAATGATTGAAAAGGGCCAACCGGATATCGCCTCTGAGGCGACACCGAGCCTGCTCGGAGCAGTCTACACGGATGGGGAAAAGGAAGGCCGGATCAGCCAGGTTGGCAAGGCAATCAGCGACGGTCAGGTTTCGGGTTGGTACATTCCGGAATATTTCGCCAAGGCGCATACGGACATTAAGACAGTTGAGGATGCCATGAAGCATCCAGAACTGTTCCCCTCGAGCGAGGACTCGTCGAAGGGCGCTGTCATCCAGGGCCCGCAAGGCTGGGGCGACACCGTTGTCACCGCTCAGCTCTTCAAGGCTCTAAATAACCCCAACTTCGTCATGGTGCCGACCGGATCGGCCGCTGCTCTCGATGG
>Ga0136846_1210854_pt1 | contig 13766 bp, 13 predicted proteins | sample HopSoiMetagenom2_FD_96841 | JGI IMG/M metagenome (GOLD analysis project Ga0136846, IMG submission 96841) | Grasslands soil microbial communities from Hopland, California, USA - 2 Assembly 2016 (version 4) | ecosystem: Environmental > Terrestrial > Soil > Grasslands | place: USA: Hopland... | reverse complement strand
TCTGCCTCATAGCGACTCCAGAAAATCCAGCAACACCGCCCACTCCGCCAGCGAGCCAAGCAGCAGGTCCGCTTGCTCTGTGTTCGCATACGTTCGCGGGTCATCGGGATGCGTGAGCAAGACCGTTCGGCTGCCTGCGGCGCGCCCGCATTCGACGTCAAACCGATAATCGCCAACTACCACAATCTCCGCCGGTGCAAGGTCCCAGCGGAGCGCCGCTTCCTGCACCGGCCACGGGTCCGGCTTCACCGGCCCATCATCCCGTGTCAGCACCAGATCGAATGGCAGGTCGAGCCTGGACAGCGTCGCCTCCGTGATTCGGCGACTATTTCGGGTCGCCACCCCCTGATGGATTTCCCGCGCGTGCAGCGTCGCCATGACTTCCCGAACCCCCGGCAGCAAAATGGCACGTTCAGCTCCCGCCAGCTCGTGTTGATGCAAGATTTCGTGGCACCGGGCGGCGTGCCCCGGCTCCAGACGCGCCAGCGACTCCAAAATCGGCTCATTCGGCGGCAATTCCATCTCGCGTCGCATCGCGTCGAAATCGAGCCGCGAATCAACCAAAGTACCATCGAGATCGAATATAACTCCGCGAATCATGCTGGCATTCTAATCCACTCGCTCTTGCCACGCCGGTGCGCCGCTGATACCCTCCGCCGCCCGAACGATTCGCCGGCATTGCCTGCGCGCATTTATGCCGAAACAACCAACCCGCTCATCGCATCTCGCTGCACATGCCGGCCAATTGGCCTTGCTAGCAGTCGTTGCGTTTGCCGCCGGCTGCCGCATGGTCGCACAAGGCCGCAACGTCGATGGCGTGCGCTATTTTCAGCAGGGCCAATATCCGACGGCTATTGCGCGCTTCGACGCAGCACTGACCATCGACCCCCAAAACCCCGACTCCTATTACAACAAGGCCGCTGTTTATCATCGCACGGGCCTGGCCAATCACGACCAAAACGCATTGAACCAGGCTGAGTCGCTCTACAACCAGTGCCTTAACCTCCGCCCCGACCACGTCGATTGCCATCGCGGCCTCGCGGTTCTCCTCTGCGAGACTGGCCGCAGCGACAAAGCCTTTACGCTCCTCCGCAATTGGACCGTGCAGAGCCCACAGAATGCGGATGCCCGCATCGAGCTGGCCCGCGTGTACGAAGAATACAGCGATCCCAAGTCAGCCGAGCTGGCGCTCAACGAAGCCCTGGCCCTCGACATGCGAAACTGGCGGGCGCACGCGGCCCTCGGCCGCTTGAAGGAGCAGGCCGGCGATTATCCTCAAGCCCTGCAGAACTATCAGCTCGCTTATCAGCTCAATCGATTCCAGCCCGAGCTGCAGCAGCACATCGCCTCGCTACAGGCCCGCGTCCCCACCGCCCAAGCCGGCACGACGCCGACGCCCACCGCTGGCACGCGCAGCGCCAGCGGCCTGGCCCCCTTCCGGCGGTACTAGCTCGCCGCCGAAAGATCTTCCGCGCGGCCTATTTTCTTAGACAAATCCGGGCCACCGGCGCATCATAAGCGTACATGGCCGCGCCAACATCCCTTAACTCGCCCGGCGAGTTCGCCGAGCGGGTCCGCGAGAGCACCGACCGACTGATGGCCGTCGGTGTCGATGCGCTCGGACTGTTGTTCGACCTGACGTCCAATCGGCTGGTCCGCTTTGCGACCGCCTTGACCCGCCATCAGCACGATGCCGAAGATGCCGTGCAAACCGCGCTCGTCCGTCTGGCCGGCGAGCCTCAGCTCCTGGCCAATGTGCAATGTCCGTGGGCTTACCTCCTGCGAATGGTGCGTAACGAGGCGCTGGCGCTGGCCCGCCGGAAGCAACGCTGCTCCACGTCTTCCAACCTGGGCGATTTGGTCACTCGTTGCCGCGTCGATGAAGCCGAGCGAGAGGAATCGAATCGTGCCGTGTGGTCCGCGCTGCGCACGCTGCCGCCCCAGCAAGCGGAGGTCGTCGTGCTCAAAATCTGGGAAGAGCTCACGTTTGCCCAGATCGGCGAAATCCTCGAAATCTCTCCCAATACGGCCGCCAGCCGCTACCAGTACGGAATGACCAAGCTTGCGTCTCGCCTGGCGAACATGCAGCGGGAGGTACGCCCATGATCGACTCATGCGATCTTTCGCAGCCGCTGGATGAAGTCGAGGCGTTGATCCGCTCAGCCGGCGAATACGTGCATGCCTCGGACGATTTGCGGCCGCGCGTGCTCGAAAACGCCCGCTTGCAATGTCGCGAGCGGCGGCTGCGGCGGCGTTTCTGGCAATCGGCGGCTGTCGTGCTGTTCTGCGGCCTTTTCACGAGCTCGCTGATCCATCGGGCAGAGTCCGCGATGGAAGCTCAATCGCATACCGCCGCTTGGGCGAGCCCGATGCTGGCCCCCGTGGAAGTCGCGGCGCGTTCCAGCGATCCAAGCTGGCAAATGGTCGAGTCCTTCACGCAGTTGCGACTGCGCCAGGCGCATTTGCTGCGCCTTTGAGATGCTCACGCACTCGTTAGACAAAATTCTACCAGCCGCGCATCTGCTTCATGGCCCTCTGCCTCGAAGTCCCATCGGTCTCACAGTCACCGTGCTATGCCCGCCGCTTCGCTTGATGATTTCATGGCGCTCAACGACCAGCTCGCCGCGCTAGTCGAGGCCGGAGTGCCGCTCGATGTTGACCTGGGCACGCGCTCGGAGGCTGCAGCCACGCTGGAGCGAATCAACGCCGCTGTCGCCCGCCGCGTGAGTCAAGGCGCCTCGCTCACGTCTGCCCTCGACACCGACGACAGGCTGCTGACGCCGTCCTACCGCAGCCTGGTCCGGCTTGGCCTGCGAAGTGAAAACCTCGCGGCTGGGCTGGTGGGCTCGAACCGCCTGGCCGCTTCAGCGCAGCAATCACGCCAAGCGACTCGCTTGGCGCTCATCTATCCACTCATCGTTTGCACCCTGGCGTTCGTCGGCCTCATCGGCTTCTGCCTGTTCTTTGTGCCCGTTTTGCAAAATACCTACCGCAGCATGCGAATTCCCGTCGGCACGGGACTGCAAACGCTCCAATCGCTGCGTAGCACGCTTCCCTATTGGGCCTCGGCCGTGCCGCTGGCCGCGCTGCTCGTCGTCGGCTGGCGAATCCAATCGCGGTCGCCCCGCTGGCCAGTCTTGCCGGGAACAGCGCGAGCCATGATCGAGCAGCGAGCGGCCAATTTTGCCGACGCGGTCGCTACGCTGATCGACAGCGGTGTGCCGCTGCCCGAAGCCCTGCGCCTTGCGGCCGACTCGTGGAACGACGCTTCACAAAACAGTGCGACGCGACTCCTCGCTGCTGCTATCGAGCAAGGCCAGGCGATCGGTGATTCGAGTCTTGTCGCTGCTCCCTTCCCGCCGTTCTTGCGCTGGGCGCTGGTCGGTTCCGAACCCATCACGGGATGTGCCATCGCCTTAAGAACCGCCGCCAAAGTTTATCGCCAATCGGCCGCTCGCCGTCAGCGACGATTGCAAGTCGTTGTTCCGATGGCAATCGGCCTGGCACTAGGCGGCACTGCCGCACTGCTCTACGGGTTGGCGCTCTTCGTCCCTGTCATTGAGATGCTGCGCGGATTAGCAGCGGGAACTTCCTGAGAGCAGCATGCCCCAGTTTCATTACCAGGCCCTGAACGCCGCTCAGCAAATGATCGCCGGCAAGCTGGAAGCTCCCAGCGTTGTGGAAGCGATCGCCCAATTAGAGGCCGAAGGTCTGGTGGTGCAGTCGATTGGCTACGCGGTGCCAGATGCCATGGAAGTGCCAGCGCTCAGGCCGGCCGCAGCGCCACCGGTTGTCGCAGCGGTCGAGCAAGCAGCGCTCCAGCAGCATCTGACGCAGGTCATCGAGCGATCGCGCCCGCTCCTTCCGGCATTGCACGCCTATGCGGCCGAAATGCCAGTCGGACGCTATCGCCTTCAGTTCGCGAAGATGCTGGAAATCATCGAGCGCGGCGATACGCAGGAAGCTACCGCCGGCATCGAGCGCATGCCGACTTACTGGATCGCGCTCCTTTGCGCGGCCAGCTTCTCGCACGAACCTGCCCGCATCCTTGAGCAATTTCTGAGCGAGGCACAGCGGGCCGACGAGCTGCGTCGCCAATGGTGGTGGACTATGGCCTACCCGTTGGTAGTGCTACTTCTCGCCGTGGCGGTGATCGTGTTTTTCAGCTTCGTTCCAATTCCGATCTTTCAGGAAATGTTCGCGGGATTTGGTCTTCGCCTGCCGGCAATTACCAGACTGGTCCTTAACGTTGCTCTTCTCATTACGAGCGGACGCATTGTCATCGTTGCCATTGTCGCGGCGGCCTGCTTCTTTTTGCTCTACAAGCTGACGGAGCTGCTGCCCCCAGCGCTGCTGAACTGGGTCGGCGACCGGTTTGGTACGCTGCTCGGCCGTGCGACGGTCTTCGCTCAATTCTCGCAATTTCTGGCCGATCTGCTGGAAGCCGAGCTGCCGCCGGCCAGCGCCCTGCGAATCGCCGGCTTTGCCGCACAAAGCCCGCGACTGCGACGCGCATCGTGGCGGTTGGCCAGGGACATGGAAGCCGGCAGCCCGATCGACGCAACTGCTTATCGACGCACGATCACCGCCACGGTGCTGTACGCCCTCCGCAGCGATCTGCCACTGCGGCCGCGCGTTCGTTTGATCCGGCAGCTGAGCGCCGTGTATGCCGAGCGAGCCGACCGATCGCTGTCGTGGACTCGCGGCGTAGTCGAGCCGCTGGGCATCCTCGTCGTCGGGCTAATCGTAGGAACTGTGGTAATCGCGCTGTTCCTGCCAATGGTCTTGTTGATCCAAGGTTTGACCTGACATTCACTCATCGCATTCTATGGAGCCCTGGTTTCCCACATTTCAGCGTCTGGCGAATCGCGAGATTCCGCTGCCCACGATATGGCCGCGCGCCGCTACAGCGACGCAGCGATACATGCTGCTCGGGCTGATCGCGTTGGCGATTGAAGACAATGTTCCGCTCGCCCCGCTGCTGGAAGAGTGGGCCAAGGATGTGCGCGGGATGCAGCGACGCCGCGTGAGTCGCCTGGTCCGTCTGCTTCACAGTGGCCGGCCGCTGGCCGACGCGGTAGAAGAAATCCCCGGCATTCTGGCCGACGAAGATTTGCTCGCGATCCGGTTCGACGTCCACATAGGCACCCGCACGGCCGCCATCCGCCGCAGGCTCGCCGAGTCGCTGCCCGCCGGCGGTGGTCCGGTCCATCGGGCCCGTCGCGCTCTCATTTATTTCGCATTCGTGCTGCCCATCGCTTTTATCTTCATTGCCTTCTTGCAGCTCAAGATCGTCCCCGTTTTCGACCGGATGTTCCAAGAATTTGGTTACCACCGGCCCGAAGCGCTGCGGTGGTCGATCACAATTGCCGGCTGGCTTGCCAGTTTTTGGTGGCTTCTTCCGCTTGCCCTATTTGCCGCAATCTGGTGCCTGCTTTCAACGCAAACCGGCCGCTTCATCCGAAATTCAATCCTCAGCCGCTCGCTTCAGCCATTGCGTGAGCTGCACGCCGCCGACGTGCTCGATAAGCTTGGAATTGCGACTGCCGCCGGCCGGCCGCTTCCCGGCGCGCTATCGACCCTCGCCCGCTACCACTTCGTGCCCGACGTCCGCCACAAGCTGCTGTTTGTCCGCAACGAAGTGGAGCTGGGCGCCGAAATCTTCAGCAGCATGGCCGCGGTCGGACTGCTCACCCCGCCGGAGCTGCGGCTGCTCAAAACGGCCGACCGCGTCGGCAATCGGGCATGGGTTCTCGACCAGTTGGCCGGCGTCAAAGAGCGGCGGACGCGACTGCGACTGGCGCGAGCGGCCCAGTTAGTCCTGCCGACGGTTGTCCTTCTGCTCGCTGGCGTGGTCCTCTTTCAAGCCCTGACGATCATGGTCCCACTCGTCGCCTTGATCGACGCCAACCTATGAAACATCGATCAGGAACCACCTCGTTGGAAGCGATTGTCGCCTTTGTGCTGCTCAGCGGCGCACTGACGTTTGCCACTCCGCTAATCATCCAGCATTCGCGTCTGCTGAAAGCCCAGCGCGACTACCGCCTGGCGCTGGACGAAGTCTCGAACGCCATCGATCGGCTTTCGCTTTTGCCGGCCGACGAGCTTTCCGGCGCCCTGACTAAGCTAAAGCCGTCGGAGCTGATTGCGGCCAAACTGCCCGGCGCAGAGCTGCAGGGCGAGCTCGATGACGCCGATATCGGCCAACGATTGGCATTGCGGCTGTCGTGGCAACAGTTGCCGGGCAGCTCAACCAGCGTTTTGCTCGCGACGTGGCTCCCGCCTGCTTCGCAACCGAGGGTCGAGCCGTGACAGTAGCTCTAAAACAACACCGTTCGCACCGCGCAGCGCGGCAAGGCGTCTCGCTCGTCGAGCTGCTGATCGTCATGTCCGCCGCGACCGTGATTTTGACGATCAGCGCCGCCCTTGTGCATCGCATCATGCTCGCGCATAGCAAAGCGCGGGCCTTTGTGGACGTTGAGCGCACTTCATTGCGGCTAGCCAACGCCTTCCGCAGCGATGTGCATCAGTCAATCTCCGCCACCGCCACCGATAAACCTCTCGCCGGCACAGCGTTCTTGCAACTGGAGCTGCCAGCCGGCCAGCGGCTCGAATATCGCCGCGAGGATGGCACGATTTCGCGAGTCCTATTCGACGGCGAACGAACAGTCTCGCGAGAAGCGTTCTCGTTGACTCCGGGGATTGAGCTGGCGATCACAAAAGACAGCCCGAGCCTGATTGCTCTGTCAATTAGCTCGCCTCCAGCTGCAACGGCCCCTGAGGATCGCGTATCGCCGTCCATTAACTACGCGGTGCCAGTGACCTTGCACGTCGAAGCGGCCGTCAATCGCGACCAACGATTCAGCGGAGTGCGAGCCACCCCATGAAGAAAGCCCATCCTGATCGCCGCCGCCGCGGTTCCGTGCTTGTCGCGGCCCTGGTCTGCCTGGCCATCATCGTCGCGATGGTCGGCAGCATGCTCGTCGCGGCGCTGGCGGCCAGCCGCCAGTTGCGGGCCGAACGCGATCTGCGGCAGTGCGAGCTGCTACTCGGAGCCGCCGCCGACCGGGCCGCCCATCGGCTGGCCAGCGACCGCCGCTATCGCGGCGAAACATGGACGCTTCCCGCCGACAAGCTCGCCGGCAGCGGCGAGGGAAGGGTGACGATCGAGCTATCGCCCAATCCGGATCAGAACACACAGCAATTTCACATCGTGGCTGAATACCCCGCGGGCAGCGAGACATCCGTTCGCCGCTCACGCACGATTTCCATTCCCTCAAAAAAATCCCGAGCAGAGGAGTAGTTTCCATGACACGCCCTATCGCTATCCCTTCGTTCTCCCCCTCGCCCCATCTCCCTCTCTCCCCCTCCTTTCGCCGCCGCGCCTTCACCCTCGTGGAGCTCCTCGTCGTCATCGCCATCATCGGCGTCCTCGTCGCCCTATTGCTGCCGGCCGTGCAGTCGGCCCGCGAAGCGGCCCGCCGCGTGCAGTGCCTCAACAACGTCACGCAGCTTGGCCTGTCGCTCCACAACTACGAGTTCCATCACGAGACGCTGCCGCCGGGCGTGACCAACCCCGACGGCCCAATCCGCAACGAACCGCAGGGCATTCACGTGAGCTGGATTGTCAAGATCCTGCCGTACTTCGAGCAGAACGCGGCTTATCGCAAGTTCGATCAATCGCTGGGCGCTTACGACAACGCCAACGCCGAAGTGCGAGCCATCGAAATCAAGGCCCTGCAGTGCTCCTCCGATGGAACGCCCTTCACCAACGACGCCCGCACGATCGCCCGCAGCAGCTACGTCGGCTGTCATCACGACACCGAAGCGCCGATCGACAAGGACAACCACGGCCTGTTGTTTCTCAACAGCAAGATTCGCTACTCGCAGATTTACGACGGCAGCAGCATGACCATTCTCATCGGTGAAGCACTCACTACCCCCGACGTTCTCAGCTGGGTCTCCGGCACCCGGGCCACGCTTCGCAACACCAGCGCAATCGAAATCGCACAGCCGTATCTCGGCCCGGCTCAGGCACGCAACGACGAGAAGGAAAAAGCTGGCTCGCTCTTCGTCGGCGGTTTTGGCAGCCATCATCCGGGCGGCCTGGTGACCGTCGGCATGGCCGATGGCTCGAGCCGCTACATTTCTCCTCGCATCGAGCCCGAGGTGCTCCACCTCCTCGGCAACCGGGCCGACGGCGAAATGGTGAAGCCGTTCTAATTCGAGCGGTTCTCACAGTCCGGTAAAGTTTGTCGGTTGGCAAAACCACGCCGTTGCTGGCCCTGCGATAGCCCCCGTCCAATCCACCGCAGCATCGTCCTCGCGTCGCATGTCCGTTAAATGCGTTAAGGCTCGCTGACTCCCGTCCCCGAAACAAGAAGTAACGAATTCGTTACGCTGGTCTGGGTGCCAGGCTGTCGGGACGTCCGCGATGAAATGCCGCCTATCGACCTCGCTCGCCCGGTTGCTGCTCGTCGCCAGCTTCCTCTTACTCGGCATCCAGCGCGCCGCCTCTGCGGTTGACGGCGAATTTCCTGCGTTGCCATTTCTGGACGGCGGCGCGATTTCGGATGACGCCGCCGCATACGCTAACGACGCTTCCGGACCCGGCCTCTACGGCCTGAAAGAAACGATGTTCTGGGGCCGCACGATTGGCTCTGGTCGCATAGCCGTCATCCGCGTCACCGATGAAGCCACCGCGGCGCCCGGCGCGCCCGTGTTCGCGATGAGCGACTTGGCAATGAACTTTCAGCCGGGCATGCGCATCCTTGTTGGCTGGCGACAAGACGCCCAGCGGGCTTTTGAGATTTCCTACTTCGGCATTTTCAATTGGCACGATTCAGCGAGCTTGCGTGGCAACAACAATCTTGCGCTTCCCGGCGACCTCGGCTTGGCCTCCCAGAATTTCTTCGCCGCGGATGAAATGAGAGTCAGCTACCGCTCGCAGCTCCACAACGCCGAAGCCAATCTCGTTCACACCGAGGGCCCCGTCTCGCTGCTGGGAGGATTTCGCTACCTCTCGCTCTACGAGAAGCTCAAGATCCGCGCGACCGATCTCGACTCAGGGACCAGCGAATATCACATTCGCACCACGAACAACTTGTTCGGCGGCCATCTGGGCGCTCGTTATGGCCGCGCCTACGGCCGTTTTGCCTGGGATGCGACAGGCAAAGCCGGACTTTTTGGCAACAGCGCCGGCCAGTGGCAATTCGTCACCGACTCTCCGCCCGGAACTTTCCTCCGCGACCGGCAAATCGCATCCGACGCTCAAGTCGCCTTCGTGAGCGACATCAACGTCTCCGCTTACTACCGTCTGTTCAGCTTTCTGACGCTCCGTGCCGGCTACAACCTGCTCTGGGTCGATGGCGTCGCCCTTGCCCCCGGCCAGCTCGACTTCACAAACACGCCCACCAGCGGCAACGACCTCCGCTCCGGCGATGGTTTTTTCGCCCACGGCGTCAGTGCCGGCGCCCTCGCCGATTGGTGATCAGTAGGGTGTGTGAAGCAAGCCGTCGCTCGACGGTGCGTTACGCACGCAGTCGCCGGCTTGCGGAACACACCAATATTTTGGGCGTGCTCCACACACGCTACGATTTTAGATTTGGGTGCCACTGCTGGCTTGCCCAGCAGTGCCCTCGCGAATGGCGCGATTTAGTGCCCCAGCTCATCCGCCAGCGCCGTTGCGCCGTACACTTTCCGCAGCGCTTCCATGATTCCGCTGGAATGCACGCTCACCGCGCGGGCCGTTGTGTCGCTATAGGTGAAGTCGAGCACCAGGGACTGAATGTTGCCGTCGAAAATGATGCCGACCAGCTCACCGGCCTTGTTCACCACCGGGCTGCCCGAGTTGCCGCCGATGATGTCTGCCGTGCTCACAAAATTAAACGGCGTATCGGCCTTGAGCTTGTCCTTGCTCTTCAGCCAGCTCTCGGGCAGCTCGAATGGCTCCTTGCTTCCGTGCGCCTCGGCGTGCTTAAACGTCCCGCCCAGCGTTGTCCACGGCTCGACCTTGCGTCCCTCGTCCTCGTAGCCTTTCACCGTGCCATAGGCCAGCCTCAGTGTGAAGGTCGCGTCGGGATAGGTCGTACTGCCGAGCACGGCGAATCGCGCCGCGGCCACCTTGGCATAAGCCTGCCGCTGGGGCTCATCGTACTGCTGATCAAACTGTGTGCGCAGCTCGCGAGCCCGTGGATCGATCGTTCGCACCAGGCGAATCATCGCGTCCGTTGAGTTGCTGATCGCCGACTTTCCGCCTTTTGCCACCTTTCTTCGTTCATCGACCTTAACCAGGGACGTCCCCTTCACGAGTTCTGCCGCCCGGTCGCGCGGCGATTTTCCATCAAGCACTTTCTTCACCATCTCATGATCGGCGCCGAGCATCTCCGTCATCATGCCGAGCGAATCAGCCAACTTGACCATTTCCAGGTCGGGATAAATCGGCGCTTCGGAATAAAGCTGTTGCTCCAGCGACGCCCGTCCCGCCTCACCGAATTCGCGCAGCCGCTGGGCGTTCGGCTTGGCATCTTCGTCGGCCATCCGCACGAGCGTGCGGGCGATGCCGTACAGTTCCGAGTTGAATGCCTGCCCGGCCTCCAGCAAGTTGTACTCCGTGCGAATCGTCTTCACGAATTTGATCGTCTTTTCCACGTCGTCCCATGCCGTGCCGTACTTCTCGCGGAGCTTCGGGTCGGCATCGACCTTCGACCGCAGCTCCGCCTCGTCCGCTTTCTTCTTATTCATGATTGCCGGATCTTGCAGACCGGCCAGCCCGCCGATTCGCGCCTTGCGGCTGTTCTGATAGCTGAATAGATCATCTTCCGCCCGCCGCGCATTTTCGAGACTGCGATCGCCATAGGTCTTTAGCAGCACCTCGCGGCGGCGCAGTAAATCGAGCGTTTGCGGAAATTGCAGATCGCGCAGATAGGCCAGATGCGCAACCGTATTCAATCGACTGGTCCGCCCCGGATGGCCCGAGACAAAAATCAGTTCATTGTCCCCCGCGCCCGCTCTGCTCCAGCTCAGATAATGTTCGATCTTCGCCGGCTGGCCGTTCTCATAGACCCGGAAGAAGCAAATATCGAGGTCGTACCGCGGATACTCAAAATTGTCCGGGTCGCCCCCGAAAAATGCGATTGTCTTCTCCGGCGCAAACACCAGCCGAATATCGGTGTACTTCTTGAACTGATAAAGATGATATTCACCGCCCTGAAACAACGTTACCACGTCGCTCCGCAGACCGGACTTGTCGAACGCTTCCTTCTCGATCGTATTGATCACCGCTCGCCGAGCGAGCTGTGCATCCGCCGCCGACTGCCCTGGCTTCACCGCCTCGTTCACCCGCCCGGTGACATCCTGAATGTTCATCAGCACATTCAATTCCAGATCGACGCATTTCGGCTCGTCTGCCGCTGACTTGGCGTGGTAGCCAAGCTTCACCAGATCGCGATCCGCCGTGCTCATCTTCGCCAGTGCATCGGCGCCCACGTGGTGATTCGTCATCACCAGCCCCTTCGACGACACGAACGACCCCGACCCGCCGCTATTGAACCGCACGCTTGACAGCCGCACGTGCTTTAGCCACTCGTCGGTCGGCTCAAAGCCGTATTTGTCCTTCAGCATCTTCTTCGGGAACTGGTTATAGAGCCACATTCCCTCATCAGCTTCAACATTCAGCGTGGATGCGACGATCAGACAAACGGCAATTAGGCGAAAAATCATCATTGGTCACTCCAGATCGATCTTTTTAACGCAGAGGCACAGAGACGCAGAGTCGCAGAGAAGACAATGAATTCAGGAAGACTCTCATGTATGTTTTCTGTTCCCTCTGCGTCTCTGTGCCTCTGCGCCTCTGTGTCAAATTCAGTTGCGAAAAACCTACTACTCGGTTTCTATCTCGTTCCCTTCGCCACCACCGGCGGCGGCTTCCGCTTGAACCTTCCGGAAGTTCCGACGACCAGCAGCAAAACCAACATCACGCCAAACGCCGTCATCGTCGTCCACCGCGCCTCAGACATCCCGTGCCCGAAAATGCGATCCATGGTCGGCGCAAAATTTAATCCCTTCAGCCAATCTTCCTTGAAGTTCAAAAATGCCGCCAGCACGCCCACCAGCGACCCGCCCGCGATATACCCCGAGCAGAGCAGCACGCCCGGGCTCGACTCCGACTCTTCGGCTTTGGGCGGATTCACAGAATCGACGATCCACCGCATCACGCCGCCGCAAAAAATCGGAAACGACGTCTGTAGCGGCAGGTAAATACCCACCGCGAACGGCAGCGACGGCACCATGCACAGCTCCAGCGACACCGCAATCAGCGCCCCGATCAGCACCAGCGACCACGGCAGCTTCTGATTCAAAATGCCGTCGATGATCAGCGCCATCAGCTTCGTCTTCGGCGCGTCGTATCGCTGCAGCGGCGTCGCCACCACGTTCTCGCCCCGCTCCTGCTGCACTTTCTTTTGCCATTCGAAATCGTCATACGCCAGCATGCCGTTAATCGCCGGATCCATGCGGTATTGAAATACACCCTGGTCATCAATGAGGTACTTGGCCTGCGCGATGAACTTTCCGTCAACCCCACGCATCTCTCCCTGCGCCACATTGAGCACGGAATAAAGTTTCGGGTCCTCCTTGTCGTATGGTCGCCCGACTTTTTGCTTTTCCAGATTCTTGAGCATCTCCTGCGGCACAACGTAATTCGGGGGCGGCAGATAATCGCGGCTCTTCGTGTAATGCGTGCCCGCGTCATTGACAAACTTCACCGTCGCCCCAATCACCAGCGCGCTCGTCAGCGCCCCGATCAAAATCCCAAGCTGCTGCGACTTTGGCGTCGCGCCCACCAGGAAACCGGTCTTTAAATCCTGCGCCGTCGTTCCGCCATTCGAAGCCGCGATGCAGACCACACCCGCAATCGTTAGCGCCGTCAGCGTATCGGCCTTCGACACCTTCCCCAGCGCCAGAAAGATCAAGCAGGTTAAAAGCAGCGTTGCCACCGTCATGCCTGAGATCGGATTCGACGACGAGCCGATCTCGCCCGTCAATCGCGACGACACCGTCACGAACAAGAACCCGAATACAATCACCAGCACCGCGCCCAAAAGCCCGTGCAGCGACAAGCCCAGCCCCAACGTCGGCGAGAGCGCCAGCAAAAACACCAAGATCAGGCTGCCCGCCACCACCACGCCCATCGACAGATCGCGCTCCGTCCGCGGCACCGCCGCTTGATTCTGCCCCGACCGGGCGCCAAACATGCTCGCCATGTCTTTCAGGCCCGCGACCAGCGCACTAATAATCACCGGCATCGCCCGCGCCATGCTGATGATGCCACCGGTGGCCACGGCGCCAGCGCCGATATACAGCACATAGAAATTGCGAATCGCCCCCGGCCCCATATCTTTAATGAGCGCTGTCTCCGACGGAAAAATCGGCTGCTGGACGTATTCGCCGAACATCGCGATCGTCGGCAGCACCACCAAATACGCCATGATCCCGCCCGCCACCGTGATGCACGCGATCCGCGGCCCAATGATGTAACCGACGCCGAGCAATTCCGGCGTAAACTCCCCGCCCAGCACTCCCTTATTAAGCCCAATTGTCGGCCTGCCCGGAACGCTTTTGAACAGATTCCAGTTCGCGATTTCAGAGATGACGTGAAACGGCGTCATGAGCAGCTTGATCGCCGCCGCCACAAAGAACCCCAAAAACACCATCACCGCCGACGCTCCGCCCTTCTCGCCCGCGATCAGCACGTCGGCACACGCCGT
>Ga0136846_1227687_pt1 | contig 13767 bp, 14 predicted proteins | sample HopSoiMetagenom2_FD_96841 | JGI IMG/M metagenome (GOLD analysis project Ga0136846, IMG submission 96841) | Grasslands soil microbial communities from Hopland, California, USA - 2 Assembly 2016 (version 4) | ecosystem: Environmental > Terrestrial > Soil > Grasslands | place: USA: Hopland... | reverse complement strand
GCGAGTACGTCGACCTCGTAGACGCGACGTAGTTCGTCGAGGTCGGCGACGGCCAATGCCTGCAGGGGGCTCGGGCCGAGGTAGCTGGCGTTGTTGACGAGTAGGTCAAGGCGACCGAGCTGCTGGACGACGTCGAGCAGGTCGGCGCGATGGTCCGGGTCGGTGACGTCTCCGGCGAGTGGGACCACGTCGGTACGGTCAGCGAGCGCGTCGGCGGCATCCTTCAGGGCGCCGGCACCGCGGGCGTCGATCACCAAGGTCCAGCCGCGGTCGGCCAGACCGTGCGCCAGCGCGAGCCCGAGGCCGGCCGAGGCACCGGTGATCACAGCGACGCGCCGGGTCGAGGATTCAGGAGTCATGCCTGCACTGTCATACCTCAAGCCTGCTTGAGGTCAAGGGAGCAGAATGCCGGGATTGAGGACGCCGTCCGGGTCGAGGGTGTGCTTGACCGCCTGAAGTGCTTCCACCGCGAGCGGGCCGATCTCGGCGACATAGGCGTCCCGATGGTCGGTGCCGACGCCGTGGTGGTGGGAGATCGTCCCGCCCGCGTCGGCGATCGCCTGGTTGGCCACCCTCTTTGCGGTGCGCCACTGTTCGATCGGGTCGTCGGCCTGGGCACAGATCACCGTGAAATAGAGCGAAGCGCCGGTCTCGTAGACATGCGAGACGTGGCACAGGACCAACGGCGGAGTCCCAGTCAGCGCACCGACCAGCGCTTCGGTGACAGCTGCTTTCACCGCCGGGATGCGCGACCAGAAGGCTGCCGTCTCGAGGGTCTCGACGAGGGCGCCCTCGTCGAGCAGTGGATCGCGGAGGTAAGGAGCGCGGTAGCGGCCGACGCGCCAGGTCTCGCCGGGACCCTCGCCGAGGTTCTCACCGGCGGCCGCGGTCAGGACGTCCGCGGTCGCCTGGTTGTACGGTCCGTCGAAGCCGATGATCGCCAGCACACCGCCGGACCCGCCGCCGAGCACGTCGGGGTCGGCGAGGTTCACCGCGGTCTCGACCTCGTCGGACAGCCGGAGGACGGTCGGCAACGGTCCGTCTTGCGCGAGGCGTCGTACCGCGGTCAGGCCGGCGTCGAAGTTCTCGAACCGCCAGCCCTCGAAGTGCCGCTCGGCCGGCCGCGGCCGGATGCGCACCACGACCGACGTGATGATCCCGAAAGCGCCCTCCGAGCCAAGCACCAACTGCCGAAGATCCGGTCCGGCCGCAGACATCGGCGCCCGTCCCAGCTCGATCGTCCCGCGCGGCGTGGCCAGCGTCAGTCCGACGACCATCTGGTCGAAGCGCCCGTAGCCCGCCGATGACTGCCCGCTCGAACGCGCGGCCGCATAGCCACCGATCGACGCGCCCTCGTAGGACTGTGGAAAGTGACCGAGCGTGTAGCCGCGTTCGGCCAGCAGCGCCTCGGCCGCCGTACCGCGCACACCTGCCTGCAGCGTGGCCATTCGTGACACCTCGTCTAGCTGGACCAGCTGATCCAGCCGCTGCAGGTCGACCGTGACGAACCGCCGCGACGGCGCTAGCCCGCCGACCACCGACGTCCCGCCGGAGTACGGCACGACCGCAAGACCGTGCCGCGCGCAACCCATCAACAGGTCCTGCACCTCGTCGTGCGTTCCCGGGTAGACAACTGCGTCCGGCAGGTCAGAGCTGTCGCCCGCCCGGAATCGCAACAGGTCCGTCGTGGAGTAGCCCCTGGTGTGCGCCCAGCGAGCAGCCAGATCGGTCGCCACATGCTCGGCACCCAAAGTCGTGGCCAGGAAGGACAGTTGCGCCGCGGTGAGTCCCGGGCGGTCGACCGGATCCCGGGGCGCTGCGGCAGGCCGCCGTACGCCGAGGTGCTTGAGCGCCTCCGCCGCGACGGCGGGCAGCTCGACCGGATGGGACGGGTCGCCCCAGCGACCGCGCGTGAGTTGCACCACCGGGAGGTCCGATTCGGTCATCTCTGGCTCCCGTTCAGTGGTCGCGCGAGGCTCCGGAGAGGTAGCGTCGATGGGAGGTGGAACCCCCTGGCTCCCACCTCCCATCGACAGTTCCGGGAAGCCGTCGTCGCTGATACACTCTAACGTGTGATGTCTCAGCGTAGCAGCGAACCGGACCACGAGACCAGCACGCGTCCCACCCCCGCGAACGCGATCGGCGAAGAGCGGATCCTGGACGCGGCCTACGAGCTGCTGCTCGCCATCGGGATGCGCCGGATGACGATGGCCGACATCGCCCGGCACGCCGAGGTCTCGCGCGCGACCCTGTACCGGCGCTGGCCGAACGTGCAGGCCGTGGTCGCGGCGCTGATGACCCGCGAGTGGACGATCGCCCTGGTGTCGGCGTTCCAGCCGGACGCCACCGACGGCCGGGCCCGGCTGGTCGAGGGCGTCGTCGAGGTGGTCGCGAAGACCCGGGTGCACCCGTTGATGCGCAAGATCATCGAGCTCGACCCCGAGTTCCTCACGCCGTACCTGCTCGAGCGTCGCGGCAGCAGCACGGTCGCGCACCTCGCGCTCGTGGAGGAGGGCATCCGGGCCGGCCAGGCGGACGGCTCGATCCGCGAGGGCGACCCGGTCTGGCTGGCCCGCCAGATCATCCTGGTCTCGCTGGCCTCGGCGGTGTCCGGGCCGGTGATGGCGGAAAAGGACGAGTACCCCCGGCTCGACGAGGAGCTGCGCGCGATGTTGACCAGGTACCTGACGCCATGATCAGCGTGGGCAACGCCAGTCTGAACGCGGCCCGCCGAAGCCGCGAGCTCGACTGGCTGGGTACGACGGGCGCGGTCGACGTCCTCGTCGTCGGCGGCGGGGTCACCGGCGCCGGCGTCGCGCTGGACGCGGCCGCCCGCGGATTGTCCGTTGCCCTGGTGGAGAAGCACGACCTGGCCTTCGGCACCAGTCGCTGGAGCTCGAAGCTGGTGCACGGCGGCCTACGGTACCTCGTGTCCGGGCACGTCGGGATCGCCTACGAGAGCGCGGTCGAGCGCGGCATCCTGATGAAGACGACCGCCCCACATCTGGTGCACCCGGTCCCGCAGGTCGCACCCTGGTTGCCGCAAGCAACTTTCGCGCAGGCCGCGATGTTGCGCTCCGCGTTCCTCGGCGGCGACATCCTGCGGACGTTCGCGCGGACCAGTGACAACTGCCTGCCGCATTCGCGGCGGGTCAGTTCGGCGGAGATCCTGCGCTACGCGCCGACGATCCGGCCCGAGGGTCTGCGTGGTGGTTGCCTCACCTGGGACGGGCAGTTGTACGACGACGCCCGGCTGGTCGTGGCGATCGCACGGACCGCCGCGCAGTACGGAGCGCGGATCCTGACCCGCGTCGCGGCGACGGAGGTGACCGGGCGCGGCGCCGTCCTCGTCGATCAGCTGACGGGCGACCGTCTCCAGGTCGACGCCGGGACGGTGATCAACGCGGCCGGGATCTGGGCGGACCAAGTTGCCTCGTGCATCAAGCTGCGCCCGAGCCGGGGGACGCACCTGGTGCTGCCGCAGTCGGTGTTCGGCGGACTGTCCGCCGTTCTCACCGTCCCGGTCCCCGGTGAACTGCGCCGGGTGGTGATGGCGATCCCGGGGCCGGACGGGCGGGTGTACGTCGGCCCGACCGACGAGGAGGCACCCGGCCCGGTGAGCGACGTACCGCAGGCGAGCGAGGCGGAGATCGACTTCCTGCTGGACACGATCAGTTCTGCGGTGCACGAGCCGTTGACGCGCGCCGACCTGATCGGCACGTACTCCGGTCTCCGGCCGCTGCTCGACACCGGCCACCACAAAGGCGAGGACAAGTCCGCGGACATCTCCCGGCGCCATGCGGTGATCACGAGTCCGGACGGTGTGGTGACGATCGTCGGCGGGAAGCTCACCACCTATCGCCGGATGGCGCAGGACGCGCTCGACACGGCGCTCGAGCAGTCGTCCCTCGACGTACGGCGACCGTGCCTGACGCACCGGATCCCGCTCGTCGGTGCGGCGGATCGAATCCGGCTGGCCGCGGTGCGGGCGCCCGCGCGCTTCGTGCAGCGGTACGGCGTCGAGGCGCCGCAGGTGATCGCCGGTCCGCCGGAGTTGCTGGAGCCGATTGCTCCGGGTCTGCTGACGACGTACGCCGAGCTGCGCTTCGCCGTTCGGCACGAGGGCGCCCTGACGGAGGACGACGTGCTCGACCGGCGGACGCGGATCGGGTTGTCGCCCATGGACCGTGAGTTGGCCGGTCCCGCGGTGCGGGAGGCGTTCGCGGCGGTCTGATTACCTGTGGATGAGCGGGTGGATCGCTCCTCGCGGTGGGTTAACTTGGCTGCGGGGAGGTGAAAGGTGACGCAGCCTTATCCAGGGCCGTACCAGCCGGCGCCGTACCAAGCGCCCGGGCCCTATCAGCCCATGCCGTACCAACCGGTCCAGGTGCCACCGCGCTACCGGCCGTTGCGCACGGTGGCGATCATCAGCATCGTGGCGATGGGGCTGACTGTGGTCGCGGCGGTGGTGCAGTGCGTGCTGCTGTGGCGCTCGTACGACGACGTCAAACGACTGGTGTACGGGCTGCTCTCCGAGGAGGAGATCGACCGCGGCATCGACTCGATCGCCGGCACCGGCCCGCTGCTCAACCTGGCCAGCTACCTTCTGGCGGGGACGTCGATCGCGTTCCTGATCTGGCTCTGGCAGGCCCGCGAGAACACCGCCTACTTCGCCTCGCCGTTCGCACCGAGGCCGCTCGACCCGGCCCGCGGCCACCACCGGCACGCGTCCGGCTGGGTCATCGGATCGTGGTTCTGCCCGATCGTGCAGTTCTGGTACCCGCTGCAGATCGTCCAGGACATCGCCGCCGCGAGCGAGCCGCCGGCACAGCCCGGTGCGAGCCGGACCGGCCGGATGCGCACCCTTCTCTACGGCTGGTGGGCCACTTGGACCGGATTCTGGGTGATCCTCGTCGGCGGCGGTGCGGTCGGAGTGATTGGCTTCATCGTCTGGGTCGTCCGGCTCGTGGACGCGGCCGACGCCGCGGATGCGACCGGCGACTACGTCGACATCTACGACCTGCAGGACTTCATGGTCCGGGTCGCGCTGGCGGTCGACATCGGCTTCACCATCGCCACGGTCCTGCTGATCCTCGCGGGTGTCGCGGCGTCGCTGTTGCTGCTCGAGATCACCCGGTGGCAGCACGATCGCGCCACACCGGTCCAGGACGCGGTGCAGCAGCCGGAGCCGCCGCGGTACTACCCGCGCTACAACGGTCCCAACTTCCCCTCGTACAGTCCACGTTCCTGAAGCAGTACGACGCTCGCATCGTCGTACTGCTTCCCGCCGGACCTGGTCCTGGTCGCATCGATGGCGCGCACTCTCCGGATCAGCTCGCTCGGGCCATCAGTCGTCAGAACGTCCAGCAGCTCGTCCCAGGTCTTGCCGTAGCGCTCGACGTAGCGGGACGCGCCGTCGGTGAGCAGCGCGACCACGCCGACGTCGGCGCGGGGCGTCGTACCGGACACCGCTTCGTACGCCGCGTTCGGGTCGGTGCTCGCCACCCAGAAGCCGCCGGGGTGGTTGCGGAGCCGACTGACGGTATCGAGCGAGTAGTCGGGGAGCAGATCGATGCGATCGTCGCTGTGGACGGTGACTGCACCATCCGGCGAGCGCATCACGACCGGCGAGTCGGCCAGGACAAGGTGCTCGACGCGGTCAGGCTGGAGGCGGACCACCGAGACGGTGGACGACGGGCTGTCGGGGTTGGTGATGTCGCAAGTGTCGGCATGTGAGGCGCGGACCGCGGTGATCGCGTCGGCGAGCAGGTCGGTCAGCGGCGCCGACGAGTGGGTGAGGAGCGGGGTCGCGAGCCGGGTCGCGAGCTGGGCGACCAGCCAGGCGACCGTGTGCCGGCAGCCCGAGTCGACACCTCTCGGTGCCGTTGCGCCGTCGAGGACGACGGCGAAATCCGGTCCGGTCAGCACCAGATCCTCATTGACCTCGGGTGGTCGCCGATCGGGGGCGACTTCACTGAGCGAGCGGATCTCCACAGACCCAGTGTGCTAGGCAGGTGCGGCCCAACTGTCACTGAGGGATTGGTCGAGGGAGATCTTCGGCGACCAGCCGAGCTGTTCGCCGATGAGCGTCGGATCCGCCTGCTGCCAGGGCGCGCCGAGTGCACTCTCCTGGCCGGCGTCGTCGACGATGGTGGCCGGCTGCCCGCTCAGCTCGAAGAGTTGTCCGGCGACGTCCCGAGCGAGGGTCGCGCGGCCGGCTCCGACGTTCAGGACCGGCGGCAGCTTCGCGTCGGCGAGTGCGACCGCGACGACCGCCTCGGCCACGTCGCGGACATCGACGAAGTCCCGCCAGACGTCGAGCGACCCGACCTCGATCAGCTGCCGCGAGCGAAGATCGCGGATGACGCGGCCGGTGAGGGTGCTGGCCGGAGCGCCTGGACCGATCGCGTCGAAGACCCGGAGTACGACGGCATCCGCGCCTCCGCGCTGTGCGCGCAGGACCAGTTCGGAGCCGGCGAGCTTGGTAATGCCGTACGGACCGAGCGGGCGAGGCGCGGTCTGCTCGTCGAGGCTGGTCCCGTGCGGCCCACCGCCGTACTCCGCTCCCGAACCGAGGTGGACGAACCGGGCGTGACCGGCGTTGTCGCGAATCGAGGCGAGGAGAGCCTCGACGGCGATCACGTTCGCCCGGACCAGGTCGGCCGGCTCGCCGAACGTCGCCCCGACCGCGTTGATGACGACGGTCGGTTTGTACATGCCGATCTGGGTGTCCAGCGCGTACGGGTGCATCGAGGCCAGGTCACACCGGCGGTGCGGTTCGCTCCGGCTCCGGCTCAGCCCGCGGTACTCGACGCCGCGATCGGCGAGCAGCGCGCAGATCCTGGCGCCGAGGAAACCTCCCGCGCCGAACACCATCACCCGCTCAGTTCCGGTCACCCTTCCATCGTGCGGTGTGTTTTTGTCGGTGGGCCTACCGTTCTCCGTCGTCACGATCACAACTGTGTCGGCACGGCATGGCAGGGTGGGTGCTTCACGACCGAGGGAGAGGCCATGGCCGACCGCGCGCGGGGAGTGCCGACCGAGTCGACGATCCGGGACTGGGACGACGCGGATCCGTCCGGGCAGACGTACCGGCGGGTGCTGTTCGTGGACTCCGACCTGACCGAGGTCGAGAATCGCGGCGGGGTCTTCGAGGAGTGCACCTTCCGCGGGGTGCGGTTCAACGCGTCGACGCACACCGACGCCGCGTTCGTGAACTGCACATTCGTCCGCTGCTCGCTCTTCGACACCACGTTCACCCGCTGCAAGCTCGTCGGCAGCTTCTTCGACGACTGCAGCTTCAACCTGCTGAAGGTGAGCGGCGGGGACTGGTCGTTCGCGGCGCTGCCGGGAGCGGATCTGAAGGGGACCGAGTTCACCGGGGTGAAGCTGCGCGAAGCGGAGCTGACGGGCATCCGGGCCGCGAAGGCGGTGCTGCGGGACCTCGACCTGTCCGGAGCGTCCCTGCAGCGGGCCGACTTCACCGGGGCCGACCTGCGGGGATCCGATCTGTCGACGCTGGATCCGCTGACCGTCACGCTCAGGGACGCCCGGATCGACATCCCCCAAGCCATGGTCGTCGCAGCCAGTCTGGGGCTCGACGTCCGGCCTTAGCCTGTGGATATCTACCGGTAGTCACGTTGTCATCCCCCGTTTTATCCACATCTTGTGGATAACCCTCCGGATAACTCTGTGTTCGGACTGTGACATTCAGCGGGACGGCTGGCGGACGAGCGCCTGAATGGCCGGTGATGGCGTGGTCGGTGCCGCACTGGCCGAGTTGACCGAGCGCGCGCGGGCTGAGCGTCGCCGCGAGCATCAGCGCGAATGTCTGGTGGAGCGGGACAGCCTTGGGGGATCAACCGATTGGTGGAGTGAGGTCGAGCTGGGTGGGCGATGTGGGGTGGTGGCGCGAAACGGCATCGTCGGGGTGACAGGAAGTGCGAAGGAAGGGACGACGGAAATGTCTTCGGTTGATGTGCGGCATCCGCGGAGTGCGGCGGCCTTGCGCGGGGTGCAGCTGTTGGTCGGCGGGTACCTCGCGGTCAGCGTGCTGACGCTGATCGCCATCGTTGCACTGCGCAACGATTCGGCGGCGGTGAACGACGCGGTGTGGACCCGCGGGACGATCGTGGTCGCCAGCGCGGTGCTGACGTTCCTGTTCGCACGGCGGGCGGCGCAGGGATCCCGGAAGGGCTTCCTCCGGCTCCGGATCGTGTCCGCGGTCATGCTGGTCGCGATCGTGGTGATCATCGCGCTGCCGGGCACGTTCCCGCTGTGGATGAAGGCCGAGCAGGCCGTCTGCGGACTTCTGTTGCTCGGCGTCGCCCTGATCGTCAACGGCAAGCACCTCCGCTCGGTGTTCACTGGGTGAGCACAAGCCGTACGACGGGTGAGACAGGTGAGTGATGTGGGTGAGTTGAGCGAGCCGGTCTGGCCGCTGCGGCTGACAGTGGCGCCGTACGTCCTCCTCGCGTTCCTCACCGCGGTCACGATCCTCATCAAGCGCGACCAGCCCGGTTCACTGACCGTCGACCTGGTGCTCTGCGCGGTGACCGGGCTGTGGATCCTCGGCATGTTCACGCTCCGCCCGGCATGGCGGACCCGGCCGGTCCCGGTCGCGGTCTTCGTCACCGTGTTCGTGCTGCTGATGGCCGTGCTCGTGGTCCGCGACCCGTGGTTCGGCTTCCTCACTCCGGCGGGCTACTTCTACACCTTCATCCTGCTGCCCTGGCCCGCCGAACTGCTCGGCGTCGGCGCCGTCGCGGTCGTCGCGGGTACGGCGCAGGCATACGACATCCCCAAGACGGACGTGCTCGGCCTGCTCGGTTGCGCCGCGGTGATCGGGGTGAACGTGGTCGGCATGTGCCTGGCCGCCTGGCTTGGCCGGCGCAGCGACGTACTGAGCCGGCAGCGCCAGGACGCGGTCGACGCGCTCACCGAGAGCAACCAGCGCCTCGAGGCGACGCTCGCCGAGAACGCGGCGCTCCACGACCAGCTCCTCACCCAGGCCCGCGAGGCCGGCGTCCACGACGAGCGGCAGCGGCTGGCTCGCGAGATCCACGACACCATCGCGCAGGGCCTGACCGGTATCGTCACCCAGCTCCAGGCTGCCGAGCACGCGGACGACTGGCGGCGGCACCTCACCGCCGCGGTCGGTCTCGCCCGTGAGAGCCTCACCGAGGCGCGTCGTTCGGTGCACGCACTTCGTCCACAGCCTCTTCAGTCGGCCACCTTGAGCGATGCGGTCGAGGACGTCGTACGACGCTGGTCCGCCTTGCACGGTATCGACGGGCGTCTCACCATCACCGGGAACCCGCGGGTGATGACGCCCGAGACCGAGTCCACGCTGCTCCGCGCTGCGCAGGAGGCGCTGGCGAACGTGGCGAAGTACGCGCGGGCGACCCGGGTCGGGGTGACGCTGTCCTACATGGAGAAAGAGGTCGCCTTGGACGTCCGCGACGACGGCGTCGGTTTCGACCCGTCCCGCCGTACCACGAACGAGGCCGGCGGGTTCGGCCTGGTCGCGATGCGGCAGCGCGTCGAGGCGCTCGACGGCACCCTGGAGATCGAGTCCGAGCCCGGCGCCGGTACGGCGATCTCGGCGACCGTCCCGATCGCGGCCACGACCGCTCCGGGCACTGCCACGCCGGGCACGACCACGCCAGGCACGACCACGCCGGGCCCGACTGCCTCGCGGCCGACTGGCTCCGCCAGGACCGCTCCGGACCCGACCGCTTCGAGTGCGACGGCAACCGAGGCGACGGCAACGGGCGCAACCGGACTGGCTCCGGGAGTCTCGGGATGATCCGGCTGCTGATCGCCGACGACCACCCGATCGTCCGGGACGGTCTCAGCGGGATGTTCGCGGCCGAACCGGAGTTCCAGGTGGTCGGTGAGGCAGGCGACGGCGCCGAGGCGATCCGGCTCGCCGAGGCACTGCGGCCGGACGTGATCCTGATGGACCTGCAGATGCCCGGCGTGAACGGCCTCGCCGCGATCACCGAGCTCGCCCAGCGCGGCACCGGGGCCAAGGTGCTCGTGCTGACCACCTACGACACCGACGGGTACGTCGTACCCGCGATCGAAGCCGGCGCCACCGGCTACCTCCTCAAGGACGCTCCGCGAGACGAGCTCCTCCGCGCCGTCCGAGCCGCCGCCGAAGGCCGCTCGGTCCTCGCACCGTCCGTAGCCCATGCCCTGATGAACCACATTCGTACCCCACCCGCCGCCGAGCTTCTCAGCCCGCGTGAGCTCGAGGTCCTTCAACTGGTCGCCGCCGGCAACACCAACCGCGAGGCCGCCAAGCACCTGTTCATCAGCGAGGCCACCGTCAAGACTCACCTGCTCAACATCTACGCCAAGCTCGAGGTCTCAGACCGCGCGGCTGCCGTCGCCGCTGCCTACAACCGCGGCCTTCTCAAACCCTCCAGCTAGCCCTGGTCCGGCCGGTAGCGGGCCACCTCGGTCGCGACTACCCCGGCGCCGTCCGCCCGGAGGCCATCAATCACTCCGTCGATGTCCGCGGCCGGCCGGTTCTGACTGAGCTTGAACTTCGCCTCCACCCGCCGGATCGCGATCTCGACGCCGACGATCGCCCGCAACTGTCCTTGGACGTACTTCTCCGGCGCATCGTCGACCGACCAAGGCTCGGCCCGGCCGCTCTCGTGATGCTCGGACAGCCGGCGTACGACGTCCTCGACGAAGGCCGGATCGTCGTGCACGGTCATGGCGCCGTACACGTGGGCGGTGAGGTAGTTCCAGGTCGGCACGACCCGGCCGTGCTCGCGCTTCGACGCGTACCAGGTCGGCGAGACGTAGGCATCGGGCCCGCGCATGATCACCAGCGCATCTCCGATCGCTTCGCGCTGCCAGTGGTCGTTGTTGCGGGCGAAGTGCCCGAGCAGCACGTTGCGCGAGCGGTCGTACACGAACGGAAGCATCGTCGCCACCAGCCCGTCGGCCGTCATGGTGATCAGGTCGGCGGCTCCGTGGTCGGCCAGCAGTTCCTGCACCGCCTCGTCATCGGCGGCAAAGTGCTTCGGTACGTACATCAGATGACGATCTCATGGATCCAGTCGGCGGGACTCTGCGTATGCAGACGCCAGTAGTGGTTGGCGATGTCGTCCGGGTCCCAGCCACTCCCAGGCGCCACACCGCCGCCGATCGTCACACAGGCCACGTGTACGCCGCCGGCGCCGTACTGCTGGTCCAAGAGCGTCACGAGCGTCCGGAGACCGGCCTTGCCGAGCGAAAGACTCAGGTAGTCGGGCTTCGGCTGTGGCATCCCGCCGGTGACCAGGAACGAGCCGCTGCCACGCTCTGCCATCGCCGGTACGACGTGCGACGCGGTGGTGATCGCACCGACGACGTTCACCGCCCACGCGTCCAACTGCTGCTGCGCACTCAGATCACCGAGGCCATCAGCCTGGATGACCGCCGCGTTGTACACGACGACATCGGGTACGCCGTACGCCTCGACCACCCGATCCAGCGCGGACCGCAACCCGGCCTCGTCGGTACTGTCCGCCACGACCCCGAGCACCTCGGAGCCCCTGAACTCCTCGACCGCCGCCTTCACCGATCGCTCCGACCGCGCGATCAGCCCCGCACTCATCCCCTCGCCCACGAACCGTCTCGCCACTGCCAGCCCGATCCCGGGCCCAACCCCGACCACAACAATCCCAGCCATACCCACGACGCTAGACCCTGACACCAGTGTCAGGTTCAACTCCACAGCCGCGGAAGCACCGCGCCGCCCCGCTGGACGGTTCTGATCAGCGGCACGTCTCGCTCTCCGTGATACCGACGCGCCCCGCCAAGTGGTCGCCCGGGGCCGGGGAGGATGTTGTGCCGTTCTGGGGGGACGATCCTCCCCGTGGCGGGGCGACATCGCCTGTTGCAGGCCGGGGTCCGGCGGTGATCACCCGCGCAGCTGGGCGGCTTGTTCGTAGTCCTGGCGCCAGTTGCCGGTTGGCGGGATGATGATGCGCTCAACGCCAGCCGCTTCATAGGCGGCCAGCTGCTCGGCCGGCTTGTCGCCGAGTTGCGGGGCTACGACGGTTGCCTTCAGTTGCTTGCTCTCAGCAAGTTTGTTGACGGCGTCCAGGTTGGCGCGGACCTCGGCGGCTGTCATCGCGATGGTGGCCCAGCCGTCGGCGTAGCGCGCGGCTCGACGGTGGGCTCGGGATCCGTTGCCGGCAACGAAGATCGGCGGGACAGCGGAGCCAGGGGACAGCGTCGCCTCCAGGTCCGGGGCGAGGTCTGTCGGGCGGCCGGCGATCAGGTCGGGGAGTACGGCGAGTGCGTCGTCCGTCAGCCGCCCGCGGTCCGCGAAGTCGACGCCGGCGGCGCGCCACCCGACGTCGCCGTGCGCAGGATTGCCGGTGCCGACGCCGAGCATCAGGCGATTGTTGGAGACCAACTGCAAGCTGTTGATCTGCTTCGCCGCCCACGCGACCGGCCGCAGCGCCAGCAGCATCACGTTGTACCCGATAGTGATCCGCTCGGTGACCGCGGCCGCAGTGGCGAGGGCGACCGTGCTGTCGAGCATCGGCGCGCTGGCGATCAGATGGTCCGTCGACCAGACCGAGTCCAGTCCCAGCTCCTCGGCGTACCGCGCACTCTCCCGCACGTCACCGAGAATCGGCCGCTCGGGGTCCGGCGTGGACGTCGGCAGGATGACTCCGATTTCAATGCTCATGGTTGCTGACAACTTGGCCCTCTGAGGACCTATTCCGCCGCAACTGGTGGGGATACGCGGCCCTCCTTCTGCATCGGGTCGATTAGGGTCCCGTGGGTGAGTAGACGACTGGCGGCTTACGCCGTGTGCATCGAGAACGATCGCGTGCTGCTCGCGCGCTACGTGCACCCCGGAGGCGACGGCACCTGGTGGACCCTTCCCGGTGGAGGCGTCGAGCAGAACGAGGACCCGTACGACGCCGTGATCCGCGAGGTCGCCGAAGAGACCGGCTGCGAGGGCGTCGTCGAGCGGCTCCTCGGCGTCGACTCCCGAGTCATTCCCGCAGCCCAGGCCCGCCAGACCAACGGCCGCGAGGACCACCAGAACATCGGCATCTACTACGGGGTCCGCATCACCGCCGGCACTCTCCGCCCAGAGCCCAACGGTGAAACCGCCTAATCAATCTGGACCCCCATCGCCGAGGTCCCCAACCTCTACCGCTCCTCGCTGGTAGACGTCGGCCTCACCCTGGCCCAAACCCGGCCACCCAGCGGCCACCTCGAACCCCTGCACCCGGATCCCCACGGTCTGGTCCGTCACTGACTGCCCGGCTCAAGGTTCTCGATCGCGGCGTCGTTCGAGGCGCCTGCGAAGGATGCGTCGAACCCACACCGGAGCGATCGTTCGACTCACACTGGGTCGGGGATCGGCGGGAGCCACATGATCGTCGTTGGAGCTCGGACCGTCTCGTGCGGAACCACGACGACTTGGTGCTGGTTTTTGTAGAGGACGCGACCGGGGTCGGCGGACTCGTAGCGCTCGCACGGAAGGTTGTGCGCGGCAAGGATCTCCAGGTACCCGGGAACCGGCACCAGTAAGTGCTCCGCCGTCGACACGAACCAGGCGGCGGCGTGCGGATTGACCTCGAAGTCGTAGACGCTCGGGTCGACGTCGGACGGGTTCACGTACGTCGCGTCGTACCAAGCATTCGTCGTACGCCGGAAATGCTCCTCGTCCTCGGTCAGCAGCCCACGCTGCCCCAGCATGTTCACCAACCCGAAGATCCCGATCCGCCGCCCGCGCCG
>Ga0136846_1210769_pt1 | contig 13767 bp, 11 predicted proteins | sample HopSoiMetagenom2_FD_96841 | JGI IMG/M metagenome (GOLD analysis project Ga0136846, IMG submission 96841) | Grasslands soil microbial communities from Hopland, California, USA - 2 Assembly 2016 (version 4) | ecosystem: Environmental > Terrestrial > Soil > Grasslands | place: USA: Hopland... | reverse complement strand
TAAATAACATTACAAACTTTGTCCGGACATGCGCATCAGAAAGAATTTGATTGTGAAACGGTCTTCGCAACGATTAAGATTCGCGTAGCCGCTGGCTGGAGGGGCGGTACGCCTGTTTTGCGAGTTTCGCCTGCCCATTCGCGGCAGGCGGCAGCAGCGAGCTTCATCCGAGTGTACAGGAGTATGAGGCATGTCCCTCTCCCATGATCATCGCCAGAAACGTCATGGCCAGCAACGACCTCACGGTTTTACGCTCGTCGAATTGCTGGTGGTGATTGCAATTATCGGCGTGCTGGTGGCGCTCTTGCTGCCGGCGGTGCAGACGGCGCGCGAGGCGGCGCGGCGCTCGCAATGCACCAACAATCTGAAGCAGCTCGCGCTGGCCGCGATGAATTATGAGGACTCGAACAAAACCTTGCCGCCCGGCAGCGCGGGGCAATATACCTTAAGCGGCACCACGGTCGGATTTCCATCGGCATGGAAAGATCCCTCCCACACGACGCCCTACGGCCACTTCAGTTGGGCGGCCCTGATTCTTCCGTATGTCGAACAAAAGGCCATGTACGACATGATTAATTTCAATGTGCCGGCCTATGCGAATTCGATTCAGGAAATAACCAGCGGCGTACAAGGGGGCCCCGTCGTCGAGCGCGGCCCGGCAGGCAATGTGGCGAATCAAATTCCCTGCAGCACCGTGCCGAAGGTCTTCAAGTGCCCCTCCGCGCGACCGATTCAGGCGACGATCAAAGAGCAAAAGGACTATGCCATCAATGGCGGCACTGGCGCCTGCTGTCCGTAGCGCAGCAACCAGATTGCCAACACGCAAATGGATGGCGTCGGTTACATGGGTCTTGGCATCCGCCTGGCCGAAATCACTGATGGCACGAGCAACACCTTTCTATTCCTCGAACAGGCTTCGCATGGCAATCATAGTTGGCTGCCGCAGACCAAGGGCGCCAATCACTTCATTTGGGTGCATCATCCGTCGCAAGGCTACGTGCAGTCGAATAACGGTTCGATCACCGGACCGCCTTCACCGCCGAACGACACCTCGTTTAACAACCGGGCCACGGTCGGTGGACATCCTTCCGGCGTCATGGCGGTGATGGTAGATGGCCACGTAATTTTCGTCAGCAATAACGTCGATTTTCTGACGTTTCGCTATACGTTTACGCGAGGCGGTGGCGAATCGATCGGGGGCAGTTTCCAATAAGGCAAAAGCGCGGCGGCGCGGCTCTTTCATGACTCGACTTACCTCTGCTGGTTTCGCGGTGGCGCTGTGGGCAGGCTGCTCGGGCAGCGGTCCGACAATTGTTCCCCTCGAAGGCACCGTCACGCACAATGGCGCGCCCGTGCCAGATTTGAGAATTAGTTTTGAGCCCGAAAAAGGCCGGCCAAGTTGGGCGATCTCCGATAAAAATGGTCATTTCGCGGCCCATTACGATGAGGACCACGAAGGGGTGCTCGTCGGCAACCACGCGGTTTGGGTGCTTGAGGACCCAAACAAGAACGATCCACTGCTGCTCGAAGGAAAGCCTCGCACCAAACGTACGCCCGAGATGCAAGCCGTCCTCGACAAGTACGGCAGCAGAGAAAAATCGCCGATAAAAACTGAGTTCAAAAAGGCGGACCGCAATTTTCAGCTCAAGCTTGACTGAAGCCCGCGTCACAGGCACGCTTTGCCATGCATGTCAAGACCGTTTGAGCCGTCCGCTATCGCGCAAAGGCCGACTGGTCTGGATTCACGCCGTGGTGCGAGATAGCTTGGTAGCCGTGGAAGGCAGTACCTGCTGCTACTTGCTTCTCACTTCTTATTGTACGGAAACTAAAGTGCCACGTAGTCCTGCTGCTGATTTATTGCCGCTGGCAAAGCTGCTGGCGGAAGACTCGCGTTACAAAATCGAAGCTTATCAATTCGTGGGCGCCGGCCTGGAATACGCTCAGGAAGTGCTGGGCATGGGCGCCCCGAGCGCCGCGCATACTGCCCCCAAGCGCAAGCGCCAAGGCGCCAGCGGCAAGCGCCTTGCCGATGACGAGGCGAGTCCGGTGCGCCATGTCACCGGCCAGGAGTTATGCTGGGCGCTCAAAGATCTGGCGCACCGGCAATATGGTCGCCTGGCCAAGCTCGTGCTGGCCAGTTGGGGCATCTACTCAACCAGCGACTTCGGCGCAATCGTCTATAATTTGATAGCAATCAAGAAGATGTCGAAATCCGCGCACGATCGCCGGCAGGATTTCGAGAACGTGTATGATTTCGAGCAAGCGCTCGTTCAGGACTACGCCATCCGCCACCAGGAGGAGCCATGTCGCCCTTAGCCTCGCTCATTGCCAGCGGCACCAAGCTGTGGCTGGATTCGATCGATCCCGACCTCGTCCGCGAAAATCGCGCCGCGGGAGCGACCGGCGCCACCAGCAATCCGGTTATCATCTCCGATCTGATTCGTACCGGCCGCTTCGATGAGCAGCTTCAAAAGCTCCTCGATCAGGGCCTCAGCGATGACGACGTCGCCTGGAAGCTAACCGATCAGCTTGTCCGCGAGGCCCAGGCCGTATTCTTGCCCGTCTGGGAGCAAACCAAAGGCAACGACGGCTACGTCAGCTTTGAGCTCGATCCGCTGCTCGAAGATCCGCAGGGCAATATTCCCCACGCCGAGCGCGTCCGCCGCTACATCGAGTTGGGAAAAAAGTGGTCGTCTGGCCATAAAAATCGAATGATCAAAGTGCCGGCCACGCCGGCCGGCCTCGAAGCGCTGGAGCCGCTGTGTGCCGCTGGTGTGACGCTGAACGTGACGCTCGTCTTTTCGCCGCGCCAGTACGACGCGGCTCGCCAGGCGATGTGGCGCGGGGCGCAAAAGCGCAGCGACCGGTCGCACTTCAAGAGCGTCTATAGCATTTTTGTTTCGAGAGTCGATATCTACACCGAAAAGCATGTCCCTGAGTTGAGTCCCGCTGCGCAAGGCATGGTCGGCATCGTAAACGCCAAGCAAATTTGGGCCGATAACCGCGACTGGTGGGCGACCAAGAATCTCCCGCTACTGCAGGAGATGATTTTCGCCAGCACGGGCACGAAAAAACCTGAAGACCCACCGTGGAAATATGTCGAAGCGTTTGCGGGCAGCGACATCGAGACCAATCCACCCGCCACCAACGAAGCCGTCGCCAAAAGCGGCCGCAGCTTCACGCGGCAAGTCGATAAGCTGCCGCCCAAGCCCGTCCTCGACGAGATTGCCGCCAAGGTCGATGTCGCGAAGATGGAAACCGTGCTCATGGACGAAGGCATCAAGAAGTTTGCCGATCCGCAGAAAGTGCTGCTTAAGCTCATTGCCGAAAAACGGCGATCACTCGTCGGAGCGAAGTAAGCCGTTGCAGTCCGAGGCCCTCGGGGCCTAGGATTGGCTTCATGACGCAGACCGCGCCTCGCCGGCTGACGCTTCGGATCGAGCATCTTGAGCCGCGCCATACGCCTGCGGTTACTTGGAGCGTGAACTTCGACGATCCCGGCAAGGCGTATGCGGCTTATTACGACGAAATTCGTGCCACGCTACTCGCCGCGGGCCAGGAATGGAGCCGCTACCTCCACAACTCCAGTGCCAGCATTCAGGTCGCCGTCGAATTCAAGGACCTGGGCAAGGATATTTTTGCCAGCGCCGCGAGCGAGACGTCCGTCTATCTGCAGAAGAACGGAAAGCTCGAGGTGTGGGAGCAGTCGGTTCCGTATGAGATTCGCACCGGCAAGGACCCCAACGCGTCCAGCATGGATGCCGGGATATCGATTAACCCCGGACCACTCGCCGATTCATTTTGGTTCGATCCGACACCCACCAACCGCAACGATGAGACCGTACCTTATGACAAGGAAGACGCGTACTCGATTTTGCTGCACGAACTGGGACATTGCCTGGGCTTCGATGGCTGGCGCGATTGGACGACGGCGAAGCTGCCCAGCAATGTCGAATCGCGGTTTGATCGGCTTGTCACCGTCGCGGCGGATGGAACGCCCTATTTCAATGGTCCCGGCGCGATGGCAGCCTATGGAAATCAGCCTGTCCCGTTGACTTACTCCGACTTGTACCACGTCGGAAACGACACCTACGATACCGAGGATGGAAACGGAAAAGGACATCCGGGCGATGACCTCATGGACGATCTGATGAGCGGCACGGGGCTCGATTGGGGGACACGCACGACCATTTCCGCGCTCGACATCGGCGTGCTCCACGATATCGGACTGCCGATTTGGAACGACCCGCCAACCGTCGCCGCGGTCGCCGATCAGTTTATTTCGACGGGAAGCGGCGCCCAGCTAAGTTTGTCAGTCAGCGACGCCCAAACGCCGTCCAGTGAGCTGCGGATTTGGGCCGAGAGCTCCAACCCCGATCTCATTCGTTCTGACGGCATGTATTTTGCGCGGGCGGGAAGCGACGAGAATTTGACAATTTCTCCGCTGCCAGGCGCCGAGGGCGCCGCGTCCATCACGATTCACGCCAGCGACGGCATTGTTGAAACGGCACAGTCATTCAATGTCCGCGTTGCCGACAACCCCTTTCCCTGGCGCAATGGTTCCCTGCGCTGGGATGTCAATAACGACTCAGTCGTCGCGCCAAACGACGTGCTGGTCGCGATAAACCACATCAACGAAGGCGGCGCGGGTCCGTTGCCGTGGCGTGAACCTCGCGCCGCCACCGCACCCTTTTACGACGTGCACGCCGACAACATTCTCGCACCGAACGATATTCTGGAAGTCGTTAATTACATCAACGACCAAACCAAACAATTGTCAGCAGCGACCGGCGGCGAGGGCGAGCAGGCATCCGATCTCGCGCTCTGGCTGATACTGACCGATATGCCGGGCGCTGGTCAGATAGCGAAGTCGAAATCTGTTACCATAATCGGACCGGCACAAAACGACTCTTTCCCGATGCTGCAATGAAGATTGTCTTTCTCTGCGTCGAAAACTCCAACCGCAGCCAAATGGCCGAGGCGTTCGGTCATATGGAAGCCCCGCCGGGCGTTGAAATCTACAGCGCCGGCTCGGCGCCTTCCGGTAAAGTGAATCCCAAGGCGGTCGAGGCCATGAAGGAGCTGGGCTACGACATGTCGGCCCACCGCAGTAAAGGTTTGGACGCACTGCCCGACGGCGTGTTCGACGTCGCGGTCACCATGGGCTGCGGTGACAATTGCCCGACTCTACGTGCCAAGAAGCGGATCGACTGGCAGATTCCCGATCCTAAGCTGCTTTCGCCCGGCGACTATCGCGAGGTGCGGAATCTCATCGGGCGGATGGTTAAGGCGCTCTTGGAGGAGTGCGGCGCCGGTCGATGATACTTTCATGAGCGAGCAGGACGCGGAGACACGGACACAAGGAGACAAGGGGGCAATCGCCGCGTCCTTCTCCCCGTCTCCATGTCTCTCTGTTCCCTTGTCCATCGCTTCCGGCGATTTTCCACCTCACGAGGCCCGTAACTTCTGGATCCTCGTCGTCTATCAAGTCGTCCTTCGTGCCGGCTGGATTTTCAAAACGGAAAGCGTGGTCATGCCGCACGCGGCCGACGCGCTCGATCCTACGGGCCTAGCCCGCGGCTGGCTGCCGCTGCTCAATCGCTTTGGCCAGAGCATTCCTCCCGTCTTGGCAGCCCGGCACGTCAAAAATCTGCCCAAAAAGCAGCGGGCGTTCATGATCACCACGGCCGCGATGACATTCTGCTTCCTGGGCCTGACGAGCCTCTGGCTCATTCCCGGCTTGGCGGGAAATCGGAGTGCGGCGGTGCTGTTCCTAGTTTTGTACGCCCTGTTTTTCTCCGCGATCGGCGTCAACCAGCTCGCTTACAACACGATCCAAGGCAAGCTGATTCGGCCTACGCGCCGCGGCCGGCTGCTGATGATCGCCGATTTCGTCGGCGCCTCGGCGGCGATGATCTGTGCGGCAACATTGCTGCTGCGATGGCTGCATGACGACGGCGCCGACTATGCCGCCATCTTTGGTTTCACAACGTGCTTGTTCGCTGTCGCGTCGGCCATGTCGTGGTTTCTCAGAGAAGAGCCGGACGATCATTTTGAGCCTTATCGCGGCGTGACCCACATTTTCGGAGCGGCCTGGCGGACGCTCGCTAACGACGCAAATTTTCGCCGTCTGGCCATCGTCTCCGCACTATTCAGCACGACGCTCGTGCTGTTCCCGCACTATCAAGCATTAGCCCGCGAGCGGCTGGGCCTGGGCACGACATGGCTGGTGTGGTGGGTCGTCGCTCAAAACGGCGGCACCGCGCTATTTAGCCTGCTCACGGGTCCTTTGGCTGACAGTTACGGCAATCGACTCGCGCTGCGAATCGTGACGCTGCTCATCATTGCCGGCCCGCTGGCGGCGCTTGCCGCCGTGTATTGGCCCCAGATCGGCAAAGCGGCATTTCCGCTGGTGTTTCTGTTCGTCGGCATCACGCCCGTCGCCCAGAAAACGTTCAATAACTACACGCTGGAAATTACTGAGCCCGAGCATCACCCGCGCTATCTCAGCACGCTCAGCCTCTGCATGGCAGTGCCGATCTTCGCCTCGCCGCTTATCAGCCCATTAATCAACCTGGTCGGCTTTGAGCAGGTTTACCTGGGTGTGACCGGACTGCTCTTGCTCGGCTGGCTGCTGAGCTTCGGGCTCATTGAACCTCGCGCGGGCGTAAGGCCGATTGTGCTATCGGAAGAGTCGCTGGATTGATCTGACCTTGCAGCTCGTACGCCAAGGTCAGCCAGCCACCGGCACTGCTAAACTCTGCGGTCTTAAGCAGCTGCAGCTTGCCCAGCGAGCCGCCTGCTGGCGGCGTCAGGCCATAAAAGTAAAGCTCCGGCGGAAAAATGGCGCCGAATTTTCGCATCAGGAAATCGCGGAGCGAAGCATCGTGATTCTGCTCGGTGGCGTCGGGTAGGCGAACGACGAGATCATTATCACGAAAGAATGCTGGTCCTTCTTTGGTGATCTTAAGGATGAAACTGGTCTCAATTTCAACCGGCTTCTCAATCCACTGGCCGCCCCGAGTCACGCCAGACAAGTGGAGCGTGATCCCCATTCGGTCACCCTCGAAGCGGGTCACAACCGGCAGCTTCTTGGCGAAGGTAACCGACCACCTCTCGGCCCGGTCGTGCACCCACAACGCCCGCGGCGGAGCCCCGAGAATCAAATGTAGGATTTCCAGCCAGGTCTTGTCCTCGATCGACCGTCCGCCAAGCATTGGCTCCGCCAGATTGTTGATCATCGATTCATGGACGCGACCGCCAAGATCGTAGCTGCTAGGCAGCGGCGGCGCCGGACCAGTCGCTGCAAGTTGAAACTCATTGTGCTGACATAGGGAAAAATGCAAGTGCGTCGGATCGGTCCACACATGCATCTCCGCAGGCAGCGCGTTGAAACGAATCAGCGGTGACCGGACTTTCTGGCAAAACACATCGTTGATCTTGCCGAGTGACGCATCCGCCTGCTGATCGAGCGACGAAGCAGCTTCGCTTTCGGCGCGCCGCGAAGTCATTTCTTCGGCTTCCGGCGTGAGCCGGCCGGCCCGCCGCCACGAAATGCGCTCCAGCAGCCGCGGGGCATCGATATCCTGGATATTGACGTTCGTAGCCGCTTGCGCCGCGGCGCGAGAAAGCCGCAAGCCTTGATCGTCCACGAGAATTTGCTTCTTCGCGTCGATCGTCGTGTAGCCCGAGCTATACACCGAGATTCGACGCTTATCCGCCACATTTGCGGGATAGCTCACTTGCCCTCGCAGCAGAATTTCGAGCGTGCCGTGATCGCCGCTCGGAACCATGCCCAGCGCGAGTTGGCCCTGCGTGATGGCCACGCCGCGCATATAGCTCCCCAGGACCATTTCGGCGATATAGTTCCGCTCCGCGACATTTCGCTGAAACAGCACATTGCCCAGCCGCGCCGAAGTTTGCGCGAAACCATTGACATGGCACAACTGTTTGCGAACCTCATTCGCCAGCGAGCCGCCATTTTCATCGAGCGCCTCGAGCCAGCCGAGCGTTTGTCCGGCTTGATGTCCATCGGCATACGTCGGCCGCTCGGCCATTCGTGTTACAAAACTCGCCAGCTCCTTCACCCGTTGCCGGTAGAGCTCTTGCGGCGAATTGGCTGCTGCATATTCTCCCGCGGTCCGAAAAGCACTTAGGTCACGGCGGATGGCGAGAAACGCAGGCAATTCCAGACCCGCGTAGTTGTCATAGAGTCGCTGCTCGATCGGCTCTAGAGCCGATAAGTCGGGTTGGTCAGCCGTCAGCTGCTTGCGCAGGGCGGGCAAGTCCAGCCACTTCGACCAGCGGGCGGCTGCATCGGTCTTGCCGCGCGCCAAAAACTGTTCCAAGCGGTCAACACTTGCCGCCAATCGCTGCCGAGCTGACTCGAGCGCCTGCTTACCGTCGGGCGGCCGCTCAGCAAGCTGCTGAATCGAGCCAGCTAAGGAGCCAACATCACTCGTCCGTCCCTCAGCGCCCACCGCACACGAAACGGCCGCGACAAGGATCGCGAACAAAATCCAGATGGTACAAAGTCTGCTTTGCATGACGCGCCTCTCACTGCACCAGCTTCTTCGCTTCCTCCGCATGACGCTGCGATCTAGCTTCTTCCGGTGCTAAACGGAATTTGAATCGCGTGCTGAACATTTCGCCCGTCGTGGTTTGCTGCCCCCAGGTGACCTCGGCACTCGGATCGGGATTTTTTGGGTTTAAGTCTGAGTTGTCAAAGTGCCCGGTCGCCAGCAGCTCCGTCCCAGCGGGCAAATGCATTGGCGTGGCCAGCTCGTAGGTCCGCTGCCAGGCCTGATCGAATACGGGCACCGACAATATGGTTTCCCGCTCGATGATCTCGTCGGTCTTGGGATCGCGATCAATCCGCTCCAGTCGAAACGACCTGCCGCGCAAATGATAGTGCGGCCGAATTGCGTCAATGATCACGTCATGCTGAAAGTAATACGTGTCTTCAAAGCAGAAATGATTCTCATACGGCGGAATACGAAAACCGCCGATCGGCACGCGAAAAACCGTCGTCAGCACTTCCTCTTGCGGTGGTTGCTTGGCCCATTGAAACGCGACCATCGATTGATCGGTCGTCGCCGCGCGATTGTTAGGCGTGTAATGCACCTCAAAGATCAAATCATGATGCTTGGGAATCTTTACCGCCTGCTCCGGAGGATAAACCTTCGCGTTGTAGGTGTCGCCTGGAACGAAATCGTTGATCACGTGGGCCAGCTCACCGTTCAAGCCATATAAGAGCGCCATCGTCGCTAGCCCGTCATATCGCTTGTCGTTCTGAGCAGGCGCTAAGTGCAGCGAAATATGATGCACCACTTCCGGGTTTCCCGGCTTAATCTCGACGCCGCGGAACCAACGATCGCGGCTATCGTCGATTCGTACTCGGAAAAACTGATATTCCAACGCACCCGACTTCGGCACTCGAAACGGCTCGGGCATCTTATAAACAAAGTCCGGCTTGCCGATCGTCCATTCGCTCGGGGCCGGCCAGCGCACCACTGCCGGCGCGTCGCCCTTGTTGCCTTCCGGACACCCACCATCGACCCAGCCAATGATCGTCTGCAGGTCCTCGTCGGCCAGGTGCTTGTCGTTGAGCAGCGCGCCATATTTCGGATTGAGAATGCCATGCCACGGCGGCATTCGGCGGTCGTTCACGACTTCGCGGATCTTCTCGGCGTTATAAGCCACGTCGTCGTACGTGATCAGCTCGAATGGCCCGGGTCCACCATTGCGATGACATACCTGGCAATTCTTCTGCACCAGCGGGGCAACGTCTTTATAAAACGTCAGCGAGCGCGTGGCCCGCTGCGGCGCCGTCCGCTCAATCGGGCATCCTGAAACCGGAACATACGACCGCTGAACTTTCTCACCTTTCAAGACTGCCGCCAGCGCGTCCTGCAAATAGTTCGCGGTGGCTGCCGCTCGTTGACCGTGGCGTGTGTAGCGATCGTCGATCGCTCCCTGGTATTTCTTTTCCAGCTTTTTATCGAGCACGACGACTTCCGGCGTGCATTCAACTTCCAGCAAATCGGCCAGCCGATGATCGACATCCTGCAATACCGGAAACGGAATGTCGGTGTCGTGGGCGTGGATCGCCATGCGGAACACATTCATGCCCGTATCGGAGTAAATCCCCAGGAACTGCATGCCCTGCGTTCGGTACTCAGCATGCAGTTCTTTGAGCCGCGGCAAATATTGTCGGGCCACAGGACATTCCGTCCCGAGGAAGATCAGCACCACGCCGCGGGTCGATGGATGGACGAAATGATCCAGCGTTTGCGTGGTCGAATAGATCGTTTTCAGCCGTGGTCGCTTGGCAGCTTCAACTGACGATAGCGGCGAATCGGCCGCCATCAGCGCAGCGTCACCTACTCCCAGGGCCCACAGCAGGGCCAGGCAATATCGGTTCATTGCAGGCAAACTCAAGGTGTAAAACAGCGTGCACGTGATTCGGCACGAACCACGTCGCAGCAATGAGCTCGTAAGTCAGCGTAGATCCCTTACATTGCCTCACTTGACGAGCGGCTTCAAGAGGGCAGCAAAAGCCATGCCCAAGCTATCATAGTACGCCGCGCGCGCTGCAACGCCGCCGTTAAGAGCCGCAAAACCCTCGCAATTCAAACCAGCGGAACACCGAGGGGCTTGCGCCAGCTTCGGATTTGCCTACCGCCCGATACTCGGCGGATTGTCCATCAAGAAATCGCGCGGGCCACGAACCGTGTAATACGGATAGGCCACTTGCGCGGTCGGCGGGCCTTGTGGGCCGACGTATTCGCGATGCAGGTGATGATGCGGATAGCCGGGCGCGCGATGCGCTCCCCCCCACGGGCCGTAACCACCGCCGTTGAACGGCCCTCCTGGCTGCCCGTAACCAAATCCGCCATTCATTCCGGCGTACGGCCCGCCATATCCGCCGTTCCACGGCCCACCATATCCCCCGCCGGCGCATTGGCCGCCGTATTGGTTGCAGGGACAGGCGGCGCCGAACTGATGATGGCCGACCAGTTGAATGTTGCCACCCGTCGCATCCTGCGGCACCATGAAGAGTGCCTGCTGTCCGTCGGGAAGCTGCTGCGGCACGAGCATCACGACTTGCTGTACTGCGCCCGGCTGTGGAGCAAACGCTTGCGGATCGGCCTGAGGCTGGTTTGCCGCCACGCAAGCTGCCTGCGTCGCCATTCGCCGCTGCAATAGCGACGGGCCGCTCGGCGCCGGTTGGCTTTGCGTTGTGACGCCGAGGTTCTTGGCCGAAGCAGGGGCCTGGCCAAGCGTCGTGCGAGCGACGCCCAGAGCCAATACCAGTGCCACGGCCAGAGCGGTGATCCTCATGGCTGTTCGTCCTTCCTTAGACTTACTGGGTCGTTCGCCGCCATCGTTAACGTAGCCGTCACGCTCCGCGTGACGAGCCCTCGAGCGGCATAAGGTGTGCGCAGTTTCAGCGCGGGCGCTGGCGCGCCACACCTCATATCTGCATCATCGGCGGCAAATTCGGCAGAATTCAGAAAATCGGTAAGCCCCGTAGCCATCACCGGGCACCAACGCGACAGCGTGGGTCGGCGTGATGAGCCCGACAACGCAAGCACGGCGAGGCTGGCGAATTGATACAAAGCTAACCGCGGAGAACGCGGACGGGTCGCACAGGTCAATCGTCTGCTTCGCCTGACCATTGTCTTTATAACTCTGCGTCCCTTGTCTTTATAACTCTGCATCCCTCTGCGCTCTCCGCGGTGAAATCTAACTACGCAAGCGACTTCCGACGTCGCTGCCCCCCGGTCCAAGTCCTTGCTGCTTCCACTTAGCCCTTCTACAGTTGGAATAGCGGCGGCATACCGCAATTCACCGCAGACCCGGCTCAAAGCCTTTGAAATTCCTCGAAAAATTCACGGATATGTTCAAGGACCGCCGCATTGACGTGGCGGAGCGGTTCGAGCTGTTGCGCGAGGCGATCAGCGGCACCATGTCGAGCTTCTACATGGCTCGCGACCGCAAGACGGGTAAAACGGTCGGCCTGAAAATCCTCGACCCCGAAAAATGTGCCCTGTTTGAGGCTCGCTTCAAAGCCCTCAAGAAGCCGCCCGAAGGCGCGATCGCGATGGAGATCGTGCATCCGCGAATCGTCGAAACCTACGAGTACGGCTCTACCAAGGACGGCAAGCAATACCTGATCATGGAGTACGTCGAAGGCCAGGGGCTGCATGCAGTCCTCAAAAATCAAAACGCCTACCTCGACGGCAAGCGGCTGAATCTCTTCCGCCAGATGACCGAAGCTCTCAACGCGGTCCACACCGCGGGATATATCCATCGCGACATCTGCCCGCGGAATTTCATTGTCAGCCCCGACGCCTCGCAGCTCAAGCTCATCGACTTCGGCCTGACGCTGCCGATCAAGCGCGAGTACATGCTGCCCGGCAACCGCACCGGCACGCCGCTCTACATGGCCCCGGAGATTGTCCGCCGCAAGCCGACCGACCTGCGGGTCGATATCTTTGCTCTGGGCGTCACGGCTTATCAAATGTGGACCTTCGATTTCCCCTGGCCCTCGGGCGACTCCACCGGCACCGGCGCGCTGCAGCACGACAGCCGCGACCCCACGCCCATCACGCAGTATTGCCCGAAGCTAAGCAAGTCGATCGCCAAGATCATCATGCAGTGCATCGAAGCCGACCCCAACAAGCGTCCCGAGACGGCCGAAGCCGTCCTCGTCCAAATCCGCCGCTGCCAGGCGGAGCACGCAAGGGAGTAGGAGCGGGGGTTCAAAGTTCAAGGTTCAAGGTTCAAGGTTCAAGGTTGGGCGGTGCTTCCCTGTTTTGGTTTTCTTGGGAAGGTATTAAGTTTTCAGCGGTGGGCGGTGTGTGCGCTTTGGATGCAAGTCGCGGTTGTGGCGTGGGTTATTGGATTTCGCATGAGGGTGGCAAGGCTCCAAAACCTAATATGGGAAGGGCTGAAGGGAAGTGCTTCTGTGAAGTCGGTGGTGGGGCGATGGGGACAGGGACAAGAGGACAAGGGGACAAGGGGACAAGGAGAAGAGTAGAGGAGGAGCGAGGGGGGGAAGGGGCCGGTGGGCGGTGGGAAGCGCTTCCCTTTTCGGATTTTTGGTGGGAAGTTTTGGTTGGGAAAGGTCGTAAGTTGTTTTGAAACAAATGTTTCGTTTGCTTCCCTTGCGTTTGGCGGAGGGAAGCTTTGGGAAGCGCGGGAAGCGCTTTGGGAGCTGCCGGTGGCGGGTGGCTCGGTCGGGAGACCGGAGACAACCGTGGCGTGGAGTCCTGCCACAACCAGGATGTTGAGAACGGCCAGAACAGGATCCTTGCTCTTCTATGCGCATCGGTTCGCTTGTTCGCCGCTTGGCGGCGCCTCCCTATGTCTAATTGAAAAACGGCGCGAAAAGCGGGCGATAAAAATGGCCGATTATGGAAAAAAGTCGGAAATTCTTGCCCGCTGAAGCGCGGCGGCGGCTGATTGGGGAGGAGCGGCTGAGACGGAAAGTGGATCGAAGGTCGAAGGTTGAAGGTCAGTGGAGGGGAAAAGTCGTACGCGGAGGGCAGCGTGGCGACTGACCAGCTCTGAAGAAAACGCTAGTTGGCGAGTTACCTCGGCAGGCCGAAAACATCTTTCCCGCCGCTGTCCTGCCAAGGGCCTGGCAGGACTACTTTCGATAATGCTGGAACTCGGACGTGGACAATCTCGCGACGATTGGGTTCTGCTCAATGTAGCCCCGTAGATATTCAAACTGCTCTGGGCTGCGCACGAGGTGGT
>Ga0136846_1213932_pt1 | contig 13768 bp, 11 predicted proteins | sample HopSoiMetagenom2_FD_96841 | JGI IMG/M metagenome (GOLD analysis project Ga0136846, IMG submission 96841) | Grasslands soil microbial communities from Hopland, California, USA - 2 Assembly 2016 (version 4) | ecosystem: Environmental > Terrestrial > Soil > Grasslands | place: USA: Hopland... | reverse complement strand
GTGCGGACTGTCGACTGTCGATGGCGCATCGGCTCGCGCCGTGCGGCGTGCGTCGGGTGGCGGGGCGGTCGCCGCGAACGCGCGCCGGCCCTTCTGGAGCAGCGGATGGTATCAACATCGTCGCGCGCGGCCCACGGTGACGACCCGGAGCGCAAGGGCGGCCGGCGGGGTCGGCCGCAGGCCTTGCGCGGGCCTGAACCGAAGGCCGCATGTGCGGGTTTGCGGGCGGCGCCCCATTGGAACGGTTCTTGCGACATCGGTGCCGGGACGCTGCCCTGCGGGGCGGCGGCGCACCATGCCGACGCAGCCGAGCCCCCACGAACACGCTGCGCCGCAAGCGTGCTTCCCGCGCAACGCTTCGAGTTGACCCGCGAAAGCTGCTGATAGCATCATCCGCCCGCGTCGTCGTCACGATCCGGGTGCACGGCGAACCGACCATTCCAGGGGCACGGATCCACGAGACCGCGCTCCGCGCCCACCACACCACCGACACCCCCAGGAGGGACCGAGATGTCCAAGAAGATCGTGATCGCAGCCGGCGTCGCTTCCAGCCTCGCCTGCCTCGTGCCGCTGACCGCGCTCGCGCAGGCGGCCGCGACGGCGGCCAGCCCCGCGGCCTCGGCGCCGGCCAACGACATCGCGCGCGTCGTCATCACGGCGCAGAAGCGCAAGGAGGACATCCGCGACGTGCCGTTGAGCGTGTCGGTGCTGTCGGGCGAGCAACTGCAGGCCGCCCAGATCACGACCGTCGAGGACCTGACGCGCAACATCCCGAACATCTCGTTCAGCACGCAGGGCGGTCCGGGCCTGGGCACGCTCGAGATCCGCGGCGTCAGCTCGCAGGCCGGCGCGGCCACCGTCAGCGTCTACCTCGACGATGTCTCGCTGACGACCCGCAACCTCTACAGCCAGGGCACCGCGGAGCTGCACTTCTTCGACCTGCAGGACGTCGAGGTGCTGCGCGGCCCGCAGGGCACCCTGTACGGCGCGAGCTCGCTGGGCGGCACGATCAAGTTCATCAGCAAGCAGCCGGACCTGAAGTTCTTCAGCGCCTCGACGACCGAGGGCGTGTCCTGGACGCAGGGCGGCGGCGTCAACTACGAGGCCGAGGGTGTCATCAACGTGCCCGTCGTCAAGGGCGCCATCGCGTTGCGGCTCGGCGTGAAGCACGGGCACATGAGCGGCTACGTCGACCAGGTCGACCAGACGACGCTCAAGACCATCGCCAAGGACATCAACCACCAGGACTACACCGTCGTGCGGGCCGCGCTCAAGGCCGACCTCGGAGGCGGCTGGAGTGTCACGCCGGCGCTGTTCACGCAGCAGACCAACACGGGCGACATCGACGCCACCTACGCCGCCACGCAGGGCGGCACGCCGCTCGGTCGCTTCCAGACCAGCAAGACCGTGCGCGAGCCCGGCCACGATCTCCTCGTGGTGCCGAGCGCCACGGTCACCGGCGACACCGGCATCGGCACCTTCACCGGCGTGCTGAGCGGCTACAAGCGGCGCTTCAACCGCGTGCAGGACGGCACCTCCATCAACGATCCGAGCTTCGCGGTCATCAATCCGAACGACCCGAACCCGCCGCCGGCCAACATCGCCAACCTGATCACCACGCTGGACGGGCTGTCCTCGATGGTCAACCTCAGCAACAGCATCGACCAGACCTCGCTCGAGCTGCGCATGACGTCCAAGGACTACGACCCGGACAGCCACCGGCATTTCACGTGGATTGCCGGCGCCTACCTGCAGGACGCCTTCACGTCCGTGTACGACGACGAGCCGATCCCCGGCGTGCAGGCCGCGTTCGCGGCGGCGGGCGTCGACCCGAACGATCCAGCGCAGGTCGACGGCGGCTTCCCCGGCGCTTTCGCCAACGACGATTCGTACAACAGCGTGCGCCATTACCACGACAAGCAGGAGTCGGTGTTCGGCGAGCTGACCTTCCACGCCAGCAAGGCGCTGGCGTTCACCGCGGGCCTGCGCCAACTGCATGCCACGCAGCGCTTCACGCGGTCGGCGCTGACGCAGTTCTACGACGGCCCCACGCCGGCCACGCCGGGCTACGCCGGCCAGGCGCCGGTCGACGCGAAGTGGAACGCGACGACGCCCAGCTTCAAGGTGAACTGGCAGGTCGCGCCAGACGTGTCGCTGTACGCCAACGCATCCAAGGGCTTCCGCCTCGGCGGCGCCAACCGCCCGGTGCCCGACACGCCGATCGTCGAGGGCAACCTGCAGAAGCTGGGCCTGCCGCCCGGCGTGCCGGCGGCCTTCCAGCCCGACAGCCTGTGGAGCTACGAGCTGGGCAGCAAGATGGACCTGCTGGACAACACGATGAGCCTGAACGTGGCGGCCTACGTGCTGAAGTGGAAGAACATCCAGCAGGACATCACGCTCAGCGACGCCGGCTTCGACTTCGAGACCAACGTCGGCAACGCCACCAGCTACGGCATGGAAGCCGAGCTCAAGGCGCGCGTCACGCAGTCGCTGACCCTCGCCGCGGCCGCCGGCTTCACGCGGGCGACGTTCGATGCCGACAACCCGGCCTTCGGCACCTACGACGGCGACGGCAAGCCCAACATCCGCAAGGGCGACTGGGTCCAGGGCGTGCCCCGCGCCACCCTGAGCCTGGGCGCCGACTACCACTGGGCCGTCAACGACACCGTCAACGCGTTCGTGCGCGGCGGCGGCCAGTGGACGGGCAAGAGCCACGGCACCGTGTTCCGCGGCGACCCCGACTACGATCGCGCGTCCTACTTCACGCTCAACGCCAGCGCCGGCTTGAACTGGGACAAGTGGGAAGTGACGGCCTTCGTGAAAAACCTGAACAACAACCACACCGCGCTGCAGCACCCGGACGTGCAGAACGTGAGCGAGGTCTACTACCTGCGTCCGCGCACGATCGGCGTGAAGGCCAACTACGAGTTCTGACCCCGCGGCCAGGCCGCTCCGGCAAGGGCGCGACGGCAGCGATGCCGCCGCGCCTTTTTCATGCCGTCGCCGCGACGGGGCTCAGGCGCCCAGCGCCTTGAGTTCCTCGTCGTCGAAGCCCGCCAGCCGGCGCGCCTCGATGTTGAACGGCGCGCGCAGGCGCGGCGCGCCGAAGCGCTGTGCCAGCTCGGCATAGGTGGCCACCGGCTCCAGCCCGCGCCGCGTGCACAGCCAGCGGTACCAGCGGTTGCCGGCGGCGACATGGCCGATCTCGTCGTGCAGGATGATGTCGAGGATGTCGCCCGCCTTCGTGTCGCCGGCGCCCAGCAGCTTGCGCTTGACCGCCGGCGATGCGTCGAGCCCGCGCGCCTCCAGCGTGCGCGGCACGAGCGCGATGCGCGCGAGCACGTCGCCTGCCGTGCGCTCGGCCATCTCCCACAGGGCGTCGTGCGCGTCGAACGCGCCGTAGTCGAAGCCCAGGCCCGCCAGGTGGTCGCGCAGGAGCGTGAAGTGCAGCGCCTCCTCCTGGGCGATGCGCAGCCAGTCGACGTAGAACTCGTCGGGCATGCCGGGGAAGCGCCAGGCGACGTCGAGCGCCAGGTTGACGGCGTTGAACTCGATGTGCGCGATCGAGTGCAGCAACTGGGCGCGGCCCTCGAGCGTGTTCACGCCGCGCGGCTTCAGCGCGATGTGCGGCACGAGCCGGGGCAGGGCGGGGCGGCCCGGCACGCCGGGCGGCTCGGCCAGCGCCAGCGCCGCGCCGACGGGCCGGGCCAGGTCGAGCGCGCGCGTCAGCCGGATCTTGGCCGCCACGTCGCACGCCAGCAGGGCGGCGAGGGCGTCCTCTCGGAGAGTCGTCATGCCCGGATTGTCGCGCCCCGCGAGGCGTCCTGGTGCGGGCGCCAGGTCGATGCGGTGGCCTTGTCCAACGCTGGGCGAGAGGGTCCGGCCAGCGTGCGGCACCCCCGGCCGGGCGCGACGGCCCTGGCTTGAGACGGCGGCGATCGTCCCCACGTGCCGGTGTCGGTCCCTGGCGCGCAAAGCCCCGCGCGCGCCGCCGGGCGGCCCCGCGTCCTTAAAATCACCCCTTTGCTCCGGAGAACCGAATGGCCCTGTACCGAATCGGCGACGACGCACCGCGCGTGGCGCCCGACGCCTGGGTCGCCGAATCGGCCACCGTGGTCGGCCGCGTCGAGCTCGGTGCGGGCGCCAACGTCTGGTACGGCGCCGTGCTGCGCGGCGACAACGAATGGATCACCATCGGCGAGCGCAGCAACATCCAGGACGGCAGCGTGCTGCACACCGACATGGGCTCGCCGCTGGCGCTGGGCGCCGACGTCACCGTGGGCCACCAGGTGATGCTGCACGGCTGCACGGTGGGCGAGAACTCGCTGATCGGCATCCAGTCCGTCGTCATGAACGGCGCACGGATCGGCCGCAACTGCATCGTCGGCGCCGGCTCGCTGGTGACCGAGGGCAAGGAATTCCCGGACAACTCGCTCATCATGGGCAGGCCGGCCAAGGTCGTGCGCACCCTGACCGACGAACAGGCCGACGCGCTGCGGCTGAGCGCCGCCCACTACGTGGCCAACGCCGCCCGCCACCGCGATACCGTCGTGCGCATCGACGATTCCACCGGCGCCGGAAAGGGCGCCTGATCCCCGCGCGCCGCCAAGTGCGAAGCAGCAAGTCATCCCTATGAGCGAACTCCAGAAATTCATCTTCGACGGCATGCCGGTGCGCGGCATGATCGTGCGCCTGACCGACAGCTGGCAGGAGGTGCTCCGGCGCCGCGCCGACAGCGGGGGCTGGGCGCCGGCCGTGCGCGACACGCTGGGCCAGATGGCCGCCGCATCCGTGCTGATGCAGGCCAACCTCAAGTTCAACGGCGCGCTGATCCTGCAGGTGCACGGCGACGGGCCGGTCAAGCTGGCGGTGGCCGAGGCCATGTCCGACCTGCGCTTCCGCGTCACGGCCAAGGTGCAGGGCGAGGTCGCCGCCGATGCGCGCTTCGGCGACCTGGTCAACCGCCACGGCCACGGCCGGTGCGCCATCACGCTCGACCCGCAGGACCGCCAGCCCGGCCAGCAGCCCTACCAGGGGGTGGTGCCGCTGGCCTCGCCCGACGGCGGCCCGGTGGACGACGTCGCCGCGATGCTGGAGCACTACATGCGCCAGTCCGAGCAGCTCGATACCCGCATCGTGCTGGCGGCCGACGGCAACGCCGCCTGCGGCCTGCTGATCCAGCGCCTGCCCGTCGAGGGCCAGGGCAACCTGGCCGGCGAAAGCTCGCTGGCGCAGAAGGCCGAGATCGACGACGAGGCGTTCACGCGCATCGCCCACTTCGCCTCCACGCTGAGCGCCACCGAGCTGCTGACGCTGGACGTTCCCACGATCCTGCACCGGCTGTTCTGGGAGGAGCCGCTGCGCGTGTTCGAGCCGCAGTCGCCGACGTTCGCCTGCAGCTGCTCGGCCGACCGCGTGCGCAACATGCTCCGCAACCTGGGGCGCGACGAGGCGGAGTCCATCCTCGAGGAGCGCGGCGACATCGAGATCGGCTGCGACTTCTGCGGCACCCAATACCGCTTCGACGCGGTGGACGTCGGCGCGCTGTTCGCGCCGTCCACCCCGCCGGCGGCCGCCACCCCCAGCGTCCACTGACGCGCAGCCGGCCCGGCGTCGCCCGGGGCCGCCCGACGGCACGGTCGTGGCTCCGGCCGCGATCCGTGCCGTTCGTCCATTGCCGGCCGCCGTCTGTCCCAGCCCGACGGTCGCTCGGGCGGGGGCTGGGCTTCAATGGCGTCCAGGCAAGCTCCCGCATGGTGCATGCCGCCTCGACTTCCCTGCGAACGCGCCCATGAACAGACCTTCCCGACCGTCCCGCCGGACCGTGCCGCTTCCGCGCCGTGCCGATGGCTTCTCGCTGATCGAGCTGATGTTCACGATCACGCTGGCCGGCATCCTGGCAGCCGTGGCGGTGCCGTCGATGTCGAAGATGTTCAAGACGAACCGCGTGCAGACGGAGGCCAGCTCCTTCGTCGGCGACCTGATGCTGGCCCGCACCGAGGCCGTCAAGCGCGGCCAGAACGTCAGCGTGTGCGTGTCGACCGACGGCGTCAACTGCCTGACCACCAACACGTGGAACCAGGGCTGGATCGTGTTCCCCGACAGCACCGCGGCCTGCTCCGCGGCCACCACGGCGGCCCCGGCCGTCAAGGTGCGCAAGGCGTTCAGCACCACCGACACCCTCGTCGCGTCCGTGTCCAAGTCCTGCGTGACCTTCAACCGCGAAGGCTTCACGAGCAACCTCGGCACCGCGTCGGTCACGTTCACGCTGCACACGGCCGACAGCCTCGGCAGCGCCACGCGCTGCGTCGCCGTGGATCTCGGCGGACGCATCACCACCCAGACGGCGGGCCAGGCCTCCACATCATGCTCGTGACATCCCCCCATTCCCGCGGCCGCGTCGAGCGCGGCTTCACGATCATCGAGCTGCTGGTCACGCTCGTGATCGTCAGCGTCGGCATGCTCGGCGTGGCCAAGCTCCAGGCCGCCGCCGTCGCCGAGACCGGCGTCGCGCGCACCCGCTCGCTGATGACGTTCCAGGCCGAGGCGCTGGCGGCGATGATGCGCTCGAACAAGGCGTTCTGGCAGTCGTCGACCGCCTTCACGCAGAACATCACCATCCGTGCCGGCACCAGCGCGACCAACGTGACGGGCGCCACCGGCACGGCGGCGCCGACCACCACCGACGGCACGTGCAACAGCCCGGCCGGCACCGGGTGCACGCCGGCCCAGCTCGCCTACGACGACCTCAAGACCTGGAAGACGGCCTTCAGCAAGGCCTTCCCGGCCGCCTCCGGCAGCATCGTCTGCACGGGCAGCGCGACCGCGCCCGAGACCTGCGACATCACGCTGTCCTGGGACGAACGCACCGTCGCGGTCAACCGCACCACCGCGGCCGGCACCAGCTCGGCCACGGCCAGCCTGATCCTGCACGTCCAGCCATGAAGACGACTCGACACTCCCTGGCGCCGATGACGCGCCAAGCCGGCTTCACCATCGTCGAGATGATGGTCGCGGTGGCCATCAGCCTCATCGTGATCCTCGGCTTCACCTTGACGTTCGTCAGCATGAAGCAGTCGTTCGTGTCGCAGGACAAGTCCGCGCAGCTGCAGGACAACGAACGCCTGGCGATGTCGATCCTGACCGGCGCGGGCCAGCAGGCCGGCTACTTCCCCAGCCCGGCGACGCTGGACAGCACCCAGATCACGGCGAGCACGTCCACCACCTATGGCGGCATGTCGGCCGGCCAGGCCGTCATCGGCACCACCGTGAGCGGCACGACGCCGGAGTCCGTCTCGCTGGCCTTCGCGGCGTCGGCCAACGACGGCCTGATCACCTGCCAGGGCCACACGATCACGGCGGCCGACATCACGGCCGCGCCGTCGACGGCCAACGGCTCCGTCGGCGTGCGCAACACGTTCTACGTCGACACCGCCGCCAAGACGCTGAACTGCATCGTCCAGGTCAACGGCGGCACGAGCAGCACGTATGGCGGCGGCACGGCGCAACCGCTGGTCACCAATGTCGCGTCGATGTCGGTCGCCTACGGCGTCGGGGGCAGCACCAGCGTCACCGGCTATTGGCCGGCGTCCGGCGTCTCGGACTGGACGGCCGTGAAGGCCGTGCGCATCACCCTGAACTTCGTGAACCCCTACGACGCCACGGCCACCATCCCGTGGGTGCAAACCATCAACCTGATGAACCGCTGATGAACGCCACGTCCACCCGCCGGCCAGCCGGGGCGCGTCGCCCCGAGCAAGGCTTCGTGCTCGTCACCGGGCTGTTGTTCCTGGTCGTCGTGACCTTGCTGGGCATCGCGCTGTTCCGCAGCAGCGGCCTGATGGAGCGCGTCGCCGCCAACACGCGCGACAAGCAGCGCGCGTTCGAGACGGCCCAGGCCGCGCTGCAATACGGCGAATGGTGGCTCGGCCAGACGGCGACGGCCACCAAGAGCGCCTGCAACTCGACCACGGGCAAGACCACCAGCGCGATCCACGTCTGCAGCGAGACCTTGTCGGCGTCGCGCGACACGATCGCCGCGCTGGCGTGGAAGGACAACGCGTTCACCTACCAGCAGCCGAACCTGACGGCCGCGGCCGGCGGCGGCCTGAACGGCAACGACATCAACTACCAGGCCCTGCCTGGCGTCTACATCGAGGACCTGGGCCTGATGAAGGACGGCAAGAGCGAGCTCTACCAGCTGACGGCCTACGGCTACGGCGGCAACGCCGACACCTCCAGCGTCGTCCGCAGCACCTTCAAGGTGACCTCCAACACCCCCTGCCTGTCGTGCCTACCATGATCAAATCGTTCAATCGCATTCCGGTCGCGGCTGCCATCGCGGCATTGAGCCTGGGATCGGCCGCCGTGCGGGCCCAGGTCGTCGTCAGCGACACGCTGACCGGCGGTCACTCGCTGCTCAACTGGACGGCGCTGGACGGCGCCTGCCTCACGGCGGGCGACAACAGCAATACGCCCCACGACGCGACCCAGCCGGATCACTACACCCCGGATGCCGCGACCGGCGCGCTCACCATCCCGAAGTGCAGCGGGCTCAACTACTACACGAGCCGCAACTCCACGCTGGTCGGCGGCCAGAACGGCACGCTGCCCGACGCGACGGGCAGCGGGGCGCTGCGCCTGACGAACGGCGACAAGCGCAGCGGTGGCAGCAACGGCGACAACCAGACGGGCGCCGTCATCTCGAACTTCACGTTCCCGACCAATGCGGGCATCCAGGTCACCTGGACGAGCGTGAGCTACGGGGGCGACAACAACCAGACCACCGGCGCGGACGGCATCAGCTTCTTCCTGAGCGACGGCTCGAAGTCGCCGACGACGGCCGGCGGCCTGGGCGGCAGCCTGGGCTACAGCTGCTCGAACGTCAACAGCAAGTACGAAGGCCTGGTCGGCGGCTATGTCGGCGTGGGCATCGACGAGTTCGGCAACTTCGTCAACCAGGGCGACAACACGGCGACGGGCGCCACGGGCGGCGCGAAGCCTGGCGCGATCGGCCTGCGCGGGGCGGGCAGCATCACCTGGACCGAGCTGCAGGCGGCCTACCCGACGTACTACCCGACCACCGTCACCGACGGCACGAAGCAGAAGAACGCCGTCATCGCGACCTGCAAGAACGGGAAGGTGTACGACACCGTCAACACCCAGAGTACGTCGACGACGCTCCTCGACTACAAGCTGCTGACCCCCCCCTCGGTTCTGCCGAACACGGTCAAGCTGGCCAACCAGCAAGCCACCTCCGCGAACACCGACAACGTGCCGAAGCGGTCGGCGGCGAACTACATCAGCTACTCGCTCAAGATCACCAGCACCGGCCTGCTCGATTTCTCCTACGCGGTCGGCAGCGGTTCCGGCACCGGGTCGCCGGTGAGCGTGCTCAGCGGTTTCGACATCAAGGCCGCCAACGGCAACTACGTTCCGGCGTCGTTCCGCTTCGGCTTCTCGGCGGGTACCGGCGGCGGCAACAACGTCCACGAGATCACCTGCTTCAAGGCCGCGCCAGCGGACACCAGCAACAGCTCGGCCGGCTCGAACGTCCAGCAGTCGGCGCAGGTGATCAACGGCACGCAGGTGTTCCTGGCCTACTACCACCCGGTCAATTCCTGGGGCCAGCTGTCGGCCAGCAACCTCGTCTTCACGGCGGGCAGCGGCAGCACGCCCGACACGCTGACGACCGCGACCTCGGCCAACTGGGACGCGAGCTGCACCCTCACCGGCGGGACCTGTCCGGCCGTCAGTTCGTCGACCACCGTCACCGCGACGGCGCCGTCCGCGCGCATCGTGCTCTCCAACGACGGTGGCAGCGGTGGCGGCACGGGCGTGCCGTTCACCGCCGCCGGCCTGACCTCGACGCAGTTGACGGCACTGGGCGACACCACGAGCAGTGCGCCGGAGATCGCGTACCTGCGCGGCGACCGCAGCAGCGAGGTGGCCAACGGCGGCACCATGCGCACCCGCAGCGGCGTGCTGGGCGACATCGTCGATTCCAGCCCGGTGTGGGTCGGCTACCCGAACTCGTCCTACGACGGCCCCTGGTCGGACAAGCTCAACTCGAGCGCGACGTTCAGCGAAGGCACGACCTACAAGCAGTTCAAGACGGACTACGCCACGCGCAAGAACGTGGTCTATGTCGGGGCCAACGACGGCATGCTGCACGGCTTCGAGGCGGGCAGCTTCGCCGCGCCGGTGGGCTCGGCCTCGCCGGCCTTCGACAGCACGGGCAACGATGGCAAGGAGGTGCTGGCCTACGTGCCGGCCCAGGTCGTCGCCATGATCAATTCGTCGTTGGGTGCGGGGTCGCTGGACTTCAACAATCCGTCGTACAACCACAACTTCTACGTCGATGCGACGCCGGGCACGGGCGACCTGTACTACAACGGCGCCTGGCACACGTGGCTGGTCGGCGGCCTGGGGCCGGGCGGCCACGCGGCCGGCGCGGTCAACACCAACACGTCGACGATCGCCGCGCCCGTCGGCACGGTCTACGCGCTGAACGTGACCGATCCTTCGGCCACCAATTTCAAGGAAGCCAACGCGAGTTCCCTCGTGGTCGGCGAATGGTCGTCGTCGACGATCATGTGCGGCAGCGTGAACTGCGGCGCCTTCCTGGGCCAGGTGTCGGGCACGCCGGTGATCCGGCGCCTGCATGACGGCACCTGGGGCGTGATCTTCGGCAACGGCACGGACAGCACCGGCGACGGCACCACCAGCGGCGGCCCCGGCCACTCGGGCATCTTCATCCTGCACGTCGATCCGTCCAACGGCAACAAGACCTGGCAGTACATCGAGGCGGGCACGGCGGCCGGCGGCGGCATCATCCAGGTGGCGGCAGCCGACCTGGACAGCGACCACGTCACGGACTACGTGTACGCCGGCGACGTGCTGGGCAACCTGTACCGCTTCGACCTGACCGACTCGAGTGCGTCCGCCTGGTCGGTCATGAAGATCTTCCAGACGGCCAGTGGCCAGCCCATCAGCACGGCGCCGGTCGTGGCCGCCATCCCGACCTCGGGCACCGGCAGCAACCCCAAGGTGATCGTCATGTTCGGCACGGGCCAGAAGCAGCCCATCACCACGGCGGCCTCGGAGACCTTCGCGTCCGGCACCCAGGCGCTCTACGGCATCTGGGACGCGAACATGAACAACTGGAACGCGACCACCACGGACACGAAGTACGCGGCCTCGGGGACGTCGACGTCGACCACCACCGCCATCTCGATCGCAGCCAGCGCGCTGCAGACCCAGACGGCCACCGCCGACTCGACCAACACCACGCGCACCGCGACCAACGCGACGATGTGCTGGAAGGGCATGACGGGTTGCTCCGACGCCACCAGCACCCCGCCCGTCATCGCCGACGCGATGGGCTGGGTCATGACGCTGCCCACGAGCACCGAGCAGGTGATCTACAACCCGCTGGTCGCCAACGGCATGCTCTTCGTCAACACGACGATTCCGGCGACGTCCGCGGCGCTGACCTGCCAGTCGACCGACGTGGCCGGCTGGACGATGGGCATTTCCGTGACGAATGGCGGCGCCGGCACGGTGCCGGCGTTCGACGGCGGCTATTCCGGCTACAGTCTGAACGGCGCCGGCACCCCGGCCATCTACGCCGTGGGCAGCACCACCTTCCTGGGCACCAACACGAACGACCACCACCAGTTCAAGGCCAAGAAGACCAACCCGCAGCCCGGCAGCGGCCAGCGCCTGACCTGGACCAAGATTCGGTAATCCCCCATGCACAAGATCCGCGCTTCCCTGCCCACCGCCCGCCGCCACGCCGCCGGCTTCACCCTGATCGAACTGATGATCGCGGTGGCGATCATCGGCATCCTGGTCAAGCTGGCGTATCCGGCCTACACGCAGTCCGTGCTGAAGTCGCACCGCGCCGAGGCCAAGACCGCGCTGCTGGACCTGGCGTCGCGCGAGGAGCGCTACTTCAGCACGACCAACACGTTCACGGCGTCGGCGCCGGCGCTGGGCTATGCGTCGACAGCCACGCTGACGACGGCATCGCCGCTGTCGGTGCAGGCCGGCAACGCGGTCTACTACAAGCTGTCCGTCCAGGTGCCTGATCCGTCGGCTGGCGCCACCAGCGCGCCGAGCTTCCTGGCCACGGCCACCGCGGTCAACACGCAAGTCGGCGACACCAAGTGCAAGGACTTCTTGCTGACGCAGGCCGGCATCCAGACGGTCGACGGCACCGACACGGCGGCGAACTGCTGGTGAGCCACGCCTCGTCCGCGTGACGGACGTCCATCGCATCGCGCCGGCCCGGGGTCACCCGAGCCGGCGTTTTCATTTGCGCTCGTTCGACGCCCACGGTCGGGCGAGAGTGGCCGCCGCGAGATGCTCGCAAGCCGGATCGTCGCAGCGCTCGCAGACCCAGCGCGGTGCGGGCGGACCGGCCTGTTCGCCCACCAGCCGGCTGAGGAGCCCGGGCGAACGGCCGCGCAGGGCCTGGCGCCGCAGCAGCGGCCGCAAGGCGTCGAGCGCGCAATCGACCCGCGCCGGGCCCGATCCGCTGACCAGCGACCACGCCACGCCCCAGTCGGCCAGCCGCGCGCGCACGCGGGCGTCCACGGGCGCACGCACGTGCGGGCCGTCGCGCATGTGGCCGTCGGCCACCCAGGGCAGGTCCAGCGAGGTGAGCAGGGTGGCATCCATGGTGCGCTGGCAGTCGTGCGCCAGCGGCTCCAGCGAGCGGTCGTCGAACAGCAGGTCGCTGTAGACGGCCACCATCAGCGGCGTGGTGTCGCACAGCAGCACGTCGAGGCCCGGGCGGGTGGCCGCGGCGTCGATGCGGCGGGCGTGTTCGCGCGCGAGACCCATCTGCTCGTCGGCGCGCGGCGTGCGGCCGTGGATCCCGCACCAGTCGCGCAGCCATTCGTCCACGATGCCGGCGCGCAGGCCGAACTCGCGCGCTAGCGCGCCGGCGAGATCGCGCGCCAGGGCGCTCTTGCCGGTGCTCTCGGCGCCGACGACGGCCACGCGCAGCGGGCCCGTGCCGCTGGGCGCGTCGCCAGCCGGAGCGGCTGGCGCGTCAGTGTCGCGCATCGACATGCCCCCGCAGCCCGCGCCACGAGCGCAGGCCGGCCCCGGACAGCGCCGTGAACAGCGCGTACAGGATCACGGTCAGCCACAGCTGCTTGTAGCCGAACAGGGCGACGCTGAAGGCGTTGACGGCGATCCACGTCCACCAGCTCTCGATGAACTTGCGGCCCATCAGCCACGTGCCCAGGATACTGCCGACGGTGGGCAGCGCATCGAGCCACGGCACCGTGGAGTCGGTGTAGCGGATCAGCATGCCGGCCACGAGCGGCCACGCGAGCAGCGTGACGGCGACCGCGAGGACGGCCCGGCGCGCGGTCATGGCATGCACGACCAGGGCGGCACCGTCGTCGCCGCGCCCGCGCAGCCACTGCCACCAGCCCCACAGCGACATCGCGACGAAGAACAGCTGCAGCGACGCCTCGCCATACAGCTTGCTGTCGGCGAACAGCAACGCGTACATCAGCGACGACAGCATCGCCAGCGGCCACGCGAGCGGATGCACGCGCATCTCGCAGCCCACCATCCACAACGAGACCGCGAACGCGACGATCTCGATCCAGGTGACGGGCACGCCCCAGGCCGTGAAGGCCGGCGCGAGCACGGGTTGGGCGAGGGCGAGGAGCGACTGCAGCATCGGGTCAGCGGGAAGAGCCTGCGGGTTCGCGGAGCACGACGCCTGGATCCTGCGACCGCGGGC
>Ga0136846_1240212_pt1 | contig 13769 bp, 7 predicted proteins | sample HopSoiMetagenom2_FD_96841 | JGI IMG/M metagenome (GOLD analysis project Ga0136846, IMG submission 96841) | Grasslands soil microbial communities from Hopland, California, USA - 2 Assembly 2016 (version 4) | ecosystem: Environmental > Terrestrial > Soil > Grasslands | place: USA: Hopland... | reverse complement strand
TCGTTACGAGAGCTACAGCCCGGCCTGGAGTGCCGACAACAAGTGGCTCTACTTCCTGTCGGATCGGACGTTCATCTCCACCGTCCCGGCGCCGTGGGGAGCGCGCGAGCCAGAGCCGTTCTTCGACAAGCAGACGAAGCTCTATCACGTCGCCATGGCGCCCGGCCTCCGCTCGCCGTTCCAGCCGGCAGACGAGCTGATGCCGAAAGACGAAGAGAAAGACGACGAGAAGAAGAAGGCGGACGAAGGCAAGGAAGGGAAAGAGGGCAAGGCGGGCACGGCGGGCAAGGCAGATAAGGAAGGCGAGGGAGGCGAGGGCGGCGAGAGCGCCAAGGCGGCAAAGGACGATGTCGTTGCCGACCTCACGGGTATTCAGACGCGCCTCGTGGAAGTGCCGCTGCCGGCCGGCAATTACGGCTCGCTGTCGCTCGATGACAAGCGCCTGTATGTGCTCTCGCGCGAATCAGGCCGCGACGCGAAGGCCTCTCTCAAGACCCTCGCCCTCGACCGCAAGCATCGAGAAGCCGAGACGTTTCTGGAGAAGGTGGACAGCTACGAGCTGTCGGCCGATCGCAAGAAGCTGCTCGTCCGCAAGGAGAACGACTTCTACGTGCTGGATGCCGGCGCCAAGGCGCCCACCGAGCTCGAGAAGTCGGCCGTGCCGCTCAAGGACTGGCGATTGCACTTCGATGTTCGGGACGAGTGGCGCCAGATGTTCGTCGAGGCGTGGCGCCTGGAACGGGACTACTTTTACGATCGCGGAATGCACGGCGTGGACTGGAAGGCTGTTCGCGCGAAGTACGAGCCGCTGGTCGACCGCCTCACGGACCGCGAGGAGTTGTCGGACCTGCTCGGACAGATGGTCAGCGAGCTCTCCGCGCTGCACATCTTCGTCTTCGGCGGCGACGCGCGCGCGGGCACCGACGACGTGTGGCCGGCCTCGCTCGGCGCGCGGCTCGAGCGCGACCAGGCCGCCGGCGGGTTCCGGGTGTCGCAGATCTACCAGAGCGATCCGGACCGGCCCGATCGCCGATCCCCGCTCGCGCGGCCCGGCGTGGATGTCCACGATGGCGACGTGATCGACCAGGTGAACGGGATCCCGGCCCTGTCGGTGCCAGCCATCGAGGCGCTGCTCCGGGGGGAAGCAGGCCGGCAGGTCCGGCTGCACGTGAAGCCGGCATCGGGCGCGCCGCGCGACGTGATCGTGGTGCCGCTCACGCCAGACCAGACCTTCACGCTTCGCTACGACGATTGGGAGTACACCCGCCGCATGGCCGTGGAGAAGGCAGGCGAGGGCCACATCGGCTACGTGCATCTGCGCGCGATGGGCTCCGAGGACATCGCGCAGTGGACGCGCGAGTACTACCCGGTCTTCAATCGCGACGGCCTGATCATCGACGTGCGCCACAACAACGGCGGCAACATCGACAGCTGGCTGCTCAGCCGCCTGCTGCGCAAGGCGTGGTTCTACTGGCAGCCGCGCGTCGGGCGCCCGTACTGGAACATGCAGTACGCGTTTCGCGGGCACGTCGTCGTGCTCGTCGATGCGGACACGGCGAGCGACGGAGAGGCGTTTGCCGAAGGCTTCAGACGTCTGGGCATCGGAAAGCTGATCGGCACGAGGACATGGGGCGGTGAGATCTGGCTGTCCGCCGACAACGGGCTCGTGGACCGCGGCATCGCGACCGCCGCCGAGTACGGTGTGTACGGGCCCGAGGGCGCCTGGCTGATCGAGGGCCACGGGGTCGATCCCGACGTCGTCGTGGACGACCTGCCGCACGCGACCTTCGAGGGCGGGGACGCGCAACTGGACGCGGCCGTGAAATACCTGCAGGATCTGATTCGTACGCAGCCGGTACCTGTGCCGCCTGCGCCGCCTTACCCCATCAAGCGGCTCGGCGCGCCGGACAAGCCGGCGCGGCCACAGTAGAAGGTCGCCATGAAGAAGTGCCCGTTCTGCGCGGAGGAGATCCAGGACGCCGCGATCAAGTGCCGGTTCTGCGGCTCGATGCTCGACGGGTCGCAGGATGCTGCCGCAGCAGCGCCGCCGACTGCCGCGTCTCTCCCGTCGCAGGCAGCAGCCCGAGCCCTGGCGGACGGACCGCAGCGTTCCTCCTGGATTGCGATCGCGCTGCTCGTCGTGCTGCTGGCCGGCATTGCCGGGCTGCTCGTGATGGCGCGCTCGCGAAGCGCCGCCGACTCGCTCCCGTTGTCGACGACCTCGCCGACGGCAGCGCCATCGCTTGCGCCGTCACAGCCCACGCAAAGCGATTACCAGTTCGTCGACCTCCAGTGGGGCGCGTCTCGGCAGGCTGTCGAGGCGAACCTCAAGGCCCGTGACTTCAAGAAGGTCGAACGGGACGAGGACGGCGACGAGCAGTATCAGGGCCGCGTCGACGGCCGCGACGCGGCGGTGTACGCGATGTTCGCCGGCGACAAGCTCGCCAAGGTCATGGTGATCATGCTGTCGCCAGACTCCGGCGGCGTGTACGAGCAGGCGAAGAAGGACCTCTCGGCCGCGTACGGCCAGTGGGCGCGCCAGCAGGGCGCCGCGGTGATCTGGCCCGAACGCAACGGGTCGCTCGTATGGGTGACGCAGGATGCGACGGATCAGCGAACGAAGGTGAACTACGAGTCGCCTGGATGGCCGACGGAGTCCAGACGCCGCCGCGGGAAGTAGCGCGCAGGACGGATCAGGGAGTGCCGCGGACGACTGTCGCCTTGCGTTCGAGCTTGCCCCAGCCAACAGCCTGCCCGCGGATCGCGACCAGCGTGGACTTCACCGCGACGTAGTACATCAACTGGCGATACCAGAAGCGCTGCAGCGGCAGCCAGATCAGCAGCGACCATTCCTCTCGCCGCTCCAGCAGGAAGCCGAGCACCGCTGCCAGCCCATCCACTGCGATGAAGACCGCATAGTAGAACAGCGTCCGCGAGAACGTGTCGGGCGAGTACTCGAGCGGGTGCTGGAACGACTGCGCGGCCGCTGCCAGGCCGGAGACCACCAGCTCGAGATCCATGACCGGCGAGACGAGTGGAAAAATCACCTGGAACAGCAGCAGGTTCGGCAGCGCCACCAGCCCGAGAGATCCGAAGCGCGGCCGGAAGATCGCGTCGCGCTGCTTCCACGCGGCCTGCAGCGTGCCGTACATCCACCGGAAACGCTGCTTCAGGAGGGCAGCTGTCGTGTCCGGCGCTTCGGTCCACGCGATCGCCCGATCCTCGTACGCCACGTGCCAGCCGCTGCGGAGGATGGTGAGCGTGAGGTCGGTGTCCTCCGCGAGCGTGTCGTGCGAGAAGCCGCCAGCGTCGATCACCAGCTGCCGCCGCCAGGCGCCGACGGCGCCCGGGACGACCGTGATGCAGTTCAGGAAATCGAACGCGCGCCGATCGAGGTTCTGGCTCGTGATGTACTCGAGCGCCTGCCAGCGCGTCAGCAGGTTGACCCGGTTCCCGACCTTCGCATTGCCGGCGACGGCCGCGATGCGCGGATCGGCGAAGTGGGCGGCCAGCTTCGCCACCGTGTCCTTTTCGAAGACCGTATCCGCGTCCAGGGCGACGACGATGTCCGCGTCGGTCTGACGCAGGCCGAAGTTGAGCGCCGCCGCCTTGCCGCCGTTCGGGCGCGTGAACGCGCGAACGCGCGGCTCGTCGGCGAACAACGCCTTCACGTGCGCGTAGGTGCCGTCGGTGGATCCGTCGTCGATCGCGAGAATTTCGAACGACGCGCCTTCCGACGCCACGAGCGATCGGATCGTCCGATCGATCACCTTGACTTCGTTGTAGGCCGGCACGATGACGGCGACTCGTACCGGGGCCGAGCCTTCAGCACGCCGGCGGAAGCGCTGCCCGGCGGCCAGCGTCGCCAGCAGCAGCAATCGCAGGCAGCCCAGCACGAGCCCGACGACGAAGAGCACCTGGAGGACGCCGTTGAATCCCCCGAGCGCGAGAAACGCCGCGTCGACGATGAGCAGCGATGCGCGCTCGCCCTCGGGAATGGGGGGCATCACGACGTCGCGGCTGACGCCGAGCAGCTTCGAGATGGGCACGATCGAGAATCCCTGGGCCCTCAGCTGGTCGATGATGAGCGGCAGCGCCGCGATCGTCTGCGTGCGGTCTCCGCCGCTGTCGTGCAGCAGAACCACGTGCCCGCCGCCGTTCTGCGCCAGGTCGATCGTCTGCTGCACGATGTTCGCGACGCCCGGGCTCTTCCAGTCCCCTGGATCGATGCCGATGCCGATCGTGTAATAGCCGCGCGAGCTCGTGAGCACCAGGGGCTGCACCTGATCCGGCGTTTCGGGTTCGACGTCCTCCGCGTAGGGCGGACGGAACAAGAGCGAACGTCGGCCGAGTCGTGCCTCGAACAGCCGCTCGGTGGCGTTCAGCTCGAGACGAAACTGCTGCCGAGTGATGTTGGACGAATCAGGATGCGTGAAGCTGTGGTTCCCGATCTCGTGCCCGTCGCGCACGATGCGCTCGAGCAGCGTCGGATGGAGGTCGGCGTTCAGGCCGATGACGAAGAAGACGGCCTTGGCATCCTTCGCCTGGAGGATGTCCAGGATCTTCGGCGTGTAGATTGGATCCGGCCCGTCGTCGAAGCTCAACACGATCTGCTTGCCGAGGCCTCGGCCGCGGCGCTCGATCACATAGGCTGACGGATATGAGTCGAACCGTTCGTTGGTGATGAGACCTCGCAGGTTGTCGTACCCGACGGTGCGCGAGCCCTCGCGCGGCGTCGCGGTGACCTGCAGCACTTCCCCTTCGCCCTCGTAGTCGAGGTCGTACCCGTACTTCAACGGCTCGAGCGACTTCGCCGCCGCGTCGTCCAGCTCGGCACGCTGCTCGAAGACGTTCCACGCGGACGGGTCTTCGGATCCGAGCCGCCACAGTGCCAGCCCCGCGACGCCGAGGCTCGTCACATGCCGCACCTGGTTGAACGCGGTGACGCCGTCGAGGAACCAGACGTGATGCACCTGGCCGTGCTCGTCCGCGTAATCGAATGTCGGGTTCAGGCTGTCGGAGTCGAGCACGGCGCGGCCTTCCGATTCGTAGGCCTCGCGCATCGCTTCCTGAAACGACAGCTGGTTGCCGTGGCCGGTGCGGCCCTCGATCCAGTCGTAGCCGTAGTTGCCGACCGCGACGACCAGGTGCGCCGCGCCCACCTCCGCCGCACGGTGCGCGACACCGTCGACGAACCACCCCTGCGAGGCGACCGGGCCCGCGTCGGACTCGCCGGCGTGCTCGTCGTAGGCCATCAGCACCAGTCGATCGGTGCATTGGCCGAGGCCCTTGTAGTCGAACGCCGCGTCGTCCAGCGGGACCGACTCAGAGAGCGTCCAGCCGCGCGGTTTGAAGGCGCCCTTCAACTCGCACATGAAATCGACGAGCAGCGGCTGCCGGCTCCTGGGCACGGCCTCGAAGTCCACGTTCACGCCGCGGAAGCCGTGGCGTTCGACGAACGCAGTAATGCCGGCGATCGTCCTGGCCCGCGCGGCGGGATTGCCGAGCATGGCGCCGATCCGCGCCGACTGCCAGTCGAGCGTCTCGGGATTGAAGTTGTTGATGAGCGGCAGCACGCGCAGGTCGGGACGGCGCTGCTTCACGAAATCGAGCACCTCCTGGCGCCGGGGCGGGTTGTTCTCGATCAGGGTGCCATTCTCGTCGCCCAGGTGCAGCCACTCGGGCACGAGCACGTCAATGCGGCCGATGTTCTGCTTGAGCGACGTGAAGCTCGTGTCGTCCCAGTTGACGAAGAACGCATACAGGTCGGTGGGCCGCGGCACCGGGGGCGCGACGCGCAGCGCGGGTATCGCCCGCGCCCGCTCGTTGCGCAATGCAACCTTCGTGGCCTCGAGCTTCCGCTCACCGAGCTTGGGCGGGCGCTCGGGCCGCGGAGGCAGCAGGCGATGCTGCGGCAGCGGCGCGACCGGCGGAAGCCCCAGGCTTGGCAGCGCGGGGTTCACCAGCACGGTGCCGACGACGGCGATGAGGGCGAGCGACGCGAAGATGCCGAGCGCGCGGCCGAGGCGCGTGAACCAGCGCCAGCGGCGCTGGTGCGGATCGTAGAAAATTGGCGCCGTCATCCGCCGCGGTTCGACCTACTCGGCAAACGGCAGCTTGCGGTCGCCGCGTCGCGGCGTGCCGAGTTGCCGGCGTCGGCGGTGCTGCAGTTCCGCAATGACGGCCGCCGACACCGACTCAGACAGCTCGCGCAGAACGGCGGCCACCATGCGATCACGCCGCACGCCGAGGTTCATCGGCGGCGTGAACAGCTCTGAGACGTCGACGCTGAGCGCCTGCGCGATGCGCTCGAGCGTTTCGGTGCTGCAGTGCCCGCCCTTGAGCAGGTGCAGTACCGTGCTCCGATTGATGCCGGCCAGACGCGCCAGCTCCTGCCGCGTCATGCCTCGCTCGGCCAGCAGCGCGCGGATCGAATCCCGCCAGACGGCCATGTGAAGGAAGCATACAACAGGGGTCAGGGACCAGGGTACAGGGCTCAGCGTAATGGCCGCGTGACAACGTGATCCGCCTGGCCCCTGATCCCTGATCCCCGGCTCCTGTTCAGAAGCGAAGCCTCACCGCTACCTGCGCCAGCCGTCCCGAGGCCGCCGACAGGCTCCCGCCGAATGTCGGCCGATCGATGAAGCTGTCGGGCAGATCCAGATTGGCGCGGTTCAGCAGGTTGTAGATCTCCGCACGCAGCTCCAGCCTCCGGGTGCCGCGGAGTTCCAGCGTGCGGACGATCGCCGTGTCGACGCTGATGAAGGCCGGCCCGGTCAGGATGTTCCGGCCCGCGTCGCCAAACGTGTACGGCGCCGCGGTGACGAACGCCCGTCCCTGGTAGGACACCGCTCCCTCGGTGCCCATCGGCACCTCGTGGGGCCGGTCGTACCCGAACTGCCCGCCCAGGTTGCCGGTATTGCTGTTGTCCGTGCTCACGCGCGGGGTGAACGGCCGCCCGCTCTCCGCCGTGAAGAGCGCGCTGAGCTGCCAGCCGCGCGTCCACACGGAATCTCCCGCAGGCAGCTGCCAGATCGCCGCCGCGACGAGGCGGTGGCGGACGTCGAAATCCGACGATCCGCGTTCGAGCTCGGGGTGACGGCTGTCCTGCGGCGTATTGTCGTTGCCGTCGCTGGCGAGGAAGGCCGACTGATCGTCGATCGAGTGACCCCACGTCCACGCGCCGCGCAGCCAGAGCCCCCGCGCCTGCGGGCGCTCGACGCGCACTTGCAGTGAGTTGTAGCTGGACGATGCCAATGGCTCAATCCACAGGACGTCGCCGTAGCCGGGAATGGGGCGGCGTGCATCGACCGGCCCTGGCCCGGGCGGCGGCTGATTGAGATTCAGCTTGCGCACCAGGTGGACGCCACGGGACCCGACCCAACGCACGGCGATTTCCGTACCTCCCGCGCGGCCTTCCAGACCGACGCTGCCCTGGTGCGCGTAGCCATTGGGAAACACCGGCGCGAGCGAGTTCACCGCTGGAGGCGGCGTGAACCCTGCGGCGGGTGGAAACGGCACGCTCGCGGTCGGACCGTTCGGCCCCGGTACGTAGATGCCGAGGCCGAAGTAAGGCGGGTTGAAGTACAGCGCGGAGTTTTCGATCAGCGTGCCGCTGTCGTAGAAGATGCCATAGCCTCCCCTCAGCAGCAGCCGCCCATCGTCACGCATGCTCCAGCTGACCCCGACTCTCGGCGCGAAATTGAGCGCGTCGGTCGACACGCCCGCACGCGGCACGCCGTCCTGCCCCACAGGCTTGAGTGTTGCCGTGACCGGGTCGAAGATCACCATCCGATCCTGGGCATCAACCGGCGCGGAGTTGAGCTCGTAGCGCAAGCCAAGGTTCACGGTGAGCCGATCGCTCAGGCGCCAGTCGTCCGCGGCGAACAGGTTGAATGCCGTCGTCCTCAGCGCCTGAGGGTTGTCGTTCTCGGCGAGCAGCGTCACGGTAGGCAGTCCCAGCAGCACGTCCGCGACCGCGTTGCCCGTGTAGGCGCCCTGGAAATCGAGCTGTCCCCGCGAGAAGAGATGGTTGTAGCCATCGGACGAGTAGTGCCGGAGCTCGCCGCCCGCCTTGAGAAAGTGACGGCCACGATCGACGCTGACGGTCTCGGTGACGTGCAACGTGCTCGTGCGTCGCACCACGGGCAACGAGACGTCATCGCCCACCGGATCGAGCCCGGTGACCGCGACGGCGGGATACCCGAGATCGTCGGTCCCGAGCGACGGCCCCGTCATTCCCAGTGCCGCATAGCCATCGAGGCCGACGTTGTCGGGAAACACGTCGCGGGCCAGACCATTCCATCCGACGCGCAGATCGTTGAACGCGTGCCGCCCGAATGCGCGCGCGGATCCGATGACGAGGTTGTACGTGCCGTCCACCGTCCGGGTGCCGAAGCCCGGCACGTTCTTGCCCGGTGCGGGAAACGCGAGGTCGTGGTCGTCCCGCGCATAGCTGTACCGCACGAACAGCGGCACTTTCGCGTCCGACTGCCGGTCGAAGCGTCCCGTGAGCTGCCACGTGTCGTGAGGCGCAATGGGCGAGGACACGAAGTTGCCGGACGCGTCCGTACGATTCGCGTGCGGGTAGAGCTCGAGCAGGCGCAGCCCCGTCGTGTCGAATCGGGACGCGGGAATCCGATTGCCCGGGAAGGGGTGGCCCGAAGCGGGATCGATGATCGACGTCGCAAGCGCGCTGAAATCACCGGCTCGCTGCGCCTCGCTCGGCACGTTGGCGATGCGCGTGTCACCCGACCGATCGCGCGTGGCCTCCACGCTGGCGAAGTAGAAACTCTTCAGCGGCGCGATCGGACCGCCGATCGTTCCGCCGGTCTGGATGCGACGACGGTACGGCTCCTCCTGACCCGCTGGATCGAGAGGCCCTCGCGCCTGCAGGGTCCGATCGCGGCCGAACGCATACACCGACCCCGTCGTGCGGTCGCTTCCCGACTTCAGCACGACGTTGACCTGCGCGCCGGCGCTGCGTCCGTACTGGGCATCGTAGGTGTTCGAGATCAGCGTGAACTCCTGAACGGCATCGAGACTCGGCGTCACGAGCACGCGGTTCAGGAACAGGTCGTTGTTGTCGACGCCGTCCAGGAGGAAGTTGTTCGATGCCTCACGGGCTCCGGCAGCGTTCAGCGGCGTTCCCCCTTCGCCGGACAAACGCGACCCTGGCGCCGGCGGTGCGACGCCCGGCGCCTGCCAGGCATATTCGCCGACGTCGCGGCTCGCCACGGGAGTCATCGTCAGGATCTGGCCGTTGAAGATCTCGCCGACGGCTCCGCTCCCGGCGCGAATCTCGGCGCTACCGGCGTCCACCTGCACGGTCTCGTGCACGTCGCCAGCCTGAAGCACCAGCCGAAGGGTCCTGACGGCCCCCGCTTCGAGGTGGAAGCGGTCGATGACGGCCGTCCGAAAGCCGGCGAGCGACGCCGCCAGCCGGTAGTCGCCTGCCGACAGCAGCGGGATTGCCGCCACGCCTTCGGCGGTGGTCACGGCGTGTCGTTCGACGGCTGTCGCCTGATTCCGGACGATCAGCGTGGCAGCGGGCAGGCGACCGCCGGTGGCGTCTTCGATCTGGACGAAGAGCGTTGCCGTGGCGGGCTGGGCCGGAAGCCTGGGGGGACCGAGCAGGAGAATCGCGCAGGCCAGAAGCAGGCGCGGGCGGACATGAAACATGGCGCAGCGGGACTCTCTAGCGATTATAGGGCGCTCTTCTCTATGATGAACGGGCCGGCCGAGCCGGCAGGACACACGGCATGCTGCTCGAGCGTTTCGAAGACAAGGGCCTCGCCCACTACTCGTACGCGCTGGCCTGCGAGTCCGCGGGCATCGCGGCGATTGTCGATCCCCGGCGAGACGTGGATGTTTACCGCGAGTTCGCGCACCAACGCGGGCTCCGCATCACGCACGTCCTCGAAACGCACATTCATGCGGACTTCGCCTCCGGCGCCCGGGAACTGGCCGAACGGACTGGCGCGGAGCTGTGGCTGTCGGCGTACGACGCCGGAGAGCTCTACGAAGTCGCGTTTCCGCACCGCCTGATGCACGACGCCGAGGCGCTCACGCTCGGCAACGTGCGCATCGAGGCGCGGCACACTCCCGGGCACACACCCGAGCACCTGGCGTTCCTCGGGTTCGAGCTCGCGCGGGCGCCGACCACGCCGGCCCTGATGCTGTCGGGCGACTTTCTCTTCGTCGGGTCGCTCGGCCGCCCCGACCTGATCGGCGAAGAGGCCAAGGTCGGCCTGGCCAACGCGCTCTACCACTCGGTGACACAGGTGCTGCCCTCGCTGCCGGACGGCCTCGAAATCCATCCGGCTCACGGGGCCGGGTCGATGTGCGGCTCGGGCATGAGCGCGAGGCCGATGTCGACCCTGGGCTTCGAGCGCATCGCCAACCCGTACCTCCGCGCCGGCCTGGGTCGCGAGGCCTTCGTCGCCGAGATTCTCGGCCGCGTGCCGCCGTTTCCTCCGTACTACAAGCGAATGAAGCAGCTCAACGCGAGCGGCCCGGCGACGCTCGATGTTCCGCATGGCCTGAAGTCGATCGACGCACACGAATTCCACACGCTCGTCGAAAGCGGCTACGTGGTCGTCGACGTGCGCGATCAGTTGTCGTTCGGCGCCGGTCACATCCCCGGAGCCTTTGGCATCGGCACGGCCGGCAGCCAGTCGATGTGGGCGGCGTGGGTCGTGCCGTACGAGACTCCCCTGCTGATCGTCTGCGACCGCCCGGCCGACGCAGAAGCCACGATGCGCGCGCTCGTGCGTGTAGGCCTCGACGACGTGCGCGGTTTCCTGGACGGCGGCATGACCACGTGGATCGACAGCGGCTACCCGATGGCGCACACGCGACAGGTGTCGCCGCTGGAGTTGTCGGCAGAGTTGCCACGCGGCCGCGTCAGGGTCGTCGACGTGCGGACCGACGATGAGTGGAGGGACGGCCACGTGGCGGGTGCGATGCACCTGATGGCGGGCACGCTGGCCGATCATGCGACGACCCTGCCGCGGGACGGAGTCACACTCGCGCTCATGTGCGGCACTGGCTATCGTTCGACGGTCGCGGCGAGCGTGCTCGAGCGCACAGGCTTCACCAACCTGGTCAACGTGACCGGCGGCACGGCGGCATGGCAGCACGCCGGGTTGCCGCTGGAGCGCCCGACGTAGGCGATGCTCTCCGCGTCACACGTCTCGAAGAGCTTTGCCGGTATTCGAGCGCTTGCCGACGCCTCGCTCGACGTGCGCGTCGGTGAGATCCACGCGCTCGTCGGCGAGAACGGCGCCGGCAAGTCGACGCTCGTCCGCATCCTCACCGGTGCGCTTGCGCCCGACGCGGGTGACGTCACCTTCGCCGGATCGCGCGTGACGAGCTTCTCGCCGCTCGACGCGCGGCGCCTGGGTATCGTCGCCATTCACCAGCATCCGTCGCTGTTTCCCGATCTGAGCGTTGCCGAGAACCTGGCGATTGGCGGTGAAAGGAAGGGGCCGTTCTCGCGGATCGACTGGGACGCGCGCCGCACGCGGGCGACGGCGCTGCTGGCGTCGGTGGGTGCGCGGATCGACGTCGATCGCGACGCCGCGTCGCTGAGCCTGCCCGAGCAGCAGCTCGTCGAGATCGCCCGGGCGCTCGGCGTGAAGGCGAAGCTCCTCATTCTCGACGAGCCCACCGCGTCGTTGACACCGCAGGAAGTCGATCGCCTGTTCGCGCTGCTGAGCGGCTTGCGCGCTGCGGGCACGGCGATCGTGTACATCACGCACAGGCTCGACGAGCTGCCACGGCTGGCGGACCGCGTAACCGTACTGCGCGATGGCACCACCGTCGGTACCGAAGACATGGAGGGCGTGACGGAGGCGCGGCTGATTCAGCTGATGGTGGGACGCGAGGTCGCCACCGTGTTTCCGAAGCGCACGGTGCCGATTGGCAACCCGGTGCTCGAAGTGACACGCCTCAGCGCGAGCTCCGTGGGTGTGCGCGACGTGTCATTCCAGGTACGTCGGGGCGAGATCGTCGGCATTGCGGGCCTGGTCGGCGCCGGACGCACGGAGCTGGCACGTGTGCTCTTTGGCCTCGAGCCGGCAAGCGGCGGCACGGTGATGCTGAACGGCACACGAAGCGTGCCGCGATCGCCGGAAGAGGCGATCTCGCAGGGAATCGCCTATCTGCCCGAAGACCGCCGAAGGCACGGCGTCGTGCTCGATCTCTCCATCGCGGCGAACCTCACGCTCGCGGCACTCGATCGTTTCTCGCGTGGGGGGGTGCTCGACCGCGCCGCGGAGCGGCGGGTGGCCGACGATCTGATCGCGTCGCTCGGCATCAAGACGCCTGGCGCGGACGTGCCCGTGCGGCAGCTGTCAGGGGGCAACCAGCAGAAGGTGGCTCTCGGCCGCTGGCTCGTCCGCCCGCCGGCGCTGCTGATCCTCGACGAGCCGACACAGGGCGTGGATGTCGGCGCCAAGGCGGAAATTCACCGGCTCATGGGCGAACTGGCCGCGCAGGGCCTCGCGATCCTGATGATTTCCTCGGAACTGGCGGAAGTGGTGGGCATGAGCGACCGCGTGCTCGTCATGCGCGGCGGCACGCTGGCCGCGTCGTTCACGCGCGAGGAGGCCACCCCGGAGCGCGTGATGGCCGCCGCCTTCGGCACGGCCGCGTGATGCGGCTGTCTGCCAGTGCGTGGTCGCGTGAGCGGCCGTCGGCCCTCGCGCTGACCGCGCTTCTCGCCGTCCTCGCCGTGGCGGCGCCCGCGTTCTTCTCCGCGGCCAATCTCCGGGATCTCGTCATGGCCAACGCGGCCGTGCAAATCGTCGCGCTCGGCATGACGCTCGTGATCCTCACGGGCGAAGTGGACGTGTCGGTCGGCGCCTCCTTCGGCCTGTGCGCGGTTCTCTTTGGTCTGCTCGCGCAGGCAGGCCTGCCCGTGCCGCTCGCGGCGGTTGTCGCGATTCTCTGCGGCGGGCTCATCGGCCTGGTGAACGGGCTGCTCATCGGGGGGCTCGGGCTGCCGTCGATCGTCGTCACGCTGGCGCTGCTCGCCATCGTACGCGACGGGCAGCGATGGGCCACCGAGGGCGCGTGGGTTCGCGATCTGCCGGCCGCTTTTCAGTGGTTCGGGCTCGGTCAATCGCGCGGAGAGATGCTCGCGATCGGCGCGACCGCCCTCCTTGTCGCGCTGCTCGCGTGGATGCTGCGATCGCTCCCGGCAGGCCGCGCGATTTACGCGGTCGGCAGCGACGCCGAGTCGGCGCGACTCGCCGGCCTGCCGCCGCGCCTCGTCGTGGGATCGGCGTTCGTCGCGTGCGGGTTGCTCGCCGGAGTCGCCGCGGTGCTCAACGCGGTCAGGTTCGCGGAGGTGCCCGGCGCGCTCGGAGCTGGACTCGAGCTGAAGACGATCGCGGCAGTGATTGTCGGCGGCACGGCAATCACGGGCGGACGCGGCTCGGTGGCAGGCACGGTGATTGGCGTCGCGCTGCTCGGCGCGATTGGCACGGGCCTGACGTTTCTCGGCATCAGCGCCTATTGGGAGCACGCGTTGCAGGGCGCGATCATCCTGGCGGCACTGCTCTCGGATCGCGCGCTGTCGACCGCACGGAGGGCCGTCGCATGACGGACGTCCGCCGCCAGGAGCTGGCGCTTGGCGGGATCCTGCTCGCGGAAATCCTGCTCTTTGCGGCGATCGCCCCACATTTCGCGACCACGCAGAATGCGGCCGAGATCGTGCGCCTGGGTGTCGAGGCTGGACTGCTTGCGATCGCCCTGACGCCGAT
>Ga0136846_1238390_pt1 | contig 13771 bp, 7 predicted proteins | sample HopSoiMetagenom2_FD_96841 | JGI IMG/M metagenome (GOLD analysis project Ga0136846, IMG submission 96841) | Grasslands soil microbial communities from Hopland, California, USA - 2 Assembly 2016 (version 4) | ecosystem: Environmental > Terrestrial > Soil > Grasslands | place: USA: Hopland... | reverse complement strand
TGTCGGAGCGCAGTGCAAGGCGCGCCGACGAGTCATGGCCGTCGCTATGGCGAGGAGGCGCAACGCCGCAATGCGCTTCGAGAGCAAGCGAGCAGCCGACATTGGTGGCTTGACGCGACACCAGGCCCAGGCTGCGCGCGATCCATGCCAAGTCGCCGTCGACCGTCGGCAGCAAATGCGTCTGCTGGTCGTCGAGGAACTGGATGCGATGCTCGACGCGACGCAAAAAGGTGTAGGCCTCGGCCAGCCGTTTGGCACTGTCTGGCTTCATCAGCCCGCCTGCGGCAAGCTTGTCGAGCGCCTTCAATGTCGATCGCGTGCGGATCTCGGGGAACTGCCCGCCGCGCACCACGAGCAGCAATTGCACGATGAATTCGATCTCGCGAATGCCGCCTCGCGAAAGCTTCACGTCGTTGGCCCGCTCGGGCCGACCAGCGGCGCGCCGCTGCGCTTCGTCGCGCACCTTGCGATGCAACTGGCGCAGTGCCTCGAACACGCCGTAGTCGAGATAGCGCCGGTAGACGAAGGCCGCAACCATCGAACGCAAGGCCAGCGCACGGCCATTGCGAACGCTCGCCAGCGGGGCGACGACCCGACTCTTCAGCCAGGCCAATCGCTCCCATTCGCGGCCTTGCACCTGGAAGTATTCCTCGAGCATCGCGAGGCTGACAACCGGCGGACCCGAATTGCCGTTGGGCCGCAGCGCGAGATCGACTCGGAAGACGAAGCCGTCTTCGGTTGTATCGCCGATCAGCGTGTAAAGAGCGCGCGCCATTTGCGAAAAGTATTCGTGCGCCGAAATCTGCTGCGGCCCCGTCGTCTGGCCGCTTTCTTCGTACACGTAGATGAGGTCGATGTCCGAGGACACGTTCAGCTCGCGCGCACCGAGCTTGCCCATGCCGACGACCCAGAAGTCGATGCGTTGGCCGGTCTCGTTCAGCGGCTCGCCGTAACGGGCGTCGAGTGCGACACGGGCCTGTGCGAGCGCCAGATCGAGCGTGGCCTCGGCCAGTTCAGTCATCGTGAGCGTGACGGCTTCCATCGCCGCGTTCTGCTCGATGTCGAGCACGGCCAGCCGTTCCAGCACGAGCTGGCGGGCCACGCGAAGGGCCGCACCCAGAGGGCGCCCCGCGAACTGGAGTTTTTCGATCAGCGTGATGATGTCGTCGCGCCGCGGCAGGCCGCTCGGCAACAGTGCGAGTTCCTGCACATAGCGACGGCGGATGCGCTGCACGAAGCGACTATGGTCGGCGCGCGCGGCGGGCGCCTCAACAGGAAGAGCGCCGGCGGGTGGGGCCGAGAGCGGGGTCGCCGGCAACAGGGATTCGGGCAGCGGCAGGTCAGGCAGGGAACCCATGGGACGTCCGTGAGTCACTGCAGGAATGCCCACGCATGGGATGCTGACGGGGCATCAGCCAAACGCGGTGAAAATGCCTGCAACAGACGGCCTGTTGCCGCCCACTCGTTTCGCCGGTTTCGGCCCCCCAACTCATTCATGTCCATCGTTGCGCCTGTCACTGCCGCTGGATCAGTGCCGCTCACCCGCCGAGCCTTGGTGACGCGGCGTTTGCGCTGGTTGGCGCGGGTGTTGACGGGACTGGTCATTGCGGCGTGGAGCTTATTGCTTATCGCCTGGCTGACACTGCACTGGGGGATTTTGCCGCACATCGAACAATGGCGACCGCAGATCGAACAGCGGGCGAGTAGCGCACTCGGGGTTCCTGTACGGATTGGCAACATCAGCGTCCGATCGAGTGCGTGGATACCCTCCCTCGAGCTCAAAGACGTGGTGCTGGAGGACAAGCAGTCACGTCCCGCCCTGCAGTTGCCGCACGTGGTCGCCGCCCTGTCGGCGCGATCGCTGCTCGTACTGGAGCTTCGTTTCGAGCAGTTGTTCATCGACGGCGCGCAGCTCGAAATCCGCCGAGACAAGCAAGGCCGGGTCTTCGTGGCCGGGTTGGAGGTGAACAGTCCGAATCAGGGGGGCGACAACGACGCCGCTGACTGGTTCTTCAACCAACCCGAGTTCGTGATCCGCAACGGGTCGCTCAACTGGACGGACGAGCAACGGGGCGCGCCGACCCTGTCGTTGTCCGATGTGGATCTCGTGATCCGCAACGGCTTGCGCAGCCACGAAATGCGCCTGGATGCGACGCCGCCGGCTGCCTGGGGCGAGCGATTCAGCCTGCGCGGGCGGTTCACCCAGCCGCTGCTCACCGACAGCGGCGACTGGAATCGCTGGAGTGGACTGCTTTTCGCGCAATTGCCTCGCGCCGACGTGAGCGAGCTTCGCCGCTACGTGAGCCTGCCCTTCGAGCTGAGCGAGGGCGACGGCGCGCTGCGCGGCTGGTTGAACGTGCGCGACGGCAAGATGCTCGCCGCGAGCGTGGACCTGGCCTTGCGCGAGGTGACCATGCGCTTGTCCAAGACCGTCGATCCGCTGGTGTTGGAGCAAATCGAAGGCCGGCTTTCCGCACAACGTGGGCCCGAAGGCTGGTCGCTGGCCGCAAAGCAGTTCGGCTTCGTCACCGGCGACGGCATTCGCTGGCCGCGTGGCGACATGTCCGTGCACTGGAATCAGGTGGAAGGCCAGCCGCCCATGGGGGGTGAATTCGCGGCCCAGCGGCTCGACCTCGCGCTGATGGCACAGGTGGCCTCGCGCGTGCCGCTGGGCGAGGCGGTGAACAAGCTGCTGATCGAACTCGACCCCAAGGGCGTTGCCCGCGACCTGTCGGCCCGATGGACGGGCCCCCTGGATGCGCCCACGGCCTATCAGGTGAACGGAATGCTGTACAGCCTGTCGCTCGCAGCCAAGCCCGCGGCCGAGGCGAACGGCGTCGGCCGGCCCGGCCTGCACAACGCGACCATCTCGCTCAACGCCACCGAAAAGGGCGGCAATGCGAAGCTGAGCATGAACGACGGCGACCTCGACTTTCCCGGGGTGTTCGCGCAAAGCGTCGTCCCTTTGAACCAGATGAGCGCGGCGCTGCAATGGCACATTGACTCCGCAAAAACGGCGGGCACGCCATCCAAGGTGTCGCTGCAGTTGAAGGACATGAAGTTCGTCAATGCCGACCTGCAAGGCGAACTCTCCGGCAACTGGACTACCGGCCCGGGAACAGGCTTCGCGCGTGGCGGGCGTTATCCCGGCCGGATCGAACTCAACGGCAAGGTGTCGCGCGGGCTGGCCACGCGCGTGGCGCGCTACCTTCCGTTGGGCATCCCCGAAGACACGCGAACCTACGTCACGCACGCCGTCAAGAGCGGCAACGTGAGCGACATGACGCTGCGGGTGAAGGGCGACCTGTGGGACTTCCCCTTCAACCGCCTGACCAATCCGAAGGAAGGCGAATTCCGAATTGCGTCCCATGTGGACGATGTGAACTTCGCCTACGTGCCCAGCATTCCCGCCAGCGGCTCGCGACCGGCCTACGACTCTCCGTGGCCTGCGTTCACGAAGATGCGCGGGGAACTCATTTTCGACCGCGCGACCATGGAAATCCGCAATGCGCAGGCGCGCGTCTACGGCGTCGATCTCACCAAGGTATCGGGAGGCATCCGCAACCTCTCCGAGCGTTCGGTCCTGACGATCGAAGGCGGCGCGCGCGGGCCCTTGCAGGACATGCTTCGCTACGTCGATGCCTCGCCTGTCGGCACGTGGACGAACAAGGCCCTGTCCCAGGCTGTGGGCACGGGCATTGCAGATCTGAAGCTTTCGCTCTCGATTCCGTTCGCCGACGCCGATCATTCGACGGTCAAGGGCAGCATCGCCTTCGCAGGCAACGATATCCGCATCACGCCCGACACGCCCCTCCTGGGCGCGGCCAATGCGCGGGTCGACTTCACGCACAAGGGCTTCACCATCGTCGGCGGCATGGCGCGCGTGCTGGGCGGCGACGCGAGCTTCGAGGGAGGCACACTCGCCGACGGGTCGTTGCGCATCTCGGGCCAGGGCATTGTTACCGCCGACGGCTTGCGCCGAGCCAGCGAGCTTGGAGGACTGACGCGCCTGGCAACTGCTTTCGCAGGACAAACGGCCTACCGGATGACGTTGGGCATGAACCACGGGCATGCCGAGCTCGGCATCACGAGCTCCCTCGTCGGCATGGCTCTCGATCTGCCGCCACCCTTGCGCAAGTCTGCCGATACCGCCTTGGCAACGCGCCTTTCGACCTCGGTCGCGCCCGATTCGCTGGCGACTGGCCAGGCGGCGCGCGACACGCTGCGCTTCGAACTCGGCAACCTCGTCAACGCGCAGTACGTGCGCGACGTGTCGGGCGAAAAAGCTCGCGTGCTGCGCGGAGGCATCGGTGTGATGGAGGCTGCACCTACGCCCGTGTCGGGCGTCGCGGCCAATATCAATCTGACCAGCGTCAACACCGACGCGTGGGAAGCCGCGGGCAACAAGCTGGCGGGGCCTGTGTCGACGAACGCTGCGTCCGATTCGCCCGCCGGTGGATACATCCCGACGATCTTCGCGGTCCGTGCGCAAGAGATGGTGACCGGCTCGCGCCGCCTCACCAAGGTCGTGATCGGGGCATCCCAGGAAGATGGACTCTGGCGCGCGAACCTCGACGCCGAGCAGCTCAATGGCTACATCGAGTACCGCCCCGCCCGTCGCGGCGCGAGCAGCGGTGCAGCGGGACGCGTGTTCGCGCGGCTGTCGCGCCTGTCCCTGCCCAAGAGCGACGCGGACAACGTCGAGACGCTGCTAGACCAGCAGCCGACCAGCGTGCCGGCGCTCGACATCGTGGTCGACGAGCTCGAGTTGCGCGGCAAGCGACTCGGGCGGGTGGAGATCGAGGCGCTCAACCGCATCAGCGGGGAAGGCCGCGACACGTCTCGCGAATGGAGACTGACACGGCTCGCGATGACCACACCCGAAGCGAAGTTCGTGGCCAACGGGCAATGGATTTCTTCCCACGTGCCGGCGCGGCGCCGCGCCGTGCTCAACTTCAAACTCGACCTCGCCGACAGCGGCGCACTGCTCGACCGCCTGGGCACGGCCCAGGCAGTGCGCGGCGGCAAGGGCAGTCTCGCGGGGCAGGTGTCGTGGCTCGGTTCGCCCTTGGCGCTCGACTACCCGAGCCTGTCGGGACAGGTGAACGTCGCCATCGACTCAGGCCAATTCCTCAAGGTGCAGCCGGGCGCAGCGCGGCTCCTGAGCGTGCTGAGCCTGCAGTCGCTGCCACGTCGACTCGCGCTCGATTTCCGCGACTTGTTTCAGGAAGGGTTCGCCTTCGACAGCCTGACCGGCGACGTGAGCATCAACCAGGGCGTGGCACACACCAACAACCTCCGCATGCGCGGCGTGCAGGCAGCCGTGCTCATGGAAGGCAGCGCCGACATCGAGCACGAAACGCAGGACCTGCGCGTCATCGTCGTGCCTGAGATCAATGCGGGTACGGCGTCTCTCGCGTATGCGGTGATCAACCCTGCCATCGGGCTGGGCACCTTCCTCGCGCAATACTTCCTGCGCAAGCCGCTCGCGCAGGCGGGCACGCGCGAGTTCCACGTGACCGGCCCGTGGAGCGACCCGAAGGTCGACCGCGTGCAGCGCAAAGCCGGGGACCCCGCGCCGGACATCGACCCTGCTGCCACCGCCGAGACGCCAAAGCGGTGATGATCGCGGCATGAAAATCGCTGCACTTCAAATGGTGTCCACGCCCAGCGTGGAGCGCAATCTGGCCACCGCCCGCCGCCTGATCGCCCAGGCCGCCCGGGACGGCGCGAAGCTGGTGGGCCTGCCCGAGTACTTCTGCTTCATGGGACCGAACGACCGCGACAAACTCGCGATCGCGGAAGCACCGGGTGAGGGACCTATCCAGCAGGCTTTGTCGGATGCCGCGCGCGAGCATGAACTGTGGGTGATGGGCGGCACGCTTCCGATTCGAAGCGGCGAACCGGACTACGCATTCAACGCGAGCTGCGTCTACGCGCCCGATGGACGGCTCGCGGCGCGCTACGACAAGATGCATCTCTTCCGCTACGACAACGGGCGGGAGAACCATGACGAAGGCCGCGTGCTGCGTGCTGGGCCGGAGCCCGTCGCATTCGACGCAGGCGCGGTGCGAGTGGGTCTGAGCGTCTGCTATGACCTGCGCTTCCCGGAGCTGTACCGCCGACTGACTTTTGCGCCGGGCCAACGCCCCTGCGACCTGCTCGCGGTGCCTGCGGCCTTCACCTACACCACCGGCCGCGCCCACTGGGAACTGCTGCTGCGTGCACGGGCGGTAGAGAACCAGTGCTACGTGATCGCGCCAGCGCAGGGCGGCACGCACGAAACAGGTCGCCGCACCTGGGGACACAGCATGATCGTCGACCCATGGGGCGAGGTGCTGAACGTTCTGCCCGAGGGCGAAGGGGTCGTGATGGCGGAGATGGATGCGGCACGCATTGCGTCCGTGCGCGCGCAGCTGCCCGCGCTGGAGCACCGGCGCTGCATCTGATCACGGCCCGCTGTTCGTGCCATCAAAGTCGCAGACATGCCATGAATGCCTGAGACGTGCCAACAAAGTTTGAGACAGTAAGCCGCCCGGGAGGGTTCGCTTTGCGGCGGCGGCTGGTCATGCGAGCTGCCCTCGAAGGCCGCTTGTCGGCCATCTCCTGTCGTTCGTCGGCGTCACCTATCGGGAAGTCGACACAAGCGTACTCGTGCCGTTGTTCCTGAACGAGCCACACAGCGTGGCAGTCATAGCAGCAGCAATTCAAAGCGATTTCGAACTGCCTCCAGAGCTGCCCGGCCTGCTAGTCCTATACCGCAGTCGCGCACATCGAGCGAGGTGATCGAGGTGTTAGCCGCCAGGGCCTTCGCGCCCTCATCGCCGATCTTGATCTCACTCAGATTGAGCGAGGTGATCGATCTGTTGGCCGCCAGGGCTCGCACGCCCGCAGCGCCGATGTTTTTGTTGCCCTTCAGGTTGAGCGAGGTGATCGATCTGTTGGCCGCCAGGGCTCGCGCGCCCTTATCACCGATTCTGTTGTCTCCCAGGTGGAGCGAGGTGATCAAAGTGTTGGCCGCCAGAGCTTTTGCGCCCGCATCACCAATCTTGTTGAATTCCACGTTGAGCGAGGTGATCGAGGTGTTCGCCGCCAGGGCTTGCGCGCCCTCGGCGCCAATGTCGTTGCCCCCCAGGTTGAGCGATCTGATCGAGGTGTTGGCAGCCAGAGCTTTTGCGCCCGCAGCGCCGCAATAGATGTTCCACAAGTTGAGCGAGGTGATCGAGGTGTTAGCCGCCAGGGCTTGCGCGCCATCAGCGCCAATTTCGTTGTCGGACAGGTCGAGCAAGGTGATCGAGGTGTTTTGCGCCAGGGCTTGCGCACCCGCAGCGCGGATCTGGTTGTTGGTCAGGTTGAGCGAGGTGATTGAGGTGTTGGCCGCCAGCAGTTGCGCGCCCTCATTGCCAATGTCGTTGCGGCCCAGCCCAAGCGAGATGATCGACGTGTTGGCTGCCAGGGCTTGCGCGCCCGCAGCGCCAATGTTGTTACGTTTCAGGTCGAGCCGGGTAATCGAAGTGTTGGCTGCCAGGGCTCGTACGCCCGCAATATTGATCCCGTTGAAAGCCAGGTTGAGCGAGGTGATCGAGGTGTTGGTCGCCAGGGCTTGCGCACCCGCAGCGCCAATCTCGTTGGCGGTCAGGTTGAGCGAGGTGATCGAGGTGCTGGCCGCCAGGGCTTGCGCACCCGCAGCGCCAATCTTGTTGGCGGTCAGGTTGAGCGAGGTGATCGAGGTGTTGGCCGCCAGGGCTTGCGCACCCGCAGCGCCAATGTTGTTGGCGGTGGTCGCAAAAGCTTGCGCACCCCAATAGTCAATGACGTTGGCCAGGTTGAGAGTGGTGATCGAGGTGTTGCCAGCGAGCACCCGCGCCCCTTCATCCGGAATGGAACATTGTTGTGCCGTGAGCGATTCAAGCCTCGGCAAGTTGTTCAATTGCGCCCATCCAGCAGCGGTAATGTGTGGGGCAGAGATCACTGACAACTCGCGCAAGGAGGGCGGCAAGGCTTGAAGGTCCTCGTCGGTGAAATCACCAAGCCCGAGTTCATCACCATGGTGCAATGACAGCTTGGCGATTTTCGCGCTCTCGTATGCTTTCAAAGCGCGCGCCAAATCATCTGAATTCCGCACCATCAGGCCCTGCACGGATGGCTTACCAACGGCGGCGGCAGCGCGACAGACCAGGCGAAACGCCGACCTCGTGTCCTGATTCATCCTGCCGGCCACGTCCAACCACAACTCTGTTGGGGGGCCCGGAAGTTCAGCCGGTGGTGTACTTGTTTGTGCGGATGATGGGCTCGCCACGTCCGCCTGCGCCGTGGAGGCGGGCACACTGGCACGCCACGGCGGGCTATGGGAATGTGTGGCCCCCTCTGGATCGTCCTGCGAGGAGGCTGGACGAGCGGGAATACCTGCTGGCGGTGTGGGCCGAGGTCTCGTGCCGGCACTCGGCGCTGAACCACTTGATGCTTGGTCCTGCCCTTCGGTCTGCTGCGGATTGCGACAGCAGAGCAACGAACGCACGAATCGATCCATTTCGAAGTCTTCTCTTCATTGACTTGGCAAAATTGCCTCTGAAATTACCCGCACGAGCAAGCAGCGATGTCTCGCCTGCCACATGACTTGCGAAACCCGCCCCGTCGACCGGGCTCTGATCCCTTTGGCCACCGCATCGAAAGATCGAAAGGTGAATCGGGAGTGACCAAAGTGTGCCAGCGCAACTCCCAGCCGAGTGCTGCACAGCGAAGCGAATCTCCTTTAACCGAAAGCGAGATCGGACGAAGAACTCGCCTCGGCGCCATGCGGCGCCGCCCTCAGAATGGGACGCTCGATGCACGAGCATCGACACCAGGCAATGCAACGACGAGCAGGGGTCTTTTGGCGTGATGAGCGGGCATGATCGAAATACTCTCAGCCTCTCAGTCTTGCCCTTCCTTGGCTGACCGATCGGCTCTGCTACGGCGCGACTAACATAGCTGATGAATTCCTGCAGCCCACGGCTCTTTCTCGGGAGCATGGAGAATTCAGAAAACCACTCTCCCCCTCAGGCCATGAAAATCATCGAATTGCTCACGTGGCGCTATGCCACGAAGAAGATGGACCCGTCCCGTCCCGTGCCGCAGGACAAGGTTGATCGCATCGTCGAGGCTGCGCGCCTTGCGCCGACATCCAGCGGCTTGCAGCCGTTCGAGATAATCTCGGTGACCAATCCCGCTGTTCGCGTACAGATCCGCGAGATCGCCTGGAACCAGGCGCAGATCACCGACTGCTCACATTTGCTGGTGTTCGCGGCCTGGGACAACTACACCGCGGAACGTATCAACCACATGTTCGACTACACGAACGAGGTACGAGGCCTTCGCAACGAAGATTGGGAGAACTATCGCCAGCAGTTGCTCAATACCTATCCGAATCGTCCGGCGGAAGTCAACTTCCAGCATGCGGCGCGCCAAGCCTACATCGCCTTCAGCGCTGCTGTCATCGCTGCGGCCGAGGAACACGTCGACGCCACGCCGATGGAGGGCTTCGACCCGAATAAGCTAGACGACATCCTCGGCCTGCGTTCGCGTGGCCTGCGCAGTGCAGTAATGCTGCCGCTGGGCTACCGCCAAGCTGATGGCGACTGGCTGGTCAACCTGACGAAGGTTCGTCGGCCCCGCGAGCAGTTTGTCACCGAAGTGCGCTGATCTCTGTGTGCGGGCTCGGGTGGGCGCAAACGTGTTGCCTCCGGGCCGGCCACAGCGCTACAGGTGACTGCTACTGCGTAAGGCTCGGCAACCAGTGGGACTGCCCGGGAGCCGACTTTCATGACCGACCGGCAACGTGCCACGGCCGCCTCACTGCGGCGCACGCCATTCCTGTCGGTCAACTCCACATCGAAAGGCAGGAACAGCGCGTTGATGCGCTCCTTGTCGTAGGCGGGTTCAGGATGGGCCGGGTCTGGCAGGCGCAGCGCGGTGTTGGCGAACGCCAAGCTGTTGGCCGAGCCCAGCCCCCCGTAGATCACCGGCGTTCGCTTGCCGGCCCCGCCCCAGTTCGGGCGACCGCGCTGCCGTCGCGCCGCCGGTTGGCTTCAATCGCATAGACCTCGGATTCGGGTGCGTGGCCAGCGCCTGCTGGCGTTGATGCTCGTTTTCCAGCACCGTGCCCATGTAGAAGCCCAGGATGCGCCCCTTGCTCAGCGTGGGGTACTGGGCCGGTTCGGCACGGGCGAGAGTGCGGGGGACTGCGGCGCGTCGTCAACTAAATTGGGCTCCACGTTCAGGTCGAACATCGGCCGCAAGGGTGCGGCGGAGCCCGGCAGATCGACCCGAACGGCTTGTGCGGCGCTGGCTGACGATTCGCCGCGGGGCAGGGCGCCCGGCAGCAGCAGTTGGTTGATCTCCTGAATCAGCCGGAAGAATTTCTCCTGCTCCTGCGGGGTGACAAGCTCGCCGCAGACAAGTCCAAGCTCAACGGCTTGGCATCGGCAACGTCGAAGTCTTTGATCGCGTGGGGCACCGGCACGCGAGGTGTGCACCTATGCCATCCCCTCAAGACCCCACCACTCGTTGAAATCGACAACGACGGGGTGGGTCAATTTCGTAACTCGCCGATCTGCTGGAACGTGGTGCCGTCCTCATGCATCCATTCGTCGTCGGCGAGATCGCGTGCGGGAGGCCTGAGCGATCGCTCGTCGATCCTCGAACTGCTGATGACCTGCCAGCCGTCGTGGTCCCCGAGGGAGAAGAGGTTCTCGCGTTCATCGAATGTCACGTCCTTCATGGCAAGGGCATCGGCTACGTCGACGTGCATCTTCTGGCGTCGGTGGTGTTGACCGAAGGGGCGAGCCTCTGGACGCGTGACAAGAGACTGCGCATTGCGGCCGAGGATGTGGGCCGCACATTCCGAGTTCGCTGAAACCACCTTGGTTGTCGCTGCAATCCAGTTGACCCGCACTCCCGAGCGAAGTCCCAGCCGCTCTACGCTCGCCAGCGGCATTGTTCGGCAAGACCTCTGCGTCCGCGCGGATTCGCGCGTGTTCTCAGCCGACCGCCTTCTTCGCCGCGGCCTTCTTCGCGGGCACCTTCGCCGCCCTTGGCTCGAACTCGAAACTCACCTTGCCTTCCTTCTTGTCGTAGGCAAGCCGCGCCTTGAATTTGCGGCGGGTCTTGTTGGACACAAAGTTTTCGAAAAGGTCTGTTTTGCCTTCGACCAGGAGCTTGGTCATCTGCTCTCGCACGACCGGCTGCTGCAAGATGATCTTGCCGCTCTTGAAGTCGCAGGTCACGTGGGCGCCAACGCTGTTTTCGCACACATAGGACGTGCCAAGTTCGTAGACGCGGCCCTGGCACTTCGGGCAGGCGCCCAGGCTTTCCTGGTCCGAGAAATCGACGGGCTCGCCGGATTCGCCATCTTTCTTCGCGTCCTCTCCGAAATCGAACTCGAGCTTCCAGTTTTTGATCTCGTCGTCGTAGCTCAACTTCAGCTCTGCCGTGAAAGGCCAGCCGGCCTTGGAACGGAAACCTTCGAGCGGACCTATCTTCTTGTTGGCGAGGAAGGCTTCCACCTCGGCGAACTCGAAGCTACGCCCCCCCGGGATCTTGCTGATCGAGAAACCGCAACCTTCAGTGTCTCCCGCGGCGCCCGAGGGGCTGCCTCCCTGCCCTTTGCCGGTACAGGAGAAGCGGCGATAGTTCTCCTTCACTACGCCGCCGCAATTCGGGCATGGCGTCTTCAGGGTCGCGTAGTCGCCGGGGATGGTGTCGCGGTCGTATTCCTTGGCCTTGGCGACGATGCGCTGCGTCATCGCGGCGATCTCGTCCATGAACTTCGTGCGGCTCAGCTTGCCCTTTTCCATCTCGGCCAACTGGAACTCCCAGTTGCCGGTGAGTTCGGGCTTGGTGAGCTCTTCGACCTGCAGGCCGCGCAGCAGCGTCATCAACTGGAAAGCCTTGGCCGTCGGGATCATTTCACGCCCCTCGCGGTGCATGTACTTTTCCATCAGCAGGCCTTCGATGATCGCGGCTCGCGTGGCCGGCGTGCCCAGGCCCTTTTCCTGCATGGCCTCGCGCAACTCGTCGTCGTCGATCAGCTTGCCCGCCCCTTCCATCGCCGACAGCAAAGTCGCTTCGGTATAGCGTGCGGGCGGCTTGGTCTTCAGCGCGAGCACATCGACGTGCTCGGTGCGCACCATCTCGCCGGCCTTCACCGCCACGAGGTTTGCATCGTCTTCCTGCACCTCGCGGCCATACACCGCCAGCCAGCCGGGCTTGACCATCACCTTGCCGTTGGTCTGAAAGCTGTGGCTGCGCCCCTTCGCGTTCACGGTACTGATTCGCGTGGTGACCATGAATTCGGCCGGCGGATAGAACACTGCGAGAAAGCGCTTGACGACCATGTCGTAGAGCTTGGCCTCGACCTCGGTCAGGCTCTTGGGCGCCTGCAGCGTGGGGATGATGGCAAAGTGGTCCGAAACCTTCGCGTTGTCGAAGATGCGCTTGTTGGGCTTCACGTAGCCCTCGTTCATCGCCTTCTTCGCATGCGCCGACAGCGGGCGCAACGGGCCGGGCATGTCCTCGTCGGACAGCATCTTCATCGTCTGCTTGACAACGTTGACGTAGTCCTCGGGCAGGAACTTGCTGTCGGTACGCGGGTAGGTCAGCACCTTGTGCTTCTCGTACAAGGCCTGCGCGATGCTCAGCGTGGTCTTGGCCGAAAAGCCGAAACGCGAGTTGGCTTCGCGCTGGAGGCTCGTGAGGTCGTACAGCGCCGGTGCGCTTTGCGTGCTGGGCTTGGCCTCTTCGGTGACGCTGGCCGGCTCGCCGCGCACGGCTTGCGCAATGGCCTGCGCATCGGCCTCGGTCCACACGCGGTCGGCGCGCAACTCGGGGTCGTCGGGATTTTTCTTCCACTTCGTATCGAACCACTTGCCGTCGTATTCGCCAGCCTCGGCCGCGAAGGTGGCCTTGATTTCCCAGTAGTCGCGCGACACGTGCTTGCGGATTTTTTCTTCGCGCTCGACCACGATGGACAAGGTCGGCGTCTGAACGCGGCCCACCGTCGTCAGGAAGAAGCCGCCGTCGCGCGAGTTGAAGGCCGTCATCGCACGGGTGCCGTTGATGCCCACCAGCCAATCGGCTTCGCTGCGGCTGCGCGCGGCGTCCGACAGGCCCAGCAACTCTTCGTCGCTGCGCAATTTCTCGAAGCCGTCGCGAATGGCCTGCGGCGTCATGCTCTGCAGCCACAAACGCCTGATGGGCTTGTTGATCGGCGCTTTGGCTGCGCCGGCAAACTGAACGATCAGGCGAAAGATCAGTTCCCCTTCACGGCCCGCGTCACAGGCGTTGATGAGTTGCGTCACGTCCTTGCGCTTCACGAGCTTGACGACTGCATTGAGCCGAGTCTTGGCCTTCTCGATGGGTGCAAGGTCGAAATGCGGCGGAATGACAGGCAGGTTCGCGAAGCTCCACTTGCCGCGCTTGACGTCGAATTCCTCCGGCGCCTTGATTTCCACGAGGTGACCCACGGCCGACGTGACGATGTGCGTGTCGTTCTCGAAGTACTCGGCAGCCTTCTCGAACTTGCCGACAACTGGCGTGAGTGCACGAACGATGTCCTGTGCGACGGACGGCTTTTCAGCAATGATCAATGTCTTAGTCATGACAGCACCTCGCTTGCGGAGTTCCGCGGTGTTCCGCGATCGATCCCCCGAGGGGATGGCGCCCGCTTGGGGCGGCCCGGCGCTCGGGCGTCATGACAGCCCCTCGCTCGCGGAGTCCCGCGATCGATCCCCCG
>Ga0136846_1212224_pt1 | contig 13771 bp, 13 predicted proteins | sample HopSoiMetagenom2_FD_96841 | JGI IMG/M metagenome (GOLD analysis project Ga0136846, IMG submission 96841) | Grasslands soil microbial communities from Hopland, California, USA - 2 Assembly 2016 (version 4) | ecosystem: Environmental > Terrestrial > Soil > Grasslands | place: USA: Hopland... | reverse complement strand
GCGACAGTGGGTCGCCGTGGCGAGATCCTCGATCACGCAGGGTGCCCGCTCGCGTAGGTCCGGCGGGTGGACGTCGCCGCCGCCCATCACCCGCAGCGGCAGGCCGGCACGGTAGCGGCCGTCTACCGTGCGCTCGAGGAGACGCCACGACGCGAGCTCGGAGGTCAGTCGGTGCGCCGTGGAGATCGGCAACCCGGCCAGCTGGGCGATCTCGGTCAGGGAGTGCTCGCTTCCCTCGGTGAACGTCATGAGGATCGAAGTGATCTTGTTCGTCACCGAGCGGCCTGCCTCGGTGGAATTCCCAGCCATCAGCTGCCTCCAGCTTGACGCCACCTGCCGGCTTCTCGCCGGGGGGTGATCCGCATCACGACGGATCGCTGCCTCGAACGGAAACACGGCCGCAGGTGCGCCGCCACCAGAGACCCGAAGCTATCCGCAACACGAATCAAACGATCCCGGGGTGGCTCCGGCAAATCCTGGGGTCGGACCCTGGTGCGACCGCGCAGGCCACTGGTCACGCTGGCAGCGTGGACCTGGACTGGCTGGAGACCTTCCTGGCGGTCGTGGACCGCGGGGGGTTCACCGCCGCGTCGCAGCGGGTGCACCGATCCCAGTCGCGGGTCAGCGCGCACATCGCGGCACTGGAGCGCGACCTCGGCGTCCGCCTGCTCGACCGCTCGCGCCGGCCCGCTGCGCTGACCCCGGCCGGTGAGGTCTTCGTCCGGTACGCCCGAGCGGTGATCGACGAGGTCGCGGCCGCTCGTTCGGCCGTGGGCGCGGTCCGCGATCTCGAGCGCAACGACCTGACCCTGGTGACGACGCCGGCCATCGGCGCCGCCCTCTTTCCCGGCGTCCTGGCGCGGGTGACGGCCGAGCTGCGCGATGTGCGCGTCCAGCTCGCCGAGCAGAGCGAGGGCGACAGGGCACGCCGGCTGGTCGTCGACGGGGCTGCGATGGCCGTGCTGCCGGTCGGAACGGCGATGTCGGCGGAGGGGCTCGAGGTCGAGGTGCTCTGGCAGGAACGGCTGTCCGTGGTCATGCATCGGCGGCATCCTCTCGCCGCGCGCCGCGGCCCCCTGCCGTTGAACCTGATCGCCGGCGAACCGCTGCTGGTGTGCCGGATCGGACCGCACGACGAGCCGGTGGCGCTCCGGATGCTCGCCGAGCACGGGATGATCGTGCATCCCCGGGTGACCGTCGACAGCCCGCACACCCTCGTCGAGCTCGCCCGGGCCGGGGTGGGCGTCGGGATCCTCGACGCGGTCGCGCTGCACCAGCTCGATCTCACCGACCTGGTCCTCTGTGACGTCGCGGAGGAGACCGTCGTCCGGGAGGTGGCCGCCTACTGGAGCGACGTCCTGCTCCGGACCGACAGCGGGCGCCGGCTGCACCGCGCCGTCCTCGAGGCGCCGCTGCCCAAGGGGGCGCAACCGCCCGGCATCCCCTCCGCCGGGCTCGGCTCCTGCGCTCGGCGGCACCCGCTCGGCCCGGCGGCGGAGGGTTAGGCTCCCGGAATCCCGTCCGTCGTCGCGCGCGGCCCGTCCCGCCGCGGAAGTTCTCCTGAGGACGCCCGGTGCAGCCATTCGTCGGCAGGCAGCCCCAGCTGGAGGAGCTGCGGGCCCGGCTGGCCCAGGCGCGGGCGGGCGTGCCGCAGCTCGTGGCCGTACGAGGTCCGGCGGGAATCGGCAAGACGGCGCTGCTCAACCGCTTCCTGGACGAGGTCCGCACCGAGCCGGCCACGGTGATCCGGGCCAGCAGCGAGGAGGCCGAGGTCCTGCTCGCCGGTGGGGTCCTGGAACAGCTGGCCCGGTCGGTCGGCCCATCAGGTGCGGGCCTGCTGCCTCCGACGCCCCCGGGGAGCCGGGTCGACGACGCCGTGGCGGCCGGCACGCGCCTGCTCGACCTGTTCGGCGCCCTCGAGGACGCCGGACCCCTGGTGCTGGTCGTCGACGACCTGCACTGGGCGGATCTCCCCTCACTGCGCGCACTTGCCTTCGCGCTGCGCAGGCTCGTCGCCGACCACGTGCTGGCCCTGCTGGCGCTGCGGGAGGAGGCTGTGCCCGGCCTGCCGGACGGCCTGCGGCGGATCCTCGACACGGGCGGCCTGATCAGGCTGCGGGGCCTGGATGAGGACGACCTCACCGAACTGGCCGGGGCGATGGGCATGAGCGGGTTGTCCCGGGCGCATGCCCAGCGGCTGCGGGAGGGGACGCAGGGCAATCCCCTGCACGCGCAGGCGATCCTCGAGGAGACCACGCCCGCCGAGTGGGGCCCGGAGGACCGCCCCCTCCCGTCCCCCCGGTCCCTCCGGTTCGTCGTCCAGCGCCGCTACGAGGGCATCGGCGCCGATGCGCGTCGTCTCGTCGACGCCGCAGCGGTGCTGGGCTCCCGTTCCGCGCTTCCGGTCGCCGCGGCGCTCGGGAACGTCGCAGAGCCGTTGCCGGCCCTCTCCGAGGCTACGGCCTGCCACCTGCTCGTGGCCGGCACGTCGCGGCTGCCGTGGACGCTGTCCTTCCCGCACCCGCTCGTGCGCTCCGCGGTGTACGACGCGCTGGATCCGGCTCGTCGGTCGGCGCTGCACACCTCGGCCGCGACCCTGGCGGACGACGAGCCCACTGCGCTGCGGCACCGGATCGCCGCCGCGCCGGCGCCGGACGCCGTCCTGTCCGAGGACCTGGCCCGTTTCGCCCGCCAGGAGGCGACGCGGCAGGCCTGGTCCAGCGCGGTGGCACACCTGGTCGCGGCGTCGCGGGCGTCGCTCGACCGTGACGCGGGACGGCGCCTGCTGCTGGAGGCCGTCGCCTGGATGCTGCAGACCGGTGACGCGGCGAGCGCCCAGTCCTTCGCCGACGAGGTGCGGGGCTTCCCGGCGACTGCACTGCGGGACAGCGTGCTCGGCTCGCTGGCGATGGCGCGCGGCGAACCCGCGGCGGCGGAGACGCTCCTGCGCAGCGCCTGGGACCAGGCCCAGGCGGGGACCGATCCGGCGATCGATCCGGAGGCGGCGGCGGGCATCGCCCTGCAGTACGCCATCCACCGCTACGGTCGGCTGGACGCCGCCGGCAGTGCCCGCTGGTGCCGGCGCGCGCTCGAGCGCACCGGTCCGGACACGGCCGTCCACCAGGGCGCGCAGACCTACCTGGCCCACTCGCTGGGGTACAGCGGCGACGTCGACGAGGCGTACGCCGCGACCGAGGGCGCCGATGGCCGCGACTCCGACGAGGCGTTCGCATGGCTGCAGCCGCGCTCGGCCCGCGGCATGCTCCGCCTCGTCGACGACGACCTCGACGGCGCCCGTGCCGACCTCTCGGCCGTGGCGACGGCGGCGTACCGGCTCGGCGTGCTCAACACGGCCGCGTTCGCCTACGCCACCCTGGCGCGAGCGGACTACCTGGCCGGGGCCTGGGACGACGCGGTCCTGCACGCCGGACGGGCCGTGGCGATCAATGACGAGTCGGAGTACTCCTTCACCCGGTTCATGGTCGCGGGCATCGCCGCCCTGGTGCCGGCCGCACGCGGAGAGTGGGCGGCTGCCGAAGCGTTCCTGGACGGCCCGGGAGTGCTCGGCCCCGGCGACTACGAGCGCTCGATCGTCGCCGTCGCCACCAGCCGGGCCCGGCTGGCGGAGACCCGAGGGGACCCGACCGGTGTCCTGGCCGCGCTGGCCCCCGTGCGGGACCTGATCTACCAGGACGCGATCGAGGAACCCGGCTTCTGGCCCTGGGTCGACATGTACGCCGAGGCGCTCGTGGCCCTCGGCGACGTGGCCGAGGCGGACGCCCTGCTGGTCCCGAACGAGGAGCGCGCGGCGCGGCGTGGGCGCCGGTCCTCGGTCGCCCGGCTGGCGAGGGCACGGGGCCGGGTCGCGGCCGCGGCCGGTCGCCGGGAGGAGGCCGAGTCCGCCTTCGACCGGTCCCTGACCGCGATCGGGCAGCTTTCCCGGCCCTTCGAGCAGGCCAAGGGGCGGCTGGCTGCCGGGCAGTTCCTCCGGCGTGCCGGTCAGCGCCGGCGGGCGGCGGAGCTGCTCGAAGCCGCGCACCGGGCCTTCTCCGCGCTCGGTGCGCAGCCGTGGGCCCTCCGATGTGCCACCGAGCTGGCGGGCTCGGGCCTGCAGCCCGTCCCGCGCAGCGCCGCATCCCGGCCCCGGCTGACGTCCCAGGAGCTCGTGGTCGCCCGCCTCGCGGCGGCGGGGCGGACCAACCGCGAGATCGCCGGAGAGCTCGTGGTCAGCGTCAAGACGGTGGAGTACCACCTGCACAACGCCTTCCAGAAGTTGCGGATCACCCGGCGCAGCGAGCTCGCCCCGCGGCTGGCCGAACCGGCCGGGCAGGCGTGATCGGATGGTTCCCACTGTGCGGAACCGGCGCGCAGTGCCGTTGCCCTGCCTGAGCCCGGCCGCGACGCTGCGGACGTGCCCTCCGCCGCGCTGCACCAGGAACTGGCCGACGAGCTCTGGAATGCCGACCGCTCCGCGAAGCAGATCGCCCCGCTGACCGATCGGCATCAGGACCTCGGGATCGAGGACGCCTACGCCATCCAGACGATCAACATCGACCGCCGGACCTCCGCCGGCGAGCGGATCATCGGCCGAAAGGTCGGCCTGACGTCGAAGCCCATGCAGCAGATGCTCGGGGTCGACGAGCCGGACTTCGGCGTGCTCACCGATGAGATGATCATCGAGGACGGCGATCTGATCCCGCTGTCGAGGCTGATCCAGCCGCGGGTGGAGGCGGAGCCGGCGTTCGTGATGGCGCGCGACCTGGCCGGCCCCGGCGTCAGCACGGCGACCGCCCTCGACGCGATCGCCGGTGTGCTGCCGGCCGTGGAGATCGTGGACAGCCGGGTGACCGACTGGAAGATCAAGCTCGTCGACACCGTCGCCGACAACGCGTCGTCCGGGCTGCTGGTGGTCGGTGGGCGGATGCGACCGGTCGCCGACCTGGACCTGCGCCTGATGGGTGTCGTGGTGTCGCGGGGCGGGGAGCTGCTCGACACCGGAGCAGGGGCTGCCGCCCTCGGCAACCCCGCGCGCTGCGTCGCCTGGCTGGCCAACAAGCTGGGCAGCCTCGGCGCTGGGCTCAAGGCCGGGGACATCGTCCTGCCCGGCGCTGTGCACAAAATGGTGCCGGTGCGCCCCGGCGACGTCTTCCGCGCGGAGTTCGCCCATCTCGGCGCTGTCACAGTCCGATTTTCGAAGGAGGACGCCGCGTGATCGACGCCCGGAGCATCGCTGACGACCTGCTCGCTGCCGAACGCGAGCGCAAGGAGATCCCGCAGTTCAGCGACGCCCATCCCGACCTGGACGTCGCGACCGCCTACTCCGCCCAGCAGGCCTTCGTGCAGGGCAAGATCGACGCGGGTGACCGCCTCGTGGGGTACAAGCTCGGGCTGACCAGCCGCAACAAGCAGCAGGCGATGGGCGTGGACTCCCCGCTGTACGGGCGGGTCACCAGCGGCATGCTGTCCGCGTTCGACGAGCCCGTGCGCTTCGACCGGTTCATCCATCCTCGGGTCGAGTCCGAGATCGCCTTCCTGCTGGCCCGCGACCTCGAGGCGCCGGCCACCATCACCTCCGTACTCGCCGCGACCGAGGTCGTCTTCGGGGCCGTCGACGTGCTCGACTCGCGGTACGAGGGTTTCAAGTTCACCCTCGAGGACGTCGTCGCGGACAACGCCAGCGCCGGTGCCTTCTACCTCGGCCCGATCGCCCGCCGTCCCGACGAGCTGCCCGATCTGCGGTTGCTCGGCTGCGTCGTCCGGGTCGACGGTGACGTCGCCATGACCGCGGCGGGCGCCGCGGTGATGGGCCATCCTGCGGCCTCGGTCGCCTGGCTGGTCAACCAGCTGCCCGAGGGGGAGGGCCTGCGTGCCGGGCAGCTGATCTTCTCCGGCGGGGTCACCGCGCCGGTCCCGGTCGTCCAAGGAGGGAGCGTCACGTTCGAGTTCGACGGCCTGGGGACCATCGAGGTGCACGGCGTCTAGCCGGGCTCGAGGGGAGGATCCCGTGCAGGAATCCACCGCCGAGGTGGCGACCGACGCGGCGGAGCGTTACGCCAAGCAGCTGCTGGCCCACCTCGGGCGCAAGAACCAGGTCGATCCGCTGGACGGCTCCGCCGAGGGTGGCCGGATCCGCTTCGCCTACGGCACCGGCACCGTGCGGCCCGACGGCGACCGGCTCGTCCTGGTGGCAACGGCTGCCGACGGCGAGGCCCTCGCCCGGGTGCAGGACGTCCTCGGCCGGCATCTCGAGCGGTTCGGCGCCCGACGTGAACTGTCCGTTCGCTGGTCGGCCCCAGGAGGCCCGGTTGCAGACGATCCACACCGATGACGCGCCGTCCCACGTCGGCCCTGTGCCCCAGGCCGTCGAGGCCGGTGGCTGGATCCATGTCTCCGCGCTCTTCGGGGCGGATCCGCAGGAGCGGGCGATCCCCGAGGACGCCCGCGCGGAGGCCGAGCAGCTGTTCGACAATCTGACGGCGATCCTGGCCGCCGCCGACTGCACCCTCCGTGACGTGGTGCGGGTCGGCATCGTCATGCGGGACCTGCAGCGCGACCGGCCGGTGTTCAACGCCGTCTGGGCGGAGCGGTTCGGCGGACACCGGCCCGCGCGGTCGGCGATCGAGTCGCCGGCATTCGGCCGCTCCGGCGAGAACGCCCGCTTTCTGATCGAGGTCGCCGCCTACCGGGGCTGAGGCGAGGTCGCCGCCTACCGGCGGCTGGAGGCGAGGTCGCCGCCTACCGGCGGCTGAGGGGCACAGTCTGGCAGGACGCGAAGGGAGACAGCCGATGGCGGCGGAGCCCGCACCCGACGCCGTCCGCCTGCCCGACGGCACGGAGGTCGTCGTGCGCCCGATCCGGCCGGACGACGCCGACGCGCTCGTCGCGCTGCACAGCAGACTGTCGGCCGACACGATCTACCGGCGCTACTTCGGCGCGCGCCCCTACCTGCAGCCCGACGACGTCGATCGCTTCACCCGCGTCGACGGCCGTGCCCGGTTCGCGCTCGTCGGCACGCGCGGATTCGACCTGATCGCCGTGGCCCGTTACGAGGGGCGGCCGGGGGAGCGCAGCGCGGAGCTGGCCGTGGTGGTGGACGACGCGTTGCAGCACCAGGGCGTCGGCAGGCTGATGCTCGGGCGGTTGGTCGACGTGGCCCGCGTGGCCGGGTTGACCCAGATCGTCGCCGACGTCATGGCCGGCAACGCGGCCATGCTGGGCATCCTCCGGACGCTGGACCTGCCACGCTCCAGCGAGCGCGACGGAGCGACGGTCACGGTCGCCCTCGAGCTGACCGGGATGGACCTGTCGCCCGACCGGCTGCAGCGGGCGTGGGCGCACCTGACCCATGCCGAGGTCGTCGCGACGGCGTCCTGACCGCTGCGCGGACCGACGGACCCGACGGAGCGTCAGCCGGCCCGCGGCCGGCCGAGGACCTCCCGCAGTGGACGCGGCACCACCCCGCGCGCGGCATCGAGCCGGCGCGCCTTGCGCCGGGTCACCAGCACGCCGACGACCGCGAACAGCCAGACCGGGTACTGCACCAGCCAGGCCACATGGAAGGCCTCGGGCGTGAAGCCGCCGAGCGCACTCATCAGGCCCCCCATGACGATCAGCACGAGGAGGCTGGCGAGGAACCCACCCAGGTTCACGATGCTCTGGGCCAGGCCGAGGTTCGAGCTCGGGTTGGTCGTCCGCGCGATGTCGAACCCCACCACCGAGCCGGGGCCGCCCGCGGCGAGCACCACGACCAGCGCGACGAGCAGCCAGCGCGGAGCCGGCCCGGGCAGTGCCAGCACCGCCGTCCACGTGGCCACGTTGGCCGCGATGATGCCGAGGACGAGCCATGAGCGGCGCAACGGATGCCGCGCGGTCAGCAGGCCGACCACCGGCCCGATCAGGATGGCGCACACGGCGAACAGCGAGATCAGGCCACCGGCCGCGCCCGCGGACAGGCCCTGTCCCGACACGAGGTAGGGCACGCCCCACAGCACCGTGAACACCATCATCGAGAACTGCGTGCCCATGTGCCCGAAGAAGCCCAACCGTGTGCCGGGGCGCCGCCACACCGCGCCCAGCTGGCGGCCGGTCTCGCGCAGGCTGACGGCGGGCGCGGGCGTCCAGGACCCCGCGGGGGCGTTGCGGACCAGGGCGATGGTGAGGGCGGCCGCGACGACGCTGGCGGCCGCGGCCGCGGAGAACGCCGGCGACCAGCCGGCAGCGTGCAGCAGCCCGATGAAGGGCACGGCCGACAGGATCTGCCCGAGCTGACCCAGGATTCCGGTGAGCTGGGTGACCAGCGGGATCCGGCCGGGGACGAACCACCGCGGGACCAGGCCCAGCACGGCCACGAACATGACGCCGTCACCGGCCCCGACCAGGAGGCGGGCCAGGACGACGACGGGCAGCGCGGGCGCGAAGGCGAGCAGGAGCTGCCCGGCGGCGAGCATGAGGCTGCCGCCGACCAGGACCCGGCGAGACCCCCACCGGTCGACGAGCAGACCGCCGGGCACCTGGGCGGCGATGTAGACGGCAACCTGGAGGAAGACGAAGGTCGACAGCGCGGCCGGACTGATCGAGAACCGCTCCGCGGCGTCGAGCCCGGCGACGCCGAAGCTGGTGCGCTGCATGACCGCGAAGACATAGCCGATCATGCCGACGCCCCAGACGAGCGCGCCGAGGCGGGCCCGCGGTGCACGCCCGACTGCTTCCTCGGGCTGCTCGCCGCTCGTGCGCTCGATGCCCGTTGCCGTCGTGCCCTGTCCCGCCGTGGCCGTCACCATGTCGCTCCGTCCTACTGGGCCCTGGCTCGTGGGGCCGAGGTCCCTCGTCAGTATGACAAACGTTTGCCGCAACTTTCCAGTCCTGCTACACACGAACCATGACGAGCGGGACGCTCTCGTGAGCGGGGTCGACCGCGGGCGGCGTCGGGCGGTGACGCTGCAGGACATCGCCCGTGAGGCGCAGGTCGCCGTCTCGACGGCCTCGCGGGCGCTGTCGGATCCGCAGCGGGTGAGCGCCCGCACGCGGGAACAGGTCCAGGAGGTGGCGCGCCGGCTCGGCTACCGCCCCAACCGCCTCGCGCGAGCGCTGCCGACCGGACGGACCGGCATGCTGGCGGTGCTGGTCCCCGACATCACCAATCCGCACCACTTCGGCCTGCTGCGTGGCGCGGAGGCGCAGGCGCGGGCCGCCGGCTCCACCCTGGTGATCGCCGACACGCAGCAGAGTGCCGAACTGGAGGAGGCCCACCTCGACCGGCTCGGGTCGGCGCTGGACGGCGTCGTGCTCGGGTCCAGCCGGCTCGCGGAAGCAGCGTTGCGGGACCTGGCCGACCGGCTGCCGGTCGTGCTGTACAACCGCCCGGTCGACGGCCTGGCCAGCGTGGTGACCGACTCGGCCGACGGCAGCCGGCAGATCGTCGAACACCTGGTGGCGCTCGGACACCGGTCCATCGCCTACCTCGCCGGCCCCGCTGACTCGTGGTCCGACGGCGAGCGGTGGCGGGCGCTGTCGGCCTCCGCGCAGTCGGCCGCGGTGTCGATCGTGCGCTGCGGCCCTTTTCCGCCGACCGTCGACAGCGGCCCGGCTGCCGCCGACATCGGGCTGGCCACCGGAGCGACCGCGCTGGTCGCGTTCAACGACCTGCTCGGCATCGGAGTGCTGCGTCGGCTGGGGGAGCGCGGGGTCGGCGTGCCCGGACAGATCAGCGTCGTCGGCTACGACGACATCTTCGGCGCCGACTTCTGCTCACCGCCGCTCACGACCGTGGCCGCCCCGGTCGCGGAGGCCGGCCGGGTGCTGGTCGACGTGCTGCTGGCCGGCCGCGAGCCCGCGCCCGCGATCGTCCTGCCCACTTCCCTACTGGTCCGGGCATCGACCGGGCCGCCCCCGCCGGCCGGCGGCTGAGCGGCACGGCCAGACTGTGAGGACAGCAGGAGGGTGGAGTGTCATGTCAGCAGAGGACGGCAACTCGGCAGGGCGCGAGGACGCCCGGGCCCGGCAGTTGGGGGAGTACATCCGGCTGCAACGACAGATGGCCGACCTCTCGCTGCGCGGGATGGCCGAGCTGACGAAGGTCTCGAACGCCTATCTCAGTCAGGTCGAACGGGGGTTGCACCAGCCGTCCCTGCGCGTGCTCCAGGCGATCGCGCAGGCGCTGGATATCCCGGCGGACACCCTGCTCGAGCACGCCGGCCTGCTCCGCGAGCCTCGCGAGGGGGCGACGGAGGGGCGCAGTCGCACCGAGGAGGCGATCCGCAGCGACCCCGACCTCACCGCTGAGGAGCGCGAAGCCCTCGTGCGGGTCTACCGCAGCTTCGTCGATGCGCGGACACCACCTGCTTGACATCTCATGCGTCGTGCGTACTATTTCAAGCAATACATCAGCCACCACGCACGCCGGAGGAACCCATGAGCATCGACACCACGCAGTTCACCGAGTACGTCCAGCAGGGTCGGGACGCCGTCCGCCAGGCGGTCGAGACCTGGACCCAGACCGTCACGACCGCCATCGGCCCGTTCCCCGCCGTCGCCCCCTCGGTCGATGCCGAGGCCGTCATCGACCGGTACTTCGACCTGAACGAGAAGCTGCTCGCCGCGCAGCGCGACTTCGCCAAGAACATGGTGGGCTACGCCACGGCCGCCGGCGCGGCCGTGCGGGAGCACGTCGAGTCGGTCGTTCCGGAGTACGCGACGGTCTGAGCGCCACCGAGCCAGGAACAGGAGAAGGGCCCCGGGGACACCGGGGCCCCGATCCGCATTCCGGCCGCGAGGCGGAGCCTGCGTCGCCGCCGCCCACGGGGGTGGCGGCGACGGGGTCCACGTCCCGGGGTTTCCGGCGAGCGGCAAGGACGGCGTCCGGAGCCGGAGAGCCCCGTACTGTTGACGGCGCGGGCCCTGTCCGGGCTCCGCAGAGGCCATCGCACCCGGACCGACGCGGAGGGAAGATGGCCCGTCGTTCTGGCCGGTCCCGGCGCGCCCCGAAGGCGGGCCTGTCACTGGTCCCGTTCCTCGGATCCCTGCCGGCGCCCCGCCGGCGCAGAAGAGCCGCACGCCGGAAGGCACTGCCGGTTCCGGCGCTGCCCGTGCTGCCGGCGCCGAAGCCCGCCAAGCCACGGCCTCGCTCGCGGCCGGCCGCGAGCGGTCGCGCGGCGGGTCGGTGGCTCCGGTCGAGCTACACCGGACCGTCCGGCGCTCGGTCCTATGACGTGTACCTGCCCGCCGGACACCGGCCCATGGCGCGTGTGCCGCTGGTGATGCTGCTGCACGGGTGCAACCAGACCGCGGAGCAGTTCGCGGCGGCCACCCGGTTCACCGCGTTGGCCGACCGCCACGGCTTCCTCCTGGTGGCGCCCCGCCAGAGCCGCGCCTCCCAGCCGGGTGGCTGTTGGCGCTGGTATGAAGCCGCGCACCAGCGGCGCGGCGCCGGCGAGCCCGCCGTCCTCGCCGGGATCGCGGCGACGGTCATCGCCGAACCGGTCCGGTGGCGGATCGACCCGTTCCGCGTGTACGCGGCCGGTCTGTCGGCCGGCGGCGCGATGGCACTGGTCCTCGGGGCGACCTACCCGGACGTGTTCGCCGCGGTCGGCGTGCACTCCGGTCCCGCGTACCGCTCGGCCACGTCGGGCTCCGGAGCCCTGGCCGCGATGCGTGGCCGCGCCGGGCACCCTCCGCCGCCTCCGGACTCGGGCTTCGCGCCGCTGATCGTCTTCCAGGGCGTCGCCGACCTCGTCGTCGACGCCCGCAACGGCGAGCAGGTCACCCGGCAGTGGCTGGCCTCCGACGCCGCTCGGGCGACCGCCGACCGGAGCCATCGGGCGGTCACCCGGTCCAGGGCCACCGTGCGGTACGCGACCGACGGCCGTCGGCACACCGTGACCCGCTGGTACACCGCCCGCGGCCGCAAGCGACTGGAGTACTGGCGGGTCGACCGCCTCGGCCACGCCTGGTCCGGTGGCCTGCGCGACGGGTCGTACAGCGATCCCCGGGGGCCTCGGGCGAGCACCGCCATGTGGAGCTTCTTCGCCGCGCACACCCGCTGACCCCTCGCGGGTGAGGCCAGGTCCGCCACCGGCTCCGACTGGCCCTTCCTGCGCGCGCCCGTTCCCGCTTCCGGCTGCTGGAACCGTCCTCGGCGCGCGCGGCCGCCGCGCCGTCGCCCTGCCAGGCTCGAGGCGAATGGCACGATCCTGGAGCGGACTGGGGAGCGGTCATGAGGTTCATCGGTATTCGGCAGGGCCTGCAGACCGTCATCGGCCGGCTGTTCGGCGACGGCACGGTGGCCGAGGTCGCGGAGGCCACCGAGTTCTACGCCGACCTCGACGGATGGCTGCCGCAGGCCGCGGCCCTCGCGGGCGGCCGGTGGCACCGGCGGGACATCGACGAGGGCCCGGCGGTGCCGCCCGGCGCCCGGGTCCTCTGCGTCGGCCTCAACTACCGGTCGCACGCCGACGAGGCAGGGCTGCCCTATCCCGAGCATCCGGCGGTCTTCGGGCGGTGGACCGTGTCGCTGGCCAGCGACGGCACGCCGGTCCCGGTGCCGGCGGGAGAACCGGGCCTGGACTGGGAGGTGGAGCTCGCCGCTGTGGTCGGCCGGCCGCTGTGGCACGTCGACCCCGGCACCGCACTGGCCGGCGTGTTCGGTTACGCGGCCTTCAACGACCTGTCCGCTCGGCAGCATCAGCTGCACTCCCGGCTGTGGACCGTCGGGAAGAACGCGGACCGTAGCGGCCCGCTGTCGGCGATCGTCACCGCGGACGAGGTGGGCGACCCGGGCGAGGGTCTGCGGCTGCGCACCGTGGTCAACGGGGAGACGGTGCAGGAGGCCAGCACCGCCGACATGATCTTCTCCGTCGGGGAGATCCTCGCCTACCTCAGCGAGGTGATGACCCTGAACCCGGGCGACGTCGTCGCCACGGGGACACCCCAGGGCGTCGGGTTCACGCGGACGCCGCCACGCTACCTCGGCGCGGGCGACACCGTGACCGTGGAGATCCAGGGTGTCGGCTCGGTCTCGACACCCGTCGTCGCCGACCGGTTCTCCGGAGAGGAACGCGCGGCCGCCGTGACGGGCTCCGGCGCGTCGGATGCCCAGCGCGCCGGCCGCCAACCTTCGCCCCTGCCCGGCGGCGCCTCCGCATCATGATCACCTCGGCTCCGGTGGTGCCTGCCCCGCCGCGCAGGCACCACCGGAGCCGAGGTGATCAGGTAGCCGGTGCTCTACCGCCGCCGGCACTCGGCCGGCCATCCGTCCCGGAGGGGCCGGCCAGCACGGACCCGCCGGCTGCGGACGGTGATGTGCGTCCCTGGCGGCTTCCGCGGCGACATCCCGCCACGGACGCACATTGCTCCGGGCAAAGGTTGTCGCGCGCCTAGCTTCGCGCGCGCACCTCTGCCATGAGCACCGGCCAGTCCTGGGTCAGCGCCTGGCGGCCGGTGAACAATCCGAGATGGCCGCCTGCGGCGGTCCGCTGGACGACCTCGGCGGCCGGTGTCCCGACGGCGGTCGCCGCGGCGAACAGCTGCGGGGGCGGCGTGATGTGGTCCCGGGCGCCGGCCAGAAGGAACAGCGGGCAGGTGATGTTCGCGAGGTCGGCCCGCCGCCCGTCGACCACCAGCCGGCCGTCGATCAGCTCATTGCGGTGGAACAGGTGCTCGACCAGCCACAGGTAGAACGCGCCGGGGATGTCCTGGGTGTGCTTGAACCAGTCCTCGAAGACGCGGTACCGCTCGAGGTGCTGGGAGTCCTCGAGGTTCTCGAACAGCGCCAGCT
>Ga0136846_1208065_pt1 | contig 13775 bp, 12 predicted proteins | sample HopSoiMetagenom2_FD_96841 | JGI IMG/M metagenome (GOLD analysis project Ga0136846, IMG submission 96841) | Grasslands soil microbial communities from Hopland, California, USA - 2 Assembly 2016 (version 4) | ecosystem: Environmental > Terrestrial > Soil > Grasslands | place: USA: Hopland... | reverse complement strand
GCTTCGAGTGGAACTGGTGCGAGACGCCGAGCGCCTTCATGACGGACTCGGTTTCCGCCTGCCCGGACAGGATGAGACGGATCGTGTCCGGATATTCGCGCTGCACGACTTCGAGCAGCTCCGCGCCGCTCATGCCGGGCATGCGCATGTCCGTGACCACGACTTCGCGCGGCTGTTTCTTAAGCGCGTCGAGCGCTTCCTGCGCGCTGTTCACGAAGGTCATGTCCCACTCGTTGCGCTTGGGGCGCAGCATGCGCTTCAGTCCTTCGAGGACCCTCGGTTCGTCGTCGACGAAGATGACCTTGATTGCGCTGCTCACGCCACGGCCTCCGCGGCGCCTTCGGATTCGGACTTGATGCCGCCGATCGGCAGCCGGATCGTGAACGTGGTGCCCCTGCCGGGGGCGCTCGCGACCTTGATCGAACCGCCGTGCTTGTCGACGATCACGTTGTGGGCGATGGCCAGGCCCTGGCCGGTGCCCTTGCCGACTTCCTTGGTCGTGAAGAACGGCTCGAAGATGCGCTGCTGGACGTGCGCTGGCATGCCGGCGCCGGAGTCGGCGATCTCGATGATGGCCCATTCGCCTTCGGAGCGCGTCTTCACGCGGATCTTGCCCTTGCCCTTGCCGCCGTCGCCGACCACGTCCGTGATCGCGTGCGCCGCGTTCACGACGATGTTCAGGACGACCTGATTGAACTCGGCGGGCGAGCAGTGCACGGACGGCAGATTGTTGTCGAGGTCCATCTCGACCTCGGCGACGTACTTCCACTCGTTGCTGGCCACTGTGATCGTGCTCTGGATCGCGCGATTGAGGTCGGTCGCGGTCTTCTCGCGTGCCGGGTGCGAGAACTCCTTCATCGCGCGCACGATCTTCGCCACGCGGTCGACGCCCTCGAGCGACTGGTTCAGCGCGCGGGGGATCTCTTCCTTCAGATAGTCGAAGTCCGCCTCGGACAGCAGTTTGCTCGCGGGCTCGCCGCCGGCTTCGACCAGTTGCGCGAGCAGCGAATCGAGCTCGCCGAACGATTCCTTGAGGAAACGCAGGTTGTCGCCGACGTACTGCGTCGGCGTATTGATTTCGTGCGCGATGCCGGCGGCAAGCTGGCCGATGGCTTCGAGCTTCTGCGCCTGGCGCAGGTTGTCCTCGAGACGGTCGCGTTCTTCCAGGGTCTGGCGGAGGATCGAGATGTCCGTGATGCATCCTTCCCAGCCGGCGAATGATTGGGACGCGTCGTAGAGCGGAGCAGCGTTGACAAGGACGTGCAGCTGGTTCGCGGCGCAATCGCGGACCACCGTCTCCCAGCCCTCGACCATGCCCTGACGCGACATCAGATCGAGGAAATGTGCGCGCTTCGCGGACTCGTGCAACAGGTCGAGGAAGTTCACCTCCGCGATCGGCCGGCCCGCGCAGCCGATGAGCTTCACGAACGCGGCATTCGCGGTCTTGAGCTTGCCGTCGCGCTCGGCAGTGAACAGTGCCACGGGCACGTTGTTGAAAAGATCCTGGTAGCGGCGCGTCGCGCGCACCAGGTCGCGATGAAACGAGCTGCGCTCCACCGAATACGAAACGATACGCGAGAGCATGCCGGCGTTGACGCGGCGCTTCTCGAGGTAGTCCTGCGCGCCTTCGCGCACGGCCACGAGTCCCTGCTTGTAGTCATCGGACCCGGTGAGAACAATAATAGGCGTGAGGTCGGCGACCGCTCGCAGCGCGCGCAGCGCCTGCAATCCGCTCGCATCCGGGAGGCCGAGATCGAGCAGCACGAGATCGTATTCGACTTTCTGCAGACGCTCCGCGGCGTCGGCCGCGGTCTGCACCCAGTCGCAGTGGCAATCGTTGAGACCGGCATCCTTGAGATGGCGCTCGACCACGCGCGCATCCGCCGGGTTGTCCTCGACCAGCAGCAGTCGGATGGATTTGATATCGAATTCGTTGGTGCTCATCGGCGCACGTGACCTGGAGTGACGGGGATGAATATCCACTTTCGTGGCGCAGACATCCCGGCACTACGCCACACGCTGACATATCGGCTTGCAGCGCCAATACCTTAGGACGCGGCGCCGCTTTGCCGCGCGGGCGATATGGGTCACATATCGGCCGCTCAACCTACGCCTTAACCCTACGGGCGCGCGTTTTTGCGGCGTGCTATCCAGTCTCGTCACGCGCGGCCGATTAATGTCGTGCCAGCCCATGACGAACGCGGTCGAAAAAATCCTCGCCGACTCCGCACCGGAACGCTCCGCCGTGCCCGCGCATTTCGAGCAGCTGCCGGTGGCCGCGCTGCTGCTCGCACAGAACGGCTCCGTGGTGGCCGCGAACGTCGCGGCGCACCGCCTGCTCGGCGCCGCGCCCGGTGCGCTCGCCGGACAGTCCGCCGCACGGTTGTTTCCCGAGCTGTGGAGCGGGTCGGCGCGCAGCAGTGTCGAATTCCAGGATTCCGATCCGCCACGCCGCGTGATCGCGCGTCGCGCGGATGACACGCAGATCGCTGTGCGACTGCGCTTTGCGACGCTGCGTGTACGCGCCGACACGCAGTTCATCGTGACCGCCGAGGACATGTCCGACTGCGAGCGCGAGATCGATTCGCGCTACGCCGAAGTGGTGGCCGCCAACCGCGAGTTCGAAAAATTCATCGACGTCGCCGCGCACGACCTGCGCGCGCCGCTGCGCATCCTGACCGGCTTCGCCGACGCGCTCGACGACGAATGCAGCGGCACGCTGACCGAGGACGGTGCGACCTTCCTGCGCGAGATCCGCACCGCCGGATCGCGCATGGAGGGCATCATCGAAGGTCTGCTGTCGCTCGCGCGCTCGAGCCGTGCGGAGATGCACTGCGAGTCCCTCGATCTCACGACGCTGGTCGAGCTCGTGAACTACGAGCTGCGTCATTCCGATTCGAACCGCGTGGTGGACTGGCAGGTCGCGCCGGAGCTCGTCGCCTGGGGCGACGTTCGTCTGATGATGACCGCGCTGCGCGCATTGCTCGGCAACGCGTGGAAGTTCACCGGACGGACGGCGCAGGCCTCGATCCGCTTCTTCGCCGAGCTGCGTGACGGCCGCACCTGGTTCTGCGTGACCGACAACGGGGCCGGCTTCGACATGTCGCACGCGGGCCGGCTCTTCAAACCCTTCACGCGGCTGCACCGGCAGGACGAGTTTCCCGGGCACGGCATGGGCCTCGCCACTGCGCAGGTGATCGTGCGCCGGCACGGCGGGACCATCGAGGCCGAGTCGGTGCCGGGGCGGGGCACCACCGTACGGTTCACGCTGGCGCCGCGACCCGAATGAGAACTGGCGCACGCGCCGTCGCGGTGCGCCGTCCCGGAAACGGAAATGACCCGCCATTTGTTAGAACTGGCGCACATTCGTGCGGCGAATTCGTTGAAGCAGACGCGAAGTCCTAGGGCTTCCCATTTGCCAGAATGACCGTCATGAGAGCCAAAACCCTTCTTTCGCTGGCGGGGCTGTCCGCATTTGCGGCGCAGACCTTCGCCCAGAGCGCGGATTCCGTCACTGCGCCGACCGCTCCGTATCTCGTCAATGCGGACAAGATCTCGTCCGGTGACACCGCGTGGATGCTGACTTCGACCGCGCTCGTGCTGCTGATGACGCTGCCCGGCCTCGCGCTATTTTATGGCGGCATGGTGCGCAAGAAGAACCTGCTGTCCACCATGGCGCAGAGCTTCGCCATCGCCTGTCTCGTCACCGTCCTGTGGGTGGTCATCGGCTACTCGCTGGCGTTCACCGAAGATTCGCCGTGGCTCGGCGGCACGACGCGCTTCGCGCTCGAGGGATTGTTCTTCGCAAAGGGTGGGCAGGTGTCGGTCTCGCACCTCGCGCCCACGATTCCCGAATCCGTCTACATGATGTTCCAGCTCATGTTCGCGATCATCACGCCGGCGCTGATCACCGGCGCGTTCGCGGAGCGCATCAAGTTCTCCTCGATGCTCGTCTTCATGGCGCTGTGGTCGCTGTGCGTGTACGCGCCGATGGCGCACTGGGTGTGGTCGCCCGATGGCTGGCTCGCCTCGCTCGGTGTGCTCGACTTCGCGGGCGGCACGGTCGTGCACATCAACGCCGGTGTCACCGGCTTGGCATGCGTGATCATGCTCGGCGAGCGCAAGGGTTACGGCACGGATCCCATCTTTCCGCACAACCTCGCATTGACGATCACCGGCGCGGCGTTGCTGTGGGTCGGCTGGTTCGGATTCAATGCGGGCTCGGCGCTGTCGGCCGGCGGTCTCGCGGGTCTCGCGTTTGCGAACACGCACTGCGCGGCGGCGACGGCGGCGCTCACCTGGATGGCGATCGAATGGGCAGCGCGCGGCAAGGTCTCGGTGCTCGGCATCGCGTCTGGCGCCATCGCCGGACTGGTCGCGATCACGCCGGCCGCGGGCTACGTCGGTATCGGCGCGGCGCTTGTCATCGGCATCGCCGCGAGCCTCGCCTGCTTCGGCGCCGTGGTCGGTCTCAAGTCCTGGTTCGGTTACGATGACTCGCTCGATGCGTTTGGCATTCACGCGGTCGGCGGCGTCATCGGCGCGTTGCTCACGGGCGTTTTCGCGTCGACGGCGGTGGCCGGCGTCCAAGGCAGCATCATGGCGCAGCTCATCGGCATCGGCGCTTGCGCCGCATACTCGCTGGTCGTGAGTCTCGTCCTCCTCATGCTCATCTCCGTGACGCTCGGATTGCGCGTCAGTGAAGAAGCCGAGGCGGCCGGCCTGGACGTCAGCACGCACGGCGAGACCGTGGAGTAAGCACCCATGAGCGCCCTCAACAGCACCGGTGATCGGCTGCGTCGCGCGACGCAGCTGTGGCACGCCTATCTCGCGAGCACGGGACAGCGTTTCGAGCTCGCGCAGTTCCTCAAGGATCCCGCGATCGAGAAGCAGACGCTCGAGGCCGCGCTCGCGAGCGGCGATGGCAAGCTCGTCGCGCTGGCGCAAGACTGGTTGCGCGATACGGGCCAGGCCGTGCCCGCCGTGATCGCGTCGCGCGTCGTTCCGGCGGCGCCTGCCGCGACGGCGACCACGCCCGCCGAAGGCGGCAAGCCTTCGCGCTACCTGCGCGGCGTGCGCTAGTCCCTCAACCAGGGCGCGTTCACGCTCCAGAAGACGATGTCGACACCAAGATAGTCGCGTGCGAATGCGAGGAATTCCGCGCGCGTGAACTTCTTCCCCGTCTTTGGATTCGTGTAGGTCAGCGTCGGCTCTTGCACCGCCATCGCGACCATCTCGAGCTTGCCGCGGTAGCGGTTGAAGAACGGGTAGGAGTTGTTCATGTGCGCCTGACGCCAGGGCACGATGTCCGGACCGCCCGCGCCGACGTGATGCGCGGCGGCGAACTTGAAGAAACGCGACATGTACCCGTGGTCGTCGTTCCACCCACAGGGCCAGAAGTTCACGTACTGGACGACGTGCGAGCGGCGAAACGCTTCGCGCGCGACGCGCGCGTTCTCGAGCTCGGCGTCAAAGTAGCCGTCACAGGTGAAGCCGGTCCGGTCCTTCTTCGGATCGACCTCGATGGCGGACTCGGGGAGGTTGATGCCGAAGATGCGGCCGTCGAACTTCGCGGCGAGCGCGCGCAACAGCGCCTGAAAACGCGAACGCACCGCCGGGCTCCATTGCATCGCGACCCAGCCGTGCCCCTGGGGCTGGCCTTCGCCGGCGTAGTCGGTCTGCGGCGCGAGGCCGCCGCCGTATTCTGGTGCGTCGAGCAGATAGCGCGGCACGTTGCGCGCTTCGACGAAGAAAAACCGGTCCTGCAATTGCGCGAACAGCTGCTTGCCGCGCTTCCCGAGGAACGCGAGATCGGCTTCGATCTGGGAGAAATCGTATTCGCCCTGCGCCGGCTCGAGCGATTTCCACGTATAGACGATCTGGACGCCCGCGATGTCCGGTCGCTCGATGAGCTTCGCGTGTGTCGCGAGGCCGTCGGAATCGGCGAACAGGAAGTTGACCGGATCCGCGGCGGCCGCTATCGCCGATGCGAGCGATAACACGAGACCGGCGAGCAGGGCGGCACGCATCGGCGAGCTCCGGGCCCAAAGAAAACGCCGCGCAGATGCGCGGCGTTTTCGTGAGCTTGTTTGGAAAAGCTCTTACTTCGAGATCGAGCGACGGAACATGCGGTCGATCTTCTCGTTGGTCGCATCGCAGCAGGACTGCGACGCCTGGGCGGCAGCGAGGGCCTGGTTCGCGGCGCTCTGCGCACCGCTCGCGGTGGACGAAGCCGACTGCGCAGCAGCATTCGCGGCGTCAGCGGAGCTCTTGGCGGCAGCGAGATCGGCCTGGAGACGGCTCACCTGCTGCTTGAGATTGTCGACGTCGGCTTGCAGAGGCTTCAAGTCCTGGCAGCCGGCCAACACGGTGAACGCTGCAACGGCAGCAACCTTGATGAGAGCACTCTTCATAACGATCAATCCCCTTATTGGTGGTTGAGCAAGTCAACTTCGCGCGACACGCAAACAAGACCCTGTGAGTGAAGCTGGAAGTCTATTAGGCGGGCGCAACTGCAACAAATCCGCGACTCGATTGCAACTGAAATTTTCCCAATGTCGGCCCATAGCGACATCTGGCAAGCGCCCGCCTAATTAGAGCAACTAACATCAGGCGACGCCGTCGCGAATTATTTCTCGCGCGGCGTTGTGGCCGGGAATTCCCGTGACACCGCCGCCGGGATGCGCGCCGGAGCCGCACAAATACAGATTTTTCACGGGCGTGCGGTAATCACCGTAACCTAACATCGGACGCGCGGCCCACAGCTGATCGAGTCCGAGCGCGCCGTGGAAAATATCTCCGCCTGCTAGGCCGAGTTTTTCTTCGAGATCGAGCGGGCTCAGCGCCGAATGGCCGACGACGCTGCTGCGGAAGTTCGGCGCGTACGAATCCACTGTCGCGAAGATGCGGTCGATTGCACTCTGCTTTTCCTGACGCCAGTCGCGGCCGCCCGGCAGGTTGTAGGAGAAATGCTGACAGAACAAAGAGGCGACGTGAGCACCCTTGGGGGCAAGTGTCGGGTCGAGCGTGGACGGGATCAGCATCTCCACGATCGGTTGTTTCGAGATGCCTTCGAGGCGTGCATCCGCGAACGCGCGGTCCATGTATTCGAGCGTGGGGGCGAGGATGATGCCGGAGCCGTGGTGTGCGCCTCCGTCGTCGCGCGGCGCCGCCGTGAACTTCGGCAGTTCCGACAACGCGACGTTCATGCGGAACGTGGCCGAGCCCACGCGCAGCCGTTCGATGCGGCCGCGCAGCTCGGCGGGCACGTCGGCCTCGGCGAGCAGCTTGAGATAGAGCAGCTTGGGTCCGACGTTCGACGCCACGGCCTTGGCGCGGATGACGGTGCCGTCCTCGAGCTCGATGCCGGTCGCCTGGTTCTTCTCCGTGACGATGCGCCGCACCGGCGCATTGATCACGAGCTCGACGCCGAGACGGCGGGCCTCGGTGGCCATCGCCTGCGTGATCGCGCCCATGCCGCCGACCGCGTGTCCCCACACGCCGGGCTTGCCATTGACCTCGCCGAACACGTGGTGCAGCAGCACGTAGCCGCTGCCCGGCGTGTACTGGCTCGCGAAGTTGCCGACCACGGCGTCGAACCCGTACAGCGCCTTCACGGCGTCGGTCTCGAACCAGTGGTCTAACAAGTCACCGGCGCTGCGCGTGAACAGCTCGTGGATGTCGCGCTGCACGGCGGCGTCGAGCTTGCGGAAATGGCGGCCCATCTGCAGCGCGCCCCACAGGTCGCGCAGGCGGCGCGGATCGGCGGGTGGTGTCTCGAGCAGCTGGCTCTTCAGTAGTTCGACCGAGGCGTCGAGCATGCGGTAGTAGGCGGGCAGGCGCTCCGCGTCGCGTTTCGAGAAGCTCGCGACCGAGGCGGTCGTGCGCGCGCTGTCCGGGCCGGCGGTGAGGGCGCGGCCATCGGGCAGCGGCAGGAAGTTCTGCATCGGCCGTTCGAGCACCTTGAGGCCGTGCTCGGCCAGGCGCAGGTCGCGGGTCACCTTCGGATTCAGCAGGCTGACCGTGTAGCTCGCGGTGGAGTTGCGGAAGCCCGGGTGGAATTCCTCGGTGACCGCCGCGCCGCCGAGTACGTCGCGGCGCTCGAAAACCCCAACGGAGAGGCCCTTTTTTGCGAGGTAACACGCGCAGGTGAGGCCGTTGTGCCCCCCGCCGATGATGACCACGTCATAGGTGGTTCTCATGCTTGACCTGTATGGATTCACAGTGTACAAATCCCCAGCCCTGATTCTTCTTTAAAGGAATCTGCCATGTCCGACCTTACCCCGCGCCAAACCGAAATCCTGCGGCTCATCCAGCGTGCCATCGCCGAGACCGGCATGCCGCCCACGCGCGCCGAGATCGCGGGCGAGCTCGGCTTCAAATCTCCCAACGCCGCCGAGGAGCACCTGCGTGCGCTTGCGCGCAAGGGCGTCATCGCGCTCGTGCCGGGCGCCTCGCGCGGCATCAAGCTTATGGACACCATGCGTGAGCAGCTCGGCTTGCCGCTCATCGGTCGCGTCGCCGCGGGTCGTCCCATTCTCGCCGAAGAGAACATCGAATCACGTCTCGACATCGATCCTTCCATCTTTCAGCCCAGGCCACATTACCTGCTCAAGGTGGTCGGCATGTCGATGAAGGACGCCGGCATTCTCGATGGCGATCTCGTGGCCGTGCATCGTACGCCGGAAGTTCGCAATCGCCAGATCATCGTGGCGCGCCTGGAAAACGAAGTCACCGTGAAGCGCTACAAGCAGGAAGGCTCGGTGGTGTGGTTGCTGCCCGAGAACTCGGACTTCGAGCCCATCAAGGTCAACGTGAAGGAAGACCCGCTCATCATCGAGGGCGTGGTCGTGGGTGTATTGCGCAGAGGCCGAGCACTGGCGGCCTAAATCACAGGGACGCTGTCGCTTCGACGGCGTGAAGAGCGGGGCGCAAGCCCCTGAAGAGAGACACTTCCCATGCTGTTAGGTCTACGCACCGCCATTTACCGCATCCCGGATCTGGCGGCGGGCAAGCGTTGGTATACGAAAGTGCTGGGCTTCGTGCCGTACTTCGACCAGCCCTTCTATGTCGGTTACAACGTCGGCGGCTACGAGCTCGGTCTTCTGCCCGATGCCACACAGGCCACGGTCGGCGTCTACTGGGGCGTGAAGGACATCGTGAGCGCGCATGCGCGCCTGCTCGAGCTCGGCGCGCAGCCGCGCACCGAGGTCACGGATGTGGGCGAAGGCATCCGCACGGCGGACGTGCTCGATCCCTGGGGCAACGTGTTCGGCCTCATCGAAAATCCGCACTTCAAGCTGGCCCCAGGAGAGGACAAGTGAAGCGCGCCACCGGCAGTTTCGAAGTCACGCTGCAGCCATTGTCCAACACGGATGCCTCCAGCAATCCATTGCTCGGTCGCATGCTGCTCACCAAAAAATTCAGCGGCGATCTCGCCGCGCAGGCGCTCGGGCAGATGCTGTCGGCTGGCACGAATACGCGCGGCTCGGCCTGCTACGTCGCCATCGATCATGTCACGGGCGAGCTCGGCGGGCGGAAGGGCAGTTTCCTGCTCCAGCACACGGGCGTGATGAACCGTGGCGAGCCGTCGCTCTCCATCACCGTCGTGCCGGATTCGGGCACCGAGGAGCTCGCGGGTCTGTCCGGCACGCTGAGCATCAACATCGTCGACGGCCGGCATTTTTACGATTTCATCTATTCGGTTCCTGCGAGCTGAGGTCCGTGCCCGCGGCGTGCACTCCATGTCGACTCCCAAACGACAACTCGACGAGTTGCTGGCCCATCCGTCCCTGTGGCGGGGCCGCAGCCGCGCTGCGATCGCGACCGTGTCCACGGGATATCCCGCGCTCGATGCCGGGCTGCCCGGTGGGGGCTGGCCGCGCCATGGGCTCATAGAGATCCTCACGCCGCACCCCGGCGTCGGCGAGCTCTATCTACTGCTGCCGGCGCTCGCAGCGCTGTCGCGCGCCGCGCCGGCGCGCTGGTGCACCTGGGTGTCGCCGCCGCACGAGCCCTATGCGCCCGCATTGGCCGCGCATGGCGTCGCCATGGACCGCATGCTGATGGTGCGCACGCACCTGCCGCTGTGGGCGCAGGAGCAGGCGCTCAAATCGGGTGCCTGCGAGGCGGCGCTCGCGTGGCTGCCGCGCGCGAGCCCGAAGGCCATCCGGCGCCTGCAGCTCGCGGCCGAGCAGGGGCGTTCGCTCGGCGTGCTGTATCGCAGCCTGCGGTTCGCCGACGTGCCGTCGCCGGCCATGCTGCGCCTGGTGCTGGAGCCGCGTACGGCAGCGAACACGCACGGTGCGCGCATCACGTTGCTCAAGAGACGCGGCGGCAGCCGCGAACCGATCGATCTGGATTGGGCGCGCGCCGCCTGAGAACCTGACATGCATCCGCGGTCCATGAGACTGATCATCGAAGCGGATCGTCCCGTCGAGAGGGTGCCGTCCGTTTTACGGGTGCGGCCGGCGCCGCCTCCACCGACGGGACCAGGTTCCCAGGCGGCGCTCGCGCTCGAGCCACGCGAGTTGTGGATCGCGGCGCACGTGCCGGGTCTGCCGCTCGCCGCATTGCACGTCGCGGAGCGTAGCGTGCCGCTCGTGGTGGTCGATGCGGAAGATCGCAACCAGCGCGTGGTCGCCGCCGACGCGCGTGCGCGCGCTGCCGGCGTGCGGGTCGGCATGACGCTCGGCGCGGCGCTTGCCGCCGTGCCCGACATCGATCCGCAGCCGCGTCATACCGCGCGCGAACTCGTGTTGATGCAGCAGCTCGCAGGCATCGCGGCCACGTTCACGCCGCTCGTTTCGCTCGAACCGCCCGACGGACTGGTGCTCGAGATCAAGCCGAGCATCAACCTGTTCGGCGGCCTGCGTGAGCTGTGCCGCCGCCTGCGTGACGCCTGTCTCGCGCATCCCGTGTTTGCCACGGGCGAATGCACGCCGCATTTCACGCTCGCGCCCACGGCGCTGGCCGCGCTCGCGGCTGCCCGGGCCGGCGCGCGCTGCTTCATCACCGATCCAAAAGTGCTACCGGCACGTCTCAAGCCGCTGCCGATCGGCGTGCTGCGCTGGCCGGAAGAGGAAAACGCGCGCCTCGCCGCGATGGGGGTGCACACGCTGGGCGAGCTCATGCGTCTGCCGCGCGCGGGTTTCGCGCGCCGCTTCGGTCCCGCGCAGCTCGCGGACCTCGACCGGTTGCTCGGGCGGCGTGCGGATCCCAAGCGGCGCATCGCGATGCGGGAGCGCTATCGGGGCAGCCTCGATCTCGACCACGAGATCCACGAGCACGACCGGCTGTTGCGCGCGCTCGAGCCGCTGCTCGCAGAGCTCGAAGAATTCCTGCGCGCGCGACAGCGCGGCATCACGAGCCTGCGTTGCCGCTTCCGTCATTACCGCGCGGAACCCACGGTCTGCATCTTGCGGCTGGCGCAGCCGGAATCGGACGCCACGCGGCTCGGCTCGCTGCTGCGCGAGCGATTGGCAACGATCGCACTGCCCGAGCCCGTGCGCCGCTGCGAGCTCGTGAGCGGCGCGCTCACCGAGCGACCGGTCGCGAGCCGCGCGCTATGGGCGCCAGGGGAGCACGGCTCGGCACCCGCTGGCGAGATGCCGGCGCTGGTGGAGCATCTGCGCGCGCGGCTCGGCGCGGCGGCGGTGTATGGAGTCGAATGCGTCGCGGAGCATCGACCGGAGCGGGCGTGGCGGAAAAAGGGGACAGAAGGATGGGGACGCGCCTTGGACGAGGCACGCTCTCTTTTGCCCGCAAAGCGGACAAAGGAGGAACGTGCCCATCCTCCTGTCCCTTTTTCCCGCCCCCTCTGGCTGCTGCATCAACCCGAAGCGCTGACCGTGCACCGCGGCCGGCCTCACTATGACGGCGCTCTCGAGCTGCTCGTCGGGCCCGAGCGCATCGAGAGCGGCTGGTGGGACGGCGGTGACGTGCAGCGCGATTACTACGTGGCCCGAACGAGCACGGGCGCGCGCCTCTGGATCTACCGCGAGTGCACGGGCGTGCGTGCGTGGTTCCTGCACGGGCTCTTCGGATGACCGATGCAGAACGAATGTCCCCACTACGCTGAGCTTCACTGCCTCAGCAACTTCAGCTTCCTGCGCGGCGCCTCGCACGCGGAAGAGCTGATCGTGCAGGCACGCGAGCTCGGCTATACCGCGCTCGCCATCACCGACGAGTGCTCGCTCGCCGGCGTCGTGCGCGCGCACACGGCGGTGAAGAAGATCGGCGGCGGCATCAAATTGCTCATCGGCACGGAGCTCGTGCTCGACGACGGTCCGCGCCTCGTGGTCATCGCGCGCAATCGCGCGGGCTACGGTCGCCTGTCGCGTCTCATCACGCGTGGGCGGCGCGCGGCGGAGAAGGGCAGTTATCGCCTGGTTCGCGCGGACGTGGCAGCGCTCGTCGGCGCTGATGCCATTCCTCGCGAGGCCGAGGACGTTGCCGCTGGCACGCTCGTTTTGTGGTTGCCGTCCGGCGGCAGTGCCGATGCCGAGCACGGCGCCTGGCTGCGCGCGCAGTTCGCAGGGCGCGCGTGGATCGCGGTCGAGCTGCTGCGCGACGGCCGCGATCGCGAGCATCTCGCGTATGCGCGCAGGCTCGGGCAGGAACACGCGCTGCCGCTGACCGCGGCCGGCGACGTGCACATGCACGTGCACGAGCGCCGCCATCTGCAGGATGCACTGACGGCGGTGCGTCACGGCGTCACGCTCGCGGAAGCGGGCGCGCATCTGTGCCCGAACGGCGAGCGCCATCTGCGCGCTCGCGAACGCCTCGCGCGCCTCTATCCACCCGAGCTGCTGGCCGAAACCGTGAAGATCGCGGCGCTCGCGGATTTCTCGCTCGACGAATTGCGCTACGAATACCCGCGCGAGCTCGTGCCCGCGGGCGAGACACCGGCTTCGCACCTGCGCAAGCTCACGGAAGCGGGCGCTCGCAGGCGCTGGCCGGACGGCATTCCGCCGAAGATGCGCAAGCAGATCGACTACGAGCTCGAGCTCATCGGCGATCTCGCCTACGAGTCGTATTTCCTCACGGTGCAGGACATCGTCGCCGAGGCGCGGCGCCTCAACATCCTGTGCCAGGGACGCGGCTCGGCCGCGAATTCGGTCGTGTGCTACGCGCTCGGCGTCACGGAAGTGGATCCGTCGCGCGGCGAGCTGCTCATGGAGCGCTTCATCTCGCGCGAGCGCAACGAGCCGCCCGACATCGACATCGATTTCGAGCACGAGCGCCGCGAAGAAGTCATCCAGTACATCTACCGCAAGTACGGCCGTGACCGCACGGCATTGACCGCCACCGTCATCAGCTACCGGCCGCGCAGCGCGCTGCGCGACATGGCGAAGGTGCTCGGTCTCGACACGGTGCAGGCCGAGCGGCTCGCCGGCGCGATGCAATGGTGGGACAACTCGGTGGATGGCGATCGCATGCGTGAGGCCGGGTTCGACCCGGACAATCCGCGGGTCAAACTACTGCTCGGGCTCGCGGGCGAGCTGCTGGGGTTTCCGCGGCACCTGTCGCAGCACGTCGGCGGCTTCGTGATCTCGCAGGGGCTGCTCGAGGAACTGGTGCCCATCGAAAACGCGGCGATGGAAGACCGCACGGTCATCGAGTGGGACAAGGACGACATCGACGCGCTGGGCATTTTGAAGGTCGATGTGCTGGCGTTGGGCATGCTGACCTGCATCAGGAAGGCTTTCGATCTGATTCGCGATCATCATGGGCGCGACCTGGATCTTCACACCGTTCCGCGTGAGGATCCGGCG
>Ga0136846_1233671_pt1 | contig 13776 bp, 13 predicted proteins | sample HopSoiMetagenom2_FD_96841 | JGI IMG/M metagenome (GOLD analysis project Ga0136846, IMG submission 96841) | Grasslands soil microbial communities from Hopland, California, USA - 2 Assembly 2016 (version 4) | ecosystem: Environmental > Terrestrial > Soil > Grasslands | place: USA: Hopland... | reverse complement strand
GTGAATCATCCCTCGTCCCGTATTCAGTGCCTGGGCTGGATCTTCTGCCATTGCGATCGGCTACGAAATTTGGCGCTGAGCGTCCACAGCAGGCAATTACGATTGCGAGAGGCCGAACTGTTATTGAGTCAGAAGCCAACGTAACCCGTGAGTACGCGACGCGGAGGATCCAGAATGAGCACCGGGACTGTTGCCGAGCCTGGCATTGTAGTCGATATCGGGAATTTGCCAATATTGCTGCGCAGCGACGACGCACAGCTCCGGGAGATGTTGCACGGTCGTTATCGGGGATTCGTTGCTTCCGGTCGGCTCCCAGACTTTCAATTGCAAATCGAGCTGCATGAAGGGCAACAGGAACTCGATGCTGAAGCTGACGTTGAAGTACGCAGAAGCGGCGACGGATGGGCGCTGCGCCGTGGCGACTTTGCCGCTACTTGGACAAACCAGTCCGGCTGTGGACGAGTCCTTCAATCCCGCAATCCGTACGCGATCGACTCGGTGCTCCGCATTGTTCACAGCCTGCTTCTGGCTTCCCGCGGCGGTTTTTTGCTCCATGCGGCAAGTGCCATTCGCAAGGGCCGCGCCTTTCTCTTCGCAGGGGTCTCCGGGGCAGGCAAGACGACAATCTCGGGTCTTGCGCCTCCTGACGTAATTCTCCTCACCGATGAGGTTTCGTATATTCGTCGCGGGCCGGAAGGATATCGCGCATGCGGCACGCCGTTCGCTGGAGAGTTGGCCACCAGCGGCGAGAACCTTTCGGCTCCCATTGCAGCGGTTTACCTGTTAGAGAAAGGTGAGCAGAATCGCATCGAGCCCGTCGAAGCATCCGAAGGATTGCAGGCTGTGTTAAGGAACATTCTGTTTTTTGCTGAGGACCAGGAACTCGTTAACTCCGTTTTCCAGTCGGCATGCGACTTCGTCAGTGCGCTTCCTTTGCATCGTCTGACTTTCATGCCGGAGGAGCGAGTCTGGGAATTGATTACCTGAAGCGCGACGAGGACGCAATGAGCGAACGGTATATTGCGCGGAGCTCATCGATAGCCGCGCGCATGATGGGCGTGGAAACGATGGTGATGTCGGCGCTGGACTCCACCTTCTTCAGCTTGAATGAAGTGGCCAGTGTCATTTGGGAAGCTGCGGATGGAACGACTCCATTGTCCCGCATCGTTAGCGAGCGCGTCTGCCGCGATTTCGACGTTGACGCCGATTCCGCCGCACGCGACGCCCTTGAATTCGTTGAGGAGCTTGCTAAACACGGCATTTTGCTTGTTTCCGAACAGCCTATCATCACGCCCGCCGCGGGAGCCGAGCCCACTGCATGAGCCTGATTGTGGAGATGAACCAGAAGGCAATGGACCTCGGCATTCCGCTCAGCGTTCATTTCGACATCACCTACCGTTGCAACGAGCGCTGCATTCACTGTTATCTCGACCACGACGATTTGGGCGAGATGGCAACGGCCGAGATCGAGGACGTGCTCGATCAACTGGCCGACGCCGGCGTTTTTTTTCTCGCGTTGAGTGGCGGCGAAGTGCTCATGCGGCGCGATTTCTTCCACATAGTGGAGTACGCCCGCCGCCGCTTATTCAACGTAAAGATAAAAACCAACGGAGTAATGATCCGCGAGCGTGAGGCGTGCCGCCTGCGCCAGCTTGGCGTCGAGCAGGTCCAGATCAGTGTTTATTCCCATCGGCCCGAGGTTCACGACGGCATCACAAAATTGCCTGGATCGCTCCGGCGCACCATCGAGGCCATTCGCTTTCTGAAAGTGCAGGGACTCAAAGTGAGTATGGCTAACGTCCTGATGACCGCTAATCTGTTCGATAATCAGGGAGTCATGTCATTGGCGAAAGAGCTCGGCGTTTCCTATACCTTGGATCCGACGATCACGCCCAAGATCGACGGCAACACAGCCGTGCTCGCTCTGCGTGCACCCGGCGCTGAGTTGCACCGCGTGTTCCGGAACGAAGAACTTGTGGGCAACGTCGCCGAGTTTTGCGCTCCACCCGCAGCTCCGGACGAAGACGTCATGGACGGATATCCCTGCAGTGCCGGCCACACTTCTTGTTACATCTCGCCTTACGGTGATGTTTTTCCCTGCGTGCAGTTTCCGCTGCCCAGCGGAAATCTTCGTCGGGAAAAGTTCATGGACATCTGGCGGCATTCGTCGGCCCTCGAGGAAGTGCGCTCCATTCGAGCGCGCGACCTGACCACCTGTTCGGCGTGCTCCCATGTCGGCAGCTGTTCCCGCTGCCCCGGTCTGGCTTACATGGAAGGCAACATGCGGGGGCCGTCCTCCGCGGATTGCGAGAAATCTTTCCAACGTACCGGAATTGCTTCAGCTAACATGCTGCAACGGAGCGGGATAGCTGATCGGGCGCTGGTGCAGATCCAGCCCCTTACCCGCACGAATTAGGGGCAATTCAGGTTTTCAAAGCTGGCAAATGCTGAGTTTCTGTACTCAGATAGCGATTACTAAGGTGACACGCCTTTCCCCTTTTCCGTATTGGAACCAGCAGCCTCCCTCTTAGACTTGTAGAGGCTCCCCACCAACAGCTTGAGGTCTTCTTATGAACCTGTCTAAGGATCGCATGGTCACCTCTGTGTGGACCGCGGTTGCCACCGTTGTTCTCGTTTCTGCCATGGCCATGGCGGCTGACCCAGCTGCCGATTCAACCACGAACACCAAGCGTGGCTTCCCGGTGGACTGGAGTTCACGCCATGTGATGCTAACTGGGAGTACCACTTCGGGCGCGCTGAAGGCCGGTCTGTCCGATCCACGTCACGTGTATAGCCAGGTTCGACGTATGGTGGCGGTGCGTAACGCCAAGTTGGAGCGGGATCGAGAACGTCGCGGCGAGCGCGAACGCCGACGCCGCAAGCTGCCGAAAGTTGATTGGTCCGTTTCTTTGGAAAAAGGCTTTGTGCCCGCCAATCAGTTTCCCGCCAAGTTCAGCTTCGATGTCACGAGCGAAGATTGCACTGGCGATTTCGTTCTTTTCGGCTTAACCGTCAGCCAGACTCAAGCCAACCTTGTGGGAATTAACAACCTTTATGCGGAAGCGACTCCCCCGTGCAACAGCGGCAAGCCTTGGGTCGCGTTTGCTTACAACACCGTGACTCACAGCAATGGGCAGATCCGCACCTCGCCAGTTCTCTCCGTGGACGGAACAAAAGCGGCGTTTGTAGAGAGCACCGCGGGTGGTTCGTATTTCCATGTCATTGTGCTGCCCAATCCGATTCCATCTCCTCCCTCGCAAACTGGAAGCGTGCTTAGCCCTTCCACTCCGGCGTCCTGCGGAACCCCGACAATTGTCAACTGCATGACTACGCTCACAATTTCTGCAGCTGCCAATACAGTCTCTTCACCCTGGGTGGATTACAACAACGACATTGCTTACGTGGGCACCGACGACGGCAAGCTCTACAAGATCAGCCCGGTGTTTGGCGGGGGCGCTCCAGCACTGATCAACGATGCAAATTGGCCGGTTACAGTTGTGACCAGCGGCTCGAGCAACGTTTTGACTGGGCCGGTGGTGGACGCCAATGCTGGACGCATCTTTATTGGTGACGCTAATGGATATCTTTACGCCATCAGCCTCTCCGCTCCGGCTAAGGCCACGGCAGCTCGTGTTCCGATTGGCTGGGTTGGACATGGGGCTGGCACTGGCGTGGTCGATCCCCCTATCGTCGTCAACGACTCGGCCAATCCTGCCGTTGATCAGGTGTTTTCTTTTACCGGCTGTAGCAATGTGTTGGGAGTCGGAGGTGCAATCAACCAGATCCCAGCGAACTTTACTTCCACGACTTCCTACACTGCCGTAGATTTGGGATCGAGAAGTGGCAGCGGCGATTGCACCACGGGCAACGTTCACAGCGGCACGTTTGATGACGCATTTTGGACCGGCGGAAGCGCCACCGGACACATGATAGCTTGCGGCTTTGTCTCCGGAACAAACGGAACACCGTTGCAGCCGTCGAATCCCAAAATGTACAAGCTGGGCTTCGATGTCAATCACCTGATTACAGCCACAGGTCAAGCCACGTGGGTGGTTAACAGTACAAAGGGTGACGAGTGCTCGCCACTTACTGAGTTCTCGAATGGGACCACCGACAAGCTGTTCTTCGGTGTCGGGAGCGCTGGGGGTTCTGGTGACGGGTTCGTTGAGAGTTCCAGCTTGACAGCCGGCTTCCCATCTCCAGGAACTTGCTCGGTCGGCAACCCAACCAGTACCTGCGTGACCGCGCCTAAGGCGTTGGGCGGCACCAGCGGCATTATTATCGACAATCAGTTGTCTAATGGTGGGAGTAACATCTATTTCACCACGCTTGCTACCGGGTCCGTGAACGGTCAGAACTGCAAAGCAACGGGCGGCACAAACGCGCCATTCTGCGCGGTAAAGTTGACGCAAAGCGGGCTGCAATAAACGGGTAGTACTAGCGTTGATGATCCGCGTGGCGGTTTAGCGGCTTCTGCTCTTCAGGCATGTAGAAGAGTCTCGCGTCAGCGTTGTCGGTGGCGCCCTGTCTTCTCGTGCATGTTCAGTTCATCCAGCGACTGCTCAAAAACGCGAGCCTGGTTGAAGCGGCGTTAACCGGAACAGCCGTGTGCATGTGTTTTGTTGTAGAGGCGAAACGATTAGTTTTGGATTCCCGAAAATTTTTCCGATACTTTCAATCGGAACTATTCATCGAATTACGGAGCGAGATCAGTTGACGCAGGAAGAGCGGAACCGTAGAATCACACGCTAATGATGTGGGACAGCAAAAATCGCCAGAAGGTCAGCAGCAACTCTTGCTGTTGTTGTCGGGCATTCGTGTCTTCTGGCGGAGGGAATTTGCTGACCTAAACGCTTCCTAAGTTTTTCGGCATACATAAACCCATCGCCAGTAAAAGCTGGCGGTGGGTTTTTCATTTATGGCAAACGCGATAAAAGAAACGACGGCACAAAGGGTTGAGCGCCTGAAGCACGAGCTGAACCCGTGGCAAGGGCTCGACGAAATCCGGCGCTTTTCGCGCGAGGGTTTTTCCTCGATTCCACCGGAATGGCTGGGAACATATTTCCGATGGTGGGGTGTCTACACCCAGGGCGATGGCGCGGGCGTTATCGGCGGACAGGGTGGTCAAGGCCGGGCGTTGCCTCTGTTCATGGTTCGCATCCGGATTGCGAACGGACTGCTCACCTCGCAACAGTTGCGAACCGTGGCCGACCTCACTCGCCGCTTTGGGCGGGGAACCGCCGATCTCACCGTTCGGCAGAACATCCAGCTCCATTGGGTCACCATCGAATCCCTTCCGGAGGTTATCCAGGCGCTTTGGAGTGTTGGTCTCAACACCATGGGCGCGTGCGGCGATGTGACTCGTAACATCACCGGATGCCCGCTGGCGGGAGTCGACGCCGACGAAATCGTAGATGCCTCTCCATTGGGATTGCAGGCCACGGATGCGTTGGTGGGTAATCCCGAGTTCTACAACCTGCCGCGTAAATTTAAGATCTCGATCTCTGGATGCCGCGTCTGGTGCGCCTACCCGGAGATCAATGACATTGGCCTGACCGCGGTGACGCGTACTTTCCAGGGCCAAGAAGAAGTCGGATTCTCGTTGCGAGTTGGAGGCGGGCTCTCCGCCGAACCTTATCTCGCCTCGCGGCTGGATGCATTCATTCGCTGGAATCAGGTACTGCCCACGATCCAAGCTATTGCCGAACTGTTTCGTGACTCTGATCAGCTTCGGGAACACCGTGAACGAGCTCGGCTGAAGTTTCTTTTTTTGCGCCACGGTTGGAGTGCCAAAGACTTCCAGCGGGAATTAGAGCGGCGTGTGGGGTTTCAATTTGATGCTGCGGCAGAAGAGCACCCGCCCGATGACGCGTATCGCGACCACGTTGGGATCTATCCCCAGAAGCAAGCGGGTTTGTTTTACGTGGGCGCCTCCGTGCTTCGCGGACGCATTAGCGCGGAACAAATGCACGTGGCCGCCGACCTTGCGGATAGTTTTGCCGACGGCCATTTGCGCACGACCACAATGCAAAACCTGATCGTTGTGAATGTGCCTCAGGCGAACACAGCGGCACTGGCAAAAGAATTGGAAAACATCGGATTTCGAGTTGCTGCATCGCCATTCTGGCGAGGCGCCATCGCTTGCAGCGGAACTGAGTTTTGCAAGCTCGCGATCACCGAAACGAAGTCGTTCTCCAGGTGGCTGGTCGAAGAACTCGAAGAGCGCCTGCCGGCATTCGATCAGGATCTCAAGCTGCACGTTACCGGATGTCCCAACAGCTGCGGGCAGCACTGGATCGCCGACATCGGGATTGAGGGCAAGAAAGTCAAAGACGGCGGGCGCCTGATCGACGCCTACTACTTTTGCCTGGGTGGCGCGGTCGGGCTCCACCAGAAGACGGCGCGTCCCGTCGGCTATCGCTGCCCGGCTTCTGATGTTCCGGATGCGATCGAGCGATTGCTCAAGGTCTACCTGGCTGAACGTGTCCCTGGAGAGAATCTCCGCAAGTTTTTCGCACGTCACAGCGAAACGGAGCTGCGGGAGTTCCTCGCCGGACAGGTATTTGAACCCGTCGCGCGCGATCTTTCGCCCGGACGTGTACCGCATGGTATCGAGGGATAGGTATGGCAGCACCTGCACGACAACTCGAACCCCAGCCTCTCGCAACGAGCTTGTTCCCCATGTTCGTGAAGCTGCATGGAAAGGCCGTACTGGTTGTCGGCGCGGGCAGCATTGGCGAGCCCAAAATTGGCTCTCTGCTCGATACCGGAGCGCACATTCGAGTCATTGCGCTCGAAGCTACTGAGAGGGTTCGCGAGTGGTCGCGCGTCGGACAGCTTGCATTGGAAGAACGCCGCTTCGTTCCCGCGGATCTGGATGGCATATTCCTTGCGGTCATCGCGCCCTCGCAACGGGATTTGAACGAAGTGGCCTACACCGAGGCGCAAAAAAGGAACGTGCTGTGCAACGTGGTGGATGTTCCAGAACAATGCGACTTTTACTACCCCGCCCTTGTGAAACGCGGGGATTTGCAGATCGCGATTTCGACGTCCGGACAGAGTCCTGCACTCGCGCGTCGCCTTCGGGAACAACTCGAACAACAATTTGCCCCGAGCTATGCCGATTGGCTGGCTGAACTGGGAGCCACTCGGCGGGACGTCTTGAAGAGCAATCTAACTCGCGAGCAGAAGCGCGAATTGCTCATGTCCCTGGCCGCCCGCCCCGCGTTCGAGGAGATGCTTGCCGCCAATACCGGTCACAACAAAGAAGGAGACGCAGGATGAAGGGGAAAGTTTATCTCGTGGGTGCTGGGCCCGGAGATCCCGAGCTGCTCACCATCAAAGCGTACCGTCTGCTACGGATCGCTGACGTCGTGCTCTACGACGATCTGGTCTCGCCCGAGATTCTCAAATTGGTATCTCCCGGTGCTCAGCTGCGAAATGTTGGCAAGCGTTGTGGGAAGAAGAAGATCACACAGCAGGAGATCAATTTCCTGATGATTACCCTAGCCGAATCCGCACATCGCGTGGTGAGGCTGAAGAGTGGCGATCCGCTCATCTTTGGCCGCCTCGGCGAAGAAGTGGAAGCGCTTCGCAGAGGGGGGATTGATTTCGAAATCGTTCCCGGAGTTACTGCGGGCTTCGGGGCAGCAGCATCGCTGGAAATTCCGCTCACTCATCGTCATGCCTCACCCGCGCTGGTCCTGATTACGGGGCATCGTGCTTCGCACAATCCAGACAATGACTGGAGCAACTACGTTGCGAGTGGCGCGACACTGGTCATTTACATGCCAGGACACGAATACAGTCAGATTGCCTCGCGTCTGATGAAGGCGGGGCTCTCCGGGGAAACGCCATGCGCGATCGTGTCGCGTGCCAGCACAGCGCAGCAGCAATCGCTGGTTACGACGGTTACTCAACTGAGTGTCAGCCAGACCCTTCCTGCTCCGACAATTCTGATTGTCGGCGAGGTTGTCCGCTCTGCTTATAAGGCAACAGATGGAGCCTGGGAACCAGCCCGCAGCTTGCGGCACAACCTGGACCTTTCCGGCCTCCTTGCGTCGGCTGAGGTCTTCGCAGAAAACGAGGAGCCCCGGCCATGAAAGAGCAAGTCGCAGAGCTGGTAGCGAAAGTTCAACCTGCCGCTGAGAGTTGGGCTGCAGAAGAAGTTTTGCGCTGGGCATTCGAAACATTCGGACGAAATATTGCGATCTCGTCGGCTTTCGGTGTGGAAGGAATGGCCGTCATTGAAATGGCGTCCCACGTCCACCCGAAGTTCCGTCTTTTTTCTATCGACAGCGATTTTCTTTTTCCGGAAACCTACAATCTCATGGACGAGATTGAATCTCGTTACCAAATTAAAATTGAGAAGGTTTACTCACTGCTTTCTCCAGAGGAGCAGGAGCGGCAGTACGGCGCGGCGCTCTGGACGCGTAATCCTGATGCATGCTGCAATCTTCGAAAAGTTGAGCCCCTTAGACGAAAACTAGGCGAGCTGCAAGCCTGGATTTCAGGCATTCGCCGCGATCAGACTGCCAGCCGAGCTTCCGCACACAAGATCGAGTGGGATTCCAAGTTCGGCCTGGTAAAAATTAACCCCATCGTCGACTGGGATGCCAAAAAGGTGTGGCGGTACATTCACAAGCACGATGTGCCCTACAACCCGCTGCACGATCAGGGCTACCCAAGCATCGGTTGCACCCACTGCACGCGCGCTATCGGACCCGGCGAGGACCCGCGAGCGGGCCGCTGGTCGGGCTTCAGCAAGACCGAGTGCGGCCTCCATCTTATCGAGCCCGCGCCGCCGGTGCCCGACCTGAAAACCAGCGCTTCGGGAGCTTGTGATTGAGGAATCCGGGCATCTGCCCTGGGCAACCCGGCCTACTCGGCAAAAATCGGCAAGCACACTGGCGTGCATCGAGTTCCCCAGCGGTCGCGTATCTCTCCTAGTGCACCCTCGACTGCGTAGGTAGAGCATGGTTTCACAAGCATAGCGAACTCGGAGTGTCGGCCTGATCTCTTCACTTTCCGAACCCATTCGACCTGAACTCCCCGAGTCGACAATGCCTGCGTGATCGCGGGGATCGCATTGGTTTCTCCTCGCCGCCTAGAACGTAGCAAGTACGACGAAGAGAAATCAGCACTTACTCCACAGGCACGGAGATGAAGGTTGTTTGCGGTTCCAGTTGCATTTCGTCGTAGAGCGAGCAGGTCAGAAATGATGGCGACAGCCGTCGGTGCGCCGCCTGCGCCTCGGCCTGACAAAACGGTTTCACCTCCGTGTTCTCCGGTCACAACGAGCGCATTTTGATTGTCCTTGGTCCGAGATAAAGGCGAGGAGAGCGGCACCAGCATGGGCTGCACGGTCGCAACTAGTGTGTTTTCTCTAATCTCGGCCATCGATAACTGGCGGATGGTGCAGCCGAGTTCACGAGCGTACTCGAAATCGGAAGGCTCGATGGATTCGATACTTCTCTTGTAAACGCATTGTGGCCTGATGTCGGCTTGCAGGGCGACTCGCGCCAGGATGGCGAGCTTACAGCTTGCATCGGTGCCGTTTAAATCGTCAGATGGATTGGCCTCGGCGAACCCGAGTTTCTGAACGTGGGCCAGAGCGGCAGCCAGTGATGTCCCGTACGCTTCCATATTGCTAAGGATGTAGTTGCAGGTACCGTTCAGGACGCCCACAAATTTCACCAATTTATCTCCTGCCAATCCGTGCTCGAGCGCGCTCAAAACTGGAACGCCTCCTGCTACGGATGCGCCATATAAGATCTGCTGCCCGGTTTGATGTGCCACCTCCAACAATTCAACCCCGTACACTGCCATCAGGTGCTTGTTCGCCGTGACCACCGATTTTCCGGCCAGTAATGCCTGCTGCACCCATTGCTTTGCCGGTTCGAGTCCGCCGGCGACCTCCACCACCACGTCAACGTCGCTAGCCAGAACATGACGAATGTCGTCAGTCCATTCAACACCGTTGGGAACCCACGACACGCGCTTGCGATCGACATCGCGGTTGAAGACGTGTGTAAGCCGGAACGGCAAGTTTGGCCTGCTGCACAGCGCCTCTGCGACAGCCTTGCCCACTGTGCCAAAGCCTAAGATTGCGATCTTCGAGCTTGGGCTGAATGACCCACGTCTCGAGGCTAATGGTGGCCGCTTGCCAGGTCCGGCGCGTTGAGGACCGAGTGCGCTTATAGCCATGCTTCACCCGCCTGGCAAAGAGAATGCGAACTTGGGACGGACACGGGCTGCTCGCGGCCCGGAAAGAAGAGTCCATGCAGGCGCTGGACGGCTTCCACAGCTCGCGATTCATCAACTAGAAAGCTGATCGTGCGGTCTGACGCGCTCTGGCAAACGACGCGAACGTCGATATCTGAGACTGCAGCGAACACCCGACTTGCAATTTCCGGCTTACGGCGGATGTTCTCTCCTATGAGACAGATTAGCGCCTTATGATTCTCCCATCGAACACTGGCCCTGTTTTGCAATTCAGCCGCGACCCCCGCGAGTGTGTCAGTGGAACTGACCAGAAGCGATACCTTGCCATGCGAGCACGACATCACTTCAACGCGACAATGGTGCCGGTCAAGTGCGGTGCAGATGTCCTCCAGGAAATCGGAATCGGTGTTCGATGCTGAAGCAATTTCAACCGCCGCAATGGCTCGTTTCGCCGTGACCGCTCGCACCGAAGTTCCACCATTACAGTTCGCAACGATCTCCGTACCTTCGACATCTGGATTCCGGGAATTTAGAACATAGACCGGTATGTTCTCTTTTGCCGCGGGTACCAGCGTTGCCGGATGTAGCACTTTGGCACCGAATTGTGCCATCTCACCCGCTTCGTCGAAGCTCATTCTTTGTATGAGCCTAGCGTCGGGACACAGGTTGGGATCTGCACTCATGACTCCGTCCACATCCGTCCAGATTTCCACGCGACAAGCCCTTAGAGCTGCACCGACGATGGTTGCGCTCAAATCGGAACCTCCACGACCGAGAGTCGTAGGCACTCCGACTTTGGTTGCTCCTAAAAAGCCTCCTAGTACGGGAACCCGCCTTTGCTTCAAAACAGGGTCAAGCACTTGCCGGAGCCGATGGTTGGTTTCAGACCAGAGCGGAGAAGCTTGCGTATGTCGATCGTCAGTCACAAAACAAGAACGAGAATCGATCAGATCGGCGCCAACTCCCTGATGCCGCAGAGCAGCCGTGACCAACCTGCTGGAGAGACACTCGCCTGATCCTAGTAGCCGGTCCTGCATTTGTGCACTCAAATGACCAGCGCTCGTAATCTCTCCAAGCAATGACCGCAACTGCGCGAACTCCGACCCTATTGCAGACCGCAAGAGAGCGCCTTCCCCACAAGGTACAAGATCGGAAGCAACGTGCTCATGTCTCTGCTGCAATTCCGTGACAGCCGTCTCAAAATCCTCGCGCGCTTCCGCCGCGTGTCCCAGTCGTAGAAGTTCGTCCGTAACCCTAGCTAACGCGCTAACCACGACGACGACACGGAAATTCAATCGGCTACGCACAATTCGCACGAGTCGCCGAATCGCATAGGCGTCCTCTACCGAAGTGCCGCCAAACTTCATGACCACAACGCCCGGCTGTTCTGCCCAATCGCTACTTGATCCAGATGAATCGTTCATGACTTCTCCTCTTCGTCGATCTTGCGAGCAAAGAAAAACCCACCGCCATCTCTTCTGGCGGTGGGTTTCGGTGAACTCTGAATTCTGTCTAGCCTATCCCGCTCCCTCCTCCAGAAGACACGTAATTCGTGTCGACATTGTTGTGCCTGTTTTTGTAATTCGAATCACGTTCTGGAGCAGGGCAGGCATGATATTTACGTTAGTGGCTGGTCCCCCCAACACGGTTGGTACCTTCGTGGTTCTCGTGCGTTACTATGTGTTCGAAGAACTCAGCCAGACGAGCGATCAAGCGGTTACGGCCGCCAATAATGTGCAAGCCGCTCTCATGCTGATGCTCTTCCAACACTTTATTCAATCCGCTCTCTAATTCATTCATCGCAGACTCCCCTGATATATCGGCAAGGTTCGTCGTACTCTTTAAATTAGCGATTTCTCCCCGGGAAAGGAAATCAGAAATTTTAATGGCTTCTATTCGAAAGTTGGAGGCACTCCGCAACCGATCTAGAGGTTGAGACGGTACCTAGACCATTTTCTTGTTCTTAGCGGCCATTTCCTTCAAAACCGAAATGAAAGCAGTGGTCGCCCGGGGAAGAGTTCGGTCACGCCTGTAGGCGAGGCCTAGCTCGCGCCACAGTTCCGCATCTTCCAGATCGATAAGCTTCACGCGGCCGGACTCCGCTTCGTCCCGCGCAAAGGTCGCACTGACTAGCGACACGCCGAGATCTGCCGCTACGAAACTCTTAATCATACCGATGCTAGGTAATTCCATCCGTACCTGTAGCTCGGAGATGTGCATTCGGAACAGGCGATCGAGCAAACGTCGCGTGTGACCTGTTTTAGGAAACAAGAGCGGATACTTTACCAGCTCGGCAACGGGCACCACTTTGTACTTAGACAAAGGACTTTTGGGGCTGACCATCACCATCAGCTTGTCTCGGAAAATCGGAAGCGTCTTCAGACTCGCTGATTTTGCGGGCAAAGTGATGATTCCAACATCAATGGAGCCGTTCTCCAGTTTCTCGATAATCTTATAGCTGAAATTTCGATAGATGCTGATTTGAACACCGGGATACAGCCGGCAATACTCCGCAAAAACTTCAGGCAGAACATACAAGCAGGTAGCTTCATTCGCGCCCACCAGCAACGTGCCACGCGGCATTCGGCCGTGATCGGCTACTGCCATCAGCGACTCGTCGCGCAAATTCTTCAGCCGTTCCGCGTACTCGAACAGCACTTTCCCAGCAGGCGTGAGCTTGACGCTTTTTCCTGAACGATCGAGCAGGCGGTCACCGTATTCGTGTTCGAGTTGCCGTATCTGCGCACTGACTGCCGACTGGGAGCGAAAGACTTTTTCGCCGGCGCGCGAGAAACTGCCTTGTTTAGCAACTTCCAGGAACGTGATGAGCTGGTCAAAATCCATGCGTGATAATCGCGGAATTATATCCGCGATGCAAGCCTCGGTTCAGTGACGGGAAAGACTTCCACAGCTGGCCTAATTTTCTTCCTTGACAGGCGAATGCAGGTCAACCCATTATTCATACGATTTAATAAACCGTTATGGCCGCTCCCGAGGTTCATGCTATGCCTTCTCCCGCTGGAAAGTTGGGCCGCCCAGGAGCGTATTGGGACCGCTCCGGCAATGTAGTGCGTGACTGGACGACTGATCAAGCCCTCCCCGAATATGAGGGCCGTTGTATGGTCTACCTTGATATTCAAGGCCCGGTCTTCATGAACACATACTTGCACAATGGCAAACGCTGCTGGGAACTCGGCGAAAAGATCACCAGATGAATTGTTACTCTGATCAGTAGATCTGATCAGTGACCCTGCTGCACTCCTTTCTCGCGGCATTCCCAAGCGCAATGCGCCCATTGATTCAGCAGCCTTCTTCTGTAGTACTGTATAAAGTGTCCCTCGAGAGGCTTCGCCATTGTGTCGATTGTGGCGGAAGCAGGGTTCGGGCCCGTAGCTCAGCGGTTAGAGCAGTGGACTCATAATCCATTTCGAGCTGACTGCAGCAAAGCGCACGAGAACGCAGGCTGCCGCAAGGACCTTTGCTAACTATGGCTTGTCCGCCACTCGTCTCTGCATGGGAATGCACGGAGACGCAGGCTAGTACTCCTCGAAG
>Ga0136846_1219021_pt1 | contig 13777 bp, 12 predicted proteins | sample HopSoiMetagenom2_FD_96841 | JGI IMG/M metagenome (GOLD analysis project Ga0136846, IMG submission 96841) | Grasslands soil microbial communities from Hopland, California, USA - 2 Assembly 2016 (version 4) | ecosystem: Environmental > Terrestrial > Soil > Grasslands | place: USA: Hopland... | reverse complement strand
TCCACGGCGAGAAAGCGAGCCAGCGCGGGGTTCGCCAACCCTACCCCTGCGCCATCTGGGTGAAGAATTCCTTGTTGTTCTTTGATTTCACCATCTGCCGCAACAGGAATTCGATGGCTTCGGCCTCGGGCATGTCGGCCAGAAACTGCCGGAGCAGCATGACGCGATTGATCTCCGCCTGACTCAGGAGCAGTTCCTCTTTGCGCGTCCCGGAGCGGAAGATGTCGATGGCCGGATAGATGCGGCGATCGGCGATCTTTCGGTCGAGCACCAGCTCCATATTGCCGGTGCCCTTGAACTCCTCGAAGATCACGTCGTCCATTCGGGAGCCAGTCTCCGTGAGCGCTGTCGCGATAATTGTCAGCGACCCACCTTCCTCGATGTTACGGGCGGAGCCGAAGAACCGTTTGGGCCTGTGCAGGGCGGTCGCATCCACTCCGCCGGATAGAATCTTTCCTGACTGCGGCGCGACGGTATTGTGGGCGCGTCCGAATCGAGTCAGCGAGTCGAGAAGGATCACGACGTCTTTTCCACTCTCGACCAGTCGCTTGGCCTTTTCCAGAACCATGTCGGCGACCTGAACGTGTCGAGCGGCTCCCTCGTCGAAGGTCGAGCTGATCACTTCCGCCCGCTTCATGCTGGCGATCATCTCCGTTACTTCTTCCGGCCGCTCGTCGATCAGCAGCACGATGATGGTGACCTCGGGATGATTCTCTGCTATCGCGTTGGCGATCTTGTGCATCAGGATCGTCTTGCCGGCGCGCGGTGGTGAAACGATCAAGCCACGCTGGCCCTTGCCGATCGGCGTCATGATGTCGACCACGCGCATGCTCAGATCCCCGTCCTTCGACTCGAGTCTCAGCCGCTCGTCGGGGTATCGTGGCCGAAGATTGTCGAAAGGGACGCGATCCTTCGCTTTCTCCGGATCGCCGCCGTTCACGCTCTCGACTTTCAGCAGCGCGAGGTAGCGCTCCCATGGCTTGGGAGGACGCACCTGACCCCGCACCTCGTCGCCCGTCCTCAAACCAAATCGCTTTATCTGCGACGGAGAGACGTAGATGTCGTCGGGACCGGGCAGATAACTCCAGTCCTGACTCCGAAGAAAGCCGTAGCCTTCGGGCAGAATCTCGAGGACGCCGTCACCATGCAACATGATGTCGGTGTCGAGCAGATTCTGCTCGATCTGAAAAATGAGATCCTGCTTTCGGAGTCCTGACGGGCCGTCGATCTTGAGACCGTCGGCCATCTCCTGCAGCTCATTGACGGATTTTCGCTTTAACTCTGCGATATCCACTGTGCGGGAAAGAAAAGCGGGAAGGTGGTGCGGGTGGGACTGAGCTAGTGCAGCTCAGCGAAACAGGTACGTGCGGGGGTTGGAAAGGGGGCGCGGCGCAATCGGGTTACCGCGTTCATCCGAAAGTAACCGCCGCAAAAAATGCGGTCAAGTCAGAAGCTGATGTAACGCGTTGGGTTGCTCTTCATGTCTTTGATCAGTGCAGCGAGAAGCACGCGCTCGCGCGCAAGTTGCTGCGCGAGTACGGTGTCCGAGTGCATTCGCTCCATCGTGCCGACCGGACTGAGCACCAAGCCGCGCAGCGTGTCGAGCTCGGCGAGGACGTGCCCCGCCTTTGTAATGAGCGTCGAATCGCGGCGGAATCTGCCCAGGGTACCCTTGTTCGATGAGGTCAACTGACGAATGGAATCTGCGGCGGCCATGGTGCGAGAAGCCCGGGCGGTCAGCCCACCCCGGCGTATCGCGGCGATCGTTCCTGTGCCTCGCGATGCCCTGGCATTGAGACTGGACACTCCCGCACTGACATCGGCAAAATCCTCAAATCCATTTCTCCGTGCGTTGCCGATCGTGCCCACGGGTCGATCGAGCTTGTTGGCGAGCTCGGCTGTCGCTTTGCCGAGAGCCGCAACTTCCGGCGCGATGGACCCGATGCCGGTTGCAATGTCCACGACTTCCGGCTTCGGACGAGTATAGATGGTGTCACCATCGCGCAGCGACGGAGCGGCGGTGGTACCGGGAGAGATGTAAACTACCGGGACGCCGATAAGATTCGCGCCCGGCCGGATCTGCGCGTATGAGTCGCGGCGCACGTTCGGCAGCGCGTCTTTGAGGACTTCGGTGACGATGAGAAGCCGCTCCAGCGTGTCGACGCTCGCTGGCCTGAACTTGATGTCCTTCACCAGCCCTTCTTTCTCACCGGAGAGCCACACTTCGGTTCCTGCCAGCACCCCGCTCGCATCATCCGTCACTACGTATAGGGTCACTTTCTTGCCATGGAGTGCGCCGACGCGCGCAAATAACAAAATCAACACCGTCGCCAGGCCAATTACGGCCGCCGCGACTATTCCCACGGTGAGATTTCGCCAGTGCAGTCTGTGAGGCACGCAGCGAATATAAACGCGAGGTATTCCGAGCGCTTATTTTATGGTGCATACATGACCGTCAAACACGCCGCCTCATGGTGATCGGGGTTCCGCGAGAGATAGCGCCCGGTGAAAAGCGCGTCGCGCTCGTTCCCGAAGTCGTCCCCCAGCTTGTGCGCGCCGGACATCGGGTGATAATCGAGCGAGATGCCGGACTTCGCGCGGGATTCACCGACGATGCCTATGTCACCGCCGGATCCGAGATCGTCGACTCCGCCCAGGAGGTCTACTCCGCGTCGCAGATGCTCCTGAAGGTTCAACGTCCCGGCCGTGAAGAGAGCAGCGGTGAAGCCGAGCTCGACATGCTGAACGAAGGTACCGTGCTCATCGGACTTCTTCAGCCGGGCGGAGACCCGGCGCTGTTCCAGCAACTTGCGGAGCGCAGCATCATCGCCTGCAGTATGGAGCTGGTACCACGCACGACGCGCGCGCAGATGATGGACGCGCTCTCGTCACAGAGCACAGTCGCCGGCTACAAGGCGGTGCTGCTCGCGGCCAACTCGCTCCAGAAATTCTTTCCAATGCTGATGACGGCTGCCGGAACGGTTCGCCCCGCGCGCGTGCTCGTTATCGGCGCCGGTGTCGCCGGACTGCAGGCGATCGCTACCGCGCGCCGCATCGGTGCCGTCGTCGAAGCGTTCGACACCCGCCCTGTCGTCAAGGAGCAGGTGAAGAGCCTCGGCGCCACCTTCGTCGAGCTCGACGTACAAACAGAGGATGCCCAGGATTCCGGAGGCTACGCCAAGGAATTGAGCGAGCGCCATATTCGACGCGAGAAAGAGCTGATCCACAACCGAGCGATCCAGGCAGATGTAATCATCACCACCGCTCTGATTCCCGGCAAACCCGCGCCGATGCTGGTTAGCGCCGAGACCGTGCGTGAGATGCGGCCAGGCTCCGTGATAGTGGACCTCGCCGGTGAACAGGGCGGCAATTGCGAGCTGACAGTTCCCGGCGACACGATAGTGCGGCACGACGTAACCATTATCGGTCCGCTCCACATCTCCAGCGAGCTGGCGTACCACGCCAGCCAGATGTACTCGAAAAACATCGCGGCACTCGTCGCGCTCCTCGCGCCAAAAGGCGAGCTCAATCTGAATTTTGCGGACGACATCATCGACGCGGTTTGCATCGTCGCCAACGGTGAGGTAAGGCACAATCCAACCCGTCTGAGGCTTGGAATGTCGCCGCTTCCCACCCAGACAACGGGAGCCGCAAAGTGAGCCAGGAGTTGGTGCTCGGCATCTACGTGTTCATCATGGCGATCTTCGTTGGCTTCGAAGTGATCAGCCGTGTCCCTTCGGTCCTGCACACGCCCCTCATGTCCGGAACCAACGCCATTCACGGCATCGTCGTGCTGGGCGCGTTTCTCGTTGCGGGCTCGGCGGACTCGCCGCTACTCCATGCTCTCGGCTTTATCGCAGTTGTATTCGGAGCCGCCAATGTTTTCGGCGGCTTCGTCGTGACGGACCGGATGCTCGAGATGTTCAGAAAGAGAGAGGCGCCGCCGAGCGAAAAAAGGGATGCTTGATCTGCGGGCGTCAGCCATCGCGGTCAGCTATATCGTGGCCGCGATCCTGTTCATCTTCGGCCTCAAGCAACTGAGCTCGCCGGCGACGGCACGCGCAGGCAATCGGCTGGCAGCGATCGGCATGGCATTGGCTCTCGCCGCGACGCTGCTCGATCGCCAGATCGTTTCGTTCTGGACGATTGCCATCGGGACCGTGATCGGGGCCGCGGTCGGAATTTATTTCGGCAGGACTGTGCAGATGACGGCAATGCCGCAAATGGTGGCGCTGTTCAACGGGATGGGCGGTGCGACCGCCGCGCTGGTCTCAGTGGCGGAGTTTCTCAGATTGACCCGCATTGCCTAGCCGATCGGCGTCGGCGAAGCGACTTCGATCGTTCTTGGAACGGCGATCGGAGCGATCTCCTTCACCGGAAGCATCATCGCCTTCGGCAAGCTGCAGGAGATCCTGCCAGGGAAACCGCTTCAGTTCCCACTTCAACGTCTCGTCAACGGGCTGATACTCCTGAGCGTCATTGCGCTCGGCGCAATGGTAGTGGCGAGCGGTGGGACGTCCGCGCTCTGGCTCCTGTTCGCAGCCGCGCTGTTGCTGGGTGCGATGTTCGTGCTGCCGATAGGTGGCGGCGATATGCCGGTGGTCATCTCGATTCTGAATTCGCTCACCGGGCTCGCGGCGGCGCTCACCGGTTTCGTGCTTCACAACCAGATGCTCGTTGTCGCCGGTGTCCTTGTCGGCGCATCGGGCACACTGCTCACGCTGCTCATGAGCACGGCGATGAATCGCTCGGTTGGGAATGTCCTGTTCGGAGCCTTTGGCGCCACCGGGAGCGGCGCCGCTGCGAGCGCTTCGGCGGTGGGTCACACGGTTCGCCAGACAACCCCAGAGGATACGGCGATCGCGCTCGCCTACGCCCGGAGTGTTGTCATCGTTCCGGGATACGGGTTGGCCGTAGCCGAAGCACAGCACACTGTCCGCGAGCTGGCGACCGACTTGGAAAGCCGCGGTGTCAACGTGAAGTACGCGATTCACCCTGTCGCCGGCCGCATGCCCGGCCACATGAACGTTCTCCTCGCGGAAGCGAATGTCCCGTACGACCAGCTGCTGGAGATGGACCAGGTCAACGGACAATTCCCACAGACCGACGTCGTGCTGGTGGTTGGAGCGAACGACGTCGTCAACCCGGCAGCGCGCGACGATCCTTCGAGTCCCATTTACGGCATGCCCATTCTCGATGTCGATCGCGCCCGCAACATCATCGTCCTCAAGCGCAGCATGGGCCACGGCTTCGCCGGCATCGACAACGCGCTGTTCTACCACGAAAAAACGCGCATGCTCTTCGGCGACGCGCGTCAGTCGCTGACCCAGGTCGGCCAGGCGCTCAAAACCGCGTAGCTGGTTTCGCGAGAAGAGTCCCGTCCCGCAGGTTCTTGTGATGCTGGTGTGGGATGCCCGCCCGCCTGACCCGCGCCACAATCCAAAGACAGAAATGCGCGCGGCGGGACTCGAACCCACGACCTTCGGCTCCGGAGGCCGACGCTCTATCCAACTGAGCTACGCGCGCAAAATAAGTGACTTCCCAGAGGGATTAACTTCCTCTGATGACTCCAGCAAAACGAAAGATAACGATACTCCCCGGGGATGGGATTGGGCCGGAGGTTATCGATGCCGCTCTCGCAATCATAAATGCCACCGGCGCCGCCGTCGAGTTCGAAAAGTGTGAAGCGGGCGCCCGCGGATTTCAGAAAGGAATTCCCACCGGCATTCCCAGGGAAACGATTCAGTCGATCGAGCGAAATCGCGTCGTGCTCAAGGGTCCGCTCGAGACGCCCATCGGCTACGGAAGTCGCAGCGCCAACGTCACGCTGCGCACGCTCTTCGAAACCTACGGCAACATCCGCCCGGTTCGTGAGCTGCCCGGAGTGCAGACCGCGTTTACCGGGCGGCAGCTCGACATCGTCATCGTCCGGGAGAACATAGAAGACCTCTACGCCGGCATCGAATACATGCAGACGCCAGGCGTCGCCGAGAGTCTCAAGCTGATCTCACGCGAAGGTTGCGAGAAAATCGTAAAGCTGGCGTTCGCATTCGCGATCGCTGAAGGGCGAAAGGCAGTTCACTGCGCCACCAAATCGAACATTCTCAAGCTCACTGAGGGGTTGCTGCAGCACACGTTCGAGGAGATCGCGCCGGAATACCCATCGATCACATCGAAGCACATCCTGATCGACAACTGCGCCCACCAGCTGGCGATGCGTCCGGAGCAGTTCGACGTCATCGTCACCACGAACATGAACGGTGACATCCTCAGCGATCTCACTTCAGGGCTGACGGGCGGCCTCGGCTTCGCGCCATCGGCGAATATCGGCAACGACGTCGCGATCTTCGAGGCAGTGCACGGCTCCGCGCCCGACATCGCCGGGAAGAACAAGGCAAATCCAACCGCGCTAATCCTCAGCGGGGCGATGATGCTGCGGCACATTGGCGAGGGCAACGCCGCGAACGATGTGGAGCAGGCAGTGCTTGTCACGCTCGAGAGCGGAATCCGCACCAGCGACATGATGGGCGCCGACAAACCGGCATCGACTACCGAGTTCACCCACGCTGTCATCTCGAACCTTGGCAAAGTTTCGAAGCTGAGTCCGCCCAAGAAATACACGAAGGTCGAGCTCCCACCGGCGCAGCTCGGAGTGAACGTCGTCCCCGCGAATAGTCGGCGCCTGACCGGCATCGACATCTACATCGAGTCCGATCTCGAGCCCAAAGCGCTGGCGTCGGAGCTGGAGAAACTGACGACGACGTCGCCCGTCAGTCTGCAGATGATCAGCAACCGCGGCGCAATGGTTTTTCCCGCGAGTGATCGCCGCGTCTCGCTGGTTGACCACTACCGCTGCCGGTTCGTTCTGCGCGACACCGCCGGGAAGCTGGGGGACGCCGAGATTTTGTCCCTCCTCGGCTCCGTCGGCAACAAGTACAAATGGATGCACGTCGAGAAGCTCCAGGAATTCGACGGCGAGCAAGCCTATTCCAAATCCCAGGTCTAGCCGAAGGATTGTCGCCTGCTAAATAGGGAGACGTCCCGACGTAGTGAACTCGCTGCTAACATCTAGACTCTCACTGCTGGCACCCTTTCCCCAGTTGCCTTAACCCGTTCACCGGCTTCGATGAGGTAGTGAAGATGCCCGCTCTCGATCGTCGCGCGTTCATGAGTTATTTCGCCGGAGTCGGCCTCGGCTCGACGCTGTTCCCCGGCGTCCTCTGGGCCAAGCTCGCCGCCGGTGCTGAAATCACCGTCGATACCATCGCCAGCGCAGAGGACGTCGCCGGCGTTCATTTCGATCAAGCCGAGCGTGAGCTAATGCTCGATGGGCTTAAGCAGCAGGAACAACGCATCGAGGCGCTGCATAAAATCCCGCTCGCAAACTCGGTGAGCCCCGCCATTGTCTTCGATCCACTTCCTCCCGGGAAAAAGATCGAGCCTGCCCCTCGACGGCCAATGGTGCGCGCGACGGTGGCGCTGCGCGCACGGCCAGCCGACCTCGAGGACCTGGCTTTCCTGCCGGTGGCAGAGCTGTCGGAGCTGGTGCGCCGTCAGCGCGTCACATCGCTGGAGTTGACGCAGATGTACCTCGGCAGGTTGAAGAAGTACGACCCCGTTCTGCGCTGCGTGATCTCGCTCACTGAAGATCGCGCGCTGAAGCAGGCGCGCGCGGCCGATGCGGAGATAGCCAGGGGCCGCTACCGCGGACCGCTTCACGGAATTCCGTGGGGAGCGAAGGATCTCCTCGCTGTGCGCGGCTACAAGACGACGTGGGGAGCGGGCCCGTACAGGAACCAGGTCATCGATACCGACGCGACTGTTGTGCAGCGGCTCGACGCTGCCGGCGCGGTTCTCGTCGCCAAGCTCACGTTGGGGGAGCTGGCTCAGGGCGACATCTGGTTCGACGCGACTACGAAGAATCCGTGGAAAGTAGATCAGGGCTCTAGCGGGTCCTCTGCAGGGCCCGCATCAGCGACGGCCGGCGGACTGGTCGGCTTTTCGATCGGCAGTGAGACTCTTGGTTCTATCTCTTCGCCTTCGACGCGTTGTGGAACGACCGGATTGCGTCCAACATTTGGACGCGTGCCTCGGACAGGCGCGATGGCGCTGTCGTGGACGATGGACAAGCTCGGTCCCCTTTGTCGCAGCGTCGAAGATTGCGCGATGGTCCTCGATGCGATCTACGGACCCGATGGCCGAGACAACACTGTCATCGACGCGCCGTATCGTTGGGACGCGAAGCTTTCTCCGAAAACACTGCGCATAGGCTACGTCAAGTCCGCCTTCGACACAGCGATGAACGACCCGGCGGATCCGAAGCGCACGCTCCACGCAACCAAGAAGTTCGACGATGCTGCGTTGGACGTTTTCCGCCGGTTGGGCATCAACCTCATCGCGGTCGATCTGCCGGACGTGGCTTACGACCCGATGCGCATTATTCTGAACGCCGAGGCGGCCGCCGCTTTCGACGAGCTGACGCGATCGGACCGCGACAAGGAGCTGGTACAACAGGGCAAGTTCGACTGGCCCAACTCGTTTCGCACGTCGCGGTTCATTCCAGCCGTCGATTATGTCAACGCGAATCGACTGCGATCGATCGCCATCCAGAAGTGGGACGAGCTTATGCGGACGGTCGATGTGATAGTGACACCGACCGGGGCTGCGAATCTGAACCAGCTCGTCGCAACCAATCTCACCGGCCATCCCGCTGTCATTCTGCCAAACGGATTCCGCGAAGACGGCACCCCTGTCTCGCTAACGTTTCTTGGCGGTCTCTTCGAGGAAGGAAAGCTGCTGGCGGTCGCGCGGGCCTATCAGGAAGCGACTGGCTTCCATCTCAAGCATCCGGTGATTCCGCTTACGCCGCCAGCACCGCCGACGCCCGCGTCCTAGCGGGCGTCGCTGTCAATCACGGGGAGAACGAAAACTCCAGCTTGAAGTAAGCTGCGTTCTCACGTTCGGCGAATCGCGAGCCGTCGACCGTTTTGTAGCCGGCTGCTGCGGTCGTTCTCAAGCCGGGCGTCCAGACGTATTCGAGTGTGGGTCCGGCCTGCCAGGTGCTGCTCGTCGCTCCATCCCGACCGCCTCCCTGACCAACGAGTTCGGCGCCGATTCGTGCCGGATGCGATCTCGAGGCTCCGAAAGGAACCGACGCACGGCCGCGAGCCCAGACGTAATGGCTGTCGAAGTTGTAGTTCGCCAGAAGTTGCGAGTGCATGGAGCGCATAGCGCGGCCGACGTGGTAGGCGCCGAGGCTCGCTGTCGCGCCACTGGTGCCGCCGCCTTCTGCGCCCGGTGCGCCAGGATCTTCGTTACTCACGAAAGCGTAGCCGCCACCGATCGAAAGCCCATTGCTCCGCGATGCGTACGCCATTCCAAGCGTCGGCATGAATGCGGATAGCGTCCGGTCCGAGCCAGTGATCTGCGGGAGCACCTGATAATGAAGCGCATACCCGTTGGCATTGAAATACGGAGACCAGCCGAGTCCGCCGACACCGACATAAACGCCAGGGAGATAGAACTGGCTGTTCCTGGTGTCCAGCTCCGCGGATCCGTAGAACGATGGGTGGAGATTCGTCAGCTGCGCGTTCGCTGACTGCGCCGCGCCGATCAACCCTGCGATCGCTGTCGCCGCGACAATCTTACTTGGAAGTTTTTGGAGTTTCATGATCGTCTCGATTGTTAATGCTCAGGTATAGGGACGATTGTGGAAGCATTCCGGCTACCTCAGCCGTACGTCCGATGGCAGACAGTTCTTGGCCGCTGCGTCCGATCGAAGTACCGGGTCAACAATCCTGCTAGGTTTGGCGCGGCAAGCCGATCGACCGCAATTCATGGGAGCGCCAATGGCCTCGAAGGACAAAGTCAGTTTCTTCCGCTGGGATTCGATGAAGAAGGAGCGCGTCTCCGACATGCTCGAGCGACGCCTGATTACCGGCGATCGGATGATGCTCGCCCATGTCTATCTCAAAAAAGGCTGCATTGTCCCCAAGCACTCGCACGAGAACGAGCAACTGACTTACATCCTCGAAGGCGCTCTGAAGTTCTGGATTGGCGAAGACGGCGCTGAGGAGATAACCGTCCATGCGGGTGAAGTCCTTCTCATTCCGTCGAACATTCCGCACAAGGCAGAAGCACTCGAAGAGACGCTCGACGTCGATGTCTTCAGCCCGCCGAGGCAGGACTGGCTCGAGAAGAAAGACGATTACCTGAGGCGCTGAGAATGGATCTCGGCCTTCGCGGCAAAATCGCCCTCGTCTCGGCCAGCAGCAAAGGTCTTGGCCGCGCCATCGCCGAGGAACTCGCCGCGGAGGGCGCAAATCTCGTCTTGTGCTCCCGGGGAGAAGACGCGCTGCGTCAGACCGCCGTTTCGATCAGAAAAAGTGCCGGCGTTACGGTTGTGGATGTGCCCGCCGATGTGTCCGATGGGGCCGGCATCGAGCGCGTGACTAAGACCGCGCTGGACAAGTTCGGCAAGGTGGATATTCTGGTAACCAACTCGGGTGGGCCGCCGAGTGGATCGTTTGAGAGCTTCACCCCTGAGAACTGGGAAAAGGCGACGCGTCTTCTGCTGATGAGTGCGGTCGGTCTCTCTCGCGCGGTGCTCCTGGGAATGAAAGAGAGAGGCTGGGGGCGAATTCTCAACGTGACTTCAATCGCCGTGAAGCAACCGATCGAAGGCCTGATGCTCTCGAACAGCCTGCGCGCAGCGGTCACTGGGTTCGCGCGTACCCTCGCTAACGAGGTCGCTCGGTTCAACGTGACTGTCAACAACATCCTGCCAGGCTACACTCGCACCGACCGGGTCGAGGATCTCGCCCGCGCGACAAGCGAAAAGACGGGAACGTCCACCGCCGAGGCTTTCGCCAAATGGGAGCGTGAAATCCCAATGGGACGGCTGGGCGACCCGCGCGAGTTTGCGGCGCTGGCGGCTTTCCTCGCGTCAGAGCGCGCCAGCTACATCACCGGCAGCTCGATTGCCGTGGACGGTGGCTGGGTCCGCGCGCTTCTGTAATAGCTCCGGTAAACGCTGAACGGACTCGCGGCATCGTCTGGTAGAGCACTTTACGGAGATGTTGCGTGTCGGCGAACACATGTGCGGTGGCCAGCGGACCCTATATTAGCCAGGCGATGAGCCGCGATCGTTTTCGGAGAAGAAAGCTTAAGCAACAGGAACGCGAAACGGCGGTCACCTACCGGGATCGCGCGTCTTTCGCGATGGATGCCCAGCTCGCGTCACTGGCGTCGTCCGGCGATGATGCTGCATTCACAACGCTCGTCACCCGCTTTCAGCCGGCAGTGTTTCGGTGGGCGCTGATCTTTGCCCGCGATCCCGACGAAGCCGAGGACATCACCCAGGAGGTGTTCGTCCGCGCGTACCGCCAGCTCGGCGACTACCGGTCGGATGGACCTCTGGACGCCTGGCTGTACCGCATCACGCGCCGCGCGGCTCTCGAGCTCACTCGAAAGGGGAGGCGTCGCGCGCGTCTCGTACTCTCACCCGCCGCGAGTCCTTCACGGGATGTGTACACGACAGATCCCGGCGGCCGCGTGGATCGCGAACGCGCAGCGACTCTCATCCGCGAGCTGTTCGCGGGATTACCGAGCCGGCAGCGGGAGATCTTCGATCTCGTAGACCTGCAAGGGCTCTCGCCGACGGAAGCCGCCGAGCGAACCGGGATGAAGCCGGTATCTGTAAGAGCAAATCTCTTCAAGGCCCGAAAGGCGATTCGGGAAAGTCTGCTCGCGTCGCACCCGGCGTACGGGGAGCTGCCACGATGAGATGCCAGGAAGCTCTCTCCGAATTGGCGACGGCGTCGCTCCGAGACATGCAGCCTGACTCGGAAGTAATGCAGCATTGCTCGGGCTGCCCCGACTGTGGTCCTCTGGCGACCCAGCTCCGCGACCGCGAGTATCGGGCCGCGTCGCTGTTGAACAGCCTGCCACCTATGAGCAACCCGATCAGCGTTGCGGAGCGGGCGGGTTCGCTTGCCCGTCGGCGTCGCATTGGAAAAGTGGCGGTATTCGTCAGTGGCGCGGCGCTCGTGCTGACTATCTGGACTGCGGTGTTCCTTACAGGATTCGGCCGACAGGTAATGGGCATCGACCATTCGGGTGCGCCTCGACTGAGAACCGAGACCATCGCGTTGAAATGTCTCTCGCCGGAACAGGCCGCCGATATCATCAATCCCTATGTGAGGTCGCACGGCAGCACTTACTACATCGGCAGCTCCGGAGTGGCCGCTATTACAGTCCGGGGGACGGCGGACGAGCTCGCCAAATCGCACGCGCTTATCCGGCAGTTCGAGTCCGATCCTCAGGCGTCTTGTCATGCTTCGTTTGCAGACAAGCTGCGCGAACTTCAGAACGTCATGGGCGCTGCAGCTGCCGCTGAAAAGGCCGCCGAGGCGGCAGGGAAGACCACGGAGCGACCCGAGGTTCCCGAAAGACGGGAACCGATCGAGAGACCCGAACCTCGCGAGCGGCCGGAGCCATCTCCACCCTCGAATAGAAGGTAGCGGCGCCAAACGCCTTAGCCATTCCGCCGTGTAGTATCAACCTTTATAGCGAAACTGCTGTCTAAATCGGCGATGGCGACAGGGTCGCCCGCCACCCAAACCCATTCGTAGTCATGACTCTGTTTCGTTTCTCTCCGCGCGCAGCGGCGCTGACGCTGCTCGTCGCGTCAACGCGCACGACGGCCCAAAGCCCAAGCAATCCCGCGCCGCCCACTGGCGCGCCCGTTATCGGTGCTACCACGAATGGGATTGTGCTCGCCTCCCGGTCTATGCGGGCCGCCCGAGCCACGGCTGGAATCACCATTGACGGCAAGCTGAACGAAGCAGCATGGGCCGCGGCCCCGGTATCGTCCGATTTCACGCAGAGCTACCCGAAGGTCGGCGCCAAACCCACGGACCCGACGGAAGTCCGCGTGCTATACGACGACGACGCGCTGTACGTCGGCGTTCGGATGTTCGATTCGCATCCCGATTCGATCGCCGCGCAGCTGGCGCGCCGCGACGCGTCCGGCATCTACTCCGATTGGCTCCACGTGATGGTGGATTCCTATCGCGACCGCCGTACTTCTTTCCGCTTCTCGGTGAACCCCCGGGGTGTCCAGAAAGACGTTCTGGAGTTTGATGATCGCAACGGAGAGGACGTCAACTGGGATGCTGTCTGGCAGGTCGCTACCAGCATCGATTCTGCCGGCTGGACGGCGGAGTACAGAATCCCCTTTTCCCAGCTGCGCTTTGGCGGTGCCCAGAAAGGGGTAGAACGCGTCTGGGGTTTTCAGGTGATGCGAGACATCGCGCGGCGTAACGAGCGCGACAGCTGGTCACCATGGAAGACCACCGACCCGGGCTTCGTCTCCTTCGAAGGCGATCTTGCTGGTATCCTCGATGTGCCGACACCTCAGCGCCTCGAGGTGCTTCCATACCTGAGCACCAAGCTCACGCGCGCCCCGGGTAATCCGTCGAATCCGTTTTACAAGGCGAATGATGCAAGTCCCTCGGCCGGCGCGGATCTCAAATACGGCTTGCCGGGCGGATTGACACTTACGGCCACAGTGAACCCTGACTTCGGTCAGGTCGAAGTCGATCCTGCAGTGGTCAACCTCTCGGCATACGAGACGTTCTTCCCCGAGAAGCGCCCGTTCTTCGTCGAGGGCGCGAACATTTTCAACATCGGCTCCATCAATGGCGGACCTGGCTACGGTAACCAGCAGATCTTTTACTCCCGGCGCATCGGTCGTTCGCCGCAGCGTTTTGCCAAT
>Ga0136846_1221579_pt1 | contig 13778 bp, 11 predicted proteins | sample HopSoiMetagenom2_FD_96841 | JGI IMG/M metagenome (GOLD analysis project Ga0136846, IMG submission 96841) | Grasslands soil microbial communities from Hopland, California, USA - 2 Assembly 2016 (version 4) | ecosystem: Environmental > Terrestrial > Soil > Grasslands | place: USA: Hopland... | reverse complement strand
TCCTCATCGGGCGCGCGCTCGAGCCGCATTCTCCGCATCCGCATCGGCACCATCTTCAAGACAATGCCGGTGCTGTCGACTGACGCGAAGTACAGCAGCCGCAGCTCGTGCCGGAACGACTCGAATGTCGAGATGCCTTCATAGTCGTCGATCGTGTCGCCGCACCCGTACAGGATCAGCCTGCCGCGGTACACCTCGATCGGCCTGGGATGGTGCGACGAATGACCATGCACCACATCGATACCCGCGTCGATCAGCCTGTGCGCGAAGCGGATCTGCGCGGTGTCAACGTCGTAGCCCCAATTCGAGCCCCAGTGCACGGACACCACCCCAATGCCGCCAGCGCCTTTCACCGCCAGGACCCGCTCGGCGATGGCGTCGGCGCTGCGGTCGGACATGTCGGGCACATATGCGACGCCCGGGTGACGTCCCGTCGCCGCCCACCCCTGTGGAATGCCGCTCGATCCCATGCCACAGGACGCGATCACGACATGTCCGACGACGGCCGGGCGCTCGGCGCTCGCTGTGTCCACTCCTGCACCCGCACTGCGTATTCCGGCGTCCTTGAGTGTTCGGAGAGTATCGGTCAACCCTCGATACCCGAAATCGAGGACGTGATTATTGGCCAGCGCGCAGACATCGGCCCGAATCGCGGCCAAGCATCCGATGTTGTCCGGGTGCATCCGGTAGTGCACCGCTTTCCGCGGCGCGAACTCGCCGCCTGCGGTGATGCTGGTTTCGAGGTTGAGCAACCGGACATCGGGCGCCAACTGGTCAACGATCTCCAGAGCTTCACCCCACGGCCATGCGAAATCGATCGGTGCCGGTATCGGGCCGTTCACCTGCTCGGCAAGCCTTACGTAGGTTCGTGCGTCGGACACAACGGATTCGCGCAGCGTTGGATCGCCCGGGTGCGGCAGCAATTGATCTATCGCACGGCCGGTCATCACGTCGCCGGTGAGAAAGATGACCGTCACGGCGGGTCAGCGGGTGCCGGCCTCAGCGAGGTCGGCGACCGAGTTGATGTTCGTCTCGTCGATAAATGACGGCCCGGTAAGGGTTGATTGGCCACCACCGATCACGTTCTTGTTCGTGAAGTACAGCCACAGCGAGTCGACCGCCAGATATCCCTGTAGGAACGGTTGTTGATCGATGGCCCACTCGATCATTCCGTTCTTGATCGCGTCGACGACGCCTGCGTTGGTATCGAATGTCGCCACCCTGGCGTAGCTGTTCGCTTCGGCGACCGCCTCGCGCGCGGCCAATGCCACTGGGGCACCGAGGGTCAGGATGCGGTCGATGCTGAAGTCCTGTTGCAGCTTTGCCATCACCGCGCTCTTGACGAGTGCCTTCTCCACACCGTCCACGTAGATCCTCTGCGTCTTGCCGCTGAATCCCCTTGCCAGCCCGTCACATCGCGCCTCGAGTGCGACATTGCCCGGCTCGTGAATCACGCACAGAGCGTTTTGTGCGCCCACGCCCGTGAAGCGTTCACCCGCGGCCTGACCCGCGATCGTCTCGTCTTGGCCGAAATACTCCATCACCCCCAGCGCTTTCCAGTCGGCGATCCCGGAGTTCACTGCCACAACCGGAACACCCGCGCCGATCGCGGCCTGCACAGCCGGCGCCATGACCGCAGGGTCGGCGAGTGTGACGGCGATGCCGGCGACCTTTCCGCTGACGGCCGACCGCACGAGGTTGGCCTGGGCCGTCGCGTCCGGGTCATGGGAATACTGCAGTTCGATGCCGTCCTTGGCGGCCGCGGCTTCGGCGCCCCGCCGGACCAGATCCCAGAAGGTGTCGCCGGGTGCCTGGTGAGTGATGAGCGCGACCTTCGCGCGCGACGCCCCACCGCTGTCCGCACGCGACGTGGTTGTCGTCGCACCGCGCTCACCGCCGGAACATGCCGCGACCACGATCATCAGCACCGACAGGATGTATGCAAATGACATTCGGGCCATCGATCCGCCCCTCCCACCCGGGCCGCCGCGACCGCTCCCCACAGCGGGGTCGCGCCTCCATAATCGCAGGTAATGGCGCTGAGAGTGCCGGTTTACCGGTCGATGTCACAAATGGCGTGCCTGCTTGCGTCTGGTGTGTATAACCCCCGAAACGAAAGGCAGAACGATGAACGAGATCCTGATTCTCGGCGCGGGATATACCGGCATGGCCGCTACTGCGGGGCTGGTGGGCCGGCTGAAAAGCCGCGACGACGTGCACATCACGCTGGTCAACCCGCAGACCCGGTTCACCGAGCGGCTGCGGCTGCACCAGACCGCCTCCGGCCAGGAGCTGGCCGACCTGCAGATTCCCGATCAGCTGGACGGCACCGGCGTGGACTTCGTCCAGGGCTGGGTGACCCGCATCGACGCCGACGCACAGACGGTCCGCATCGACGATGCCTACGTGCTGCGCTACGACACGCTGATCTATGCGCTGGGCAGCGTTGCCGACACCGAGGTAGTCCCCGGCGTCGACGAGTTCGCCTACACCCTGAACAGCGCGCAAGACGCGACGCTTCTGGCCGAGCACCTGGACCGACTCCCCGACGGCACCGTCGTGGTGGCCGGTGGCGGCCTGACCGGCATCGAGTCCGCGGCCGAGATCGCCGAGCAGCATCCCGAACTCGACGTCGTCCTGCTGAGCCGTCAGGTGCCGGGATCGATGATGGGCGAGAAGGCGCGGGCCCGGCTGCACGCGGGCCTGCATCGGCTCGGGGTGCAGGTGCGCGCCGGCGTCGAGATCGTCAAGGTGATGTCCGACGGAGTGGCCCTCGATGACGGCGAGGTCGTCGCAGCCGACGCGGTGTTGTGGACGACAGGCGTGCGGGTGTCTCCGATCGCGGCGGCGGCCGGCCTCGACGTCGACGACCGCGGCCGCATCGTCACCGACGAGTCGCTGCGCTCGGTGTCACACGCATGCGTCTATGCCGTCGGCGATGCGGCCGCGATCCACCAGGGCTACGGAGTCATGCACGGCACCTGCCAGAGCGGCATCCCGACCGCGCTGCATGCCGCGGCGTCGATCACCCGCGAGCTGAAAGGCAAGCAGCCCAAGAAGTTCCGCTTCGGCTACGTGCATCAGCCGGTCAGCCTCGGACGCAATGACGGCGTCATCCAGTTCACCCATGCCGACGACAGCCCCGGACGGTTCTACTTGGCCGGCCCGTTCGCGGTCGCGTACAAAGAGACGGTGAGCGCCAGCCCGTGGACCACGTATCGTCTGCTCAAGGCGCTGCCTGCGATGGGAGCGGCGACCTGGCGGCGCGGCGGTCGGTTGACCCGATGAACGCCGACCAGCAGACGTTCGCCGATCACCGGAACCTGTTGTTCTCGATCGCCTACCGGATCCTCGGCTCAGCTGCGGACGCCGAGGACGTCGTCCAGGACGCATGGTTCAAATGGTCGGCGGACGACCGCTCACAGGTCTCCGACCCGAAGGCCTACCTCGCCCGGATCGTCTCGAACCTGTCGATGGAGCGGCTTCGCTCGACGCGGCGCCAACGCGAAACCTATGTGGGGCCATGGCTTCCCGAGCCGATCCTCACCCAGGCCGACGCGGCCGATGACGTCGCCGCCGCCGAATCGGTGTCGATGGCGATGCTCGTCGTGCTGGAGACCCTCAGTCCCTTGGAGCGCGCCGTGTTCGTGCTCAAGGAGGTGTTCGACTTCAGCTACGCCGAAATCGGCGATGCCGTCGAACGGTCCGAGTCCGCGGTGCGGCAGGCCGCGCACCGCGCCCGAGAACACGTCCAGGCCCGGCGGCCCCGATTCGAGACCGACCGCGTCAAGAAACGCGAAGCCACTGAGCGGTTCTTCGCTGCGACAACGGGCGGTGACATCAATGCGTTGATGGAACTCCTTGCCCCAGAGGTCACGCTGTGGACCGACGGCGGCGGCAAGGTGCGTCAGGCGATGCGCCCGATCATCGGCGCGGCGAACGTCGCCCGATGGATCGCCGGAACGATCAAGCGCCCCTACGAGGGCGTCGAAATCGCCGACATGGCAGCCGAACTCGTCGACATCAACGGTGGTCCTGGCATCGTCATACGCGGCGCCGGACGCATCATCGCCACCCTCACCGTCGACCTGGACGCCGACGGCCACATAGTTACCGTCCACAACGTGGCCAATCCCGACAAGCTACGCGCGGTGGCCGACGGGGTGAAGCGCATCTGAGCCACGAGCCGGGCCCCTCGATTCCGCGAAACTGCAGTTACTGCGTGGCTCCCTCGCACTTTCCCACAACAAGTGCAGTCTCGCGGAGGCGTTACCAGCCGAGCACATCTAGCGTGGCGTGGTGACCGACTGGCAGGTGCGCACCGGCAGCGCGACGGACTTGGATCTCGTCGAGCCGCTATGGGTGGCGGTCCATCACCGGCACGCCGAAACCATGCCGGAGCTCGCCCCCTATGTCAGCGACGATCAGACATGGCGGGTCAGGCGGGCGTTGTACGAAGACTTGCTCGCTAAGCCCGACACCCTGCTGCTGCTCGCGTTTGTCGACGACGCGGCCATCGGATACGGGCTCGCTCACGTCATGCCGCTGGACGACAGCTGGATTCCCGATACTTGGGCGACCGGCCCGCGGATCGGAGAGATCGAATCGCTCAGTGTGCTGCCGCAATACCGCGGAAGCGGACTGGGCTCCGAACTACTGGGCCGACTCGAGGACCACCTTCAGGGGCAAGGCGTGACCGATCTCATCTTGGGAGCCCTTGCCGGAAATAGCGAGGCAATCCGGCTCTATGAGCGACGCGGCTACCGGCCCACGTGGTTATATCTGTCACGATTCAACGGCCGAAGGTAGCCCTTCTGCAACCATTTGGGTATGCGATCAGCGGCCCTGACTCGGCCAGAGGGGAAACCGGTCATGAGCGAACTCAAGTACCTGGAACTGCACGGTGACCGCGTCGCCTACCGGGACGCGGGCGCCGGTGAGGCATTGCTGCTGATCCACGGGATGGCCGGAAGCTCAGAGACCTGGCGGGCGATGATCCCTCAGCTGGCCAAGAAGTACCGGGTGGTGGCGCCCGACCTGCTCGGCCATGGGCAGTCGGACAAGCCGCGAGGTGATTACTCGCTTGGTGCGTTCGCCGTGTGGCTGCGTGATCTGCTCGACGAACTGGGCATCACGCGCGCGACGGTTGTCGGTCAGTCGCTTGGTGGCGGTGTGGCCATGCAGTTCGTGTATCAGCACCCGGACTACTGCCAACGGTTGGTGCTCATCAGCAGCGGAGGCCTTGGCCCCGATGTCGGATGGACGCTGCGGCTGTTATCAGCACCGGGCGCCGAATTCATCCTGCCGGTGATCGCGCCGCGACCCGTCCTCAATGTCGGCAACAAGCTGCGCTCGTGGTTCACCGCTGCAGGCGTCCAGTCGCCTCGCGGGGCCGAAATATGGAGCGCCTACTCGTCTTTCGCGGACTCGCAGGCGCGGGCAGCGTTCCTGCGCACGCTGCGATCGGTGGTCGACTACCGCGGCCAGGCGGTCAGCGCGCTCAATCGACTGCATATGGCCGCCGAGCTACCCACCTTGACCATCTGGGGCGACAAAGACCAGATCATTCCGGTCGAACATGCCTACGCCGCGCAGGCCGCCAGGGCGGGAAGCCGCCTGGAAGTTCTCAAGGGCGTCGGCCACTTTCCCCAAGTCGAGCGCCCCACCGAGGTGGTCGACCTGATCGACGACTTCATCACGTCGACGAGCGGGACCGCGAACGAACCAGTCGATAGCAGCCATACAGCACCGCAGCCACCAGCAGATTGACGAAGTACGCGATGTCGGCGCCGTGCCAGGCCCGCGCGATCGGACCTTCGATGAGCGACGTGTTCATGAACGGGATCGCCGCGGCGTAGGCGAGCACGAACACGATCAGCGCGGCGGCCGCGTCGCGACGGTCGGTCGGTTCCTCGGCCGGGTTGATGCTCGGCCGGCCTCCGATGCGCAGCAGCCAGTCGATGACCACGACGGCGACGAACGCGGGGATCCAGTAGCTCACCAGCAGCAGCACATCCTGGAAACGGGTCGCGGTGTCGGCGGCGTGCAGCCACAAGATCAGTGCGAACGCGAGCACCGTCACGATCACGGCCGACACCGGCCTGCGCACCCGCACCCCGATGGTCTGCAACGCCAGCGAACCGCTGTAGTCGTTCATCACGCCCGAACCGATCGATGCCAGCGCGATGATGACGAGTGCCAGCCCGCCCAGCAGGCCGCCACCCATCACCGACCGGACACCTTCGGCCGTCTGCTCGGACACCACATCACCGGCTGCGATGCCGATGCCCTGAACGAAGATGTACGCCAACACGACTCCGCCGAAGGTGAACCCGAACACGCGCGCCCGAGACGAGTCGGCAGGCAGGTAGCGGCTGAAATCGGCGGCATAGCTGGCCCACGACACCGCGAGGCTGAACGCGATCGTCACCTCGAGCACGAATGCACCGGCGAGGTCCGCGCCGTGCACGCTGGCCGGCGTGACGATGTCATGTCCCCCAACGAGTTTCACCGCGAACACCACGAACGTCACGAACAACACCACCGTCAGCACCGCCTGTAGCCGGTGGATCAATTCGTAGCCGAAGAAGCCGACCGCCCCCTGCACACCAAGCACGATCAACACCGCCACCCAGAACGGAACACCCAAGAGCAGGGCAAGGGCTTCGCCGCCGAACAGCCCGACCAGCGCATCCCACGCGATCGTCCCCACCCACTGCAGAACCGCGGGCAGCACGACCCCCTCACCGAAAGCCATCCGCGAATTCGGCAGCTGACCCGTGCCCGTCCGCGGTCCCCACGTCGACAGGTATCCCACCACCAGCGAGCCGAGCACTGTGCCGATCACCATCGCCAGCAGGCCCAGCCAGAAGCCGAGGCCGAGCACGATCGCGAGCGCGCCGGTGAAGACTCCGGTCATGTTGACCTGCGGCGCGAACCAGACCGTGAACAGCCGACGCGGTGAGCCGTACCGCTGATCCTCGGCGATGGGCGCAATGCCGTGCGTCTCGACGGACAGGTCGCCTGCGCCAGCGGGTCGGTGACCGGTGAAGGTCGGCTCGGTCAGTGCACTGGAAGACATGCATACATTCGATCACGGGGCGTCGGGGTCACTCGAGGCGCGGTCGCGACGGTAATGCTGGGTTCAGTGGTCCCGATCCGAAACAATCGGACGTGCGGCTCATCGATCAGAAGCGCCCGAAGGAGCGTTGCAGATGCAACCAGACACCCTCGTTCACCCGGTTAGGGTCCAAGGTGACCTCGATCCCGCGCTGTCGCGCTGGCAGTGGCTGGTCAAGTGGATCCTGGCCATTCCGCACTACGTCGTCCTGTTGTTCCTACACATCGCTTACGTCGTGGTCACGGTGATCGCCTTCTTCGCGATCCTCTTCACCGGCAAGTACCCACGCGGCCTGTTCGACTTCAACGTCGGTGTGATGCGCTGGCGCTGGCGGGTCTTGTTCTACGCGATCTCCGCATTGGGTACCGACAAATACCCACCTTTCAGCCTGCGGCCGAACGCCGAGTATCCGGCCGACCTCGAGGTCGACTACCCCGAGCGCCTGCATCGAGGCTTGGTGCTGATCAAGTGGTGGCTGCTGGCCATCCCGCACTATCTGATACTGACCGCCTTCTTCTACGGAGGTATGCAGTTCATGGGAAACGGTGATGACCACTGGGGCGGCTATGTGTTCCTACCGCTGATCAGCGTTCTGCTGCTGATCGCGGTCATAGCCCTGCTGTTCACCGCCCGCTACCCGAAGGGCCTGTACGACTTGGTGATCGGCATCAACCGGTGGGGCATCCGGGTGCGGGCATACGCGTCGCTGATGCGCGACGAATACCCGCCATTCCGGCTCGATATGGGGCCCCGTGAGCCCACACCCGAATCCGTCCCCGAATCCGCCTGAGCCAGCGAGTAATTCAGCGCCGACTCGACGGCCGGCGACCGTTGGCCAAGAATTGCCCGGTGACCATGACCCATACGGCCGACGGCGGCCCACGCGCCCGCGGGCTCGGCATCGTCCTGCCCGGTGACCCGGGACCGCTCAACGCGATCACCGACGTCGGCGGCGTCGAGGTCGGCGTGACGACGTTGATCGACGGAACTTCGACCCGCACCGGCGTCACCGCGATTCTGCCGCGCGGCCGCGACGGGATCGGGCAGCCCTGTGCGGCAGGCTGGTCCTCGCTCAACGGCAACGGAGAGATGACCGGGACCACCTGGATCGACGAGGCGGGCTCGTTCAATCTGCCTGTTGTGCTGTCGAATACGCACGCCGTCGGCGCCTGCCACACCGGCGTCGTCAGCTGGGTCAACCGGACCAACCCGCGGCTGGCCCGGCAGTGGCTGCTGCCCGTCTGCGCCGAGACGTGGGACGGCTACCTAAACGACATAAACGGCGGCCAGGTCGGACCCAGGCATGTCGAGGCGGCGCTCGACGCCGCGACGGCGGGACCGGTGGCCGAAGGTTCGGTCGGCGGTGGCACCGGGATGAACTGCTACGAATTCAAGGGCGGCAACGGCACCGCGTCCCGACAAATCAGCTACGGGCGACGGACCTTCACGGTGGGCGCGTTCGTGCAGGCGAACTTCGGATCCCGCGTCGAATTGACCGTTGCGGGAAGGCATGTCGGGCCCGAGTTGCTCGACGACAACCCACTTGCAAGCGATTGGTTTGAGGCCGACCTCGGCCTCAAGCCGCCGCCTGGCGCCGGCTCCGTCATCGCGATCGTGGCCACCGACGCACCGCTTCTGCCCGGCCAGTGCAAGGCGCTGGCGCGGCGCGTTCCGCTGGGGCTGGCCCGAACCGGCACGGCGGGCAGCCACTTTTCCGGCGATATCTTCCTCGCCTTCTCCACTGCGGACGCACCCGGCTTGGCGAGTGCGTTTCCCGTTGGGCCGGTCGGTGACGACGAGTTCGGCACGCTCACGTTCGTGCCGTGGGGCCGGATGGATGAGCTCTACACCGCGGTCGTGCAGGCCGTCGAGGAGGCGGTGCTCAACGCGCTGGTCGTCAACGACGACATGGTCGGACGCGACGGGCACCGCTCGCCGGCACTTCCGCATGAGCGGTTGTTGGCGCTTTTGGGCCACCCGACATAATCGACAGAACCGAAGATGAGCTAACGATCGGAGCGGGCAGTGGTCGAGACCGAAGCGACGCGGTCCGGCCTCGGCGGAGTCGCGCGGCCCGGGTTGTTGGTCGCCGGGCTGTCCGTGGTGGTCCTGACCGTCGCCGTGCTGCAGACGGCGGTCGTTCCGGTTATCGGCATCATCGCCCATCAGCTGAACGCGTCCATGGTGGCGGCCACCTGGGCGGTCACCGCGAATCTTCTGGCGGCGGCTGCCGCCACGCCCCTCATCGGCCGGCTGGCCGATCTGCACAGCAAGAAGCACGTGCTGTTGATCGTGCTCGTCGTCGTGCTGCTCGGCTCGGTTCTCGCCGCCACCACCTCGTCGCTGGCGCTGCTGATCATCGCCCGGGTGCTGCAGGCGGCATCGTTCGGGCTCTACCCGATCGGCATCGCGATCCTGCGCGAGGAGCTGCCTGAACACCGAATGGGTTCGGCGATGTCGGTGCTGTCGGGCACGTTGGGATTCGGCGGCGGCACCGGACTGGTCGTGGTGGGCCTGCTGATGAGCGGCGACGCCGGATATCACCGCGTCTTCTGGCTGACGACGGCATTCACCGTCGTCGTCATCGCGATCGTGGTGCTCATCGTGCCCGGGCGGCCCCGCAGCTCGACGGGGACCATCGACTGGCTTGGGGCCGCTGGGTTGGCCGCAGGCCTGTCGGCGTCGCTGTTGGCGATCACACAAGGTAAGTCGTGGGGTTGGACGTCCCCGGCGACGCTGGGTTGTGCCGCGTGCGGCCTGGTGGTCCTCGGTGCTTGGTGGTTCTGGGAGCGACGCGCCAAGCAGCCGCTGGTGTCCATCGAGATGCTGACCCGACGACCGATCATGCTCACCAATCTCGCCACCGCGTTCGTCGGCATGGGCCTGTACTTCGCGTTCTTGGGGCTGACGCAATTCGTCCAAATTCCCCACGGCACAGCGGGGTACGGCCTCGGCGCGACCGTACTGGAAGCCAGCGTCGTCTACCTGTTGCCGGGAGCCATCACCGGCTTCGTGGTGGCGTTGGTCAGCGGCCGCTTCATCGACCGATTCGGCGCCCGACCCGTGCTCGTCATCGCGGCGGTCGCGGGCATCGTCGGCTTCCTGTTCATCGCGCTGGAGCATTCGGCGCCGTGGCAGATCATCGCGGCCAGCATCCTGGCCAACGCCTACATCAGCCTGGGTTATGGCGCGCTGCCCGCGCTGGTCGTCGCGGAGGTCGACGCCGGTGAGACGGGAGTGGCCACGAGCATGAACGCGATCGCACGGACAATCGGGAGTTCGACGGCCGCGGCTCTGGTCGCCGTGCTGCTGGGCCGCACGATCCCCGGCACCCGGCTGCCGATGGAGAGCAGCTTCGTCGCGATCTTCATCGGCGGCGCTGTCACTGCGGCGCTGGCGATGGTGCTGGTCGCATTCTCGCGCCCACGCGAGCGGGCTATCGAATCCGTCGAGGCGCGATACGAATCTCGTGCCATGAACCACGAGTGGGGCTAGTCGACACCATCGAGTGCACGGCTGTCGTACACGAATCGCGAGAAGGGGCGCGAACAACCGTGCACTCGGCGTGGCCGGTTAGCGAAGCGCCGCCAGATTTTCGACCGACTTGCGGACATCGGATTTCAGCACCTTGGCGACGAGTCGTCCCACCGGGGTGCTGAGTACACCGCCGGACAGGTCCGCGACGACCTGAAACGTTGAGCCAGGTTTGTCGTCCCGCACGCACAAGGTCAGCGCGATGCGGATCCCTGGCCTGCCTCGGCCCACTATCTCGATCAACTTCGGTTCGTCGTAGCGGGTGACCCGCCAGTGCACAACATTGCGGAAGCCCTTCACCTTGACGCAGGACGACACGCACGTCCCGACCTCGATCTGCGACGGAACCTCGCTGCGCCAGCCGGCGAAGATCGTCAGCCACTCGTCGAAGCGACGCAGATCCGAAGCGAGGGCCCACGCGCGCACCGGAGTCAGATCCGAGGACACCGCCACGTCTACCGTTGCCATCACAGAGCACTACCCCGGGACACGGGCCAGGTAAACGACGTCGCCGGTTTTGCCGACCGCCGGCGAACAGACTGCGAGACTGAGTAGGCGCGCCTCCGTCACACCCGGCCGCCTGCGATGGCCAGGCGGTAGGTGATCGCGCTTGGTTCAGCGGATTCTGTCCGTCTTAGGCGCCGACCACGAAGGATTCCATTGTAAAAATGTAAATTCGTTGCGGAATCGCTTGCGAAGCACCGTCCGATCCGCGATGGTTTACCCACAGCTTCGAGGCTGTCCCCGAGGAGGATCTGCCCTGACCGGCACACACACCACTTCCGTCGATCAAACGACGGGATCCGACGGGCCCACCCGCAGCAAGGGCGGCGGCCCGGTCATCGAGATCGACCATGTCACCAAGCGCTTCGGCGACTACGTTGCCGTGTCCGAAGCCGACTTCTCCATCGCATCGGGCGAGTTCTTCTCGATGCTCGGCCCGTCCGGCTGCGGGAAGACGACGACATTGCGGATGATCGCGGGTTTCGAGACCCCGACCGAGGGAGCGATCCGGCTCGAAGGCGCCGACGTGTCCCGCGTGCCGCCGCACAAGCGCAACGTCAACACGGTGTTCCAGCACTACGCGCTGTTCCCACACATGACGGTGTGGGACAACGTCGCGTACGGACCCCGTAGCAAGAAGAAGGACAAGGGTGAGGTCCGCAAGCGAGTCGACGACCTGCTCGAGATCGTCCGGCTGACCGACTTCGCCCAGCGGAAGCCCGCCCAGCTCTCCGGTGGCCAGCAGCAGCGCGTGGCGCTGGCCCGGGCGCTGGTGAACTATCCCAGCGCACTCCTGCTCGACGAACCGCTGGGCGCGCTTGACCTCAAGCTGCGGCAGGTCATGCAGTTCGAGCTCAAGCGAATTCAGCGCGAGGTCGGGATCACGTTCATCTACGTGACCCACGACCAGGAGGAAGCGCTGACCATGAGCGATCGGATCGCGGTCATGAACGCCGGCAACGTCGATCAGATCGGCACGCCCACCGAGATCTATGACCGCCCGTCAACGGTCTTCGTGGCCAGCTTCATCGGGCAGGCCAACCTGTGGGCCGGACGCCAGACGGGCCGCACCAATCGTGACTTCGTCGATGTCGAAGTGCTCGGGACGACGTTGAAGGCCCGACCCGGCGACACCACGATCGAGCCCGGTGGCCAAGCGACGCTGATGGTTCGGCCGGAACGCGTGCGGGTTTCGATGGACGCGCCCACGGGCGACGTGGCGACGGTGCGGGCCACCGTACGCGACCTGACATTCCAGGGCCCGGTGGTACGGCTGTCGCTGGCCGCTGCCGACGACTCGACGATCCTCGCGCATATCGGCGCGGAGCAAGACCTGCCAATGCTGCGGCCCGGCGACGAAGTCCACGTCTGCTGGGCCCCCGACGCGTCGCTGGTGCTGCCCGCCGCCGACATTCCGACCACCGAGGATCTCGAGGAGATGCTCGACGACTCGTAACCGCTGGCCGTAATCCGTTCCCTCCTTCGGAAATCCACGAAAGGCACAGTCGCCATGCCCTCCAACGAATTCGATCCCCGGCTCCTCTCCCGCTTTGCGACCAACCAGACCTCGCGCCGGCGGTTCATCGGCGGCGGCGCCGCGGCCGCCGCGGCGGTGGCCATTGGCGGCTCCTTCCTTGCCGCGTGCAGCTCGGATAACAAGTCCGCCACCGGCACGACGTCGACGGAAGCGGGACCCGCCAGCGGCACGTTGCGGATCTCGAACTGGCCGCTGTATATGGCCGACGGCTTCGTCGCCGCCTTCCAGAAGTCGTCCGGCCTCACCGTCGACTACAAGGAAGACTTCAACGACAACGAGCAGTGGTTCGCCAAGGTGAAGGAGCCGCTGTCACGCAAGCAGGACATCGGCGCCGACCTGGTGGTACCCACACAGTTCATGGCGGCCCGCATCCATCGCCTTGGCTGGCTCAACGAGATCAGTGACGCAGGTGTCCCCAACAGGAAGAATCTGCGCAAGGACCTGCTGGATTCGCAGATCGATCCCGGGCGTAAGTTCAGCGCGCCCTACATGACCGGCATGGTCGGGCTGGCGTACAACAAGGCCGCCACGAAGCGGGACATCAAGACCATCGATGACCTGTGGGATCCGGCGTTGAAGGGCCGGGTCAGCCTGCTCTCGGACACGCAGGACGGGCTCGGAATGATCATGCAGTCGCAGGGCAATTCACCCGAGAAGCCGACGACCGAGGCCGTTCAGAAGGCGGTCGACCTGGTCAAGGAACAGAAAGACAAGGGCCAGATCCGGCGCTTCACGGGCAATGATTACGCCGACGATCTGGCTTCGGGCAATATCGCTGTCGCGCAGGCATATTCGGGCGACGTCGTGCAGCTGCAGGCCGACAACCCCGACCTGCAGTTCGTCATCCCCGAGTCCGGCGGCACGTGGTTCATCGACACCCAGGTGATCCCGTACACCACACAGAACCAGAAGGCCGCCGAGGCGTGGATCAACTACGTCTACGATCGGCCGAACTACGCCAAGCTCATCGCTTTCACCCAGTACGTTCCCGTGTTGTCGGACATGACTGACGAGCTCAACAAGATTGATCCGAAGCTGGCCGGCAACCCGTTGATCAACCCGCCGCAGGCGAGCATCGACAAG
>Ga0136846_1225920_pt1 | contig 13779 bp, 15 predicted proteins | sample HopSoiMetagenom2_FD_96841 | JGI IMG/M metagenome (GOLD analysis project Ga0136846, IMG submission 96841) | Grasslands soil microbial communities from Hopland, California, USA - 2 Assembly 2016 (version 4) | ecosystem: Environmental > Terrestrial > Soil > Grasslands | place: USA: Hopland... | reverse complement strand
TCAAACCGGAGTTGCTCAAACCAGTGCCGCCTCGAGCTCGTCGAGACGAGGCATCGCCTCCGAGCAGGCGAGCCGCGAGGCGACGATGGCGCCCGCGACCGTGCCACGCCGCACCGCCGCGACGAGCGTGGGCGGTGTCTGCCAGTAAGGGTCGGTCGCGAGGAAGCGCACGTCGATGCCCTCGCGCGCGAGCCACGCGCGCACGTAGTCGCCGCGGCCGTCGGCGCGCGAGACGATCGCGGCGCGCCCGCCGAGTCGCGCGAGGCCGGTCGCGACGTTGCCGGCGAAGCCGCCGACGAAGCGTGTGGACGTGCGCACCTCCGAAAGCGGCGTCTCGAGCTCGTTCGGGTACAGGACCATCACGACGGCGTCGATCACAGGTGACTCCGTTCGTTCGCGCGCTCCGCCTCGTAGCGCTCGCGCGCCGCGCGCACGGAGGCGACATCGGAGACCTCGGCGACCGCGACGTCCCACCAGCTGTCGTAGTCCGGCACGCCCTCGTAGCGGTCGACCTCGGTCGCGATCACGACCGGGCCGGTCTCTGCGCGCGCGGCCTCGAGCGCGGCGCGCAGGTCGCGGATCGTCGGCGCGCGGAAGACCTTGGCGCCGAGCGACTCCGCGTTCGCGGCGAGGTCGACTGGGAGGTAGTCGGTCGAGCCCTTGCTGTCGAGGCCGAGCGATCCGTTCCGCCGGTAGCGGTAGAGCGTCCCGAAGCCGTCCATGCCGAGCGAGCGAGAAAGGCCGCCGATCGACTTGAAGCCGCGGTTGTCGACGAGCACGATCGTCAGCTTCTGCTGCTCCTGCACGGCGGTCACGAGCTCGGTCGAGAGCATCAGGTACGAGCCGTCGCCGACGAGCACGTAGACCTCGCGCTCGGGTGCAGCGAGCTTCACGCCGAGGCCGCCGGCGATCTCGTAGCCCATGCACGAGAAGCCGTACTCGACGTGGTAGCCCTTCGGGTCGCGCGTGCGCCAGAGCTTGTGCAGGTCGCCGGGCATCGAGCCGGCCGCGCACACGACGACGTCCTGCGGCCGCGCGGCGTCGTTGACGGCCCCGATCACCACGCTCTGCGCCGGGGGATCGTGCTCGAGCGCGTAGAGGCGCGAGACCTCGTCGTTCCACTCGAGGTTCAGACGCGCAGCGCCTGCGCGGTAGCTGTCGTCGACGTGCCAGCCGGCGAGCAGGTCGTGCAGACGCTCGATCGTCGCGCGCGCGTCGCCGACGAGCGCGACGCCCGCGTGCTTCGCCGCGTCGAAGTCGGCGATGTTGATGTTCACGAACTGCACGTCGTCGTTGCGGAACGCGGTCTTCGACGCGGTCGTGAAGTCCGACCAGCGCGTGCCGATCCCGATCACGAGATCGGCCTCCGCCGCGAGGCGGTTCGCGGCGAACGTTCCGGTCGCGCCGATCGCGCCGAGCGTGGACGCGTGGTCGAACGGAAGCGAGCCCTTGCCCGCCTGCGTCTCGCCCGCGGGGATCCCGGTCGCGTCGCAGAACGACCGCAGCGCACCGCTCGCCTCGGAGTAGACGACACCGCCGCCCGCGACGATCAGCGGCCGCGACGAGACGCGGATCAGCTGCGTCGCATGCCGCAGCGCGTCCTCGTCGGGCAGCGGGCGGCCGACATGCCATACCCGCTTGCGCAGGAACGCGTCCGGCACGTCGAACGCCTCGGTCTGCACGTCCTGCGGGAACGCGAGCGTCACGGCGCCGGTTTCGGCCTGGTTGACGAGCACGCGCATCGCCTGCAGCGCCGCCGGCACGATCTGCTCCGGGCGCCAGATGCGGTCGAAATACTTCGACACGGGACGGAAGCACTCGTTCACGGACGCGTCGCCGGCCCACGGCAGCTCGACCTGCTGGAGAACGGGATCGGGCCGCCGCGACGCGAACACGTCGCCGGGCACCAGCAGCACCGGCAGGCGGTTCACCGTCGCGACAGCGGCGCCGGTGACCATGTTCGTCGCGCCCGGGCCGATCGACGTCGTGCACGCGAACGTCGAGAGCCGGTTGCGCATGCGGGCGTAGCCGACCGCGGTGTGCACCATGCCCTGCTCGCTGCGCGGCTGGTAGTACGTCAGCTCGTCGGGGCTTTCGTACAGCGCCTCGCCGATACCGGCGACGTTGCCGTGCCCGAAGATGCCGAAGCAGCCCGCGAAGAAGCGGTGCTCGACGCCGTCCCGCTCGACGTGCTGCGCCGCAAGGAAGCGGACGAGCGCCTGCGCCGCGGTCAGCCGCACGACCGCCTAGACCTCGGCGCGAATGGCCGCGAGCTCGTGTTGCAGCTCGGCCAGCTCGCGCCCGCCGGCCATCAGCCTCGTCAGCTCCGCCAGATCGATGTCCGACTTCTCGTACGACCCGAGGCTCGAGCCGCGGTTCAGGATCACGAAGCGGTCGCCGACCGGATACGCGTGATGCGGGTTGTGCGTGATGAAGATGACGGCGACGCCCCGCTCGCGCGCCTGCAGGACGTACTTGAGCACGACACCCGCCTGCTTGACGCCGAGCGCGGAGGTCGGCTCGTCGAGGATCAGCACGCGCGCCCCGAAATACACCGCCCGCGCGATCGCGACGGATTGCCGCTCGCCGCCCGAGAGCGTGCCCACGGGCTGGTCGGGATCGCGGATGTCGATGCCCATCTCGTTCAGCTCGCGCCGCACGATCGACTTCGCCTTCCCCGCGTCGATCCACTGCAGCGGCCCGACGCCGGTGCGCGGCTCCGCACCCAGGAAGAAGTTCCGCCAGATGGACATCAGCGGGACCATTGCGAGATCCTGGTAGACGGTCGCGATGCCCTTGGCGCGCGCGTCCCGGGGCGACTGGAACGTCACCGGCTCGCCGTCGACCAGCAGCCGTCCCTCGCTCGGTTGGTGCACGCCGGCAAGGATCTTGATGAAGCTCGACTTGCCGGCGCCGTTGTCGCCGAGGATGCACGTCACCTCGCCCCCGTTCACGTACGTCGAGATGTCCTTCAACGCGACGATGTTGCCGTAGTGCTTCGAGAGGTGGTCGGCCTCGAGGAGATGTGCGGTCATGTCACCTTTTGCGCGCGGTTGCGGACGAAGAGGTTGAGCAGCACGGCGGCGAAGAGGATCGCGCCCTGGAAGGTGTAGGTCCAGTTGCTGTCCCACTGAGCGTCGACGATGCCGAGCTGCACCATGCCGAGCATCGCGGCGCCGAAGAACGTGCCGATCACCGATCCGTAGCCGCCGGTGAGCAGACAGCCGCCGACGACAGCGCAGATGATGAAGATGAACTCGAGGCCGATGCCCTCCTTCGACTGCATGGAGCGCAGCTCGAGCGCCTCGATGATCCCCATCAGCGCGGCCGTGCCGGAGGTCATCATGAAGAGCGCGACCTTTGTGCGCGCGACAGGCACGCCGATGTTGCGTGCCGCGTTCGGCTCGCCGCCCGCGCTGTAGATCCAGTTGCCGAAGCGGCTCTTCGAGAGCAGCCAGGCTCCGACGAGCGTCAGCCCGATCCACCACAGCACCTTCGCCTTGAAGTCCCAGCGCGTCAGATCGTCGGCGAACACGCGCCGAGCCGACGCGAACCCGGACGCGCCGTCGATGTCGTCGATTGCGGTCGTACCGGTCAGCTTCAGCGTGCCGGCCGCGTTCACGCCCTGAAGGACGAAGAAGGTCGCCAGCGTGACGATGAAGCTCGGCAGCTTCGTCTTGGCGACGGTGATGCCGTTGACGAAGCCGACGGCGAGGCCGAACGCGAGTACGATCACGATCGCCGGCCAGATGTTCATGTGCGCGTGCGTCGCGAGGTAGCCGAGCAGCAGGCCCGAGCTGCCGATCATCACACCGGCGGAGAGGTCGAACTCGCCGCCGATCATCAGCAGCGCGACGGGGACGGCGACGATCCCGTACTGCGCAGCCTGGTCGGTCCAGCCGGCCGCGATCGCCGGATCAGCCAGCCAGCCGACGCCGCGCGCGAAGTAGCCGAAGACGAAGTAGACGGCGACCGCGCCGACGAACGCGCCGATGTCCGGGCGCAGGAGGAGCCGCTTCAGCGGGCCGGTGCTGACGAGCCGCTCGTCGTGGTGTGGCGTGGTTGCCGTGTCGGTTGCCATGAACGGAGGCGTGGGCGGCCGTGCGGCCGCCCACGCCGGTCGACCTACCGCGTCCCCTTCGCCGCGAGCGCGGCGACGCGCGACGCGTTCGCCTTGTTGATGATCCCGGGGCCGGTGAGCACCGGCGCGCCGTTGCCGACCGTGTTCAGGTTCGACACGAACAGCACTGCGAAGGCGACCGGGAGGTAGCCCTGCAGGTACTGCTGCTGGTCGATCGCGAAGAGCATGCGGCCCTTCTGGATCTCCTTGATCGCTCCGCCGACGTCGAACGTGCCGGCCTTCGTCCCCTTCGGGATGACGTCGAGGCACGGGATGGTCACGTCCGGGTCGAGGCCGAGGAAGGCGTCGAGCGACTTGTCGGCCCTGAACGCGGCTTGCACCTTCGCCTTCGTGCCCGGGATGTCCGACTTCGCGTTGGGGATCGTGAGCACCTTGACGCCCGATCCGCCGAGCACCTTCTTCACGCCGTCCGCGCGCTGCTGCAGGCCCGAGTTGCTCGACTCGTGGATGACCACGAGCACCTTCTTGGCGCCGGCCTTCTTGAGCTGCTTGCCGGCGCCCTGCCCGGCGACGTCCTCCGTCTGGCCGACGTGCACCTCGTACGTCGACAGCGTGTCGAACGCGCCGAGGCCCGAGTTGACGGTGATGATCTCGATGCCCTTCTGCGAGGCCTTCGTCAGCGGGTCCTTCAAGGCGCTCGCGTCCGGCACCGAGGTGGCGATCACCTTCGCGCCCCCGGCGATGGCGGCGTTGATGCCCGCCACCTGCTTCGCGACGTCGTTGTTCGCGTAGACCTGCGTGACGCTGACCCCGCGGCTCTTCAGGTCCTTCGCCGCCTGGTCGACGCCCTTCTTGAACACCGACCAGAACGAGCCGGTGTCGCCGTGCGTGACGACGGCCACCTTGATGCTCCCCGCGTCCGACGCGGCGAATGCCTTCGAGACCGGTGCGCTCAGCGCGGTGAGGCCGGCGGCCGCGATGCCGCCCTTGACGAGGAGGCCGCGGCGCGTGACATGGGCCTCTTCGATCGTCTCCAGAACTTCGTCGTTCATCTGTCGCCGTCTCCTTTTCTCGGGGGGTCAGGACGATTCTCAACGTGCGAGGGCTTCCGCGCTACCCACCTCCTCGATCCGGACGGGTCGATGCTCGTGCCGGGAGCGGTCGGCGGCGAGCGCGGCGAGCAGCGCGGCGCGCGCCTCGTGCAGGGAGCACGCGCTCTCCCCGCCGTGGAGGACGGTCTCGACGAACGCCGCGAGCTCGGCGCGGTACGCGCGCTCGAAGCGGTCGATGAACGTGCGGTACGCGGCCCCGACGCGGGGCGAGCCGGGCTCGACGGAGCGCAGTGGGCTGCGCGCGTCGCTGCCGGCGACGATGCTGTCGGCAGTGCCGAACACCTCGAGCCGCACGTCGTACCCGAGCGCGTCGTGGCGCGTGCCGGTGACGACGGCGAGCGGCCCGTCGCTCAGGCGCAGCAGCACCGCCGCGGTGTCGACGTCCCCGTGCCGCTCGAACCACGGTGTCTCGCGCACGGCGCCGTCCGCGTAGACCTCGACGATCTCGCGGCCGGTGACGAAGCGGATCGCGTCGAAGTCGTGGATGTGCAGGTCGCGGAAGATCCCGCCGGATTCGGCGATGTACGTCTCGGCCGGGGGCGCAGGGTCGTGCGTCGCCGCGCGCAGGACGAGCACATTGCCGAGCGCGCCGCCGCGCACCGCATCGTGCGCGGCGCGATAGCCCGCGTCGAAGCGGCGCTGGAAGCCGATTTGCACGAGGATCCCGGCTCGCTCGACGTGCGCGATCACGTCGTCGAGCGCCGGCAGGTCGAGTGCGACGGGCTTCTCGCAGAAGGCCGGGAGGCCCGCGTCGGCAGCGAGGCGCAGGAGCGACGCGTGCGCCGGGGTCGGGGCGGCGATCACGAGCGCGTCGACACCGGCCGTCAGGAGCTCCTCCGGCCCGTCCGCGGCCGCCGCGTCGAGCTCGGAGGCCGCGAGACGCGCGCGGCCGGCGTCCAGGTCGGTGACCGTGAGCCTCGAGACGCCCTCGAGCGCCCGCAGGGTGGACGCGTGGAGCGAGCCGATCCGGCCCACGCCCACCACGCCGACGTGCAGCGCCCCTGTCATGGCACGGCCGTCATCTGGAAGCGCTTACAGTAAGCGCTTACTCAACACGCTGTCAAGCAACACCTCCGGCAACGCCACCGTCGAGCAGGAGCCGTCAAGCAGGAGCCGTCGAGCGGCGGCGCACGAGCTCCGGCTCGAGCAGGTGGTGCATCCGGTCGACGGCGCGGCCCTGGGCGAGCTCGAGCAGAAGCTCGGTCGCCCGGCGTGCGATCTCGGCCGCCGGCTGGTGGATCGTCGTGAGGGGCGGGGCCGTGAAGCGTGCGAGCCGCAGGTCGTCGAAGCCGACGACCGACACGTCGCCCGGGACCGCAAGCCCCAGCTCGGCGAGCGCGGCGAGCACGCCGATCGCCGAGAGGTCGTTGGCCGCGAAGACGGCGGTGAACGTGCCGCGCTCGAGCAGCGTCCGCGTCGCGTCGTAGCCGCCCTCCTCTGTGAACGAGCCCGGCGCCAGCAGGGCGTCGTCGACGGGGACGCCCGCGTCGCGGTGCGCATCGCGGTAGCCCGCGATCCGTTCCTCGCTGATGCGCAGCTCGGCGGCCCCGGAGACGTGCGCGATCCGCGTGTGCCCGAGCTCGAGCAGGTGCTCGGTTGCCAGCCTGGCGCCGAGCCGGTTGTCGACCTGCACGAGCGGCACGAGGCCGGCGTCGATGTCGCGGTCGAGGCAGACGATCGGGAGCCCGTCGCGCACGAACCGCGTGACGCGGTCGGGCGGCAGGACGAGGCCGTCGACAAGGACGCCGTCGACCTGCTTCGCACGCAGCAGGTTCAGGTACTGCTCCTCGCGCTCGGGGTCGCCCTGCGTCGTGCAGAGCAGCATCGTGTGCTCGGCCTCGAGCGCGCGCTCCTGTACCCCGCTCACGAGCGTGGCGTAGAAGGGATTCGTGATGTCGGGGAGCAGCAGGGCGAGCGTCTGGCTCGAGCGAGTGACGAGGCTCCGCGCGGCCGTGTTCGGGTGGTAGCCGAGCTGCGCGACGGCGTCGTCGATCGCCGTCCGAGTCGCCGGCGCGATCTGCCCGGTGCGGTTCAGCGCCCGCGAAACGGTGGCCGTCGAGACTCCCGCGAGGCGGGCCACGTCGTAGATCGTGGGCCTTGCCTTGCGCACGGGGGAGAGCCTAGCGCAACCGGTTGCTGTAACCGGTTGCGCCAGGCTCTCGGGGGGCGGATCGGATCAGATCGACGCGCGGGCCGTGCAGCGCTCGCCGGCGCGGGTCGCCGTGGCGACGACGGTGCCGGCGCCCGCGATCGTGCGATGGAGGGAGAAGGAGCCGCTGGGTGCGCGGGTCGTGCGGGACGTCGAGGTGACGAGCGAGCCGTTGCGGTGCAGGGTCACCTTCCACGGAACGCCGTTCCGGTTCTGGTCGACCTCGAACTCGACCTCGATGCCGGAGTCCTCGCGGCTGAGCTTCAGCTTCGAGGTGGACGCCTCGCTACAGGCGCCGCTGACGGTGACGCCGCGGCCGCCCTTCGCCGACGCGGGGGGTGCTGTGGCGATCGCTCCAGCGGCGACGGCGAGGGTGGCGAGCAGTGCGAGAGTGCGGAGATTCAGCATGTCTTCCTTTCGTCGAATGTCCGCACAGAGTCGCGAGGGCCCGGTCGAAGCCGCAATGGGACGTTGGTCGCGGTTGTGCCTACGACCGCCCTCGAGCGGCCATCATGGAGCGAGATGACGCCCCGATTCCGTGCCGAGCGCCGTTCCCGGCGCGTCCCGCCGACCTCGCGCTCCGTCCTGTTCCGGTTCGCGGTAGGCACCCTGGCCGCGATCGCGGTCGCCGCCGTCGGCGGGTACTTCGCCCTGCGCTCCGTCGCGATCGACGAGGCGAAGCGCGAGACGCTCACGAAGGTGCAGGAGTCGGGCCAGCTCGTCGAGGCGACGCTGCACGACGGGCTGGCATCGGGGGACCCGAAGGCGGTGTCGTCCGTCGACGACGTCGTCGTCGGGCGCGTGCTCAGCAACTCGATCGTGCGCGTGAAGATCTGGTCGCGTGACGGCCGCGTCGTCTACTCGGACGAGCGCGAGCAGATCGGCGGTCACTACCCGCTCGACGCCGACCAGCTACGGCTCCTGCGCGACGGCGGCGCGAAGGTCGAGGTGACCGATCTGCGTCGCGCCGAGAACACGCTCGACCGCGGGCACGGCAAGCTGATCGAGTCGTACACGCGCATCCGCTCGCCGTCGGGCGCGCCGCTGCTCTTCGAGATCTACGAGCGGTTCGACTCGGTCACCGCCCGCGCGCGGCGCCTGCTGCGCGCCCTCGCACCGCCGGTCCTCGGCGCGTTGCTCCTGATCGTCCTCATCCAGGCGCCGCTCCTCTGGTCGCTGACGCAGCGGCTACAACGCGAGCACGACGAACGCGAGGCGCTGCTCGGCACCGCGATCGCCGCCTCCGCACGCGAGCGCCGTCGCGTCGCCGCGTACCTGCACGACGGACCGGTGCAGGACATCGCCGGCCTGGCGTTCTCGCTCGCGCCGATCGCCGACAAGGCGGAGGCGCGCGGCGACGGCGACGCCGGCGTACTGCACTCGATCGTCGACCACCTGCGTCGCAACGTGCGCGACCTGCGCGCGCTGCTCGTCGAGCTGCACCCACCTCGTCTCGCAGCCGCGGGTCTCGACGCCGCCGTCGCCGACCTCGTCAGCCCGCTGCAGGCAGGCGGCGCGAACGTCACTGTGTCGATCGACGGCGCGGAACGCCTCGACCGCGAGCAGGAGGCCCTCGTCTACCGCGTCGTGCAGGAAGCGCTGCGCAACGTGATCGCCTACGCCGACGCGAGCGAGGTGCGCGTCGAGCTGACCGTCGACGAGGGTGTCGCGCGGCTCGTGGTCGCCGACAACGGCCGCGGCTTCGAGGCCGGCGTGCGCGAGCGACGGCGCGAGGAGGGGCATCTCGGGCTCTCGCTCGCCGAGGAGCTGGCGCGGCAGACCGGCGGCACGCTCGAGGTCGAGTCCAGTGCCGGCGCCGGCACGCGCGTCGAGCTCGAGGTGCCCGCGCGGTGATCCGCGTCGTCGTCGCCGACGACCACGGCGTGCTGCGCGACGGGCTCGCCGGGGTGATCGCCGAGCAGGCGGACATGCAGGTCGTCGCCACCGCATCCGACGGCGCCCAGGCTGTCGAGGCGTGCCGCACCGCCACGCCGGACGTCGTCCTGATGGACCTCGAGATGCCGGTGCTCGACGGGATCGAGGCGACGCGCCAGATCCTCGCCGAGGGGTCGACGACTGCCGTGCTGGTGTTGACGTCGTTCTCCGACCGGCAGCGCATCACCGGTGCGCTGCAGGCGGGCGCCGTCGGCTACCTGCTCAAGGACGCGTCCGCCGACGAGGTGGTGCGCGGCATCCGCACCGCGGCCGGCGGGGGCTCGCCGCTCGACCCGCGCGCCGCTCGCTCGCTGCTCGACGCGCAGACCGCGCCCGATCCGCTCGAGCGAATCTCGCCGCGGGAGCGCGAGGTGCTCGGCCTGCTCCTCGACGGGATGCCGAACAAGCTGATCGCGCGGCAGCTCGGGATCAGCGAGAAGACGGTGAAGGCGCACCTCACGAGCATCTTCCGGCAGATCGGCGTCACCGACCGCGTGCAGGCGATCCTCTGGGTCGAGCGCCACGGCCTGCGCAGCGAGCTCTCGCCGTAGCACGATCGGACTAGGACCAAGGTCCCGTTGTGGCTCCGACCTGGGCCGTCGCACACTGCGGGCATGGTCCGGTTGCTCATCAACGTCGTCTGCCTGACGCTTGCCGCCGCTTCCCTGCCGGTTGCCGCGGTGGCGAAAGGCGGGCCCGACGAGGTCCGCGTCAAGGGCCCCTGCAGTGGCGGAGCGATCTCGGACCTGCGCTTGCGAAGCCACGACGACGGCCGCATCGACGTGCGCTTCGAGGTCGAGCACGGCCGCGCCGGTGCCGCCTGGCGCGTCACGCTCGTCCAGGAGCGCCGCATTGCCTGGAAAGGAGCCGCGAAGGCGACGCGCCCGGGAGGGTCGTTCGAGGTGCACCGCACCTTGCGCGACCTGCCGGGCAACGACTCGGTGACCGTCGGCGCATGGGGGCCGCGAGGCGCCGCGTGTCGGGCGTCCGCCACACTCCCCGGCTCCTGAGCCTCAGAGCGCGCCGCCGGCCGCGGCGGCGCGCTCTGTGACTTCGCTCCTAGTGGTCACCTCCGTGGTGATCGCCGTGATCGTCGTCGTTCTCATCGTTGTCGTCGTCGTTCTTTGCACGGTCGCCCTGTCCGACGAGCATCCCGTTGACGTCGACGTTGTCCAGCACCGCGAGCCCGAAGAAGTCCGGCCCGGTGTCCTGGCCCTCGTCGAACACGATGTCGATCTCCTTGACCTTCAGCGACGACAGCGCCGCAGGCGGTGTCGTTCCCTGGCCGAAGGCGAGCGTGGCGGCACCCCAGCGCAGCCGCGACCAGCCCTGGCTGGAGGCGGTCACGGTCGCGGGCGGCGAGTTGCAGCCGATGAAGAAGATCGCGCCGCTCTTCGTGACGATGTCGAAGCGCGGTGCGCCTGCGCCGCAGTGCGAGCCCATGGCGCTTGCAGGCCCGCCGCTCTTGCGGATGTCGTAGCCGAGCTCGGTGACGGTCGACGGCATGTCGTTCAGCCGTGCCGTCGCGGCGGCGTTGTTGTTGGTCGGGCCCGTCTTCGCCAGCAGCAGGCCCTCGTTCGACTTGTCCTTGCCGTCGCCCGTGGGGCAGCCGGCATCGGCGAACGTGACGGTGCCGGTCGTGTCGAAGTTCGGCGGCAGGAAGGCCTGGATGTCCTGCGAGGTCGGACAACCGATCCCCGACATCCAGCCCGACGCCACCAGGTTCGAGTGCGCCGGGTCGAACACCTCCGGCTTCACCTTGTGGAACGAGCTTGCCGCGACTGCGGCCGCAACAAAGACCAGGAACGCGGCAAGAACGCTCCCGCTCAACAGACGCTTGCTCACAACCCCTCTCCTCTCGTGAGGCTTTTCGCCTGACACACGAGAAACCGGTGGGCCGCGACACTCGGCATCGGGTGACGCCAAGCAGTGCGATCGGGAGCATACGACAGGCGGCGCCCGGGTGCGCCGCCTGTCGCCGCCTGGCGCTACATCCGTGCGGACGGGTCGGTCTGCCAGAGGCCGAACTCGTTCCCCTGGCGGTCCCGGCACGTGACGAACCAGCCCATGTTCGGGACCGGCATCGGGTCGTCCGCTTCGCCGCCGAGCTCCTTCACGCGGGCGGCGCCCGCCTTGATGTCGTCGACGTCGAAGTAGACGCGCATCCCGCGCTTGCCGGGCTCCATGTTCGTGATCGCGCCGCCCTGCGTGTCGCCGAGGCGCGTCATGTGGTACTCGGAGGGGCCCGGGAACGACTCGAACTGCCAGCCGAACAGGCCGCCCCAGAACTCACGGCCCTGCTCGGTGTCGTCCGCCGGGATCTCGATGTGCACGATCTGACCGGGCATTCGTCTCCCTTCGCTTGTGTCGGATGATTGGACTGCGCGACGGTGCGGATCTCATCGGCGCTCGAAGGCGATCCGCATGCCGAGGCCGATCAGGACGACCCCGCTGACGCGGTCGACGGCGCGCCGCACGCGCGGCCGCGCGAGCACGGTGCGTCCCCTTGCTGCCAGCGTCGCGTAGGTCAGCAGCCAGATCACGCCCATCGCGTTGAAGAGCACGCCGAGCAGGAGCAGCTCGGCGGCGGTCGCCGTGCCCGCGTCGACGAACTGCGGCAGCAGGCTCGTGAAGAACACCGCGATCTTGGGGTTCAGCAGGTTGCTCGTCAGCCCTTGCCGTAGCGCGGCGCGGCGTCCGAGCGTGCGCTGGATGCGGGCCGTCTCTCGCTCGGCACGGTGCGCGCCGCGAAGCGCCTGCAGCCCGAGCACGACGAGGTAGACCGCGCCCGCAAGCTTGATCGCGGTGAACGCGGGGGCCGACGCAGCGATCACGGCGGCGAGCCCGACGGCCGCCGCGAGCGTCCAGAAGAGGATGCCGACGTTGACCCCGATCGCCGTCGCCTGCGCGGCGGCGCGTCCGTGCAGCAGCGCGTTCTTCGTCACGAGCGCCATGTCGACGCCCGGCGTGACGATCACGACCGCCGAGACGGCGAAGAACGGCAGCAGGTGCACGAGCGCATCGTGTCACCGTCCACCCGGTTGGCGAAAGTCGCGTGTCGCGAGGGAGCTCCGGGCCGCCGCGGTTCCGCGGCCCGGAGCGCGAAGGTCGTCAGCGGCTCTCGACGCTGACGACCGAGAACGACTTGTCGACGTACACCGTCGCCGGCGTGCCGTCGGCGTTCAGCATGTGCGCCTCGTAGGCGGCGTGGCCGTCGGCGTCCGTCTCGACGCGCACGACAGTCGCGCCGCTGCCGAGCTTCGCAGCCGCGGCGGCCTGCACCTTGGCGAGTGTGTCGCCCGTCAACGGCGTCTCGTCGCTGCGCTGGTTGCCCCACGGGTTGGACGCGCTCGCGCCGGGTGGTGCAGCGGGCCTGTTCGTCGCCGTCGTCGTCGTGCTCGTGGAGCCCGAGCCGGAGGCGGCGGAGGCGACGCCGTAGCTACCGGCTGCGAGGCCGACGACGATCGCGACGAGCGCGGCGGCCTTGTTCAGCGTGGGGCGGGGCGAGGTGGTCATCGTGGTGCTCCTTTCGTCGGGTGTGCCCTGGGTCGGGCGGATGTCTCCACCGTGCCGCCGCGCCGTCGGAGTGCACTGTGCGCCGCCTGCGAGAACGCTTCGAGGCGGCCACAGGTGGTTCACAGCCCGCTCGATGGAGACGTCCAGCCGTGTGCGCGACGGTGCGGGCTCGCCGCCGCAGCGGGCCGTCCGGCCGGGGCACCGTCGTTCAACGGTGGCGGCCCATCGTTCGGTCGCCGCGACGGCTTTGCCACCGATCTCGCGGCCGCAGCCTCGTACCTCGGCCTCACGGCGAGCGAGCTGCAGACGAAGCTGCAGCGCGGGTCGACGCTGGCTCAGGTCGCAGCTGCCACCTCCGGTAAGACCAGGGCCGCCGTGATCGCGGCGATCGTCGAGGCGGAGCAGCAGAACGCGCCGAGCGGCGTCGCGACCCGGTCGACGACGGAGCTGACGCGCCGGGTGACCGCGCTCGTCTCGGGCACGAGGCCGCAGCGACCGCCGCCCGGCGGTGGAACGCCGCAGGGCGCACCGGCAACGACGTCGTGATCCACAGCGGATTCACAGGGTTGGCGGCATGCGTCACAGGAGAATCCCAGGGAGCAGTGGCACGGTGATTGCCATGACACCGACGAAACAGCACACGACCGGCCGGATCCTCGTCGTCGACGACGAGCCCTCGATCGTCGACGCGGTTGCGACCGCGTTGCGCTACGAGGGATACGAGGTCGAGGAGGCGTCGAACGGCCGCGACGCTCTCGCCGCGGTGACGCGGGACGAGCCCGACCTCGTGGTCCTCGACTGGATGCTCCCGGACATCGCCGGCATCGAGGTCGGCAAGCGGATGCGCGAGCGCGGCTTCAAGACCGCGATCCTCTTCCTCACCGCCAAGGACGCGGTCGAGGACAAGGTCGAGGCGCTGCGCGCAGGCGGCGACGACTACGTCACGAAGCCGTTCTCGCTCGCCGAGATCGTCGCGCGCATCCAGG